>OGCG01000251.1_pt1 | contig 35761 bp, 36 predicted proteins | sample 1570061 | NCBI WGS metagenome assembly OGCG01 (sample SAMN06268698, study PRJEB24515) | hot springs metagenome | isolation source: Joseph's Coat, Yellowstone National Park, Washington, USA | place: USA:Joseph's Coat, Yellowstone National Park, Washington, USA
GTGAGGGGGAGGATGGGTTCGATGAGGCTCCCCATGTCCTTGAGGGGAGTGGTTTAACTACCGCTCCCGTAGACGGCATGGGGAGGGAAATAAGGGGAATGAGGACGAGAGGTTAAATACAAATTCATGAAACCTCAATGAAAGTCCGACCCCTTGCACCTCTCCTTAAATCTATGAAACGCTCTATGACTTCCTTCCGTTCTTCACTCCTTCAATATCCCTCTCCTCCTTAATAAACTACAATCAGATCGGCTGTAGAATCCATACTCCTAAATACTCTTATTTCCCTTACTTGGCATGGGTTAGAATGATAGTTAAAGAGAAGTGTATTATTATAATCCTAAAGCGGTATAGTCGGAATTATGAAGGGTGGTATTATAGTGATGAAAGGGATAATTGAAAAGAGCTCGAGTAAAGTTATTGGGATACGGACTTATAGTATAGTGTGGAAGTGTTATACTAATTGGATGAGGAGAAAGAAAAGTTAACGCATGGGGAATGACTATTATGATACTTGTTTTGCCAATTCAAAAAACGCCCTCCAGAAGGGATCCTCCTCAGGGTGCTCAATTTTCTTTTTAGACCCGTCCTTTTTAACCAATACTGTCTCACCTCCAACCACCTCATCGGTTACTTTACCAATTACCTCACTCTCTATTCCGTTCTTCGCTAGCTCTTTCTTAACCTCTTCCCCCTTATCAGTGATTATCATCATCGTCCCCTCACTTATAGAAACCCATGGGTCAATATTTACAAGGTCTGTTACTTCCTTAACTTCCCTCCTCATGAACAGTTTTTCCTCATAAATTGTCAACCTCTTATTAGTAACTCTTGCAATTTCCGTTAGTGCACCAAAAACACCACCCTCAGTTGCGTCATGCATTAAATGAATTCCCACGTTTGATGCAATTAAACCGTCTTTCCAACAACTCATTTGCCAATACAACTCGTAAGCCTCCCTAAATACTTCTTTACTCAATCTCTTTTCAAAATACGAGGGATAAAGGTTGACTAACAATGCCGTAGCCTCTATTGCAGGCCCTTTAGTCATTACCACATCATCCCCGACTTTCACTTTTGAGGGCATTCCCAACTTCTCTTTGTCTCCTATTCCCATCATTACAAATCCTCCAACCATAGGATAGTCGGTTCCCTCATAGACACCTGTATGACCCCCCACTACCATTACCCCAATTTCTTTCATTGCCTCATGTAACCCTATCCAAATCTCCTTAAACTCCTCATCACTTATCTTTGGTGGTAAGTTTAAGTCTATTAAAGCGTAACGTGGTGGAATACCGGAAGTCATAACGTCACTGGCTAAAATGTGAACTGCAAACCAGCTCGCTTTCTTAAACCCGAACTGTGGCACAATGAATACGGGGTCACTTTTTACCACTAATACTTTCCCGTTCCCTAGATCAATTGCCCCAGTATCGACACCGTGTTGAGGCCTAACTATTACCTCTTCATGAACCTCCCCTAAATGTGGGTAAATTACCTCTTGGAATATCTTTTCGTCTATTTTACCTAAACGCATGAGTTTTACATTTAAATCCGGCTTATTATCTTTTTAGCTAATTTTTCTGATTTTAATCCCCAATTGCTCAAATGACCATACTAAGTAACACCCTCCCTCCTTCTATCTTGCTGGCCTCGATGAGGTTAAACTCATCATTAGTTAAAGTATTAAGCACTAGATCGCCTTCTCCCTTCCAAACATCACCCAAGTAAACCACCACTTGACTTATAATAATGGACGGATCTTTTATGGTTCAAAAGGGGTAATTAATCTTTTCCTTTGAGGTCATCTTCGTTCTTACCCCTTTCTGTAGCATTTAGAAAAATATTATAACCGTGATGAGATTCACTACTAACTGAATGTTAATAGAATATCTCTTTGTAAGATGGTATCTGAAGCCCATCGATTAGGGAGATGTGAGATTTATGAATTTGGAGAAGGTTAAACTCAATGAGAGAAGTAGTCAAGAAAATGCCATGAAAAAACTCCGTACCTTAAGATAGAAAAAATATTCTCATTTTCTTTTTCTGTTCATCAAATAACCTAATACTGCTGCGATTACAAGAACTATTCCAGCTATTGGGATGTATGATAATACACCTTGTGTTGTTGTAGACGAATATTGCTGAGCTGACTGAGACGTGGAAGAATAAGGTTGAGAAGTAGTAGTTGTTACTGGGGGTATGAAAGGTTTAACGTTTAGCACATATTGTCCACTTACGTTATATTCGATTAGGTCTAAATTACCCCCGTTAGTTATTATTACTTGGCCTTGTGGTGTAAACTTAACGGTCAAGTTATGGGTTGCTTCAGCAGTATCTGCTCCGAAATCGTAATATGAAGGGAAAGTGACATACTCGCTCCCCTTTAAGTAATATAGTCCTAGTACTGCGTCTAATGACTCAAAGTTAGTTATTTCACCATTACCTCCTCCGCCAAACACTAGCTCAGTGTCATAATACATTCCTATTACACCGTGTATTCCGGCTGGGGTATATTCCTTTCCATTAACTTCAAAACAAGCCGATGAGACATTAGGGTCTACTATCAAGACCTTATCAAAGGTCATTGTGCTTAATACGGGAGAAGTTCCGTTTTCCAGTACGATCACTGAAAAACTAATTTCCACACCCTTACCCTTTATAACACTCTCATTCATTTCTAGAATTCCTGCAAACGGTAAATTGTAGGAGAGAAGTGGAATATTATTATAATTCCCATAATAATACTGACCTTGGGAAGAGGGTTTCACATACCCGTTTTTAGAAATTATTGAGGAATTTGTAAGCGTTGCAGTTGGATTCGTTATGTTTAATACATTATTACGATAAGCTACCATCGACTCATTAGTTATAAATATTAAAAAATCTTGGGGCCAGTAAATTTGTGTAGAGTTATCATTATTCTTAACTACAAGGACTGAATTTAGCTGTAATGACGCTGAGTACGGGAAAGCTAAGCTTTGACTCCCATTGTAAGCCAAAATAGATGAGATGTTGAAATATCCCGCAACAGAAGAGGTCTTTATAACGTATGGGGTAGTCCCACTAACGCCATAACTCGCTATCCCTACCGGCACTACACCTTGAGGCCTATATATTTCAAACTGTAAGTACGGATTTACATAGTATGGGTAGTCTCTATAACCTATGGCAACATAGGCCGGGATTGGGTTCGGATTATTTAAGTATATGTAATATAACCCTATTGGTAAGCTTATATTATAACACGGGCCGATATTACTCAGTGATAACGTATTTGCTGAAGAATTAAACACTACTTGAGATTCGTTATTTAAGACCGTTAAATAAACGCTCTCATTAGACACGTAGAAAATGGACAAGTTTGAAGGGGAGCCTAGCGTTGATTCGTGGACAAATAAACTATAGTTACCGTGAGGCGGAACCTCCACGAAGAGGCAAACGTAAGTCGACGAATTCTGAGGTGTAATAGGTAAAACATTGTAGTTATAGCTTACGTTACTCACTCCATAGGGGGAATAAATTACTAAATAATAAGTACCCGGATTGAGTAATAGACCATCAACTACTGATGTACCGTTTTGATTTACTATATAGCTTACACTTCCACTAGAATTAAATGCTGAGAACTGGGACTGCGTCATAACATATACGGCAACTGTAGCGTTGCTTGAAACTGAATAAACTAATGCCGAAAGTTGGCTGACTTGAATTGGAATATATAAGTAGTAACCTTGGGGTATTACTACATAGGCTATGGAAATTGAAGAGAGCAATAGTAGCCCGAAAATTGCTAAGGTTAAAATTCTTTTCATAAGGTTAGATGAAAAGGGATTTTAATAAGCTTTACTGAAAGCCTATTTAACAGCTATTTAGTGTACCGTACTTTAAACTTACTAAGTGGGGAAAACTAGCACTTCTACTCTTTGATTTTGATCCTAGATTAAGTTACTCCTCCTCATCCCTTAAAAGCTTACAAGAAAGTATTGACTCACTATACTTCATAGCGTGTTGTAATGCCCTTCTTAAAATTTCCTTGACGTCCTCGTCCTTTATACTATAATATGAGAACTTACCTCTTTTCTCTACACTTACAACCCCACAACCCCTTAAGTATGCTAAATGGTGGGAAATTAAGGATTGAGATTTTCCTAAAGCCTTACTGAGTTCTTGCACAGTTGATTCATTATTGTTAAGCAAATGAAGTATTATTCTCAACCTGGTCTTATCTGCGAACGCGTTGAAGAATATTTCTAATTCATTAAGTACGTTTTCCTCGATTTCCACACTCTCCTCTCGTACATATCCCTAATAAATCTATGTATGAATAATTTTTCATATGTTCATATATACATAGGTTTATTAACTTTTATAAGAAATTACACAGCGGGGTGGAAAAAGTGAAATTCAGAATTAAAAAAGAGGAGCTAACTTGTGAGAGTTGTGGCGCCCCATTAAGTGAAGACAACATTTATGTAAGGGTAATAAACGGTGAAAAACACTATTTCTGCTGTTCCCACTGTGCAGATGCTTATGAGGCTAAACTGAAATGAAGGATTTGGTAATTTTAGGCTATGGGGCAGCGGGATTTGCAGCAATAATAGCTGCCAATGAGATAGGCGTTAAACCTACAGTAATAGGGTATGGCCCATTAGGGGGTACTTGCGTTAATGTAGGTTGTGTCCCATCTAAAAGGGTGTTAAGGCTAGGAGAGACTTACAGTCAAGCAAGCAAAATATGTAGTTTCACACCGGACTTCATGTCGGTTTTTGAAGATGAAAAGAGGTTAGTTAAAGAGATGAGAAAGGAGAAATATGAAGACGTACTGGCTAGTTATGACGTTGAACTAATTGAGGGGAAAGCATACTTTATATCCCCTAATGCCGTAAAGGTTAACGGGAAGGTAATTGAGGGAAGGAAGTTCATAATAGCTACTGGTTCCTCCCCTTCAATACCAATTATTAAAGGATTAAAAGAAGCTGGGTTCTGGACTAATGTAGAGGCACTAAACCCAGATAGAAAAATCTCTTCATTAGTAATTATCGGAGGGAGGGCATTAGCATTAGAGTTCGCTCAAATGTATAAAAGGCTTAATGTGGACGTTGTTATTTTGCAGAGAAGTAAGACTTTAATCCCAGACTGGGAACCGGAAATCGCAATTGAAGCGCAAAAAGTTTTAGAAGATGAGGGAATAATAGTTGTAACTAATGTTAAAGTCAAAGAAGTGAGAAAGGGGAGTTATAAAGTGGTAGTAACTGATAAGGGAGAGGTAGAGGTTGACGAGGTGCTACTAGCAACGGGTAGGAAACCAAATGTTGATCTAGGATTGGAAAACGCTGAAGTTGAACTTAACGAAAGGGGAGGGGTTAAGGTTAACGAGGAGTTACAAACTACGAATCCTAACATCTATGCAGCTGGTGATGTAATTGGAGGGCCCATGCTTGAGGCATTAGCCGGTTATGAAGGAACAGTAGCCGTTAAGAACGCTTTACTAGGATTACATAAAAGGATTGACTTTAACGCTGTACCTCAAGTAATATTTACTCAACCCAATATTGCTAGGGTAGGATTAACTGAGCTTGAGAGCGGTGGGGAGAGTAGAGTCGTTAAGATGAGAGATGTTCCGAAGGCTAAAATTCTAGGAGAAACTAGAGGGTTAATAAAAATGGTGGTTGATAAACCAACTAGAAGAATATTGGGTGTCCAAATGCTAGGTGAGAACGCTGGAGAAGTAATTAATGAAGCAGCTTTAGCTATAAGGGCGAAAATGACAGTTGATGATATAATTGATACTATTCACGCATTCCCCACGATGTCTGAAGCTTTGAGGCTCGTGGCACTAGCGTTTTATAAGGATGTAAGTAAATTGAGCTGTTGTATCTAGTAGTTGTCCTATTGTTAAAATATGAAACTTGGGGCTATTTCCTTATCTTTAACTACAATCCCTATGTCCCCGATACCTTTAAGGTTATAAATGGGGGCAATAACGGAAGGAATTACCATAGGTTGAATATTTATCGATATGACAGCCTTTCTTGCCTCTTTAAATCCCTCCACTAAGTCATTTAATATTTCTTGAGGAGAAGAATAATTTGTCTTAAATATGCTGTTAAATTTTTCTACGAACTCCTCATTTAGTTCTAGCTTTAGATCCTGATAATCTAAAGTCAATATAATATCAGGGTGCTCATGACCTTCGTGAACAAGTCTTATTATGTCTCCTTCTACCTCTATTCTATGCCCTCTATGTCTAAATCTAAAACCGTCCTCTACTACAAAAATTGGAGTGGTAAGAGAATAGAGAAAGAATTGCGAGCCTAAGCGGAACACCTTATTTCCTACTGTCGCAGTGCGATCCCTAGTATATACTATTATCGGCAAGGGGACGTTACCGTAAATATCAGCTTTAGGAGGATTAAAGATGGGTGTACCTAGGAAGTCACGCGGAGGGAGTTTAGTGTCCATAAGTTTCACACATATATCGCCGAATAATTCCCTAAGGAAATCCTTGAGGTCAAATTCGTGTTCATCCTCTAGGGGTAGTTCATAAATAATGTCGTTCAAAACGTACTGCCTAAACGCTGTAAGTCTGACCCCATTCCCTTCCTTACGGTCAGATATGATTTTTCTCAGGTTGTTGTTGACCTTTTCGAATCTCTTCTCGTCAAGGTAAGTAATGTAATATTGTTCGTGGTTAATTCCGAGTAGTTTAAGGAAATATGCGTCCCTTATAATTAACGCTATATCGAGTAGATAATACTTCTCTAAAGATTCGCCAAAAGGAGAGTAAATATCTTTAGCTAACTCTCTAAATCGCTCCGCTATTTCCCTTACCTTATCAACTTTTACATAATTAAACGACTTCAGTGAGGCTTCTATTACTTTATCAAGGCTTACGTTAACAGTAGAGGAACCTAATAAGGGTAAGAGACGCACATATATCATTCCCATTAAAATTCTAATTAGGACCTCTGGATACGAATACCTTTCCAATCCTCTCATTTTCCCCAAATCGCTCAAAAAGGTCTGTATAATTTTCTTTCTCTTTTTAGCTTTTTTGACATACATGATGTATTTTATTAACCCCTCAAGATTATGGAAATAAGTAATTCTTCCGACTGAATTCTTTATCCTCATTGGGATAAAATATGTTACGTTTAACGGGTAAAGATCATTAGATTGTATAGAATGGATTGCTTTATTAAAAATGTCTATCGTACTTAGTCCTTTTTCTCTCATATATTCAGTAAGATATTCTACCCCCAATCTACTCAAGAACATTTTTTGAACGTTCCTTATCTTGTCCACGTGATATTCCCTATAATTGCAGAATAAGTCTAAGGCTTTCTCCGTGTTCCCCTCATTTACGGCATCTAACAGTTCTTGTAAATAACTTTTAGTAACTATGGGAGACACTATAAGGGTTACGTCCCCTTGTCTTACTACAGTTACATCACTAACTTTATAATATCCAACGTCTGAGACAAGGAACTCTCTCTTTACAATATCAATGTAGTCCTCAATACTTCCTCCTTTAGGAACCAAAAACATGTTTATAAACAAGCTTTCCCTTCCCTCAACATACTCGCCCTGCAAACCTACAATATATAACGGTCTTACTTTTTCCTCATAACCTTTGACAATTTCCGGGAAAATCCTTTCTGCTATCTTAGTATCAACGTTTATACATTCCTCAGTTCCCTCAAATATAATATATTCGTCCGGATTTCTAGGTTTATACTCCTCTACTATCTTATCAAACAGTTCCAAATTTATGTTATAAGAGCCTATCTCCTTAAGTACACCTCCTTTGTATACGTAAACTTTAACTTTGTTCGCGTAGGAGTAATCTAATAAACTACCTACCATCGCATTATAGAACCTATTGTTGAAATGTTTTGAAGTATAATAATTAATAGATACGACTTGCCTTAAGACGAACCTTTCAGATACGAGTTCCCTATTTTCACTCTTAAATATAATCTCAAAAGTAAAATCGTGAGTTCCTATATCTTGGATTATAATTGGTGAAAACCTCTCTACTGTAACTTCGTACTGTTTATTTGATACATAAACGTTATATTTTCCCTCCTCTACCGGTCTACCAAGAAATACGATACTGTCGTAATTCACTTTGCCTAATATAATTCTTAACCGTAAAAAATTTCTTAGCATTAGAAAAGTCCTCTCATGCTCCCCCTCTTCGGTCTCACCTTTATAAACAAAGTGTAACCTCATTTGGTCTACGTTTTGTGAGTTCAAGTCTCTAAGTATCACATAAAAATCTTTTAACCCTGAGACCTCATCCGGTAATAGTAATGCAATTACTGACCCTCCTTGATCATCGAAAGTGGTTGGATAAAGAAGTAAATAACGTGAGTTATGATAAATCGTTACCCCCTCAAAGGGACTTTCCATGAAAATTAATCGTCTTTTTGTTGAATCAACTTTCATACTCTATGCTTTACATGAGGAATATAATAAATATTACCGAACTCCGAGACAAAAGGTAATATTTATTAAAGTGTAAGTTAGAATATACTTATGCAAGCCAAAGTTATACAAAAAGTTGAAGAGAAAAAGAAAAGCGTAAAAGAACTTGTAAGAAAAGACAGAGAAATAGAAGCCATAGTTTATGACCTACCGTCAGTCATCACTGACTAACGTAATCCTCAATCCTAACCATATTTTTAACCTCCCCTTTAAGGTAGTCACTAACGTTTTTACAAGCCGCCATAAGGGCTTCCTCTCTCACTTTCTTATTCCCACCAGCCCCGGCAATATGAGGAGTACCAATAAAGTTCTCCAATTCCCAGAGCTTATTATTGTTGAACTCTTCCTTACCGTTTTTACGCCAGAAAACATCAGTACCGAACCTGACGTCTTTTCTCTCCAATAAAAGTCTATATATATCATCCTCAACTATTGTTTCAGCCCTACCCACATTAACAATTATCACACCGTGCTTAACGTTTTTTAGAACTTCATAATTAAGGACACCCCTAGTCTCGTTATTTAAGGGCAATGTATCTACTATTACGTCTACACGTGGAACTATTTCTTTTAACGCTTTTAGAGAATAATACTTCTCATCGAAGTACTTTTCCTCCTTAAAATGCCTAGATATACCTATATTATAAGTAAAGAATGCTTTTTTTCCTATTCTAGCTACTTCACTACCTATCCCCCCTCCACCTAAAATAAGAAAAGTAGAGTTAAAGATACTCCTAACTTCGAAGTTTCTATCCCTCTTGCCCACTCCTCTTGCTAATGAAAGGATTAGTGCAAAAACATGCTCGGCAACAGACTTGGAATACGCACCAGCGTTTGAGAGCAAAACAACACCCTTAGGAAGTAAATTAAAAGGAAAATCATCAACCCCAGCTGAGAAAGTCTGAATTACTTTAACGTTCTTTGCTTTAGGTAAAATCTCAACCGCTTGTTTAGGCCAAAGCATTATTATTTCAGCTTTTTTAAGATCCTCCTCACTAAGGTTCTCATCTTTAACTGAAATTAACTTTTTACATTCCTCCGGAAGTTTTTCCGTAGAAACAATAAACATTGGCCATCACACACTTTGAGCTATAGAACCAGCCAATATCATAAGTATAACTGAAATTATCAGAAATGAAGCTACGAGTTTAGATATTCTCTCTAACGATTTTTTAAGCTCTAATGCAAGGACGGAGTTTTCACCTACTTCTTTTATCAAGCTAGACCTCTTACTCATTATTATACCACCACTAAACGCTAAAACCCCAAAAGCACCTCCGACTAAGTTAAGTAAAGCCCTGACCCTAACGTTTAAGTTTTGGCTTAAAACTGCATGGACTATGAAAAGGTTTCCTTGGTATGGAATTAGATAAAGTATTGAAAATATCAAGATCCCAGTAATTATTGTGATCGTGGACGAAAGTAAGAAGAACATACCAACCTCTTTACCTTTACCCTTTACTATGGCATTTAGTAAAGCACCGCCCACCCATAAAGCACCGAAAAACCCGTGAATTGTGTTTAAGACATCAAAAATAACACTCATAAAAAAACTTAGTTTTAAAAGAAAATAAATTTATATGGAGTAAAACATGCACGCTGAAGAGCAGAACAGAGCACCAAAGAACCCTAAAGCCATTAAGTAAGAGAAATCTGGAGTTAAAGTACCGTAAAACGCTAATCCTCCAGCAGCGGCTATCCCTATAAAGACTATGTTCAGTAACGCTAGGTAGTAGATTGTCTTAATTCCCTCCTTCTGGGCTTGCATTAGCATGGCGGCAGCGAAAAATGCCACGAGCATTGCCATACTTATATGAAGGGAAAGTATAGCCGCCTCCCATGCTTGTGATAACGGGAACTTATCGAGAACTAACGTTGCTAACCCCGCGTAAAACAGAACCGCGAGTAAGAGTGTTTCGATCCCGGAAATGTATAACATCAATCTGCTAGCCCTAATCTGAGTTACACCCATTCTTCATCCCCTCCTAATTGCATAAATTATACAACCGGTCGCGGAAAAAAGTGCACCAACAAACCCCATGCCCATGGCTAACAGATATGAAGGATCCGTGACTCCGCTGAAATAAAATGAGCCCATGAAAGCAGCATACAACACGAATATCACGTTGAGTAACGAGATTAACATTAAACCCTTATTTCCGTAACGGAAAGATGCAGCCAAGAGCCCAAAGGCTGTAACAGTCACTAAAATCGCACCGTATAAATGAACAATTAGTAAGGGCCCCTCTAGCGGTAAATTATATACTGCTAGACCCATTCCCCCTACGTATAGGAATAGTAATAACGCCACTTCCCCAGAAGCTATCGCCGGAGTGTAATTTGCTTTAGACATCAGATTTGCATAATAAACGTATTTTTCATACATTAATTTAATCAAGTCGCCCATAATTAGCTCCCCCCGAAAGTGTTTCCTGCATCCTGAACTCTAGTATAACACCCTGTGGGCTTTTGGCCTTTAGCGAGTGTGAACTTAGGACAACCGGTCTGCTCATCGAAAGAGGATAGATAGGCGAAACCAGATAAATCACTAGTTCTTCCCAATATTACAGGGGCCTTAGTGTTCATCCCTACGGCGTATAAATAATCAGTATTTTCGTCCCAGTAAAGCTCAACATAAGGTAAAGGTCTGACTGTAGGCCCAGTTAGTACTGAGGCACCGTGATATGGGTCGTATGTGGAACCGTGACAATCACAGTGGATTACGCCCGGTGCGTTTGCTTGGACAGCCGCTTGCAAAGCTACTGAGGGTAGGAAGTTAGGAGTGGGCATATTTGCTTTCATATATTGGGGCGGGTAGAAGTGTATTTCGGGTGGCGTACAACCTAAGTGCTGGCATATTGCACTATATGCAACGATCGACCTATATGGGCCAACCCCTCCCGGGAAAGTATAAGTCTGACCGTTCTCTGGAATTACTACTGTAGTGGGCTTAATTTCCACGGGGTTATTATTTTCATCACCTAAGTTTAGCAAAAACGTTATGTCACCTTGCATTGGGTATTGGAATAGCAATATCTCTGGATTGTTTACTGGAATTTCTGATGCTAATATTGGGTTTGCGTCTGAGTCTACAATAAGTAGCCATGGGAAGAACTTTAGAGTTATCTGAGGCTGTGTGAGATAAGATATTACGGGAATTGCACTGAGTACAGCTGTAGCACCTATTCCTATTAATATCGCTTTTAAAAATGCCCTCCTACTTGGGTCTAGGGGACCTACGTTTTGTTCAGCGTATTCGAACAAATAATCTTTACCTTTCTTTACAAACTCCCTCTCGTTGAACCTCGTTTTGGGGTTACTCATTTTCCTAACAAGTCTACTGGCAAAAATTAGCTGATCGCGAGTTATTATGGGTTTCATTATACCCACCACTATGTTAACTATTTTTCAATGATATTAAAAAGTTTGTTTTTTAAAAAGGTAGTGTAAATTGTAGTATAATTACCCTTAAAATCGTGATTAAGCACATTCAGCTTTAACGGGGTTTTACGGTATGAAAATATGAATGTTAAACCATAATTTACAATTTTTTGTGCGTGTGGAGTAATCACCTTTTAAACAATCTTTAAATTTAATAATCTTAACTTTAACTATCAAATTAATAAACTACTATAAATTATTAAATAAAGAAAGAATGGAAATTTTAGGTATATTTTGATATATATGATAGAAAGATTTATAAGTAAAAAAACGTGAAATAAACTCGGTGTATAGTGTGAACTTTATTGAACATGCTGAAGAGATTTGGTTCGCAGTTATGTTAGTATTAGTTGCCATATTCTCCGGTTGGAACTATTATAACGTCTTGAGCGGCCATAGTGTGAGTTTAAGATATGGGTTACCACTCTTCAGTGGGCTACCGCCACAAGCCCAACAAGCTGTGAAGTACTTCGAAACCCATCCTCCAAAGGAAGGCTATAGTGAAGTAATTGACGGGATTTTAGTAGTTAATATGACTGCCATGCAATACAAATACATACCAAACGTAATTATAGCTAACACGAGCGAACCGGTAGTGATTATACTGAACTCAGTGAACATAAGTGCGGGCTTTTACTTAAGGCTACCTAACGGTGTTATTAATGTTAACTCAGTCCCGGGAATTCCAGACTACATTTACTTCGTAACACCCAATAGTCCCGGGAATTATACGTGGAGGGAACCAGAATATGTTGGTTATTCAACTTCTTATATGACTGGGACTCTGGAGGTGGTGTGAATGAACGTTAAACAAATTATAAATCCTAAAGACACTCTAGGAGTAGTTTGGTTATACTTTTTAGGTTCGGTATTTTGGCTAGCAGTTGCTGGAATAGCAGCAATGAATTTAAGGACTTACCTAACATATGACTTAAACTCGCCACAAGTGGGAGTTATTTACTATACGTTACTCACACTTCACGGCTGGGCGGGAATTTTCGGATTTGTGAACATGGCCCCAGTGGCTATAATTGCCTTTAGCATGTACAAAAGTAAGCTCTCAATAGTCCACACAAAACAAATGACAATCTTGTTCTGGTTAGCAAACATATTCCTAGCATTAGCCTTAATCGGAGGGCCAGATATGGGTTGGTACGAATACCCACCTCAAGCAATTGAGGATACGGCAGCTTTTAAGGCTTTCACTGTTTACAGTACTCCACTACTTATGGGCATGGGATACCTCTTCGTGGTATTAGCTACCTTATGCCAGACTATCATGTATTTCATCCTCATAATAGATGCCTATCTAACTAAGCCTAGAGACGAGAAGCTTAACATTTTCGCTGCTTATGGAGTAGCTTTCGCAATAGTAATCGCCTTAACTTTACCAGCGTTAACAGCAGCTAATATGTGGTATGCATTACATTTCTTCTTTAATGTCCCAGTAGACCCTCTGCTTTGGGTAATATTATTCTGGTTCTACGGTCACCCGGTAGTTTATTATGTACCGTTCCCGCTATTCGGTGCACTTTATTACTATATTCCAATCTATGCAGGTAGACCCTTATATAGCGAGAAATGGGCTAGGTGGAACATTTACTTACTATCCATAGGTACAATGGCAGTATGGGTTCATCACTTACAGACCTGGCCTTTACCGATAATCATAAGGTTCTGGGTCACGGCGAGTACGTTACTATTAGCTTCAGGCTCTGGACTTACCGTGATGAACTTAGGACTTACAATACTCACGTCTCAAAAGTACAATTATAGAGATCCCGTAGGGCTTGGAGCCCTAATAGCTTTAATAGGGTTTATACTTGCTGGAGCACAAGCCCTAGTATTACCAGTGAACAGTATTAATCCTATCTTCCATAACACGTACTATGTGGTCGGGCATTTCCACTTAATGATCTGGACTTTAATTGTCATGGGATTCTCTACAGTATTCCTTGACATGCTGAGATCTAGTGCTGTAGGGTTTAACTTCAGTGCTGATGTTTCCAGGTGGATTAGAGGTGGTATGATATTATGGACAGCGTCGTTTATGGCCGTAGGTTATCTTATGTCTTATATAGGTTATTTAGGCATGTTGAGAAGAATGATAGCCTACCCCTCTTACTTCCAACCCTTTAACATAGCAGAGTCATTATTGGCCGAATTGGGAATTCCGGGATTACTAGTAGTTATTTCAGCCGGTGTATTAGACTTCTTAAGATACTCAACATCAGTAAGTACTAAACCAGTTTCTCCACCTCCAGCCTCTTCCCCCTCTTTTACTATGGAGGTGAGAAAGAATGGTTGAGGAGAAGAAGGAAGGAATTATTGATTCCGTAATTGATAGAGTGGGAATAAAGGAAGCACCTCTTTTCAGAACACCAGATTATATGTATAATATCTCTTACTGGCTTGGAGGAATGGTAGCTGCTGCTTTCGCTTATACAGTAATTACTGGGTTACTTTTGCTAATGTATTATCAGCCGGCTTACGCTTATCAGTCCACTATGAACATAATTTATAATGTACCTTATGGTGCAATACTCTTGTTCTCCCACCTTTACGGTGCTTACATAATGATTATCCTAGCTTATATACACATGTTCAGAAACTTCTATGTTGGAGCGTACAAGAAGCCGAGGGAATTGCAGTGGGTAACTGGAGTGCTTTTACTTGCATTAACTTTAGGCGCTTCGTTCTTCGGTTACTCACTGGTTAGTGACGTACTTGGGGTTAACGCTATAGATATAGGTTCTGAGCTAATGGTGGGTACCGGAATACCGGGGGCCACTACATTAGTAAACTGGTTATTTGGCCCCGGTGGGTCTGCTGCGCTGTCCTCATCACCGGAAGTGAGGTCTGAATTATTTGACAGACTCTTGGGATGGCACATATTACTGGTATTCCTAATAGGAGTGCTATTCATGTTCCACTTAATGTTAGCAGAGAGGTATGGCATGACCCCATCAAAGAAGGAGAAAAGCAAAGTCCCGGCATATTATACTAAGGAGGAACAGTTAAGGTTTAACGAGTGGTGGCCCAGGAATTTCGTATATATGTTATCTATCGTACTATTGACGTGGGGTGTAATACTTTTCGTGCCAAACCTCTTAGCTAATATTAATGGCTTACCGATTGTAATTAATCCTTACCCGGCACCGCAAGCGGGCTCACCGCAAGCAATACATACCGAACCTTATCCGCCGTGGTTCTTCTTATTCTTATACAAGTTCGTGGACTTCGAGTTGCCTAATGGGCAACCTTTAACTCCAATTCTAGTAATGGCGGTATTAGTAATAGGATTACTCGTACTTATGTTCCTACCATTCTTAGACACCAGTGACTCACTGCTACTCACGAGGAGGAAGTTCTGGACGTGGATAATGACTCTTCTGGCAATTTACATGGTAGAACTATCAGTATGGGGCTACCTACAACCTGGTGTACCAGCACCCTTTAGTGAGCAAGTAGTCTTATTAGCTCCTCCAGCCATAATTGTAGGTTTAATAATACTCTTCTGGCCCAGTAAGGACAATAACGCTGTAGGTGCTATAAAGTTCTTATTTAGATTTCAATTAACGCCTTTAGACATACTCTTGGCATCTGTTTCAACTCTAGCATTAGCCGGAACTGCAGTCAACTTCTTAGTGGAACCCACAGTGATAAACGGTATAGCTCTAGCCCCAGTAGCAATGCTCGCCGTCTATTCATTACGCAGAGTTGCCCCGTATATTGTAGGTAGAAAGAAGATCATGGCTAATGGGCAAGGTAGTGTGGGAGTAAGTTGGAGTAAGAACGCGGCTATGGTTGCAATGTTCGCTATTCTCATTATCTCAATAGGTTTAATGGTACTAATGTGGACTCTACCATCAGTAGGGCCACAGGCCACGTATGCTGGTATGGACTTAGGAGTAATCCTTATGTTGTGGGGTATTGCAGTTCAGTTATATCATTATATAGTTTACGTGAGGTGAGTTAGATGAACAAGTTGGGTTGGGTTATTTTAGGTTTAATTTTAGGTGCAACAGTGTTTATGGCATCTTTTATGGCATATAATTTTATTTGGGATTCAACACACGTATTACTGGTGATCTGAAGTGAAGAAGTCAGTCTTAGCATTAATCCTCTTGCTCGTTGTAGCTATATTTTTCTTAGTAATAGCTTTACCGAGTAATTTCGCCCTCTCTTCGTCTATAGGTGTTGAGACTACGACAGCGATTATGTTTTTCGTTTACCTAGCGTTAGCATCTGTAGCCTTCATCTTGCTCTTTAAAGGTATAAAATAATTTTTTAAAATAATTTTGTTTATTTGCGGTGTATACTATCTTTCGCTTTTAAAATTATTTTTTATTAAAAAATTATATATCTAAAAAAGTTGTAAAGTAAACTTGACCCGTTGATATACCACCGTCCCCAGCCGGTAATTTACGTGGCGTTATCACTTCGACACCTTCAGAATTTTCCACTATGCCCTTAAGAATATACTCATTAACTGCAGCACCACCAGATACTATAACTGTTTGTGGGTTGAGTTTAAGTGCAGCCTTAATTAATGCCTCCCCTAATTTATACTGAACAGTGTAAGCCAAATCCTCCTTCCTCCTATCTCTTCCTTTATTAACTAACCACTCGAATATCTTAATAGTGTCTATCTCCTCACCAACTATAGGGATATCGAGATCCTCTAATAACTTACCGCCTTTTGCTGAGGATTCTAATTTTATCGCCGGCTCCCCCTCATAAGTCCTAAACTTGCATATTCCTAAATATGCTGAAACAGCGTCCAAAACTCTACCGGTACTTGAAGTAAATATTGTTGGTCTTCGAACCATCTTTTCCAATATTTCTAGTTCTCTTTCTCCTAGACTAACAATTTTACTTATCTCCTCCCACTTCATGAAATGAGAAATGAAAATTGCTAACATTCTTTCTGGCTTAATTGCATTAATGTCACCACCTACGTAAGGAACATACTTCAAGTGATAAACTCTCTGATATTTTTCACCCTCAAATTTTATAATCTCACCGCCCCAGGCATTCCCGTCATCGCCGTAACCTATCCCGTCTATAGCTATTCCAACGCCCTCTTCAATCCCATATTCCGCTGAAACACTTAAGATATGAGCATAGTGGTGCTGTACTTTTACCACTTCCGCAGAGTACTTTTCCGCTAATTTTTCAGCTAAGTAAAAACTCTGATATGCTGGGTTTTTATCTGCAACTACTATTTTAGGTTTTAGATTGTACAGTTTTATGAAAAATTCGATATACTTTCTTAAGTCCTCTAATGTCTCCAGTTCATCAGTATCACCTATATATTGAGTAGGCAAGATCTTATCCTTAAAGCCTACAGCACCAACGTTCTGTAGTTCGGCACCAACAGCTATTACGTCACTTCTCATACTCCTCTTTATCTTAATCCAAAGTGGTGCATATCCCCTACTCCTTCTCAGAAACATAACCCTTCCATTAGACACTCTTAACACGCTGTCGTCAACCCTATTAACTATTTTCCTATTATGATACAAAACGTAATCCACTACGCCTTTTAGTTTCTCCCTTACGCATTTCTCGTCAATGCACATGGGGAAACCGTGCTTATTACCACTAGTCATTATTAAGACATGAGAAGGGAATTCATTAAGTAATAGAAAATGTAATGGAGTATAGTATAGGAAAAACCCGTCTCTATCGAGGCTTGGAGACACGTATTTAGAGATTGTGCTATCCTCCCTCTTCCTAAGTAATACTATAGGCCTTTCCGGCGAGATCAAGAGATCCTCTTCCAAAGGGCTTACATAGGCGTATTTTCTAATTATGTCTAAGCTTAACGCCATTAGTGCAAATGGTTGTTGTGGTCTATTCTTTCTCTCCCTTAACTTTAAAACAACATCATCATTAAAGGGGTTTACGGCTATATGAAAACCTCCTATACCCTTAATAGCTACTATGTACCCTTCCTCTATTAGTTTAGATGCAACCTCTATAGGATCTCCTTCCACTCTTTCTCCATCGATACTTTCTAAGAGTAGTCTTGGACCGCATCTAGGACAACTAATTCCTTGAGCGTCAAACCTCCTTTCGTTATTTGGGTCGTGATATTCTGAATTGCATTCATCACAGAGGGGGAATTCGTTCATTGCGGTGTTTTCCCGATCATAAGGTATTGCGTAAAGCATTGAAAATCTGGGTCCACAATATGCACAACTATTAAAGGGGTATCTGTATCGCCTATTCCTTTTGTCCAAGATTTCTTTTATGCAATCGTCACAAACGCTTATATCTGGAGGAATTTGACTAGGTTCTGTGATCTTTTTCCCGCTCTTTAGGATTTTAAAATCGTTAAACCCTACGTATTCTGTTTCCTCTATCTTTATGTTTTCGATTTTTGCGGGTTTAGGTAGTTTTGTGAAGAGTAAGTAAAAGAATCTCGCAATGTTTTCTTCTCTCCCTTCTATCCTTACTTCTACTTCACTACCTCCCAAGTTCATGACATATCCTTTAACTCCAGATTGTACAGCAATCCTATATATAAACGGCCTAAATCCTACTCCTTGAACTATACCACTAATTATAATCCTATATTGCATACTATAATTTAGTTGAAAGATTAAATTAACTGTTGACATCATTTTTTGGAAATTGAATAGAAGAAATACGTAAAACATGTGTTCGGTTTTAATAGGTAAAAAAAGACATTATATCCTATGGCAAAACCGTTCTTAAGACAATCCTCGGGGTTGGTAAAGAACGCGACGCTTAAGGACTTAGTAATGCTTAACGTTGCAAACATGGGTGCTGGATTAGCCGTATTTGAAGGAATTTCACCCTATATTTCTCCAGGGGCTGTATTATGGTTAACTTCGTTAATAACTTTCCTACTAACACTCCCCTTAGTATACACTTACACAGAACTAATGATGAGAATGCCTAGAACTGGAGGGGATTATGTTTGGTTATCAAGAAAACTTGATAAAAGATTGGGCCCCATAATGGGTGTTGCCTTTGCCTTTAACATGCCACCCTATTTTGCATTATCGGCATTCTTTTCAGTTTCGGCAATAAACCTAGTCCTTTACGAAATCGGGGTATTAAATAATAATCCAACACTAGTTTATTTAGCAAATAACGTATTTGTTAACCCGTATGGCACTTTAACACTCAACCAAGAATTATTAATATATACATTAGCGGCTGTTTCATTTGTAATCATTATCTTAATAAATATATTAAGACCTAAATGGGGTTTTACCTTAACTACTGTTTTAGGAATTATCTCATCAGCAACGCTCTTCCTAGCAATGATTGTTTTAGCTGTTAATGCCGGGGTATTTCACAGCGAACTCCGAACTTTTATTAGCGATTTGAGCATTTCTCCCTCATCTACTAGCTGGAGTTTCAGTTGGCTTGCCACACTTTACATGATCCCATTCTTCTTATCCTTTGCCTACATATGGCTTTATGCGGGCCCGGCAGTAGCCTCAGAGGCTAAGGAGGGGAGTTTAAAGCTTAACCTCTACCTCGGTAGCTTCTTGACTTTCGTAATGATAACTTTACCGTTCTTAGAAATGAACTTAATAGCTGGCTGTGCAACAAACACAGCTTATTACCCTTCCTACACTTACAACTTCTGGAGCCTTGCGATTTTCTTCTCCCATAATGAAATTCTGGAGTGGATTTTAGGAATCGGGTTAATAGCGTGGAACTACTTCATAATGGCTTTCGGTGTTGTAGTCTTTGCTAGGTATGTTTTTGCATTCTCTTTTGATAGACTGTTCCCGGCAATTTTCGCAAAGTTAAACAAATACGCTTCACCAGTTTACGCCCACTTGCTAGACTTAGTAACTACACTTGCTTTCTTAGCCTTACCTTTGATCTCTGTAAGCGGCGCTTTAGCACTGTATTCTTACACCCCACTAGCACTAGCCTATTTAATACTCGTCTCCCTCACCGGTGTTAAGGTGGGATTAAAAGAGGGGAATAAATTACTCACTGCGATTTCCTCGATTTCTACTGCAATAATGATAGCTATGGAGGCTGAGATTCTAGACCCTTACAATAATTACTCTTTCAGCGTCATAGGTACCAGCGGTGTTAACTGGATTGCGACAGCTTATATCTCATCCCTAGTGGGATTGGGGGTAATAACTTACGTTCTCGCAAAGTATTATAGGAAGAAAGAGGGAATAGACATAGATTTAGTTTACGAAGAAATACCACCCGAGTAATTATCTTTTTCTTCCCTTAATTATCCCGATTACTATAAGTACTACTCCAGCTATTGCTAAAATAATTCCCATTAAGAATAATATCCCCGATAAAGCCAGTTCTGAGAGGGGTGCAGATATTATCTGGTAATTTAATTTGGCGTAAGACGGATTGGGGTTTATAAAGGTTATGTTCCCCGCTGAAGTAGAATAAAATCCTATCGCTTCCCCTTGAGGAGTGGATGAAGTGTAAGCGTTAGAGGGTATTCCAACTACTTTTAAAGACGAGGAGGAGTTATAAATAATGGTCACCAACCTATCAGCGGGATATTGTATAGAGTAGTTACCCAGAGGCGGGATGGTTATGCTGTTAGACATGGTGTGTGAGGTGAGAAGTTGGAAAGCTATGGCAAAATACGCTACAAATAATCCAAGACCTATAACTAAAACTATAATTCCTATTTTAGTATATTTGTGCATATGATGTAATAGAATAAATTCTTAAAAAAGTTTATGAATAGAAACCGTCAGCGACTTTTCTTTCCATCTCTCCTAAAAGTTTTGCATTAATCCACATTCTACCGAAAGCTCCTATGTTCTCTTCATCAACCGTTACTACTACTCTATCCACATCTTTCCTAATTCTAACTAGGATTACCTCATCCTTATGATGTATGTGCCCTACCTTTTTTTCACCCCTTATAAAATAATCGTTTTCTGAATACTTAGTTACCGTGGTGCTCCAGCCCTCATTTTTAAGGGACTCCTCTATATCTTGTGCAAACCTTTGTATATTAATGTTCGGGTTCTCGAAAACTTTTTCCATATGAAGAAACTTGACAGCTTTCTTAAAACTTTAACTCAAAACTTTTCAGGTCCAAAAAGCCCGAAGTCAGAACTAGCTTTTTACCCTACAAATTATAGTGTTATGAACTCTCGATTAATTTTATAATAAAAAAATAATATCGTTAAAACTATGAAAAAAGGTAATTTACTTTTTATCGTAATGGAGGTTATAGGCGTGATAATGTTGTCTTTAGGGTTTAAGACTCGAGGAGTCATATCAGTGGTTTTAGGAGTTACGGGGTTATCCATTGTCGTAATGACGGCCTGGTATTTTAGTGAGAGGACAAGTAAGTAACAACTGTGTTTTCATCAGCAACACATCCAGACGAGAAGAATTTTCTCTTATCTCTGTCAGAAGAGAATTCAATTTAAGCTTCAAAGAGAAACTCGGATTTCCACTTATCGTATTTTAAACTGTTAGTAGATTTGTTGCCTCCTCAACAGCCTCTCTGAACCCTTCTCATCAACCTGGGACTTAGTAAAAAATTGCGTGCAGTTTTTTAGTATGCATTTCTATGAGGCAAGTTCTTAAAAATTCAGCCCCTTAACTCTATTGGCACATAATCTCTCCTTTCTGGACCGGTATATATCGCCCTGGGCCTTATGAGCTTGTGCTGTTCTTCAACATACTCTATGAAATGACTCAGCCAACCAAGGGTTCTAGCTAAAGCAAATAACGAAGTGAACATAAACACTGGAAATCCTAAACAGTAAAATACTATGCCGGAGTAAAAGTCTGTATTAGGATAAATACCTTTAAAGCCGAAATTCTCTACACCGAGTTTTTCAAGCTTTTCGGCTATTTCAAAATATTTCCTCGCCTCAGCATTATTCTTACTCAGTTCGTCTGCTAATTTCTTAAAAATCTTAGCCCTCGGGTCATAAGTCTTATATACTCTGTGCCCGAATCCCATTAACCTCTTCTTCTTTTCTATGATGCTTTCTTTAAACCACTTTTCCACGTCATCCACTGAGCCTATTTCTAGGAACTGTTTAAACGCCTCCTCAGCAGCACCACCATGTAAAGGGCCTTTTAAAGCAGCTAAAGCAGCTACTATACACGAGTAAAGGTCTGATAATGTTGATGCCGCTACTAAACCAGCCGTAGTTGATGCGGGAACTTCATGGTCTGTATAAAGTATTAAACTCGCGTCCATTGCCTTGACTTCTTTTTCGGTAGGTTCCTTATTAAACGTAGCACGTAAGAAACTCTTAGCATAGCTTTCTGAGGGCTCTGGAATTCTCGGTTTTAACCCTACTTTAGCCCTATAAACGTTCGCTGTTATTGTAGCCGCTTTACTTATGATCTCCAATGCTACTTCCTTGTTCTTGCTCTTATTCCACGAAGGGTTATAAATTGACGAAAGGACACTAAATGCGGCTTCCATTAAACCTATAGCGTCACTCTCCTTAGGCAATGAGTATATTATATTTATTACTTGTTCTGGTACTTCATAACTCTCACTTAATTTGTTTTTAATCCATTCCAGTTGGCTTCTATTCGGTAGTTCTCCGTAGAGCATTAAATGTATAACCTCCTCATAAGATGAATATGCCACGAGGTCGTTGATATCATAACCGCGGTACCTTAAAATTCCATTAATTCCATCAATAAACGTTAATGAAGTGGTCTTTATTACAACGTCCTCTAAACCCCTACTTACTTGCACTTCAATCACCCCCAACCCATTCACTATCTTCAATTGTAGAAATCGCGGAAAGCACGTGGGTCTCGTTTATTAAATCCCTTATTGAGATTACACCCACTAGTTTGCCGTCCTTATTAACTACGACTAGATGCCTTACATTATATTCATGCATTAATCTCGCAGCATTAATTATTGGTTCATCTTCCTTAATTGTAATAAGTTTAGTTACCGTACCTAACTCTTCAATGGGCAAGTTTAAATCCCTACCTTTTGCTACTGCGTGAAGTAGATCCCTCTCGGTGAAAATTCCTATTGGTTTACCGTCTTCAGCGACTATAACAACAGAGCCGATGTTATGATGAGACATAAGTATGACAGCGTCTATTGTCCTAGTACCTTTAGTCACTGTAACTGGTTTCTTTGTAATTAATTGTTTAACTTTACTGCTCATAAGGTTAAATTTGAGTTGTAAATTTTAAATCTTTCTCAAGATAGATATCTAACTTTACAAAATGGATTTATGATAATGTAAGTGTACGTTCACTAAGGGATGGCAGAACGAGATACTTATATTACAAAAATTCCGTTATATATTTTTCTTTCGATAATTAATTTTGTGGGATAAGTTTAAATTGTTATAAAGAGAAATTAAACATGATGTTTTATGAAAACAATTGCCTTTATTGGAGTTGGGAAAATAGGACAAACAATTGCCTTTAACGTGTTGACCGGAGGATATATTGAAGAGGCGATTATATATGATATAATTCCAGAACTACCAGAAAAGTTCGAGCATGAACTTAGACACGCCATCGCCTCAAGGAGGTTAAAGGTTGATATTCTAAGTACTAATAACCTTGACGATGTAGCAGATGCAGGCATAGTAGTGATAACTGCCGGGAAACCCAGAAAAGCTGGCATGAGTAGGAGGGATCTATTCATTGACAACGCTAAGATAATGATAGATTTAGCGTCGAAACTACCTAAAAAGAATAGGGGTGCAATATACGTAATGGTAACTAACCCAGTAGATATGATGGCTTCAGTATTCATGAAGTATAGTGGGGGAGAGTATACTATAAGTACTGGGGACCACGTGGAGACCATGAGGATGAGGGCTTATATAGCAAAGAAACTCAAGATACCCGTTACTGAGGTAAACGGGTTTGTAGGAGGGGAGCATGGAGAGGACGCTGTAGTGTTGTGGAGTACTGTAACAGTTAAGGGGGAGAAATTTGATGAAACTAAGTTAGGAATCTCAAAGAGCGAAGTTGAAGAGTATGTTAAGAAAATTCCCGGGGAGATTATAAGAGTAATGGGAGGTACTACATGGGGACCAGGGACTATTATAGAGGAAATAGTTAGAAGCATAGTATTAAATGAGAATAAAGTAATGTCTATAGCGTTTCCTCACAAGTTTGAAGATGAGATAATTCATATAAGTGAGCCAGTAGTCGTAGGTAGAAATATAGGGCCTTCACTAGAGGCTTTGCTTGATGAGAAAGATAGGTGGAACTTGATGGCTTCAATGAAGGACTTTTATAACGTTTACAAAGAGAACTTAAAACAACTAGAGGAAGCATTACAACAACAGAAAGCATGAAATTTTTAAATTATTAGCTATTTAACCAAGCTCTTTTTTCTTATCCAAACTTAAATCCCATCCTTTACATCTTTTCATTAGAAAATTACTTTAGTTATGAAACAAAAAATTACTCATGGAAGAGGTTTCGGATTTAATAGCCGAATACGTGAGTTCAGTTGAAGATGTTAAAAGTGATGCGATTAAAGAGGCTAAAATAAGGCTTTTAGATTCGATAGCGGTAGCGTTTGCGTCAAAAAACTCACCACCTGCTAAAGTAGTAGAAAAACTCTTCAGCGAGTTTAGAGGAGAGTACCCTTCATTTTCAGGGAACTTTACACCAGATTTCTCAGCCTTTTATAACACTTTACTGATACGTTATTTAGACTTTAATGACACTTATTTAGGGTTAGAACCTTTACACCCTAGCGATATGATCGGCGGAATGCTAGCACTGGGAAAGGACGTTAAAGGAGAAGATTTGCTACGCGGTATGATAGTCGGTTACGACGTGGGTGTAAAACTATGCGACAGTACTTCTTTAAGGAAGAAGGGGTTTGATCACGTTAACTTCTTGGAAATAGCCTCTACTGCCGGATTAGCTAACATGCTAAGACTGGACTACGAGAGGACTAAAAACGCAATATCACTATCTATAGTCCCTCATGTAGCATTGAGAGAGACAAGAAGCGGTAAGCTGTCGATGTGGAAGGCTGGTGCGGCGGCTGAGGCTATTAGAAACTCTGTGTTCTCAGTACTTTTAGCCAAATCTGGTATTACCGCACCCGAAAAGCCTTTCACCGGGGTCTTCGGTTTCTCGACGCTCATTGCTAAGGATATGGATATTACAAAGCTAAAATTCAATAGTGAGGGTATATTTAAAACGTCGTTAAAGAAATACCCAGTAGAGTATCATGCTGAGGCTGTAGTAGAAGCTGCACTAAAGCTACAATATGAAGGAGAGATTAGGGAAGTAATAATCGAGACTTACGAGGCTGCAAAGACTATACTTGCAGACTCTGAAGATAAATGGAATCCAAAAAACAAGGAGACGGCAGACCATAGCTTACCCTTCATTACTGCCGTAACTCTCCTCAAGAGGGACTTCTGGTTAGACTCTTATTCACTTATAGGAGATGAGAGGGTTAAAGAACTGATGAGAAGGATAAAAGTGGTTGAAAACGAGGAATATAGTAAAGTTTACCCCTCTGAGTTACCGGTCACGTTAAGGGTTAAGACTGATAAGGGAGAATACGAGTATACGGTTAGGAGCCCTAGGGGGTATTATAATAATCCCATGAGTAAGACTGAAATTGAGGAAAAAGCTCTAAGGCTAGGCTTAGATGAGAAGGTTATAAGGTTAATAGACGATATTGATGGATTGTATATAAAAGATTTTATGAAAAGCGTGGTGAGTTAAAGTGTCTGAGGTTTTAAGAAAAGCGGATTTCTTAATAATCCCCGGAGTGTTTAACCCGTTTACAGCATTGTTGGCTGAAAAAGTTGGGTTTAAGGCAGTTTACTTATCGGGCGGTGCGTTAACTTCCTCACTAGGCTTACCAGATTTGGGAGTTATCACTTTAGATGAAGTAGCATGGATGGTAAGGAGAATTAGGGAAGTAACCGATATCCCCATAATAGTAGATGCCGATACTGGGTTCGGAGAAGCGATAAACGTTTATAGGGCTGTTAAAGTACTTGAGAGGGCTGGGGCTAATGCTATACAGATTGAGGATCAAGTCCTTCCTAAAAAATGCGGTCATTTAAACGGTAAAGAAGTCGTTAGACCTAAGGAGATGGTTGAGAAAATTAAAGCGGCACTTAAAGCTAGAAAAGAAATGTTAATAATCGCTAGGGTCGACTCAAGGGGTGTTTACGGTCTAGATGATGCAATAGAGAGAGGTAAAATGTACCTTGAGGCCGGTGCTGACATAATTTTCCCAGAAGCACTTGAGAGTAAGGAGGAGTTCGCCAGGTTTGCTAAAGAAGTCAAATCACCGCTTTTAGCTAATATGACTGAGTTCGGTAAGACGCCGTTAATTACCGCACAAGAATTTAAAGAAATGGGATATAAATACGTGATCTTCCCAGTAACAATTTTCAGAGTTGCTGCAAAGGCTATGAAGGAAGCTTTAGAAGTATTACTTAAGGAGGGGACTCAGAAGTCACTGATTGACAAGATGATGACTAGGAAAGAGCAGTACGAGGTTATCAACTATTACTTTTATGAAAATCTGGATAAAGAGTTAGCGAATAGCTAGCTGAAAGTAGGGGATAGCGTTGCGGGGATAATTGAAACCATGCTGGAAAAGGTAAGGGTGTATTAAATCGCACTTCTTTTTTTTTTTAACCCATTTCTAACCTCTTTACAGTACTCGGGATGAACCCGGTATAGCTTGAGAACTTACTGACGTTAACATCCTTCAACCTCATAACGACTACCTTACCTAATAACCCACCTAAATCAACTACTGCCCCAGGCTCAGCGTCAATCGGAATAACCCTAACCCCTAAAATCTTATTCAAGGTCACAGCCATTGAAAGTACGTCAGCTATTAACCCTATTACCTTATCTTTACCTTGCCTTTTACTCACTCCTACCATATCAATACCGCTATTACAGACGGAAGACATTGCGAGAAGTGTGAAGAAGTCTATCGATCCGTTAATAGCCCTCTCCACCATTATAGCGTCCTCACTTATTGGTATGAAAGCACTACTTAATCCGCCAACTGAAGAAGTAGCCATCGCTCCACCTTTTTTAACAGCATCCATAAGTATTGCTAACGCTGTAACACTGCCATGTCCGCCAACCTTCTCGATCCCCATGGCTTCAATTATCCCCGCAACACTATCCCCTACTTTCGGTGATGGAGCTAATGATAAGTCTACAGCACCAAACGGAATTCCCATAGCTTCAGCTACCTTCCTACCTACTAACTCTCCAAGCCTGGTGATTTTAAAGGAAGCCCTCTTTATTACCTCATGGAGTTCTTGCAAAGTCTTAGGTTGTGCCCTCTTTATAGCCCCTTCTATTACACCAGGCCCACTAACGGCAACATTTATTACAGCCTCCGGCATTCCTAAACCGTGATGTGCTGAAGGTACGAAAGGCGAGTCTGGCGGTACGTTTGCTATTATGGTAGCCCTAGCAGATGAGTATGGCGACATCTTAAATATTTCATCTACGAAGAGTTTTATTGAGTCAAAGTTTAACCCTAACTTAGTAGATCCAGCGTTTATCATACCCGTGAGCCTTTTAGTGCTTTCTAATGCCTCACTGAAAGTCCTTAATACTCTCTCAGCACCCCTAGTCATACCTCTATCAGTAAATGCTGAATAACCGCTTACGTAATCTATTTCATGTTTTTCTCCTAACTCGTCAAGGGTTTTAGCTATCTCAATCCCAGCCCTCTCATTAAGTGCCTCTAAGAAAAACTGTATTGGTGATACTGCTACTCTCTTTGTCACTACCCTAATACCGTATTTTTCAGACACTTCCTTTACACTTTCCGAAAACTTTTCTAACATTGAGGAGAGGGTTTTTAGTTTCTCTATAACTTTTCTCTCATCATCTGATAATGCGAATAACGTGTTTACGCTTAGGGTAACTGAGCGTATATCTAAGTCTTCCTCATTTAACATTCTGTGGACTTCTAATATTTCCTCAGCTGTGTACTTCATTTACACCCTCTCCATGTACCTAAATACTTCTTCATGATAAACGTGCACTTCTACTCCTAACTCCTTACCCTTTTGCTGTAATTCCTCTCTCAACTTCTGCAGTGGTACTGTGGACTTTGAAATGTCAACTACCATAATCATTGCAAAGATCCCTCTAACTACAGTTTGAGAGATATCGATAATATTTACGTTCCTCTCAGCTAACTTAGAAGAGATACCAGCAACGATCCCGGGCTTATCAACTCCAACTACGACAATTACAGCGTTTTCCACGCGGTTTTAATATGAAAAGGAAATAATATTTTTTGTTACGCGTTCTAATTATCCATATCTAATAACTTCACCTCCTTTGACTAAATAAAGTTCTGCGTTGACACCTAGTTTCTTAAGGTATTCCAAATTTTCCTCCTTATCATCATAAACTTCTATTTCACCACTAAACAGTTTTACAATTATGTACTTCCATTCCTCATCCCTCATTTTCATCTCTTCGTCAGTCCTACATATAATACCATTTACTATTAGCCCGTGGGATAGGAGTGAGAAGTCCACGTAGTTCCTTACGGAACAATGTCTAGCAGTCAATACGAAGACCTTATCACCTTCCTTTACCTTTCTCTTTATATATTCAATAAAGGGTGAGTTCGGCAGAGCTAGGTGATGGTATTTCGTATAAGCCAAGGAATATACTGCGCTTTTCCCCTCCTTCTTTACTCTCCTTAACTCCTCAGCACTCATTTCAATACCCCAAATCTCTTTTATAGCCGCTTCTACGCAAGGGTTAGTGTTAAATAGTGTGTTGTCAAAATCTACGAGAACTATTTTCATTGTTAAAGAGTGTAATAACACAAAATATATAAAAGTAATATGACAGACCACCTTCGTAATACATTTATTACACGGACGTAAAGTTTAAAACGTACTACGAGAACAATAAATTATGCCAATAATCAGTATAAGAGTTGATGATGAGTTAAAGAAAAAGATGGACGAGTTAAGCTACATTAACTGGAGTGAGGTAATAAGGAGGAAAATTGAAGAAGTAATTGAAGAGGAGGAGAGGAAGAAAAAGATAAAGAAGGATTATAAGAGGATTGCAGAAGCCTCATTAAAATCATATGAATTCTTTTTGAATTACGGAGGGAAGAAGTCTGAGGAAGTCGTAAGGGAATGGCGTGATAGGAATTGGCAATTGTAGATGCATCAGTCGTAATAAAGTGGTTTGCTAACGAAAACTACAGTAAAGAAGCACTTTTACTCAAGGAGGCTTACGTTAAGGGCTTAGAAGACTTGTCGGCTCCTTGCATCCTCCCCTTTGAGGTATTAAACGGGTTAAAATACACATACGGTTTGGGAGAAAAGGAATTACAAGAGGTGGGTAAGATTTTATCAGACTTCCAAATAACCCTTTATCCCCTCGACGAGATACTTAACGATACAGTCTCTCTATCCCTCAAGTATGGGATAACAATTTACGATTCAGCATATATATCCCTTGGGAAAGTCCTAGGGGAGGAAGTTTATACCGCCGATGAAAAATTGCTTAGAAAGGTGAGTGACTTACCTTTTGTCCACCACATTAAAGATTTCAGAATTTAATGAGCTTCGTTTTCTTCCTCTTTTTTACTCTCGAACTGTATTGTAACGTGATTAATATTAAACTTATCCCTCAAAATTTTTTCAGCTTTTTCCCTAGTCTCGTCCAACTCTTTTAAGGTCTTATGAGGGTCTGTTAAAACGTGCAAAGTTGCTACCTTTACATGCTCGCATAATGTCCATACGTGAATATGGTGAACCTCAGGCAGTACGTTTTTTAGCTCTTCCTCTATCTCACAAACGTCCACCGGCGATTTCTCCATAATTATGTTAAATGATGTCTTAAGTGATCCTATTGAAGTTAAGATAATTATGGCCAAGATAATAAAGGAAGAGAGCGGGTCTATAAAATACTCCTTTGTAAAAAGTATTAACAAACCACTTGCCCCACCTATTAGATAAGCAATCCCGTCTTGTATTAAATGTAGCCTTGTTCCCATCTCCTTTCCTTCTTCCTCATTTGATGCAAGAGCGAAGAGAGTGAAGGCTAGAAATGATGCTATTGACAGTAAGAGTGGGTTATCCCTAACGTGGTTTAACAAAAAGACGAGAGAGATATAAAGGGCTACAGCACTACCGACTAGAACTGTTATGATGTTTAGTAATGAACTGAAGACTTCTATTCTGTGAAACCCATAAGTGTACATTGAGTCCTTCCTAGAAATTAATTTAGATAGATGAAATGAGAGTGAGACGACTATCGCATCAAATAGGGAGTGAAGGGCTTCAGATATTAGAGTAGCACTATGAGAGAAGAGGCTAACAGTAAGGGTGACGAGAAATGTTAACCAGAACGCTAAAAGTGTTTTTCTCACGTAAGAAATAGTCTCACAAAAAAATAAATAGATTGCTTAGGGAGAGCCTAATAATGTAGGTGCATGAGCTACGTAAGCTAATGCTATTTGCATAATTATGATACTCACAACACCTATCATGGAGACTTGAAATATTCTAAACGTACTTTTAATAGTACCGTCTGAAGCCTTAGCTAATAATATCCCAAAAATAACGCTAGTCTCGGCTATCATTAGTTCTAGTGAAGGTAACATCTGATAAGTGTAATTTCCTATATTAATAAAAGCGAGGAAGAAGTTAAGCAAATTCGTGAAATCAGCAAAAGTAATGCCGTTAACGCCTTGGACGTTCAAGTTTTGAATTTGTACCAGTCCGGCAATACTATGAAGCACATAAATTGTGAGTACAATTACTCCGGCCATTATTGCCGGAGCTATTACGCTAGTACCTATAAAAGTGTATAACGCCCTTTTCCTAGCCTGCATCGCATCATAATAAGCATCTGTGATCTCAGCTAAACGCGTGAAGATACTGTATTTTAACACTCCTTGCTTGTCCATTTCCATTAAAGAGTCGAATACCGTATTCACCAACCAACTGTCCGTCTTAGGCTTGAAATGCCCTACTGTTACCATCGTAGTTAAATATTTCTTTATAGTCTCGTCAATTACCTTTCCGAAAGTCGTCATTTTTACTACTGTAGAAGCTATTACATCACCTTCCTCCAATTTCTTAAGTGCGTTATACAAATTGTCACCGGTACTTCTTATTAGTTCAGCCACAGACCTAACAAATATTGGAAGCCTTTCGTCGGCTTCGTTCTTCTCTTTAATCCTTTTATATAGGGGATAACCGTAGAGTGCTGAAAAAGCCATGATAGGGGTTAAAAAGTACAACCATAACCAATAACCGTTTAGTGACAGAACTTTAAAGAAAGTTAATAACAGTAAGACTAAAATTGAAACTGCTAAACCTACAATCCCCCACTTTATATTTCCGCTCATCTTAACGTCTTCTGGAGGCGCATTAAGTGATAAGTACATATAAAGAGCGAAACCCATTAGGGGAACCATAAAGAAGGCTACACTATCAACCCCATAAATTGGGTTATTTGCCGAAACAGCAAACCAGATTGCAAATAACGGTAATATGAGTAGGAACAACATAGCTAGTTCTCCCATATTTGCCGCAGCCTTACCGAATGCTTCCCACCTCCTCTTCAATTCGTCCATTACTTCAACTGTAATCCTATTCATAAACTCGGAAAGATTTCCCCCACTCCTAGATATCGACACAGCACCGAGCAAAAGCCTCTCAAAAACTTTATGCGGATGGTCTTTTGCTTCCCTAACGATAGCTTCTTCCGGAGGGATGTTGAATAGAACGAAATCCCTATGAATCTTTAAGAACTCTCTAGGGATAGCCTTAAGGTACCTCCTATCATATTTTTCGCCTCCCACCTCTTCTTCATCACTTTTTGCCCTCTTACCCAGCAGTATTATCCCTTTCTTATTCTTTTTACTCTTTCCTTTGAAGTGAGCATAGGTTTCATCTGATTTCAACTCCTCAATCATTTTCATTACCCCATAACCTAATTGGGACATACTCCACATTATAATCGAAACTATGGGGAGTTCCTTTTCTACTTGTGAAGCTAAGGAGTTCCTTAAGTCAAACGATTTTAACCACGGATAGAAGAACGTAAGAATTACTACAAGACCCCCTCCTAAAGAGTAATATAATTCCCCACTTTCGACGTAAATGAGTAATCCTAACAATGCTGAGATTGCAAACCCGTACCACGTATAATTTATCATTTCATTTAACCATGTCGTAGGGTCTTCGATTACCTTAGATTTCTCTATCAAGGGTATTATGATTTCCTTTAAATAATCTTGCTCACGATGTAAGTAGTTAAATACAGTTATTGGGGCTGTAAATGATATGAGCGATAATGCTATACTTTCTGCATATACTAATTTGAAATAATAAGAGAAGATTAACAGCGCTAGAAATATCACTGTTAGTAATAAGGTGAACGTGAAGTTTATAGGTGTAATAAACTTGCCCTTTCCTTTTTTAAATAACCCCCCTAGCTTCATAAAACCTCACCAGCTCTTCCCTATATTGCGAGAGTGATAAACTGTGCTTATATACACGTTCCAAAAAATCAACCCTTGCCTTTAACTCGTTAATAAATTCCTCTTTCGACAATCCATTCCTTTGGGCTATTTGTAACAGTCTCAAGCTTTCGTAAATTCCTTTATCTTCCCAATCGTCCTTGGGAGGATAATATTCTACTAACATATTATACGTAGCTTGCCCGCCCTTAAGGAGCACTTCACCCGCCTCTTGAACTCTCCTCCTTAAACCTCCTTTTCTTTCTGGGTTAGGATACGTGTTTATAAACACTACTAATGTAACTAGGGAGAAGAAGGAGTCATCAACACCAGAATAATTAAACCTTGCCTTTAACGAGTCAAAGTCCTCTGCATGAATTGATGTAACACCACCATGACCGCTAGCTACTGAATGAATAAACTCCTTAATCTCCTCTTTAGTCCTAACCTCACCTACAGATACGAAATCTGGCCTAATCCTCAACGTATGGGCTATTAATTTGTCTAATGGTATCTCTATGTTCTCGCTATAGTCCATTAGAGTAGTAGCTTTCCTAGCCACTAGCCTAGTCCAGTTAGGGAATATAACCCTTAATTCCGGCACTTCCTCTACAGTAACTATCTTCCACGTGGGCGGTAGTACTGTCATTAAGGCGTTAATAAAAGTGGTCTTACCAGTACCGGTTCTACCCACTACTAAAACCACTCCTCTATTCTCTAGGACATACCATAAGGCTGCTGCAGTTAATGGACTTAACGTCCTCCTTTTATAAACTAGATCTGATAGAGTCCATACTTCTTCTAATGGCTTCCTAATAGTTATGGTAGATCCGGGAAGAGAGACCTCGCTCCCGAAGGTTACGGCATACCTATATCCCTCTGGGGTTATACCGTCTACAACGGGCCTGGCTAAGGTCACTGACTTGCCAGATTTCAATACTATACGTTGAATTATATAATCAGCTTCGTCTTTAGTGAGGTGAATATTTGTGGGCAACCAAGTACCGAATTCCCTATGGAAGACCCAAACCACGTCACCGTAGACCCCAGACCTAGAGCCAGAATATGAGATATCTTCCAATTCACTATCATCAAAAAGCGGAGAAAGCACTCCATAACGTAGTACATCACGATAAATGTAATAGCCTATAACTGGGTCGTGACTTACCTCCTTATTGTTTAAAATCTCATGAATCATTTCAGCTTCATTTGCCGATGGTCTAATAAGATAGTATAACGTGTCCTTTAACTTCTCTACTACTTTTATCCTCTTTTCATCAATTTCAGGCTCTTCAACTTGGTAAAATAGTTCTCCCGAACCGTCTTGAACTACGTAAGCCTTAGGGTATGCCAGACCTAAATCTTTATACTTCCAAGTAAGTTCTTTTTCTATCAAAACAGTCCCTTTAATTTCGGGGATCAGAACTTTCATACAACCTCAACCCCCAGGAATTGAATAGCTTAGGGTAGATGAACCCACATTACCGTAACTCGTAAAAACAGTAATCGGAACACTAGTAGGAATGGGATAGCTTATATAGATACCGTTACAATCCACCTTAAACGTGTAGGGGACATACTGACCTATTTCTGATAATATCCATTGTTGCACACCGTAAGGGGCATATAATTGGTTAGGATTAATTACGACAGTATAACTGGAGTGAGGAGATAATGTTATACCTACATAGTACTCATAAATAGGTTGATTATTGGGACTTAAGAACATAAGGTACTCTATTCCTTCCGGTACGTTACTGGGATTATACAAGACAATTTTCACGTATTGTAATTCATATTCGTAAGGCTTAGTCACAAATTCAGGCGGATGGTGTGGCGGAGGGGGTATAGGGCATTGTTGATACTGAATTACGGTATAGTATGCAACAGCACTTACAATCTTAATTCCTCCTTGGTTGTGATTATATATGCTTACTTGAGCTTGAGACATCTCCTCACCCACGAGCTGAAACTTGCCCAAATAAATTAAAATAAGAGATAAAGAGACCAACAGAATGAGGAGAAAAATTGCAATACCAATTACAGTACCTAACCCTTTCATTACCCGTTCACCCCCGGACTTAGAACAAATTGAAGAGTATAACCATTAGTGAGAACTAGCGTTATGAAGTAGGTACTTTGTTGGCCTACACCACTAATTATTACAGCGTACTCTTTACCAGGTTGTATTTCGTAATAAGGACAACTAATGAAATACGCTTGACCATAACTACCACCACTGTTAAAGTTTTGTTCCCCTACTACTTGGTATACCACTGTAGGGTCGGGAATATTACCGTTACCTACTACAGCATAAGCTATCTGAACTGGTGTTGAGCCGTAATTAGTTATTATGATTACTGGGCCGTTAGCTGTAGAATTATAATAGAGAAGAATAGGTTGTAAGAGAGGGACTGACTCTGTAATTTTATTACTCTGCTGAAAAGGTAAGATAAAGTAGCCACCATTAAACGCAAAAAAGGCACCTAAGAGTAATAGAGTAATTACGAGGGAAAGTAATGCGGCCACAACTTCAGATAATCCCTTCATCATGATCCCACCACCTGGACCGAAGTTTGAACTTGAACAGTTGAGGAACCTAAATTCCCGATCACCGTAACTATTGAGTAGTTACCTATATTGAACAGATCAGCTGTTGGAGAAATTTGTTTGTTCGGGATGAACGTATATATTAATTGAGTATAAGCTTGCCTTACGGTTATCGGGAGTGTTTCTTGATAATTGGGTAACTCCTTGTAATTCACAAAGGCAGAGTAAAAGGTTGTAGGACAAATTTGTTTACCGTCAATACTCACGATAACCTTAGTTATAACGAAGGGAGTATAACCGTTATTCGAAATATAAAGCTCAAGTAAAAGTGTTCCGGGATTTTGTAAACTTTCATAGTTCATTAAAATTGCAACGCCTTTTACTGATACTGCGGGAGTAGATGAGATTATGTGTAAATAATTTAAACCTAAGGAATAGAGGAAAGCCCATGCTAAAAAAACTATTATAATTAAGAGGAGGGAGCCCATTACGCTGCTGAGCCCCCTCCTTCCTTTTACTTGCACTTCTTCCACCTTTTCAGTCTTGTACTACTAGACTCACTTGCTGTGATAGGGATTGTGAAGTAACGTTATCATAACCGTAAACTTGTATAACTACTGTTTGCCCTGTCTGTAGTAATGGTACTAATTTACTGGTTATCGTACCGGCTAAGGACATTGACTGACCGGGCTCTACCAGGAGACCTTTACCACTTATAGTCTTATAATTGCCAGCTTGCGGTGTTATGGCGTTACCTGTGCTAGCACTACCATTGTACAAAGTATAATTATGACC
>OGCG01000253.1_pt1 | contig 35581 bp, 36 predicted proteins | sample 1570061 | NCBI WGS metagenome assembly OGCG01 (sample SAMN06268698, study PRJEB24515) | hot springs metagenome | isolation source: Joseph's Coat, Yellowstone National Park, Washington, USA | place: USA:Joseph's Coat, Yellowstone National Park, Washington, USA
ACAATTCTTGCATTTGAATACTGAACCATGCCTGTTATTTTTATCTATATAGCCACATCTCGAACATTTCTGTGATGTATGCTTCGGATTTATGTATAGCACATCCTTACCAGCATCTTCCTGAATCTTCTGCCATGTCCGTTCTGTATCATATCAGAGGGATTCAAAGCCCCTAATGCATATGCATCATAGGGAAATGAAATTATTTTCTTTGAGATTAAATGGTTCACATCACCCACGAACAACCTCTTTTCCGCTCAATTTTTTCAATTTACGATGAGCGGAACGAGTACCTAAGTGCTGTAATTTTCTTTTCTTGTACTGATATCTTTCTTTCACTTCCCTCAGATGCTTGCTGCTGAAAAATATATTGTTCGAAAGTACTGCTATGTTCTTTATGACTCTATCTATTCCCGATAATTTTACATCCTCTTTCTTAATCACCTCTTTATCTGGAATATTCACCTGAAATATTATGAATATTCTATTTCTCCTTTCATCTATCACCAGTTGGGCATTTGTGTATTCATCCCTGTATTTATCAATTAAAGGTGAATGTGCTACTAGATACACCAATCTGTCCTTTAATGTGATGAGGGATATTGTATGTGAATCAGGATAGAATTTGAATGTTCTGTTATCGTACCTTATTGTTAGAAATTTCTTTTTTATTCTTTTATTGAGTTCTGTTCCCGTCAGTGCCTCTGATGAAGTATCTCTTGCCGTCTAAACAAGTTCCGATTGCAGGGTTGGTATCCTTTCCCTTACCATTCTATATGTACCTTTATTGAGCTTATTCATGTTGAATGTTTTATTCTCAAAACCATAGTCCAGAACTATCTGTGTAGCTTCTATGAAACGCTCTGACATTTCAATGAGCGCTTTGTCATATGGGAGTTTCAGTTTAATGGTTCTGAACTTTATTTATTAAAATGTAATGAAAAATGATAAGCTTTCCCATTGAAGAGAGTCCATGTATCCCCTCCCTGAAAGTTTGAATTTTACTGCTTCCCTCAAAATCCTAATCATATCCATAATAATAGATAGAATTATCAACTTTCATCCTTTCCTTTATTGAAGTGGATTTATTGCAGATTAAGCTAAATCAATTTTACCCTCATCCCTTCTATTTTAAATCTTCCAGATTCAATTATTTTTATGGCCTCAATTAAAGCTATATGTTCGAATGGAAGTATTCTTTCTGCAAGGGTTTTTGGTGTGTCATCATCAAAAACTTGAACGCACTTCTGAACTATAATTGGGCCATGGTCAATTTCCGGTCTTACAAAATGCACTGTACAACCAGAGAATTTGGAACCAGAATTCAATACTGCCTCATGAACATATTCGCCATAGAATCCCTTGCCACCAAAACATGGAAGCAGAGCAGGGTGTATATTGATTATTCTATCCGGAAATTCATCTATGAATTTTTTTGTTAAAATTTTAAGATAACCTGCTAGAACTACAAGTTCCACATTATACTCCTTCAATATATTCACAATCTCAGAATCATATGTTTCTGGATCCTTGTTTTTTGATTGTATATAAAGTGCAGGAATACCATGGTTTCTGGCCCTTTCCAAGGCATAGGCATCTCTTTTGTTTGATATAACCACAACTACCCTTGATTTAATATCACCCCTGATTTGGGCATCAATTATTGATTGAAGATTTGTTCCCCTACCTGAAACAAGAACTCCTATATTCATAAGCATTAATTTAGTTTTGGCTATATATCTTTTCCTACCTGATCTACAAAATTAATTCTGTCTATAGAATAAGGAAAACAGTTCTTTATGCCCAGTGCAATTTCCATTTCTTCAGGAGTAAGCACTGGTTTTTCATAGAGGAAATTATCATCCATGGCTATCCTAGGGCAGGCGGTATTGATATATGCATCGAAATTCAAATTCATTAGTTTCTGAGGTAAAATTTCATTCATTAAAATTATGTATGCTTTTTTACCATTATTTTGAATTTTTTCTTTGATTTTCTTTGCCAATGATATCCTGTACTGTCCAATTTTTGTTGATACAAGAATACCAACGTTTTTTGAGTCTCTGAAACGCTCTATCTGAATATATCTTGATTTGAGTATTTTATCTGCTTCAATTTTTGTTATATTCCCTGATACAGGTTCAATTGCATATGTATCCTTATATGTGGATAGGGCAATACCTTGAGCATGAAATTCACCATCAGCCAGAACAATAAAGCAATCAACGTTATTTTGTATTTTTTCAGCCGCACTAAAATCACACCCAAGAACCTGACCTGGATAAAAAAGACGGCCATCACCTTTAGAGATTATGGTTTCAATTCCATTATTATTTAAGATTTGTGAAATATCATTTAATAATGGTAAATATTGAACTGTTCCCAGTAAACCAACCCTTTTGCATTTTAATTTTTGAATAGATTTTATTAAGTTTTCATTTAAAACAATCTTCCTTTTCAATTCTATGAAAAATGTTTTTTTAAAATAATTTAAATTTGGTATGGGTGCATGACCAAAATGCAATATGGCATCTACATTTATATTAAAATTATACGTATCACAAGAACCATAAACATTTTCACCTGAATAGTACGTTATAAAATTTTTTAAATTTTCATCGATTTCTGGAATGAACTGTTTTAGGCCTTCCGGTAATTCAATCAATAATATCTTTGCATTAATGCTTTTTAGATCTGATTTTATAGATTCCCAGTCTATTTGAAAATAATCGCTCATCATGCTTGAAAGATAATTTGACATTTCTTATTATTTTTTCTTAAAAAATTTTGCATATTTATACATAAAAATTCTTCTAACAGAACCTAACACTAAAAGTGATTCTTATTTTTTACCTGTTATACTCCACAATGATCTTTTTTATTTAATTAAAACCTTTTCACCTAAATGTAATAATATTATTGCAAAATTTTCAATTTTTTTGAACAAATACATTATTTTCTAAGTTTCAAAAAAAAAATTAAAGGGGTTTTAATTCATTAAAAAGCTGGCTGGAAAGAGCCTGCTGAAATTCTTCTTCGAAAATTTTTCCGTAAAGTTCCTCGAATACTTTTTCCCTTTCAGTTTTAATTTTTAATACTATATCCATAATTTTTTGTGCCACATTATAGTTTATTTCTTCGAGTACATCTGAAAATTTCATTTTTCTTTTTTCCATATGTATGAACTCTGAATTCTTAATTACAGTTGGCTTTTTATTTAATTTTAGTATATCATCAATTTCCTTTCTTGGGCTAATTGACCTGTTTTCAAAAGAGAATGGCATAACAAGCACTGGAAAAACAGGAATCATGGGATATCTTGAATTGATCAGTTTTAAGGTTTCTTTTATACCACCTGTACCCATTCCACCACCTAGGGCAGCAACAAGGATTATAGCATCTGCTTTTCTCATATTTATGGATATCTTTCCTGTTAAAGAACTGAATATTTCCTCGAAATTATCATCTATGAGCTTTTCTCCAACTTCTACAAAACCTTCAGTATCCTGATGGGTTCCAAGAACTGAATTCGTAATAAGTATTGTTTTAACAAATGGATATGATTCTAGTTCTAATTCCTGCTTTGTATTAACGTAGACCGTTAGTATATTTGAGAAATCCTCTTGGTCTGGGCCATTTTTGTATATGGATAGCAATCTTTCAAAAGACTCAAGGAAATGGGCTCCAGCACCTCCAAAAGCAATGACAGGTATATAGGGGGGATCTAGCCAGTCTTTCATCATTCCTTTGAAAATTTTTTCTTTTTCATCTTCTATCATATGTATCACCTTTTTCCCTCTTTATCCTGCTGGTTGCCCTATCCTTCTGATAGTTTTTATAATTGTCTATTAGTTTGTCAATAGAAGCATAACCCTGCATCATCGTTGACAATTCCTCGCTTATTTTATTGGTCTGGACCGCCTTTTCAAGAAAGAAATTTATAGCCTCGTCCAGGTTTATGAATAAATTCTCTTCAACAAGATCACTGAAAATGTTTTTTATTCTTTTATTCAGTTTTATTGTTATAAGATCTTCGTCTAATTGCTGCCCTTTTTCCATCATTTCTAGCTGCTTCATAGTAGCGTATCTGATAAAGTCTGATCTTGTTTTAAACTCTGGGTGTCTAACTAGAAAATCATCTATGTTATCCAACTCCACCTGACTGATTCTCAAAGATATTTTTGTGTCTGTTTTCATTATTTAACATCCTCCTTGGATAGGACCAGTGGTTCGAGTTGAAGTTATGCTTTTTTTAATATATAAAAATTTCTACTAAAATACCATAATTAAATTATTATTACTTCTTTATTTTTAATACTTTATTTCTTTTAAATTCTTTATTGGAAATATTTTGATTATAAAAGCACAATAAATCATATGTCATACATTGGAATACATAATGAATATTCTAAGAGGATATAAAGTATTACCCTTGTATTCCATTTGTTCTACTAATGGGAAAAGGAAAAATTATATGTTACCTTTACCTTTATGATTTAAGCCGGGGTAGCCGAGCTGGCCAAGGCGCAGGCCTGGAGAGCCTGTTCTCCGAAAGGGGAGCGGGAGTTCAAATCTCCCCCCCGGCGCTTAATTTGGTGATAGAAATACTTAAAATTATTCATACCCAAATTCCAAAAAACATTTTTTAATATTTTATGTTCTAATTCCAAGGTTAAAATTAACAATAAAATAAATTGTTTAAAGTATTCATTAACGTATAATATAGGGGATGCAAACTGCAGGGAATAAAGGAATAGATGAAATTTGATTACGATAATGAAAGAATTGCACATAGGAAACATATCATTGCTGATCAAATTAGATACATAGGTAAGGAGTCTAATAACCTTGAAGATAACCTCACAGGTCTTGAAGACCCTGATTATTTGGAATTCTCAAATGATCATGAAATTGTTAAAATAATGGTTTTACTGACTGGATTTTATCAATGAAGCCCAAAGATGTCAGGGATAATGGAATATCTGAAAGAGAACTAAAGAGGCAAAAAGCAAAGATCAGAAAGGGTAAGCTGTTAAATCCAAAAGTAAAGATTGTAAAAATTCTATTGCAACTATACAGAGAAATTAAATTAGACAAGGATAATTAATATTTTAATTAATAGATATTAGTTTAAAAGGGGGTGTCATTTTTTTCTCTTATCTATATCCCCTGAATGTTAATGGGCTTGCCCGGATTTGAACCGGGGTCTTCGGCTCCCGAAGCCGAAAGGATAGACCAATCTACCCCACAAGCCCATTTTTATGTTATTATTTCCCTTAATTCTACAACCATTCCTTTCCTGAGTGTTAAAGCTTCTTCCCTATTAAAGTATGTTCTGCCAACACCAATTAATTGGTCCTTTTCATTTATAACCAACGTTTCATCCATCGGTCTTAATTCAGGGTCCATATCAATAATGAACCTTGCAAATACATTTTTGCCCTTTCTATTAAACTCTTCACTTTCAGCTGTAACAACAGTCCTAAGCTTGGGAAATTTCAAGCCATTATGCAAAAGTCTAGCACCCTCTATCTTAAGCGTGAAAAATCCATCATTTCTCATTGAAAGAATATGTTTACCATTAAGAAAAATATTTCTTATCATCCCTGTATTTTTACTCTTTACAATATTTATTTCCCCATTTAAAAGTATATCTGAGGCGCCATAACCGAACTGATAATCTGCTACAGCTTTTATTCTTAAAATATCTAGGTTCCTTGTCTCTTGCTCCTGAACAAATTCTTTTTCACCTGACAAATTTTCTGGCACATTTTTTAGCCATGATATGAGTATATCAAAATCAAGAGAATCAACTATTTTTTCAAGATTTTCAATGCAATATGTTTCATTTGGCAAAGGTGATTGAACAATTGGATATATAAAAAGCAATTCATATGGGACATAACCGAATGGTGTTTTAACCAGGAAATGCGAATCCAATGTCTTGATAAACTTCATTGCCACATCTATGTTTTTACTGTCAATAACTATGCAGGATTTTCTTTTATACTTATAATTCCTAATTATTCTTTTTTCAAGCGTTGAAACCATAGGTCTTTTTAATGATTCTGGGCCAGTATAATAAAATGGGTGTGTCCTGCTTAAACTTTCAAATTTTTCAAGTTTCTCACCATATTTATAAAATTCAAGCAGACCTTGGTACAGGTATGGATGGGATCTGCACCTTTCTTCAGCATATTCCCAGATGCTGCCTTCAAAAATTGCACTCTTTACCCTTTCTAATTCTTGAACGGTAACGTAAAGGTTGTGCCTTGAGATGATAGAAAATCTTTCGTTTTTATCCATTTGCTTTATTTCGTCTAGATCATACCTGTCAAGATATGGACTAGAATACGGCACATATTTTAAATCAGAAAGGTATCTTGTACTGTCAGGAAATATTATTCTATCGTCCCTTGCATATTTCACATATGATGATGAATCAAAAAAGTCCATGCCCATTAGTGCTGAAATAGCAAAAACCATTGGATGGCCTGCACCAAATAGATGTACTGGTTTACCGTAATCAATGTTCAATTTTGATGGCATTACTACATTGACAATATCTGAATATTTGTAAGATTCAAGTAATGGCACTACACCACCTATCGGGTAATAATCTAGATTTAAGGAGTTCATCAACCTTGCAGATTTTTCTCTTAAATCAGGAAAAAGAGATCCTTGAATGGGTCCTGCAACGTACGTATCACCCAAAATATCCCTTGCAGACTTAGCCCTTTCATATGTAGCGTTTATTGCATTTTCAGCTTCATTGTAAGAGAATTCAGGTTCAGAGAATATGTCAAGTATTGTTGCTATATCAGTTCCTATGTCTTTCTGGAACTTTAAAATCTCAACAGGATCTAAATCAACATCTCCATAAACGTGGCTTTGAAATGTTCCAGAATCTGTCATTATAATACCATCAAAGTTCAAGAGTTTGTGAAGACCTTCTTTTAATGCTTTTTCCCTTAATAGAGAATCTTTCTTTATGATATAAGAATTTGTTATTAGCGCATCAATATGGAATTTATTTTTTAATTCATCAGGAGGAATAACAATAATATTTGGGTTTATGACAGGCATGAGTGCAGGTGTTTCAACCTGCTTACCGTGCACCTCAAACCTGCCTATTCTCGATAGCCCATCTCTGTGCAAAACCTCAAACATTTTTTTTATTTATTAAGAACTTTCTTTAGCTCCTCTATGAATACTGGTATCACCTCGTGGAGATCCCCGACTATGCCAAAGTCAGCTATGTTGAATATAGGTGCATTTGGATCCTTGTTAATAGCCACTATGATCTTCGAATCTTTCATACCCACAATATGTTGTATTGTCCCTGATATGCCACATGCTATGTAAAGATCAGGTGAAACTGTTATACCGCTTTGGCCCACCTGTGCGGATTTTGGCATCCACCCAAGGTCTACAGCAACCCTTGATGCACCAACTGCTCCACCTAAAAGATCCGCTAGCTGTCTCAAAAGTTCAAATCCCTCCTTCGAACCTACTCCTCTTCCACCTGAAACTATTACCTTTGCCTCATCTATTTTTTTAGCACCTGTAACGGTTGTTTTAACAATTTCTTTTATCACTGTCCTAATATTTACATTGCTAAAATCTGGTTCTTCCTTAATAATTTCCCCGCTCCTTGATGTATCCGGATCCCTAGCCTTGAAAACATTAGGTCTAACTGTAGCAATCTGGGGTCTGTGGTTTGGAGTGAAAATTTCACCCATGATATTCCCGCCATAAGCAGGTCTGATCTGGATGAACCTTCCATTCTTTATTGCAAGATCCGTGCAGTCTGCCGTCATTCCTGTTTGCAATGATGCGGCTATCCTTGGTCCATACTCCCTTCCCGTATGTGTTGCAGGGATAAGAACGATCTCTGGCTTAAGCTTGTCTATGAACTTTGCCAGAACTGCACTATAAACCTCAGCAATGTAAGGATCGAACATTTTATTATCTAACACATAAACCTTGTCGGCACCGTAATAGATTGGTTCCTTTGCCATTTCATTAATGTTGTTTCCTATAAGAACCGTTGAAAGACTTGTGTTAAGTGTATCGGCAAGCTCCCTTGCCTTTGTAATTAGTTGGAACGTTACGGGCCTAATTTTACCATCATAAATTTCACCAATAACTAGAATACCCTTGTAATCGCTGATCATGAGATCACCTTCTTTTCCTTTAAAACATCAATGATCTTTTTAACTGCCTCATGGTAATCCCCTGTAAAAATTTCACCCCTAGATCTTTTTGGAGGAGGATACATTTTTAGTACCCTGGTTGGGGAACCGTTAAGGCCAAACCTGCTTTTATCACCATCTATATCGTCTGCCTTGAACCAGATATATGGCTTGTTCTTTGCTTTAATAATACCACTCATACTTGGATTTGAATATTCAAATGTTGTTGGAGGAATGCATGCCAATAATGCAGGCAATTTTACCTCAACCATTCTATAACCATCTTCCATCAAGCTTTTTACAAGTGCCTTATCACCATCTATGCTTTCTATCTTTTCAACATAGCTTACGTGGGGCAAACCAAGAAACTGCGCCACCTGTGGACCGATATGCCCGGTATCACCATCTGTGGCCTGATTTCCAGCCATTATCAGATCAAATTCGCCTACCTTTTTTATCGCCAGGCTAAGTGCATATGATGTAGCAAGTGTATCGGATCCACCAAACGCACGGTCTGATATGTGGTAAGCCTTGTCTGCGCCTAGTGCGAGACATTTCTGCAGTGCAGATTTTGCCTGCTCTGGTGCCAAAGTCATTACTGACACTTCTCCACCATACTTATCCCTTATCCTGAGCGCTTCTTCAACAGCAAACTGATCAAAAACATTCAGTATGCTCTGTAAACCCTCCCTTATCATCACTCCATTTTCATTGAACTTAACTTCACTTGTATCAGGTACTTGTTTCACTAAAACCAGTATTTTCATTAAAACCACCATTTTTATTTGTATGATGTATATTCCTTGCCGAGCAGTTCCCTTGAAACTATAACACGCATGATTTCCTTGCTACCCTCTGCCCATGCAAAAGACCTTATTGCTCTCCATGCTGCCTGATCAACACATTCCCTCGTGTATCCAAATGCTCCCTGCCACTGCATTACCTCATCTATTGCCTGCGTAGACCACTCACTTGCAAACATTTTTGCCATAGCAATCGCTTTACTCACCTCAAATCTCGTTGCCTGCTTCTGCCCTTCCCTGTCATATGTCCATAATGCCCAGTAAGATCCAAGCCTTAAGAAACTGAGCTTTGTATAATGCTCGGCTAGCCTGAATTGTAAAGCCTCGAACTTTGCAAGGGGCATACCAAACGCTTTCCTTTCTTTTAGGTATTTTTCTCCCCTTTCCAGTGATTTAAGCCCTGCACCAGCACATATTACTGATATGAGACCCCTAGCATATTCATATCCTTCATGGACTATATAAAAACCTCTTCCCTCCTGACCAACTATGTAATGCTTTGGAATTGTAACATTATCTATGGTGAATCCACCTGTTGATATACCTTCCCTGCCAAGATCGTCCACATATGTTGGAATTATTCCTTTTGATTGAAGTGGTAGGTAGAACATTGTCATTCCCTTTGCACCTAGTTCAGGGAACTGTTTGGCTATGGTTATATGACCTCCACCTCTTGTGTATGCTTCTCTAACGCCACTTATATACATCTTTTCTCCATTCACAACATACTTGTCTCCTTCCTTTTTAATTGTTGTTCTTGTTCCAAGAACATCAGACCCTGCATCTGATTCAGTAGTTGCTATTCCCAAAAACCATTTCCCTTTTGTAACATTGGGCAATATTTCTTGTTTTGCTTCTTCAGTACCATATTTATCAAAAACATGGCCCCAGGATGCTTGAACAAGATAAAAAACAGGTATAGAGCCAGTGGGATCTGCCCTTGCAAGCTCTTCAGCAATAATACCTGCAGTAACGGCATCAAAGCCCTGACCACCGTATTTTGTCGAAACAGTTGGTGCAATAAGGCCTAGATCAGCCATACCCTGAATTACATCTTCAGGAATCTGCTTTGTTTTTTCCATTTCCATTGCAATTGGAGCAATCTTTTTTTGAGCAAAATCCCTAACACTTTCCCTTATCATTTCCTGTTCTTCTGAAAAGGTAAAATCTAGCATTGTATCACCTTGAATGGTAAATGGATTAGTTTATTTAATAGTTTCTTGGAAAAATTCGAAAAAAAATTTTATATTTTCGTCTAAAAAGAGACATTTCCATTGCTTAAACATTTGAGATTTACAGATTATATAAAATCATGAATTTTCCTGAATAACCTAAGATAACTGGCTCATATAAGATTTATATATAAATATAAAAAAATAAATAGCTTATGCTATGAAAAGATTTTATAGTGGCACAAACTTGTATCCATATTCTATTATACCTGAATCACTTTCTTCTCTTATTCTTCTGAAAACAGCTTTAACAGGCATACCTATTTTTACTTCATCATACTCAATGTCCGTTAATTGTCCTGTAATTTTCGGCCCATCATCCATTTCAACCAGTACCATTATGTATGGCTTAATAGATTTAAAATCAGGTATGTCCTGGCGCACAAGTGTATATGAATAAATCTTTCCCGTGGGCTTTAATTCGTGTTTTCTCATTTTCCCAACAGAATCCCTGTGGCAGTATGGGCATACGTCTCTAGGTGGGAAATAGACCCTTCCACAGGATGGGCACTTTGTTCCAACAAGCCTATATCTTTGCTCGAATTCCCTCCAGAACCTGGGTATTGTCATTTTACCACCTCCATTATGTGAACTATTGATGATCCACCTGAACCACCTATGTTTAATGTAAGTGCATTTTTTGGATCAGGAACCTGCCTTTTATCAGCCTCTTTCCTTAACTGTAAGGTGGCTTCTACAATCTGACCTACGCCTGTTGCACCCACTGGATGTCCTTTAGCCTTAAGGCCACCTGATGGGTTTATTGGTAATCTGCTATCCAAGTTCCCATAACCCTCTTCTAGATATTTACCAGCAGTTCCCTTTTTGAAAAAGCCAAGATCCTCAAGGGCTATTAAACCAAATATGGAATATGCATCATGGATTTCAACAAGTGAAATATCCTTAGGCTCAAGCCCTGCCATCTTATAAGCCTTTCTTGCAGCTTCTACAGTTGAATCAAACCTTGTAATGTTTTCTCTGCTTTGAAGAGCGATGTAATCGGATGCAACTGATGATGCCTTTACCTTAACAATTCCGTCCTTACGCCATTTTTTCGCATTTTCCATCGTTGTAAGAATAACAGCAGATGCACCGTCTGATACAGGGGCGCAATCAAGCATTGTCAAAGGGTCTGCAACCATTGTAGATTTTAAAACATCCTCTACCTTTATTGTATTTTTGAACTGAGCATATGGATTCAATGAACCGTGTTTGTGTGAAAGAACTGGCATAAGAGCAATCTGTTCCCTTTTTGTGTTGTATTCAACCATATACCTCCTTGCCATTAAACCAGCCAGTGATGCAAGTGTTGCGCCATTGAACAATTCCCATTCCCTGTCAACTTCACCGGAAAGAACCTCTGTAATTTCTTCCATAGATACATCCGTCAATTTTTCCACTCCACCTACAAGTACAGTATCATAATTCCCAGATGCAACTGCCAAGAATCCTTCGTGGAAAGCAGCTGCACCACTTGCACTTCCATTCTCTATCCTTATTGCGGGTATCCTATTGATTGCAAGTCCTGTGAAATCAGCAAGCAATGGACCAATATGATCCTGGAACGTTGTGGATCCAGCACTCATATTTCCGCCATATATGGCTTCAATATCCTTGGAATAAATACCTGCATCCTCTATGGCCTTCAATCCTGCTTCAACTGCAAGTGCCCTTAATGATTTTTCCCAGTGCTCTCCAAATTTTGTCTGCCCAACACCAACGATTACAACATCCCTCATCTTTACTCACCCATCTTTATCTTTCTTTTGAATTTTGCGTAATACGCATAATCAATGAATTTAGACCTTTCAATCTGAGACCAGACTGATTGCGCATTTTCCTTTTTATAATTTTCAATTTCTTTGGTTATTTCAATATGAAATGCATCGCTTCCAGCACCTGATCCAAATGAAACAGCAAGAATCCTGTCGCCTGGTTTGCTTATATCGAGAATTGCAGAAAGACCGGTTATCATTGAGCCCGAATATGTATTTCCTATGTAAGGTACTATCAACCCCTGCTTAATCTGGGATTCTTTGAATCCAAGCGTTTTTGCAGCTCTGGATGGGAATTTTCCATTTGGCTGATGGAATACCGCATAGGTATAATCTTCAGGTTTTGTTTTCATTATTTCCATCATTTTTCTAGATGCATCAAGCACATGGCGGAAATATGCAGGTTCACCAGTGAATCTACCACCATGCCTTGGATAATCCTGACCCTCCCTCCTCCAAAAATCAGGCGTGTCTGTGGTTATTGAATATGTTGCTTTTATTTCAGCAATGACATTCTCATTGCCAATTACAAATGCTGTGCCACCCGCTGCAGCTGAATATTCAAGTGCATCCCCTGGTGCACCCTGGCTTGTATCTGCACCAATTGCAACACCTTCTTTAATCATTCCACTCTTTACCATACCCATTACTGTTTGCATTGCAGCCGTACCTGCTTTGCATGCAAATTCATAATCAGCTGCTGTTATTTCAGGTGCAAAACCTGTGGCTTCAGCAACTATTGTTGCCGTAGGTTTAACAGCATAAGGATGTGATTCAGAGCCAACATAAATCGCGCCGACACCTGAAGGCTTTTTTCTAGCCATGGCATTTCTCAAAGATTCAACAGATATTGTTGCTGTATCTTCATCTGGGCCTGGTACGCTTTTGCTGTAAATGTATAGGCCATTCTTTATATCTTCAGGATCCTCACCCCATACCCTTGCGATCTCTTCTACCTTGATTCTAAATCTTGGGATGTAAGATCCATAGGTTACTATACCAACCATTTTTTCACCTTCTTTTGTGTTACAAAAAATAATAGTATATAACTTTAACTATTGTTAAAGATTATCTTCGGCAATTAACTAATAAAAATTATTTATTTATCTTCCACTATGAACCCCATATCTTGAAGAATCTTCTTTACCCGTTCTCTATGATCGCCCTGCAGTTCTATTTTTTCATCTTTAAATGTTCCACCTGCAGCAACACTATGTTTTAACTCCTTTGCAAGTTCTTTAAGATCTACTGAAGAATCAAAACCTTCTATCACAGTCATTGTTTTTCCATATCTTCTGCGATCTGTATAAACTCTTAGAACCTGCTGCGTTGCCAGTTCATCAAAATTTGTTAATTCTTTCGGAAGACCAGTACTACTCTTTTTCATTCCAATTCGATTATAAACAATTGTAGTATTTATAATTTTTCTTTTAATTTTTTATGATGTTTTGAAGTGCTTTTCCAATGCTGTGATGAAATGTTAATAGGAAATTAAATCCTTAAAACATTTCATCACAGCACTTTTCCTAAAAAATTTTTTATATTGAATCACATTATGAAATAAAGAAAGATGAAAGGATTATATAAAAATGGAAAACATCTATGGATCTATAATTTCATAATAGTGATTGCTTCACTATTATCATCCATAATTATCTTTTTAGTTTCATTCAACATGCTTAATGGCGTTTTACCTGCAAATTCATATACTAATGGTTCATCCGTTATTTTTAAAGAAACTGGTTTACCAGCGAATACGACATGGAATGTAACCTTTAATGGCTCAACCAAAAATTCTAATTCAAGCGCTATAATATTCATATCCCCAAATGGTAGCTATAATTTTACTGTGGGTATTTTAAATAATTATGTCCCTGATCCATCGTGCGGAAATCTAATTGTTAATGGTTCAAATGTTGTAGTTAATATTACCTTCAAGAGAATATAAAAATATTTAATCATAAAATGCGGAGGGAGGGATTTGAACCCTCGCATCCCTGCGGAACCAGACCCTCAATCTGGCGCCTTTGACCAGTCTCGACAACCTCCGCTTGGTTCCGGATATGTAGAAACATATATTTAATTTTGTTTTTCGCAAATGTTCCTTAAATTGCATTTTTCACAATTGCGCTTTTTGTATGAAAAAATTCCTTCCTCTATGTTTTTTATTGTTTCCATAATGATTTTTTCCGTATTAGAGATTTCTTCCATACTGAATGCATGCTCAATATATTTACCACTCCTTAAATAGATTAAAATTACCTTATCTGGTAATCTGCCAAACCTCTCTAAAAATGCATATGCGTATATGCCCATCTGTAACATATCAAGATCATCTTCGTTTCCTGTTTTATAATCGATTATTATTGAATTCTTTCCTAGCGATAAAAGATCGTATCTAACATTCAAAATTGTATGATCTATTTTTACCTTTATAGAATATTCCCTGAAAATTTTATTTTCAGGATCGTGAACAATTTCCCAAAATGGTGTATCTTTTAGGAATTTAATATAATCATAAAAAATCTCAGGCCATAGGCCTTCTTCAAAATCTGCATTTTCCATAAATGCATGGAATTCTTCACCAAACTTCATACTTTCATTTCTGTCAATGTTTCCAACCATTTTTTTCAAATAATAATATCTAGGGCAAAATGCATATTCTTTGATTCCTGTGGCACTTATATACGGCAGTTTCACACTTTCTTTTTTTATTTGCAATAACATCATTGCATAAGTTTCTTTTTTCTTATAGTAATTTTCTGATTCTTTAATAATTCCAAGTGCCTTTTTTCTGTACTGCATTAGCTTTTCACTATCCATATTTTTCAGAATAAAATCTGAAAAATTCTTTTCCTTTTCATTTGCTTTCTCTGGTAAAGAAAAAATTAGGTATTGTTTTGCTCTCGTAAATGCAACGTATAATATTCTCAAATTTTCCTGCAGCCTTCTCCTTGATATTTCTTCTTCAACTCTTCTACCCATTTTCTCATTCATAAGTTCTTCAATCTCTATGTAAATACCAAGTTCCCTGTCAAAATATACATTCTCACTATTTCTTCTGAACTCTGACTGCAAATCTGCAATGAACACTATGGGGAACTCAAGACCTTTACTGGCATGTATTGTCATCAACCTAACACTATTTTCTTTCAATTCAAATGTGGGTAATGCTGATATCTTTTCATTTTGCATAATACCTTCTAACTTTTCCATAAAAATGCTCATTGGAAGTATTTTTTCATCCTCAATTTCCCTGAGAAGATCAATGAATCTGTATATATTCAAGTACCTTTGAATACCATTTGAGTCTTTCAAGACGTTAACATCGTAGCCTGTTCTTTTAAGAAATTCAATTATTATCCTCTCTTTCCTCAGATTTAACATATTTGATAAATATCTCATATCGTTTAGAAAATCAACCACATTTTCTTCATTATCTGAATTTATATCTTTTCCATAAACTATGGAAAGTATTTCTGCCACTTCAAAATCTTTGATTTTTTTCCATCTGGACGTGTTTAAAATATCTAAAACATTTACCAATATTTTTATTTCTTCTGTCTGAAAGAAATTCTCCTTATCAATAAAGGTGAATTTGATCCCCCTTTGCCTCAGTGCATCTGCATAAAAACCCATATAGTATTTTGATCTGAACAAAATTGCAATATCACCCATTTCAACATTGCGCAGCGATCCATCTTTTTCCCTTATTTTTCCATTTTTTAAAAAGTATGTGATTGCCTTTGCAAAATTTTCTGCCTCGATCTTATGCCTCTCCCTTGCAATTAACTCTTCACCCTTGATTATAAATACACCACCTTCGTTAAATTCCTTTTCCATAGGAATAATTCTTATATATTTTATCATGGGCAGGTTTTCAGAAAATATTTTAATAAATAATTCATTAACAAAATCTATAATCTCTGGAACAGACCTGAAATTTTCATTCATCTCAACCTGCTTAAAATTACCACTTTTTACATTTTTTATTGTTTCAACGGGCGTAGCATCTCGCCATTCATAAATGCTCTGGAAAAAATCGCCAGCAAATATCTGTCTCGAATTTCCTGAAATTTTATTTATTATTTCTTGCTGTATGAAACTCGTATCTTGGTATTCATCAACAATAACATATTCGAAATTCTTGAATTCTTTAATATTATCATCGTTCAACGCCTGGTTTGCATAATACAAAATATCATCATATGAGAGAATACCAAGCCTTTTTTTCTTCATTTCCAAGCTATTGTAAAATTCAGTAAATATCCTTATTATTGGCTCTATAAGATATTCATTTGCCTCATTCTCATCCTGATAATCCTTTGATGTTTCCCTTATCTTTGATACTGTTGTTTTTAAATCCCAGCCCATTACCTTTGTTTTATCATAAAGAATGAAAATTATATCGTTTAATGATAATTCATTTCTACCAATCCTTATTGGATTTAGATATTCTGTTAGCTTATCAATTTCATCTTTTTCAAGGGAATTTATTATTTCTCTATAAGTTGAATTTTTTAAGTCCATATTCAGGTATTCATCGCCAGCCCTGTAATCAGGATCAATACCCATTTTTACTGATACATTTTTTAATATTTTATTGGCGAAGCTATGTATGGTTGATATATAATTTAACGGCCCAATATAATCGTATTTTTCTTCAAGTTTTTCTCTTATACGTTCCTTTATTTCTGTGGAAGCATCATCCGTAAATGTAATAACGAGAATTTTATCAAGAACCCTAGAAATATCATGATATTTTTTTAAAAGTGAATCTATAATGCTCAAATACGTGCATACCAGAACAGTTGTTTTACCTGACCCTGCTACAGCAAATGCTGAAATATTTGTATTTTCCGCGTTAGCTATGACATCCTTCTGCTTGTCCGTTAGATTGTTGCAATTCATATAAAATCACCCCTGCAAAGGAACCTGAACTCACAGTTCTGGCATATATTTTCCTGATCAGTCAATGGAAATTCACAATTCTTTATACCATTTATTATTTCAGTTATCCTTTTTTCTATAACACTTTTGAACGTATCATTCCATACATTATTTTTTATATAATTTACCCAGCCAGGCGTCCTTGCTCTGAAATTCTTTGTATAGAGGTAAAGCCACTTTTTCTGTTTTCTGAACTTTGTTCTGATTGGAAAGTAAAATGCGACGAATGATTGTGGATTAAAATTTTTTTCAAGCCATAAAATATAAATGGGTAGGCTTAAATCCCTCTCACCTTTTTTCATATCATTTTCATCGGCGATAAAAAGACCACGCACATGGCTTAGGGATGAATATTTGTAATCCATCAGCACATAAGTGTTTTCAACTCTGTCAATCCTGTCTATCCTTCCAGTTATCTTTGTTCCAGAAAAATACATTGAAAATTCTTTTTCCCTTTCAAGAACATTCCTGTTCGGGTCTATATTCAAATCATTTTTTATAGATTTTATTGCATCTCTTTTTATTGTTTCTAAATGTATTAAAAATTCTCTATCATTTGAAATACTCATTTTATTTATAATATCCTCAATTTCTTTTTTAAGAGAAATTTCTCTGTTGTTTAACAATTTTTGAAGTTCGGAAAGGTTTTGATGTTTACTATAAAATTCTTTCAAGATATCATGGATGATGGTGCCCATATGGGGTGGTGAGAACGGCTTTACGGGTACTTCAAGCTCTAATATGTATCTAAAATAAAATTTTCTAGGGCAAGCATTGTAAGTTGTTATGTGCGACGGTGTTAATTCCATTTTCACAATTTTTTCTTTTACTGAATCATTGCAATTTATTTTGATTTCCTTATTAGATGGTAATACGCCTTGGACAGCTAGACTAATATCTAAATCCTTTTTGCTGTAGGCAACATCACCAAATACTAATGAAGATGCAGTATGCGTTTCCCTCTTTATATTCAAATTAAACTCTTTTTCGAATTTTTTAATAAAATAGCTCTCTAAATACCTCTTTCCATCAATATCAAGATACGGATATGTAATCAATATTTTTTTTGAACTGGAAACGGATGAAATGAATCTATAGAACTCAGATTTTTCATGCAGGTATTGGTTTTTATAATAAAGTTCATTTTTATTATAAATTTCTGTAAAAATGATGTTATTTTGATAAGGTCTTGGAAAATATCCATCACGCATTCCGCCAATGATTGTATATTTAGGCTTTCTAAGCGATATATTTCCCATGTCTATTATCTGAACTGCATTCAGATTTTCTAAATTTCTACCGAAGGTTGAAGTTGCCAAAAAGGATATTAGAAAATCCCTATAATCAATATAACTCTCATTAAGATATGGACGTAATATTTTCATTTCATTCTTAAATTCATTTATACCACGTACAAGCTTGTCCATTCCTAGCAAAAACTCCTCTTTATTATTTTCATTGGTAATGTTCATTAATATATCAAAACAGATATCTACAAATTTTTCAAGATCGTTATTTTCTGCATTTTTACCTAGATTTTCTATTAACGCATTAGATAAAGGCAATTCAATTAATTTTACCCTCGATTCTTGAAAATATGGAATTGAATAATCACTGAAAATTTCTTCTATGAAATTATCATACTGTTTTGCATCCGGAAAAGCAATAATAAAATCAGAAAATTTATAGCCTTGGTGAATCTTGTTAAGTATAAAATTTGCTATGTATTTAATTTCCCTTCTTTCATCAGGTAATGATTCCAGAACAATCTCTTCAGGAATTGAAATTTCTTCTGATTCAATATCATCAGGATCAATTCTCTTAAGAAATACCTCTGATGTTTCACTATCCAGGGGTTGAATCAAAAAATTTATATTGTATTTATTTTTAAAATAATCTATAAATTTCTTTAACTCTGGGCCTATATAATAAAAGCAACAAAATAATATATTTTTAAAATTTTTTCCTTCAATATTATTTTTTATTATTTCAATAATTTTTATTTTTGGATAAAAATACATTATTCTGTTTTCTACATTTATTCCACTTTCCAATTTATCCATTATTTTAGAGAAATTTGAATCAAAAAGTTCATAAAATTTTGATTCTAATAGTGCATTATTCACACTTAAAAAATTCTCTTTAATTTCCCAATATTCTGATAAAAGTTCTGTAATGAAATGTTCATTTTCGTGAAGATCCCTGAAGTAATTTAGGCCCGTTATGGACAAATGTGCAATCTGCCTTTCCAGAAATCGTGGGAGGATAGATATGTTTTGTCCTGAAATTTCTTTTGCTAATGTAAAGAGTGTATATATGTTTGCTGGAATTTCTTTTATTTCATTATCTTGTAATAAAGATATTTCAAAATTTCTTTGAATGATGAAATCAGGAAATATTATTGCATCATAACTTTTATAATTCTTTTTGAGAAATTCAAGCGGATCACTGAATATTACCTTCAGCATCTTTTTTCAGATTAATTAAAGATTGATATAAATATTTTGAAAAAATTTTTAGAAAGATTTATAAGGTATTGAAAATTTAGGAAATTGAGACTTTAAAATAGTCATCCCTGATCATAATGAATCTCAATCTCAATATTCATCAAATAATAATAATGTTCGATGAGGCTTTGAGGCGAGTGAAGAGATGACTATTTTTGAAAAAAGAAGGTGATACATATGAATATAGATCCAAATGCGGCAAAGTACCTCATCAAAGCAAAGATTTCAGCTGATGGTGTTGTTGAAAAACCTGACGTCGTTGGTGCAATCTTTGGTCAAACTGAGGGTCTTCTAGGAGAGGAACTGGACCTTAGGGATCTCCAAAAAAGTGGAAGAATAGGAAGAATAGAAGTTGAAATAGATTCAAAAAAGGGAAAGTCTGAGGGAATAGTATACATACCCTCGAGCCTGGATCAGGTTGAAACTGCAATATTAGCAGCATCCCTTGAAACTATAGAAAGAGTTGGCCCCTGCAAGGCAGGTTTTGAAGTCCTTTCAATAGAAGATATAAGATTAACAAAAAGGCAGAAGGTTATTGAGAGGGCAAAGGAACTGCTTGAAAGCCTTTTATCCCAGGGTAAAAATTTGAGTGAAGATATCATCCAGGTGGTAAGAGAAACAATAGAAAAACAGGAAATAATAACATATGGAGAAGACAGGCTTCCTGCTGGTCCTGCTGTACCAACTTCAGATGCAATTATTGTAGTTGAGGGAAGGTCAGATGTGCTAAATCTATTGAAATACGGCATAAAAAATGCAATTGCAGTTGAAGGGACAAACATACCAAAGACAATCGTTGATCTAACAAAGGAGAGGGTTGTAACTTGCTTTTTAGACGGAGACAGAGGTGGAGACCTTATTCTTAAAGAGCTTTTACAAGTGGCTGAAATAGATTTTGTTGCAAGAGCTCCTCCGGGTAGGGAAGTTGAAGAATTAACTTATAAACAGATTGTAAAAGCTTTAAGGAATAAGATGACTGTTGAACAATATCTTGCAACCCATGGCATGAACGATGAACTTGAAAGATTGATAAAAACTGAAGAATCTGTGGCAGAACATTCTAAGCCGTTCCAGGAACAGGTCCAAAACGATTCACCCCAGGTAGAGGAAACAACTGAAGAAAAAAAGAAGGATGATCTTCTTTTAGATGCATTTGAAAAAAAGGTCGCATTTATAACGGATGAAAATGGAAACATTCATGACACAATACCTTTAAATGAGCTTTTTGACAAGTTATCAACAGCCCAGATCAATGGAAGGACATTAATAACAGGAGGAATTATATCGCAGAGACTCGTGGACATAGCATTTGAAAAGGGTATAGAAGAGATCTATGGAATGAAGATATTAAATGTTTCAAAGAAACCTGCAAATATGAAGCTTATTGTAAAAAACATTTAATACCATTTTTATTATATAGATTATAATTTGTTTGGTGGTTATAATGGATGAAAATAATGTTACGCCAGAAGAACTCGAGCTTATTGAGTTATTGAAATCATTGAAAACGAAGATTAAGATTGTAGGCTGTGGTGGTGCAGGTTCAAACACCATATCAAGGATCATTGATGAAGGTATTTCGGATGTTGAGCTTATAGCAATGAATACAGATGCACCTCATTTATATATGACAAGGGCACAAAAAAAAGTTCTCTTAGGAAAAAGGTCAACCAGGGGTCTGGGTGCAGGTGCCCAACCTGAAATAGGCCAGAAAGCTGCACTCGAATCTGAGGAGGATATTAAAAAGGTTTTAGAGGGAAGTGATATCGTATTCATTACTGCAGGTCTTGGTGGAGGTACGGGTACAGGTTCAGCAAATGTTGTTGCAAAAATAGCAAAAGAGATGGGGGCTCTTACAATTGCAATTGTTACATTACCTTTTAGTTCAGAGGGGAAATTCAGATTTGATAATGCAATGTGGGGACTTGAAAAACTTCTTAAAGAAGCTGATACTGTTATTGTTATTTTGAATGATAAGCTATTAAAGCTAGTGCCCAGATTACCGTTAAACAAGGCGTTTAGGGTTGCGGATGAGGTTCTTGTAAGGGCCATAAAGGGTATTTCTGAAATGATCACAAAACCAGGTTTGATTAACCTGGATTACAATGATCTTAAAACAACAATGAAAGAGAGTGGCTTGGCTGTTATTGGTTTAGGTGAAAGTGATGGTGAAAAAAGAGCTGATACAGCAACAGAAATGGCAATAAAATCGCCGCTCATAGATATTGACATATCGGGTGCAAGGGGTGCACTCATAGATGTAATAGGTGGCGATGACATGACTGTCGAGGAGGCACACAGGGTAGTACAGATTGTAGAACAGAACCTGGCAAAAGATGCAAGGATTATATGGGGCGCATCTGTAAGGCCAGACTTCAAAAGAGAAATGAGCGTAATGGTTGTTTTAACGGGCATAAAAGGAATACCCAAATATGCATTCACGGACCAGGGTATTAAAATTGATATAGTTAAATGATATGGGGTTCATGCTTATGGGATTAGTTGACAGATTCCAGGATATTCAGGAATGGATCGAGGACAGGGTATCACAGATAGGTAAGGGTAAGTATTCGAGAGTACTGAAAATGGCTAGAAAGCCAACGAGCGAGGAATACATAAGGGTGGTGGAGATAACTGCCTTTGGAATAGCCCTGATTGGTGTAATTGGTTTTATCATATATCTTTTGATGGCAGTTGTATTTACGGTACCCTAGGGGGATAAAGAATGATAGATAGTGATAATTTAACAAACTCAATGAAAATAGCAGAAAAAGAAAAAAACAAATTCTGGATGAAATGTTCTCCTGAAACCATAAATATTTCTGCAGGTAGATTTGCAACAATTGAAGTGACTATAGATTCTGGTTCATCAAAAAATGAAAATGTTCAATTAAGGTTAAATTTCGAGTTCAATTTAAAGGATCCAGAACTTGAATGGATCATTACATCCGAAGGTCTGGAAAATAAAAAAGTAAAGGTGGAGGAGATTTCGGAGCTCTTAATACCATCAAAAAACAAGCAGATATCGGGCATTTTTAACATACCCGGTGGAAAACCATACATTTTCAAGATTAAGATATTGACACCAAAAAGCTCTGTAATTAATGATTCTGCCAAAGTGACTATAGAATCCATTTTAGACGCTGAACCAAGCAAGCATGATGCTTGCAGCGTATCTATTAATTTGGTAGCGACCATAGTTGCATTAAAAACACAGGTAGGAAAAGAGGTAGAGGTTGCAAGAGATCTAGGTAATAAAATAAGGCAGAACAAGGTTGATTATGTATTTTCAATCCTTGTACCTGGTGAAACATCAAAACTGAATGGATATGTATTCGTTGAAACAATCCAGCCTGACAGAATACTTTCATTCATAAAAAATGTTAAAGGCATTAAAGGGGTAGTGAAAGGGGAAATGAATATTTCAGAAATAATGCATTATCTTACTCCAAAGGCTGCTGTGGAAACACTGCAGGTTGGTAATTATGTTGAGCTAGTTGATGGCCCTTTCAAGGGTGAAAAAGGTAGGATAATGGAAATAGATACTGCAAATGATAAAATAGTAGTTGAACTTACAGAATCACTTGTTCCCATACCAATAACTGTGAAAGCAAGTTCAGTAAGGGTAATTGAAAAGGAGTGATAAAAATATGGTACAAAGTTTAGAAATACTTGTAGAAGGCGGAAAGGCAACACCTGGGCCACCGCTAGGTCCAGCACTTGGTCCACTTGGGCTTAACATTGGCCAGGTGGTGAAAGAAATAAATGAAAAAACAAAAAATTATGAAGGCATGCAGGTTCCTGTTAAACTGACCGTTGATCCTAAAACAAAGCAGTATACAATAACAATTGGAACTCCGCCCGTGAGTGCATTGATAAAAAAAGAGCTTGGCATTGAAAAGGGTTCAGGTTCACCAAAGGCAACGAAAGTGGGAGACCTTAATATGAGCCAGGTAAAAAAGATTGCAAACATGAAAATCCAGGATTCACTTTCACCCAATCTCAGAGCCATGGTCTTGGAGGTCCTTGGATCTTGTGTTTCCATGGGTGTAACTGTGGAAGGGTCTGACCCTAAGGAAATTCAAAAGAAGATTGAAAATGGTGAAATAAGTTTTGAGGATTGAAAAGTTTAAATACACCTTTCCTTTAAAGAAAAAAGGCACTGTAGGAGAGCTTAATGCTCGCAGGACTACAGGAGGCACAGATTTAAATGGATAAAGATATATACGAAGCTGTTAAAAAGGCGCTCGATGAATCCAAAAAGAGGAATTTCAAAGAGAGTGTTGATCTAGCTTTTAATTTGAAGTATGTGGATCTTTCAGATCCTAAAAAGAGGATTAATGAGGAAATTCTTCTGCCACATGGAAGGGGTAAACCTATAAAGGTAGTTGTTTTTGCATCCGGTGACACAGCCTTAAAGGCCAAAAATGTTGCAGATCTCGTCATTACCCCTGAAGAACTTGACAAACTGGCTGAAGATAAAAGGAGAGCTAAGAAACTTGCAAACCAGTATGATTTCTTTCTAGCCGAAGCAGGTCTTATGACAAAAATTGGAAAACTGCTAGGTGTTGTTCTTGGCCCCAGGGGAAAAATGCCAAAACCAATACCGCCAGGATCAGACCCTGCAAACATTATACAGAGTCTTAAAAGAACAGTAAGGGCAAGAAGTAAAGAAAGAAGAACCTTTCATGTACCTGTTGGTACGAGGGACATGAAACCAGAGGATATTGCAGAAAATATTGAAGAGGTGCTAAAGAAAATCACAGGAAAACTAGAGAAAGGAACAGGGAATATTGACAGTGTTTATGTAAAAACTACCATGGGCCCTTCATACAAACTGGAGGTGAAGTAAATTGGTTTCAAAGGCTAACGAAAAGGAAGTAAGTGATCTCATGGCATTGATTGAAAGCAGTAATGTAATAGGTGTTGTTGGCATCCATGGAATTCCTGGTACTCAAATAAACAACATAAGAAGAGCATTGAGAGGTTCTGCAAGACTTGTTGTTAGCAAGAACACGCTAATGTCCATAGCATTGCAGAACATGGACGTTAAAAAGAAGAATATAAAAGATCTTTCTTCTTATATAAAGGATCAGAGCGCACTGATACTTAGCGATGAAGATCCATTTAAACTCGCAAAGATAGTTGAAAAATCTAGAACAAATGCTTCACCAAAGGGTGGTGAAATAGCCCCAGATGACATAACTGTTCCTGCGGGTGAGACAGATTTCAAACCGGGTCCAATAGTAAGTGATCTGCAAAAGGTAGGTATTCCAGCATCTATTGAAAAGGGCAAAGTTGTAATTAAAAAGGACACGGTGATTGTTAAAAAAGGTGAAAAAATAAGCAAGGACGTTGCACAGATACTTTCAAAGCTGGACATAAGACCAATACCTGTTGGAATAGAAATCAGGGCATTCTATGAGAAAGAATACATATATGGAAAAGAAGCTTTGCAGATTGATACTGAAAAGGTTATGAATGATCTAAAGAAATCCATAATGCAGGCATTCAACCTTTCAATAAATGTAAAGTATTTCACAAAGTTCACTACACCCGTATTCCTAGCTCAAGCATATATGAATGCGCTTTCACTGGGTGTCAATGTGAACTACTTTACGCCCGAGACAATAAAGCATCTGCTTGCAAAAGCAAACTTGCAGGCGATGTCGATAAAAGGAAAAATTGGAGAAATATAAAGTAAAAGGAGGTAAAAATATGGAATATGTATATAGTGTACTGATCCTTCATTCAATGGGTCAGAAGATTACGGAAGAAAGCGTGGAGAGCATAATAAAGGCTGCAGGCGGAGAACCTGATAAGGCAAAGATAAAGGCACTTATTTCTTCGCTTGAAGGCGTAAACATAGATGAGGCAATAAAGGCAACAGCATTTACACCAACAGCACCACAAGCAGCTGAACAACCCAAGGAAGAGAAGAAGGAAGAGAAAAAGGAAAAGAAAGAAGAAAAGAAGGAAGAAGAAGAGGCAATGGCAGGTCTAGGTGCTCTGTTCGGATAAAAATTTAAATTTTTTTCTGATTTTTATGGATCTGGTAAGCTACATAGGATTACTTGTGATGTATGCAGTCCCAGCTGCAATGATAGTTTTATCTCTGACAGTGATTAATAATATTCTTCTTCTTATGGTAGCATTAACGTGGCTGGGTACTTCATTATTCATCCATTTTGTTCAGTGAATCCGGAATAAAATTCCATTATTTTTAATGCTACATTTGATTTCTTTCCAGATAATTCTTTTACATTATTTTTTTCAACAATCAATATTTTTGTAGTATCAAATTTTACATCATGCATATCGTTTGCAATGACAAATTTTAAAGAATAATTTTCTATCATTTTCCTTGATTCATCCACCAATTTTTCATAACCGAATTCCGCCTTAAAAGCGATTATATCCCCATTGAATCTCTCTTTTAAAACTTTGATGAATTTAATTGTTGGTTTTAGATATATTTCTGTTTCATTATCACTTTTTATCTTTCCATCAAATTTATTTGTTTTAAAATCTGATATTGCAGCAGGTAAAAAAATTGCATCGTAATCAAGCATTTCATCAATCCTAGAAAGAAGATCATCAATCGTTCTGAATTTTTCTGTTTTTATATAGCTTGGGGGCTCTACTTCAGACCTACCCAACAAAAGTTTTACATCAGCACCATAAAAAAATGCTGCCTTAGCAAGTTCTACAGAAGTAAAGCCAGATGACTTGTTTGTGATAACCCTTATATCATCAATGGGTTCTTCTGTTGCTCCACCTATAATTAGAATTTTTTTGTTAATTTTTTTATTCAACGATCTTATTGTATATGCAACGATTGTATCCAAATCTGGTAATTTTGCCTTGCCCTCCTCCATTTTTGGATCAATAAATATTACTCCAAATTGCTTTAGTTTTTTTATATTTTCAACTATTATGGGATTTTTGTACATTGTTTCGCTCATTGCAGGTGCAACAAGAATGGGTTTTGATCCAAGAAATGTTAATGCAAATAGAGAAACTGTTGTATCACCTATGCCATTTGCAATCTTTGAAATGGTGTTAGCAGAACAGGGGGAAATGAGGAGCATATCACTCTCCTTTTCAAGGATCACATGTTCCGTGAGGCCAGTAATTTGATCAATGGGTTTTTTCCCGGTAGCATACTCGATGGACGTTGCTGTAATGATATTTTTTGCATCCTCAGTCATTACAGGAATAATATCTGCTCCGTATCTGATGAGCTCCCTGGATACCTTAACCATTTCCTCGGCAGATACTGAACCTGTTATGCCAAGAACTATTTTTTTCCCTGAAAGTAAATCACCCTTAACATTTCTAATACTTTTTACAGGATCCATATTTTTTGTAACAATTTCAATTTATTTAACTTTTTCAAATTTTTAAAGAAGAAATTAAATATTTTTTATTATGTACTATATCATATGGTTATGGTCCAAATTGCCGGGATCAGGATGAAAAATCCATTAATGCTTGCCAGTGGCATAATGGATGAGCAGGGAGATTCTATGGTAAGAGCTGCAGAATATGGTGCTGGAGGTGTTGTAACAAAATCCATAGGCATGGATGAAAGGGAAGGTTACAAAAACCCAGTGGTTGTTGAATTGGAAACAGGAATTATAAATGCCATAGGTCTTGCAAATCCAGGAATAGAAAATTTTAAGGATGAAATAGAGGTTGTTCTAAAAAAAGGAATACCTGTAATAGGTTCCATATTTGGCAAGGAAGAAGATTTTCCCTTACTTGCAAAAAGGATGGAAGAATTTGGCGTAAATGGTATTGAACTTAATCTCTCCTGCCCGCATGTAAAGGGATTTGGATCTGAGATTGGACAGGATCCAGAACTTGTTGAAGAAATAATTTCTGAAATAAAGAAAAAGGTAAACATTCCTGTTTTTGCTAAATTAACACCGAATATTACGGACATAGTAAAAATAGCAAAAAGCGCAGAAAAAGCAGATGCTCTTGTTTTAATAAATACAGTTAAGGCAATAGGAATTGACATTTATGCAAAGAGAGCAATACTTTCAAACATCGTTGGTGGATATTCCGGTCCTGGAATAAAACCCATAGGTTTGAGGGCAGTATACGATGTAAGGAAGGAAATGGACAAACCCATTGTTGGTGTGGGTGGCATAACCACATGGAAAGATGCTGTTGAATACATACTTGCTGGTGCAAATGCGCTTCAAATAGGCACAGCAATATACTACAAAGGATTCTCAATATTTGAGGAAATAAATAAGGGAATTGAAAATTATATGGTTACTGAAGGCTTTAATACAATAGAAGAATTTTCTGGATTGGCGGTGAAATGATGTACAGAATGGTTACAGTAGATGAAAAGATAATGGAAAACAAAAATGTTTATACAATTTTGTTTAGGGATGATTCTAATATTAGGCCCGGTCAATTTGCAATGATATGGATACCAGGTATTGATGAAATACCAATGAGTTTCTCATATACTGGTGAGAAAAAAGGTTTTACATTTAAGATCATAGGGAATGGTACAAAGGCACTTTCAATGCTTAAAGAAGGGGATAGGTTATTTTACAGAGGACCGTACGGCAAATATTATTTTGAGGAGGGTAAAAGGGCAATTTTTATAGCTGGTGGAACAGGCATTTCATCCCTTGCACCATTCATAGAAAAATCGGAGTTTGAGGAAAAATTTGTTTTAATTGGTGCTAAATCTTCAGAAGATCTATATTTTATTGAAAGGCTTAAAAGTTATTCATTAATGATTTTTACCGAAGATGGATCAATAGGCAAAAAAGGCATGGTTACGGATGGTATGGACTACTTTGATTTTGACACGATATATGCCTGTGGGCCAGAAAAGATGATTAGGTCCATAGTTGATAGAAAAAAGGAAAAAAATATTCAGGCAAGTTTAGAAAGATACATGAAATGTGGCATAGGCATATGTGATTCTTGTTCTATAAACGGTTTCAGGGTATGTGTAGATGGTCCCGTTTTTGGAAAAAGCGATCTTTTAAAAATGAAAGACCTTGGTGAAAATTACAGATCTCCATCTGGGAAATTAATAAAAAATTAAGCCACCGGTGTAGAAGACTATTAGATATGTAAGAATCCCCGAAATAAAAAAAATACCCTGTACCCTTGCTGGCAATTTTACATGTGTTAGCACCCAGAAATCAAATTCAACAGATAGGTAGACGAACATATTTAACTGTAAAATTAGGTTATGATTTCTGTTAACCATGTTAACAGAACCGTAACCTTAATGTTATATAATGACATGTTCATTGAAAATGAAGGAATGGATCCAGATAATAAGACCTGTCAATGCCATAATGTCGGGTGTAAGTGTAATTATTGTTACGATTGCCATTGGAAAAAATTTATTAGATTATCTTGTTGCCCTTGGATTTATTATTACATTCTTTACCACAGCAGGTGGAAATGTTTTAAATGATTATTTCGACAGGGAAGTGGATCTGATTAACCATCCTGAAAGGCCAATACCCTCAGGCAAAATTAAGCCATCAAACGCCCTCATATATGGGGGTTTTCTATTTTCAATTTCACTTTTCTTTTCAATATTCACAGGTTTGATTCCATTCATAATAGACGTTATTGCCATAATTCTTCTTTATACTTACGAGGCAAAAACAAAAAATCTTGGCTTTTATGGGAATTTAACGATTAGCACACTACTTTTGATGCTTTTTATATTTTCAGGATCAATTTTTAACAGTTATAATCTACCATTTATACTCGGGATCATGGCATTCTTCGCAACCCTTGGCAGGGAAATAACAAAAGATGTGGAAGATATGGCGGGAGATTTTAATAGGGTGACTTTACCGAAAAAGATTGGAAAAAATTATTCACTTCTCCTGGCAACGATTTTTTACATCGTTGCTGTAATCATTTCTCCTTTACCATATGTTTTTCAATACTTCAATATTTATTATTTATATGTTGTTCTCATCTCAGATATAATGTTCTTATATTCAGCATTTGAACAGTTCAAATCGCCGCACAAAGGGCAAACTATGGCAAAATATGCAATGATAGTTGGTCTTGTGGCGTACATTATCGGGGGAATATTCAAATGAACGTCCTAGATTATATTTATAAAACACTTGGGAATAGGAAAATGCACATGACACTGCTTGACCCTGCTAAACAAACACCGGATAAATCCGCTGAAATAGCATCCTATATAGAAGCAATAGGAACAGATGCAATTATGATCGGGGGTTCCACGAACATAAATCAACTCATTATGGATGAGACGCTTCTCAAGATTAAAGCTTTAATAAAAATACCTACAATAATATTCCCAAATGGTGTTCAAAGTATTTCTAAGTATGCTGATGCCATTTATTTCATGAGCATGCTCAACTCTGCAGACAGGGCATTTCTTATAGAAAACCATATTAAAGGCGCACCCATCATTAAAAAAATGGGCCTTGAACCAATTCCAATGGGTTATGTTGTAGTTGAACCAGGCATGACTGTTGGGAGAGTAGGTAAGGCAATACTCCTAAAGAGGGATGATTACAGTTCTGCTATCGGGTATGCACTTGCAGCACAATTTTTAGGAATGAAATTAATATATTTCGAAGCAGGATCAGGATCTCCTGAACCTGTACCTGAAGACATGATCAGGTCGGTTAAAAAGGAGGTTTCAATACCAATTATAGTTGGTGGAGGCATTACAGACTATGAAAAGGCAAAAAAAATCATAGATGCAGGGGCGGATATAATAGTGACAGGGACACTTATAGAAAAATTTCCAGATTATGGGGAAAGGCTGAAAAAAATTATAAGTGTTGTAAGGGGGGCTGACATTGAAAAAGGGGAGGGAATGGGGTCTAGGGGAATATATAGACATTAATAATACATACAGGCTGTACTTACCTCTTGATGAATCACTCAATATAGATATGCACAGGGATCTTGTATCCAAGTTTTTCAATCTTATCCATGGCCTTGATCTAAGCTTTAAATTAATATTAAAAATAGATGAAACTGGTTCATCATTTTATTTTTCAGATTTATCCGACTCAAGGCTTTTAAAAACTGTATACAGGAATCTGACAGATATGAACATCATAAAAACGATAATAGAATTTGAAAAACCTGATATAATTTATTCATCATACCAGAAAAATAAAAAGAACTTTCTTGGGCCAAAAACGGATTTTGTTGATTTTTTTGAATATATTCTTAGCTACAGGAACAGGATTTCCAAATCCGCCATACTTCTTATTATTGATATAAAAGGAATAAACATACCATTCAGAATCGACTACAAAGGTTTAGCATTTAAATTCAAAATTAATATTCTAGCAAAAGGAGATTTTTTAGAATTGAATAATTTCATTTCATTGGTCTCGAACTATTGGACAAATGATAATAGTTATTTAAAGTTCAAAAAAATAAAAAATCCAAAAAATTTGAAAAAAGGAGGATGTATTGTTAACGATAGGAATGTTGTGCTAACAATGCCCTATCCTGGAAAGGTTCTTGAAAATGCAGGCATAGTCTCAAAATTTGTAAGCAGAAATAGGTTAGATAATATATTAAAATCCATAGTTGTAGGTAAAGGACTTTTAACAGGAAAAAACAACATGCTTACCATTTACGAAAAGGATGGGCAGAGCACTCTTCTCATAGGTGAAACAGGATCAGGGAAAAGCACAACACTCCTTTCCACATTCTTTGAATTAATAAATGAGAATAGACCATTAATACTGATAGATCCTGCTGGAGATACCGCAAAGGAGGTAATAAAAAGAATAGACAGGGATCAGATTAAAAGGGTAATTTACATAAGCACTGTTGAAACACCTGTTTCAATGAATCTTCTCGATATACCGGATGGGATGAACAGGCATCTTGCAGTATCAAGGATAGCTGAAGATACCATACAGGTATTGAAAAATGTTTCTGAGGCTGAAACAGGAATCTCTGGGGGTCTTGTCGGATCAAAAATAGAGGAAATAGTAAGAAACAGCATTTCAGGACTTGTAAATATAAAAGGTTCAACATTGCTTGATATCTCTTACATTATTACAAAGCCAGGTGTTAGAAAACACCTTAAAAAAATATCAAAAGATCCAGAGTTCATAGATTTCCTAAATGACCTTGATACATTTTCCAATGATGATGTATCAAGCACAAGAAGAACGTTATCATTTCTCAAAACAAACCAGGTTTTGAAATCTATTATGTGCAGTAGGGCTCCACTTTTTAACATTGCAGATGCTATTAAAAAGAATATGATAATAATAGTAAATGGTGAAAGGGGAAAAGTTGGTGAAAGGGTTTCAACATTTATTTTATCATCAATAATATCAATGATATGGATATCAATACAGGAAAAAAATGAAAAAAATAGCATATTTCTATTCTGTGATGAATTTCAGGATTACATAAATTCATCGTTTGAGGATATGCTAATACTTGGTAGAAAGGAAAATCTTAACCTTTTTATGGCTACAACACACCTTTCAACGATTCCAGTAAATGTTAGGGAAAGCATAATGGCAAATACAAAGAATTTCATTCTTTTTAAACTTTCACCCTCTGATTCAAGGGATTTTGCAGAAAAATTCTCAATCGATAAGAAGGACCTAATGAACCTTTCAACAGGCATTGCATATTTTAAAACAACAAATGTTTCTGAATTATGCGAACTTAAACAATCAATACCTGATGAAAAAAATAATGAATCATCAATCATAGAAAAGTCAAAATCTTACATTTCTTCTTATAATACAATATCCCCTGTTCTTGACATACACGATGAAGCAATCTCACTCTTTCTTGATATTCAGTTGCTCAAATATCTACATATTTCCTGTAATGTTTCAAACATAGTCTCACTAAGGGAAAAAATACCGCAGGAGACAAAATTCCTTTACGAGGATGATCTTTCATTTATAAAAGAAATATTGGAAAGGCTTTCAATGGAAAAAATAATAAGATTTGAAAATAATGAAATAAAAATTAACGATTATTGGAGAATGATCACGGCCAATGAAACACACAGGAAATTGATTGAAAAAATGCTTAGCCTTGGCCTTATACTTAGAATTGAGAAGACCGATCCACTTATATTTATATCAATTCCCTACTCACATGATTCTTTCAACCCTTTAAATAAGAATTATTTCAGGATTGGCATTGAAACAGAGGCGGACATCACGATAAAAAATGATAGTAATAATTGCAAAAATTGCTATTCTTTTGATGAATTTTTAAAATTAAGCATTGAAAATGATCTCATAGATAAGATAATGGGTATTTGCATAGGTTCCACAGATGATGAAGTACTTATTACTACATCACACAGAATTGCTATTGCCTTGAGGAAAATTGATGAAAGTGTTGATGTAAAATATGGTCCTGATCTTGAAAGGATAATAAGAAAAATATTGATTGAGAATAACTATGCCAGGGATGGTGAAAGAATTTCAATTAACAACACCAGGGTAAGGACAATTGTTATAGATTTAAAAGAAGCAAGGAAGAAGTTCAAGAAAATAGAAATGGATATTGATCTAAAAATCAAATAATGTTATCTGACCTTTCTTCTTAGGTTTTCTCTTTTCTGTTATGTTGTTAATTCTTTCTTTCATTTTTTTCTCTTTTTTAATACCAGCATAAAATAGAATTTCATCTATTGTATTTTTATAAACAAGAACTACAACCCTGCCAGGCCTTGCCCTGCCCGTTCTACCTCTTCTCTGTATATTTCTTATTTCAGAACTTACTGGTTCATGAAATATTACCATGTCTGTTTCAGGTATATCAAGACCCTCCTCCCCAATCTGAGTGCTTATAAGAACATTTATTTCACCGTTTCTGAACCTTTTAAGAATATCCTCCTGCTCATTCTGACTCATTCCCCTGTCCATTCCCCTATTGCTTTGCCCCAGAAATCTTGATGGCCTGACGTCTTTGATTTTTAAAAGATTTTCATAAATCTCAAGATTTATGTTTCTATAGTTAGTGAATATTATTATTTTTGATCTGTCATTTTTGGATATCTGTTCCCTGACGAGATCCTCAATAACTTTTATCTTTGGGCTCTTAACATCAAGCTTTATGAGCTCCCTTGCCATAATCACAGCTTCTTGAAAACCTCTGAGCTTGTTAAGCCTTATATCTGTGCGCTTTGCATCTTTGGACCTGGCCTGAGCAACAAGCTGCTCTAAATATTCATGGCATGTGGACAAGCCTTGAGTTTCAAGGTATTCAAGTGCAATGAGTAATTTTAAAATCATTGAAAGTAGTGATAATGCCTCATAAAAACTTTTATTTCCATTTCTAATGAAATTTGAAAGTTCCTTTTGTATATCAAGCACCTTTTTTTTAGATAGCCTGGTTGGTAAATTTATATCAGGATATTTTTCCTTTAGCTCAATTTTAAGTGCTTCTATGATCTCATACAGTTTTTCCCTTAATGGTTCATATTCATCTGGAAAGTTTATCATTATGTTTTCTATTTTTATGCCATGAACGTAGGGCCTAACATCCTCATCCATCTCGGTCCTGATCTCAACATTTTTAATGTTCAAATGCCTCATAATTTCCTGAATCCTGTCCATTTTTGAACCGGGTGATGCTGTTAACCCGATAATCAGTGAATTTTTACATTTTTCAGTAACAAATGTATAAGCATATTTCCCTACAGATCTATGCGCTTCATCAACTATGAGCAATTTTACATCGTCAGGATCTATGCTTCCTGAAAGTATGTCATTTTGAATTACCTGCGGTGTGCTAACTATTATATCATTTTCTTTCCACAAATTCTTCCTATCATCAGGGTTTATTGTTCCTGTCAAAGCTACAATCCTATCATTCTTGATGTATTTAGATAGCCTTTCCTTGTGCTGTAAAACAAGTGGTCTTGTGGGTGCTAAAAATAATATTTTTGGTCCAGCAGAACTGAGCATTTTAGCAATTATGATTATTGCAATCTCTGTTTTACCTACACCTGTGGGGAGCACTATTAATGTGTTTTGCTTACTTTCTATAACCTTATTTGATATTTGCAACTGGTATTCCCTAGCTTCAAGTGTATTTTCCTTTATTAATGGATGTTCTATAAACTTCAGGTTATGATTTCTGTTAACCATGTTAACATCCACCTTTGGAAGTTACCATCCCTGTGAATTCAGGGATGCTTAAACTTCTTGAGTAAAAGCCTATACCCTCTATCCCGTCTGCAAATGCTTTAGGAACTGCCTTTTTTATTATATTATACAAAGCATTGAGATCCGCATATATAAGTATTCCATCCTTGGATCTGAAAATGCCCCTCTTTATTCTTTTTCCCATGTATTCATCATGATGCTCTATGCTTTCCATGTCTAAGAAGGAACATTTGCTTGTATAACTTTCTTCCTGTACTATGACATTGATTCCAATCTCTTCTGCCTTGTATTTGATCTTATTGATGAGTGTGTTGAAGGGTAGCTGTATAAAGTTCTGATTGTTACGTTTTCCTAAATCAGCGGACTGTTTCCATCCATTATTGTGACCTATGATAATTGTATCAATATTCTTTGATTTTGCGTATTGAATAACCGCTTTCGATAGTTTGTGCATAATGTCCTTTATCTTCATGTTTCTTTTCATGAACAATCCCTTTTCTCTCTTTGTTAATTGCTTATTTCCTGTTTGCCTGTCACTTATGGATTTCAATCTAGCATATTCTTTATTGAAGAACTGATTTATTGATTTAAGAACACCACCCTTGACAGCAATTCCATCTTTAGAGATGCTGTCTCCAATGGTTATGATGTTCCTCAATCCAATATCAATGCCCATGATCTTGTGTAATTTATCATTAGCAAGATCCATTATCTCTTTTTCATACACTATTTCTATTAAATACCCTATACCCCGGGGTATTATCCTTACCTCTCTCAGATTTACATTTTCAAGTCTTGTTTTCACATCCAAATATGCCATCTTCGGAAATTTTAATAATCCATCTTCAATTTTGCACTGCTGATTAGTAAATATTAAAATGAATTCACCATTCTTATTCTTATATTTAGGTGGCTTTGGCATTTCAATAAAATTTTCAGGATGCTTCTTCCA
>OGCG01000256.1_pt1 | contig 35421 bp, 38 predicted proteins | sample 1570061 | NCBI WGS metagenome assembly OGCG01 (sample SAMN06268698, study PRJEB24515) | hot springs metagenome | isolation source: Joseph's Coat, Yellowstone National Park, Washington, USA | place: USA:Joseph's Coat, Yellowstone National Park, Washington, USA
GGCCAGTGGCCCCCGGGTGGGGGAGCAGGGAGCGCGTGTTTATGCAGAATATGCGGGAGGTGCAAGTTTTGAGTTAACCGACCAGTCTGAGTATTCTGGCGGGAGACGTGGTAGCTATCCAAAAGAAAGCCTCTCTCCAACGGGTAGGTTGCCCCGTGCCGAAAGGGGTGATCCTTAAGAGAAAGGCCTAGATGCCGGCATAAAGCCTGATGGGCAATCGCTCCAAGCGCCGGATAGACCCGCAGCTGGGTGAGCAAAACAAGCTCCCGGGCGGTCCACTGGGCGCACTGATGAAGCTCATGAGCAAGGGGTCGGTTCTTCGGGGGCGCGCAGCGCACCGCTGCGCTTACGTAGACCCCATTCAGCTCTAAGCCATCCCCTGGAGCTGAAGCGTGGGGCTGGTTGGCCAGGCCAGCCCGGTAAAGGGCGGCGAAGAGAAAGGCGCCCGAAGCATCTCCGGTAAACGGCCGACCGGTACGATTGGAGCCGTGCGCACCTGGTGCAAGGCCAAAGATCAGGAGCCACGCTTGGGGGTCACCGAAACCGGGAACTGGACGGGACCAATAGTTCGGGCCTCGGGCAACCGCCTCTCGTCAAGCCACCAATCGAGGACAGCGCCTGCACTGAATCAGCTCTTGAGCTAAAGCCCCGAAAGGCGTCGATTCTTCTCGATGTACTCCTTCCACTGCTCGGGGACATCCTCCTCCGGATAGATTGCCGAGACTGGGCAGGCAGGCACGCACGCACCGCAGTCGATGCACTCATCGGGGTGGATGTAAAGCTGATCTCCCCCATCGTAGATGCACTCAACTGGGCAGACCTCTACGCAGGATTGATCCTTGGTACCAATGCAGGGCTCGGTAATCACATGCGCCATTCCAACCTCCTCCCGACGCGAGTCGGGGATTCTATTGTAGAGGAAGGCGAGGGGGGCGGGCGCCCCCCTCGCCACACGAGAATCTACATTCCGATCTTCTTGAGGACCGCCTCGATCTCAGGAACGCTGATCTGGCCGACCTGGACCACCTTGCCGCCTTTGACTGTCCAGACGTCCATGGGAGCCGTCACATCGCCATAGGCGTCAAAGGTATACGTCCCGGCCGCTCCCACGTAGTAGATCTTCTTCCCCTGGGCGAGGAGCTCCTTTGCCTTCTTGAACTGAGCAGCCCCCGCATAGATGGGGATCCCGGTGGTTCCGGTGACCCGGCGGATGTTGTCCTTGATGATCTGAGCGGTATCCCCATGCCCCGCTTCCATGGCCAACGCTACGATCATGACCGCATCGTAGGCGTTGGTGATGTAGGCCTGGGTGGGGTAGCTGCCGTACTTACCCGCAAAGCCCTCCTCAAAGATCTTAAGCGAGGGGGTGTTCTCAGCTCCAGGAGCAGTTCCCCAAACCTCCTTCATGTATTGAGGACCCACATCGGTGACGAACTGCTGGGACTCCAAGCCATCTGGGAACAGGAAGTTTTGAGGACCTCCAGCCGCAATCCACTCACGGGCGACTGTGGTCCCGTCACCGGGGTAGCCGATCAGGAAGAGTGCCTGGGGATTGCCCTGAAGCGCCTGGCTCACCTCAGACTGGTAGGAAGGCTGGTTTGGGTTATAGGTCACGTAAGCGGTGACAGTACCCCCCAGCTTGGTAAAGGCATTCTTGAATCTGCCCGCCAGACCCACGCCGTAGGCGTTGTTGAGGTAGACCACCGCCACTCGCTTAAAGCCCTTATCCAGAGCCAGCTTCGCCATGGCCACGCCTTGCAAGGCATCCGAGGGAACATCCCGGAACCAGTAGCCTCCGGTCTTGCCCTCTTGGGCCAGCACCGTGAAGGTAGGCGAGGTCGAGGCGGGAGAGAAGAGCACCACATGAGCAGGCGCGGTGACTGAGGTCAGCACAGGGAGGGAGACGCCGCTGGAGAGAGCTCCGATGATGGCCGGAACCTTATAAATATCCACCAGCTTCTTCGCATCATCCACACCCACCGAGGGCTGGGTCTGATCGTCAAAAAGGACCATCTTGAGCTGGCAGCCGTTGACCCCTCCCGCTGCGTTGATGTCAGAAACTGCCAGCTTAGCCCCCTCAGCGATCTGCTGCCCCAAAGCTCCCAGCGAGCCAGTAAGCGACATGATGCTTCCGATCGTGATCGTGCAGCTGTTCGCCAAAGCGGCTGAGGCCAAGAATAACGCTGCAACACCGAGCGCTTTCCATCTACCCACGGTTAACCACCTCCGTCAACTCTCTTCCGAGACCTTACGGGCACGCAAAAAACCTCGCCTCTGGTTTCCCAGAAGGCCCCGAGGTCGGAAGATCAAAACCATCATCAAAACCAAACCTATGAGAATTATTTGAACAGCCCCTCCCTTGACCTGAAGAGACGCTGGAAGGATGGCCTGGATCAGCGTGCCGCTTCCCGTCCAGAGGGCCCAGATGAGCAAAGAACCGACCAAAGCCCCAAGGTTGCTTCCGCTTCCTCCCACGATGAGCATCGTCCAGACCTGGAATGTAAAGATCGGCTGGAAGTCGGCTGGACCGATGAACTGAATGAATGCAGCGTAAAAAGCTCCCGCCAGGCCCATGATCATCGAACCGATGACGAAGGACTGGAGGCGAAAGTTGAAGGCATCCTTACCCAGCGAGCTGGCCGCCGTCTCATCCTCACGGATAGCCACCAAGACGCGTCCCCAAGGGGAACGCACCATTCGCTCCAAGGCCAAGTAAACGATGAGGACCGAAAAAGCGACCAACACAAGGAATGCAAGCCCCCTCAGGACAGCTGGATGCTGAAGCACGTGCTGTAAGGGCTGAGGAATACCATAAAGACCATTCGTTCCCCCCGTGATGCTCTGGGCATTGATCGCGAAGAGCTGGATGGTCGTGGCGATCCCAATCGTTGCAATGGCCAGGTAGTCATCCCGCAGCCGAAGCGTAGGAAGACCAATCAGAAAGGCAAAAAAGCCCGAGATAAGCATGGCGCCCAAAAATCCGATGGGCAGCGGCAAGCCATGACCCAAGGGGTTGACGCTCGGAGGAGTGACGAGCAGACCATAGGTGTAGGCACCGATGGCATAGAAGCCCACCACTCCGATGTTGAAAAGACCCGTGTTGCCCCAATGGAGATTAAGACCGAGAGTCGCCAGACTGTAGATCAGGGCAACAGTCAGAAAGAAGATCAGGTAGGAAATGATTCCGCTCATAGCTTTTGTTGACCGAAGAGGCCGGTCGGCTTAAGGAGGAGCACCAGGATGAGCAGAGCGAAGGCCACGGCGGGCTTATAAGCCGAGGAGATGACCGCTACCGAAAGGTCCTGGATCACCCCCAGCAAGAGGCCACCGAGGATGGCTCCGTAGACGCTACCCACCCCTCCCAAGATCGCCGCAGCAAAGAGGGGAAGAATGAGGTTAAAACCCATCTGGGGCTGGATCTGCACCGTGAGGCCGTAAAAAACCCCAGCGACCGCCGCCAGGGAGCCACCCAAGATCCAAGTCCAGCGCGCAATGGCCTGGACGCTGATGCCGCTGACTTGAGCGAGCTGGGGATCGTCTGAGGTCGCTCGCATGGCCTTACCGAGCCAGGTACGGGTCAGAAAGAGGTGCAGGGCAACGACCAAAACAGCGGCCAACACCACCACGAAGACCTGATCCGGCGTCACCCGGATTCCAGGAAGGAGGGGCACCGCAATTTGAATACTATTCGAGTAGTACTGCGGCTCTGGACCCCAGATCAGGACAACGAGGTTGCGCAGCAACAGCGAAGCGCCAAAAGAGGCGATGACCAAAGCGACTTGAATCCGGCTTCGGCGAAGGGGTCGGAAGACGAGGTAGTCGAGAAGGATCGCCAAGAGGCTGGTCAGTGCGGCGGCCAAAAGAAGGGCAATCACAAAGGGCCAACCAAAGGAAAGAGGGCCAAAGCTGGATTGGACGCCAGCAAAAGCCACCACGGCGACCAAAGCAAAGTAAGCACCGAAGGTGAGGAACTCCCCGTGGGCAAAGTTAGCGAAGTCAAGGATGTTGTAGGTCAAGGTGAGCCCAATCGCCCCCAGCGCAATCGTGGCTCCAAGGATGATCCCATCAGCGAAAAGTTGAAGCATCAGGCCAGCCTCCCCTTGGCCCCGAGGTAGAGCTCTCCTACCTCAGGGTTTTGGAGCAGACGTTCCGCTCGATCTTGAAGGCGCTCTTGTCCCTCGGCAAGGATATATCCTCGATCGGAGATGAGCAGCGCCGCTTTAGCGTTTTGCTCAACCATAAGCACGGTCACTCCTGTCTGCCGAATCTCCTGCACTTTGTGAAAGACCTGGCCGACCAGCTTCGGCGAAAGCCCAGCGGAGGGCTCGTCTAGGATGAGGAGGCGAGGCCGGACCATGAGAGCCCGCCCAATGGCGACCATCTGGCGCTGGCCACCCGAGAGCCTTCCCGCGAGCTGGCGGCGGAACGGAACAAGCTCAGGAAAGAGACCAAACACTTCCTCGAGTCGCTCCGCCAGGTGGCGCCGAGAAGAGTAAGCGCCGATCTCGAGGTTTTCCTGCACCGTAAGGCGCTTGAAGACATTGGCCACCTGGGGCACGTAGGCCACACCCCGCTCCACCAGGCGATGGGCGGGAAGACCGCGGATCGAATTCCCTTCAAGGAGGATCTCTCCCGAGAAGATCGGGACCAAACCGGCGATTGCCTTGACCAAGGTCGACTTACCTGCCCCGTTCGGGCCAAGGACGGTCACGATCTCCTGAGCTGCAATGGCCAGGCTTACTCCCTGCAAGATGGGTAGGCCCGGCATGTAACCGGCCACCAGGTTACGCACCTCAAGAAGGGGGTTCACGCCTCCACCCCCCCGAGATAAATCTCCAGCACCCGCGGATCGCTGCGGATCTCTTCCGGACTTCCCTCCATGAGGAGACGTCCCTGGCTCATGACCAAAATGGGGTGGCACAGGTTCATGACCAGATCCATGTTGTGCTCGATGAGCAGAAACGTAATGCCCCGAGCGTTGAGCTCGGCAATCCGATCGACGATCTCGGCCAAGAGGCTGGGGTTCACGCCTGCCCCGGGCTCATCGAGCAGGATCATCTTCGGCTCGGCCATGAGCGCTCGCCCAATCTCTAAGAGCTTTTGCTGACCCCCCGAAAGGTTTTTGGCCTTTTCTTGGGCCACCCGCTCGAGGTTAAGAAAGCGAAGCACCTCTCGAGCTCGATCGCGAATCTCCGCCTCTTGACGAGCAACCCGGGGCCAAGCAAACCAATTCGCCCAAAACCGCTCACCAAGCTGATGAGGATAGGCGACCAGGAGGTTTTCCAAGACCGTCATCTCGGCAAAAGGGCGGGGAATCTGAAACGTCCTGACCAGCCCGCGGCGAAAGATGCGGTGAGGCGGGAGCCCTCCAATGCCCTCGCCCTCAAAGAGCACCTGTCCCCCGTCAGGGCGGTATAGACCCGCCACCGTATTGAAGAGGGTGGTTTTCCCAGCACCGTTTGGGCCGATCAAGCCAGTGATCGTGCCCCTGCGCACCTGAAAGCTCACCCGATCTACTGCTTTGAGGCCACCAAATTCTTTGACGAGCTCTACGACTTCTAGCAAACAGCCCTCCTATTCAGGACCAGAAAGATTATACAAGACCTCAGATTGACGAGGGCTATTGATATATGTATAAGTATAGTAGGCGAGATGCCCAACAAGACCATTTACGTTTCCGAAGAAGACCTGCCGCTGTACGAACGGACCCAGGAGCTGGCGGGAGGTAACCTCTCGGCAGCGATTACCCGAGCCCTTCGGCGCTTTGTTGCCCTCGAAGAGCATCGCCAACAGGGCTACCAGGAGGTTAGGGTCAGAGTAGGTACCGGCAAAGCCCTTCGGACCCAGCGCTTTTCGGGCGTCCTCCTAGGAGAGTGGCGCCATCCTACCGCTCAGCACCGAATCGAGATCTTTCAGGTGTACCGAACCCCCAAGGGGCGCTTTGCCCTCTACAGGCGACGAAGCCCAAACTGGGCTGCTTGGGCCAATCCCGAAGGCTGGCAGGAGTGGGGTTGGGAAGCAGGCGTTCGAGGCTGGTGGGGTCCCCTAGAAGCTACCCTTGAAGTCTTTGAAGAGCTCGAGGATCTTCGCGATCAGGTACCCCCCGAATTCTTTGAGCTGCTCCAACGGGCCTCCGAGCAACCTATCGTCGAGGACCTCGACATCTGAAGGCCAAACTACGAGGGAACTCACAGCAACAAACTATCCTACAGGTTAGGAAGTGAAGCATGAAAGCCATCGAAGTGCACGAACTGACGCGCCGCTATGGCAAGCATCTCGCTGTCAAAGGAATTAGCTTTGAGGTTCATCAGGGAGAGATCTTCGGATTTCTAGGCCCCAATGGAGCCGGCAAGTCGACGACCATCGGTATGCTCGCGACTCTGCTGCGACCTACATCGGGCAGCGCAAGGGTAGCCGGCCACGACGTATTCAAAGAGCCCGACGCAGTGCGATCCTCGATCGGGATGATCTTTCAAGACCCCAGCCTCGACACTCAGCTGAGCGCCTGGGAGAACCTCTTCTTCCACAGCTTGATCTACGATCTTCCCCGCGAGCGCTTTGAAGAGCGGGCCCGTGAGCTCCTGGCCATGATGGATCTCAGCGAGAAGACCAAAGAGGTGGTCAAAAACTTCTCTGGAGGTATGAAACGACGTCTGGAGATTGCCCGCGGACTTTTGCATCACCCCAAGGTGCTCTTTCTCGATGAACCCACTGTAGGGCTTGACCCCCAGACCCGTCGACACATCTGGGAGTACTTGATCCGGCTACGCGAGCAGACCGGGGTCACCCTCTTCATGACCACCCACTATATGGATGAGGCCGAATATTGCGATCGGGTCGCGATCATGGATCACGGTCAGATCGTAGCTTTTGATACCCCCGAACGCCTGAAAGCCCTGGTAGGAGGTGATCTGATCAGCTTCCGGACCGAAGCTCCAGGGGCTGCTCGCGAGCTTCTGCGCAATCGACTAGGCCTAGAGGTTCGTGAGGGCCCCGAAGGAGAGCTGATCTTGGAAAGCCCGAACGGAGAGCAGCTGATCCCTAGGCTCGTGGCGCTCTTGCAAGAGGCTCATCTCAAGGTGAACTCGGTGGGGCTACGACGGCCGACCCTCGAGGACGTCTTCATCAAGCTCACTGGGCGAGCCATCCGCGAAGAAGAAGCGAGCGCGTTGGATCGAATGCGGGAGTTTGCACGCAGGAGGGGAAGATGAGAACTCTAAAGGGAATCTACGCCATCTGGTATCGCGACTTGCTCCGCTTCCTCCGCGACCGAGTCCGCATCGTCTCCTCTCTCGTTCAACCGCTGCTCTTCCTCTTCGTTTTCGGTGGGGGCTTAGCTCCAGCCATGTCTGGCCTGGCCCAAGGCAACCTCAACTTTACCCGATTCCTCTTCCCGGGCATCCTCAGCATGACGATCCTCTTCACCTCAGTCTTCTCCGCCGTCTCGGTGGTTTGGGATCGGGAATTTGGGTTTCTCAAAGAAGTCATGGTCGCTCCCATACCGAGAACTGCGGTGGCCTTGGGAAAAATCGCTGGGGGAAGCAGCGTCGCCCTAGTTCAGGGCCTGATCATCCTTCTCTTGGCCCCCCTGCTCGGCATCCGGGTTGGGCTCGCCCAAGCATTCGCTCTCGTTGGGCTCATGCTCCTTCTGGCAGTTGTCATGAGTTCGGTCGGTATCCTCATTGCAGCTCGGATGACCAGCACTCAAGGGTTCCAGATGGTCGGCCAGTTCCTTCTTTTTCCCATGTTTTTCCTTTCGGGAGCTTTCTTTCCACTCAACGGAATCCCCCTATGGCTGACCTGGCTGACTCGGATCGATCCAGTGACGTATGGGGTGGACCCTCTCCGGCAAGTAGCCCTGCAAGACACGGTCTCCTCCAAGGTTCTAGACTTGATTCGGCTCCACCCAATCGCCACCGATGTCACGGTTATGGCCGTAATTGGGCTTGCTTTCATGGTCCCAGCCGTCTGGCTTTTCGGTAAACGGGACTAAACAAACGGGGGGCCAAAGGCCCCCCCTCGAGCAAGAAGAAGTTTAGTGGGTTTAGTAGAACCGAGCAGCCTTAGCTGCCTTAGAGACAACGAGGTTGATGTACTGACCCGCCACGCCGTGGCCCGGCACCCCACAGATGAGGTAGAAGTCCCCTGCCCGATCAGCCTTGAAGACAATTGTCTCAACCGGGCTCTTGGGCGGAATACCTACATTGAGGTCCTTAGTGTAGGCATGAGGGAAAGCGGCCATGCCCGGGGTGATCTCCAGGGGAATCTTGGCAACCTTGGGGATCACGATGAGGCTATGGGGCATGGTACCCAGGTTCTTGAACTCGATCTTTACCGTCCAGCCGAAGGGCACCACAAAGGTCTTATTGCCTTTGAAGCCCCCGTCGAAGTTGAACCCTCCGTTGGCGCTTCCATAGCCAGCGATAACCTGGAGCACTGCGGTCTTACTGGCCGGGAAGTTGCTCACAAAGGGTGCTTGAGCGAGGACTCCAAGGGCGAGAAAGGAAGCGAGAAAAGCAACTCTACGCATCGTATACCTCCGGGTGATATCCACCCAACTCCCTACTTTAGCTTGCCTTCGCCCCCCAAATGTCCCTTAAATCGCAAAATTCCCTTAAGGTGGGTTAACTCAAGCCCGGAATCGCCCAACATACCCTCATCAGGTGAGACCAGCATCATTGGGATGGACCCCAGCTGAACATTACGGTTGAATTCGGATCGTCGTAGAAAGTCCACGTAGGTGAGGGAGAGCAACTAAGGCGACATCCTCACGGTCTTCAAGGCTTTTGGCGTCCCACCCCATCTCGGGCAACATACCCTAGGCCCCACCAACTACAGAGTTGGCGCGCTAATTAGATGGCGGAGCTCGAGGAGCCTCCCACCCCCAAAGGGGGCTGGATACCTCAGCATCCCCGTACAAGAGTGCCTCCCGCCTTGCTCAGGCTCACAGGTGGGCGAGCTGAGCTTCGAGCTGTTTGAGGAGTTCGTGCCCTAAGCTGCCATGAGGCCAAAAAGTTGCTCGGCGGCGTGGTGGTGGGTCGAGGTGAATCTCCAAGCTTTCGGGGAAGCTTTGGGGATCCCCCCACTCAACAAAGATGAGACGGGCCTCAGGTAGATAATCCCAAAGCCCCCATTGTTCCAAGGCAAGCCCGCTCGGCAACCGATAGGCATCAGCGTGGATTAAAAGGCCCTGAGGAGTGGGGTATTCGTGAATCAGGGTGTAGGTGGGGCTGTTGACCCGCCCAGCAAAGCCCAGCTCCTTGGCCACCAATTGCACCAAAGTCGTCTTGCCAGCTCCCAAGGGACCAGTCAAAAGGATGAGCGAGCCCTTAGGGAGTTGAGCAAGAGCAGCAGCCAAGCGGTGAGCCTGCTGCCAGGTTGAAAGCTTCATCATGGTGCCGGGAGGGGGACTTGAACCCCCACGCCTTTGCAGGCACTACCCCCTCAAGATAGCGTGTCTACCAGTTCCACCATCCCGGCGGGCAAAGGTTAGTCTAGATTCGCCTGCCATGCCTTGTCAAGGCATGGCTTCGGTGTTAGCGTAGCGGGTGAACCCGTAAGGGGTCAACAGCTCGGCTTGAGACTCTTCCTGGTGCTTGGACGCGTAGTCCAGGCTTAAAGTGGGGAAGCTGGTGAAAATCCAGCGCTGTTGCGCAACGGTGACGGAGCATTCCGAAGCCCGAATGCCTGCCAGGAAGGCCCGTGGGGGCACCTCTCGCATCAAGGGGGAGTTGTAGGGTTCTTCCCTGCCTCCCGGCGGGGTTTTTTCTTCCGCCGCTCAAGACCGAGCTTCTTCAGGAGGCAGGTATGAAACGTTGGTTGATCCTTCTCATTGGCCTTCTTCTCTCCTTGGCTTGGGCTCGCTACCCGATTACGGTCAGGGACGACCTGGGACAGCTGGTCACCCTCAAAGCCCCCCCCATGCGGATCATCTCCATGATCCCTTCGGTAACCGAGACGCTTTGCGCCATGGGAGACTGCTCTCGCCTGGTTGGGGTGGATTCCTATTCTGACTGGCCTCCCCAGGTTAACCACCTTCCTAAGCTCGGCGGTCTTTACAACCCAAATCCAGAGGCCATCCTAGCCCTCAAACCAGATCTGGTCTTCGTGAGCGTCTACGGAAAACTCGATCAGACCCTCAGGCGCGCGGGAGTCACTGTCTTTGCCATTCGAGACGAGAGCTGGACCGATGTCGATCGGGTCATCCGGCTCCTAGGTACCGTGCTCCAGCAACCCGCCCAAGCTGAAGAGCTCATCGCTCGGATAAACGATGAGATCGATCACCTCGAGGCCCTTGTTGCCAATCGACCTCACCCCAGGGTCTATCTTGAGATCGATCCGACACCCTACACGGTAGGGCCCAACTCCTTTATGGGAGTCTTGCTGGCCAAAGCAGGTGGAGACAACATCATCCCTGCCAGCTTGGGCCTCTTTCCCCAGATCAATCCCGAGCTCGTGGTGGAAAAGAACCCCCAAGTGATCCTTCTCACCGACGGGGTGACCCTGGCCCAACTACGCAGTCGGCCCGGTTGGGCGGAGATCTCAGCGATTCAACACGACCGGGTCTGTAGCTTTACCGGAAGCCAAGCCGATATCCTCTCCCGACCCGGACCAAGAATTCCCGAAGCGCTGGAGCTCATGATTGGCTGCTTGTACCCTGGAATTCCCCTCCCTCACTTGAGCCTGCCGTGACCCCCTCTTCCCCCTCAGGCCGCCGGCCCCATCCTGGCCTGGTCCTGGGGGGGTTAGCCCTCCTTGCAGGGGTTGTCCTCTTTTTAGGGGTGAGCCAGGGGCCGGTTCCCATTCCCTGGACTCAGATCGTTCAGGACCTCCTTGGCCTCCAAAATAACCCGATCATCAATGACCTAAGGCTGCCCAGGGTGCTAGCCTCTTTACTGGTAGGAGCAGATCTGGGCATCTCAGGGGCTCTCTACCAAGGCCTGTTCCGAAACCCTCTGGCTGATCCTTACCTCATGGGCTCAGCCTCCGGGGCAGCGTTTGGAGTCACGCTATCGGTCTCTCTAGCCGGCGGCTTGGCAAGTGCCTACTCCACGAGTGAGATCTTTCGCTTTCTACCACGGAGTGTTGGGCTCTGGGCCTTTGTGGGAGCCCTGGGTGCGGTAGGCCTGGCCCTTCTTTTGGCAGGAGGAAGCCGGCGAACCCTCAACTTGGTGTTAGCTGGCGTCGTGGTCGGTAGCATCCTCACCGGGCTCACCACCTATCTCATGCTGCGCGATGCTAATCGCTTCTTTTCCGTCCTGAGCTATACGCTGGGCGACCTTGCTTTTGTGGGCTGGCGAGGGGTAAGAGATTTAGCCCTGTACCTTATTCTTCCGATCCCGCTCTTTTGGCCCTTGGGGCGAGCGCTCAACGCCATCGCCCTCGGTGAGGAAACAGCGCGCTCCTTAGGGCTCCCCCTCGAACGATTGAAGCTCTTCATGATTGCCCTCGCCAGCCTTCTCACCGCATCGAGCGTGGCCCAAGCAGGGATCATCGGCTTCGTCGGGCTCATCGCCCCTCACCTTCTTCGGCGTCTCATCGGAGGAGATTATCGCTTGCTCCTCCCCGCTTCCGCTTTGGGTGGAGCGATCCTCCTAGGCCTCAGCGACCTTTTGGCCCGTATCCTCGTCGCTCCGGCGGAGCTCCCGGTAGGAGTCGTGACCACTCTGCTGGGAGGCCCTTTCTTCCTTTATCTCCTCTGGAGGTCCCGCTGATGCTAGAAGCGCGCGGAGTCAGCTACGCCTATCGGGGGCGAGAGGTCTTAAGAGACGTTGACCTTGAGCTCCGACCGGGCCAGTGGCTGGCCCTGCTCGGTCCGAATGGAGCCGGGAAGAGCACCCTACTCAGGCTGCTTGCCGGTCTCCTTAATCCCCAAAAAGGGCAGATTCTTCTCGAGGGGCGCCGACTCGCTCACTACTCTTCCTGGGAACGAGGGCAAAAGATCGCTTTCCTACCTCAAGGAGGGGAGATCCCTGAGGAGCTCAGAGTCGAAGAGTTGGTGAGCCTAGGAAGAATCCCCTACCTCGGTCTGCTCAAGCGAGAAGGCCCTCAAGACATCGACGCCGTGCGGTGGGCCCTCGAAGTCACCCAGAGCGAGGGGTTCTGGGGACGTCCTGTCGGGACGCTCTCAGGTGGAGAGCGGCAGCGGGTTCTCTTAGCTCGAGCCCTCGCTGGGCGGCCGAGCTATCTGCTGCTCGATGAGCCGACCACCTTCCTCGACCTTCACCACCAAGCTGAGCTCCTCAAGCTCTTTGTTCGACTCAGGAATGAGGGGGTGGGGATTCTCACCGTCCTCCACGATCCCAACCTAGCCCGGCAAGCTGATCGCATTGCTGTGCTCAGCCAAGGGAGCATTGTAGTTCAAGGACCCCCTACCTGTCTCTTTGATCCCGAGCTTCTCGAACAGGTCTATGGTCCCGGTCTTCGGATTGTAAGAGCAGGCGACGAGGCTCTGATCGTCTTTTAAAGCCCCGCCCACCCCTTGAGCTTGGGTGGGCAGAGCCAAGCGAGGGCCCCGGTTTTAATCCCCTGCCTGTGGGCGTCCGGTGATCTCGACCTTAACCTCTTCCTTCCACCCGTAGAAGGCCTTGAGGAGGACGCAGGTCACAACCCCCACGACGATGGGCCCACCAATGAGGAGCGTCCAAAGAAGGGCCAGAGGGGTGTGAAGGTCGATGCGGTAGCCTGCAAAGGTAGCGACCAGGAAGAAGGTGAGCACCGCGAACGTGAAGCTCGTCCGCAAGGGGTGCTGGCTAGGCAGTTCAAGATAGCGCTGCTTCCCCTTTTTAGTATCGATAAAAGGCAAGGCGGCTGCCCCTAAAGCCAGCAGAAGGGGAAGGAGGACACCTCCCCAAAACTCCGGGGTGAACTGCCCCCCCCAAAGGGTAAAGGACCAGCTCGAGGGGATCATCTGCAAGATCCCGTAGATCCAAAGGAAGTACCAGTCCGGCTTCACCGAAGGCGTGGCTGGGGTAGGTGGTCCATAGACGCTCACCGGATGAGCGGCAAATGCCCCGGCGATAAAGACGGCAAAAGCCACATAGATCAAAAAGAGCACCCCGCTCATGATGGCTTGTTGAGGAAAGAGGGGAACCCCTACGATCTTTCCTGGAGCCACCCGTTCAGCGTACTTTGGCTGAGTATGCTTCTGCTTCACCATGATGACGAGGTGAAGACCGATGAGCGCCATCAAGGTGAGTGGCAACCAGAGGACGTGGATGGCATAGAGCCGAGGGATCGAGTGGGAGGAGTCCGGATACTGGCCGCCGAAGAAGACCTCCGCCAGCCAGTGACCGATCCAGGGGATGGAGCCAGCGATCCCATAACCGATCCCGGTCGCGGTCTGAGCGTAGTTGTCGTCGGGAAGCGAGTAACCGGTGAACGCAGTCACCACCGCGAGGCCCAAGAGTGCAAGGCCGACGAGCCAGTTGATCTCCCGGGGCTTTTTATAAGCTCCGGTGAGGAGAATGCGGAGGAGATGGAGAAACGCGGCCGCGATCATGAAGTAAGCTGACCAGTGGTGGAGGCTACGGATGACCGCGCCAAAGGGAAGCGAATCGATGTAGAGGACGCTCGCATAAGCCCGAGGCACTTCCTGACCGTTAGCCAGCTTGACAAGTGCCGTCGAGGGCTCGTAGTTCAGAGTCAGGAAGATCCCGGTGAGGACCAAAACGACAAAGGAGAAGAGAGTAATCTCGCCCAAAAAGTAGGAGTGATGAACAGGAAAGGCCTTTCGAAAGACCTTTTTCTGGAGTTTTGAGAGCTCGAGCCGTTCGTCAAGCCACTTGTACATGCCTACCCCCACTGGATCGCATCAGGCCCCAGAGGGCCATCGAAGTGACCGTCAATCACGAGATTGCCCCCACTTTCCTTAACCTTGATCCCAGGAAGAGGACGAGGGGCTGGACCCGAAACGACTTCAGCATGGTGATAGGGGTTATAAATAGTCCCATGGCAGGGGCACTGCATATCCTGCAAGTCCGCGCGCCAGATGCTCACGATGCACCCCAGGTGGGTGCACCACGCCGAATAGGCCACGATGCCGTGATAAGCCATGCTCGCCGTCTTTGGACCCATCTTGCTGGTGGGAAGCTTGAGGACCATCATCGTGTTGTTGACGATCCCATTCTTGACCACCTTCGTGACGGGATCCATGGGATAGACCAAGATGAACGGTCCCCCCTTCTTGAGGTCGCTCACCTGAAGGGGTTGATTGGCGTTCGAGCCTTGGGCCCAGACCAAAATGTCCCCAGGCTTCGGAGGTTCCTTGTTCGGGGTCAAAACCTCCTTGGGCTTGAGGCCCGCAGCCACATAGAGGGCGGACAAGACCGTCGCCGTCACTCCTGCACCGATCGCGGCCTGGAGGATGGCGCGCCGAGTCGCTAGGACCTGAGGGGGAACCTCGTAGGATTCCAGTTCAACATCATCGTGCTCTGCCATAGGCTCACCAGGGGAAGTCGCTGTGCTCGTCCTCTGCCAAAACTTCCTCGGTCATGAAGAACTTTCGGTAGAGGGCCAGGAGGATTGCGATGAGTAGCATCATCGCCGCGAACAGGCCGCCTTCCAGGGCATCAGGGCGGATCTTATGGATCGAGCTATACGCGAGGGTCCGGACAAAGAAGCCTGAAACGGCGGTGAGAAGGAGGGAAAGGATCACTCCCGCCACCACGGGGAGCGAGCTCGGTTCGGGATCTCGTTTGCCTGGATAAATCTCGGTTCCTTCAAGCCAGGTCGAGATGAGACCGATGAAGCCATAGAGAAAGAAGAGGCCAGCAAAGCTCATCAGACCGATCTGCCCCTCGGTGAGGGCTCCCGGATAGGCATAGGTCCCGAGCGCTGCGATGTGCTGTCCATCGAGGTAGGTCGCCAAGAAGAGAGCCGCGGAAAGGATTAGGGAGAAGACTGGAACGACGGGATCGTTGCGGTACACCCCAACCTCCTCACTGACCCAAAACGCTCTTGACCTGGGTGGGGCTTACCCCGCCAAACTTGTTCCCCCAGGTGTTGCGCACATAGGTCGCCACCGCCGCGATTTGTTCATCGCTCCACGAAGCTCCAATGGGAGGCATAGCTCCATTGTACGAAGTGCCATTCACCGTAATCTGGCCCTGCTTACCGTTATGGACCGCCTCGATGATGAGCGAGGCATCAGTCAGGTGGGAATTACCGGCCAGAGGGGGGAAAGCCCCTGGAATCCCCTGCCCGTTGGTCTGATGGCAGGCCGAGCAGTTGGCGTTGAAGAGGGACTCCCCCTCTTTATAAAGCGCCTGCGAGACAGGGGTGCTCGCCATTGCCGAAGAGCTAGAGGCCATCGGGCTCGAAGAGCTGGATGAGCTCGAAGAGCTGGGCGCAGCAGCCGTGAGGGGCTTGCCAGCTTTCACCGCGGCGACCTCGGCTGGGTCGACGCCGCCAAAGTGATTGCCCCAACTGTTCCGGACATAGGTGGCTACCTCGGCGACCTGCTTGTCGCTCCAAGAAGCCCCCACTGCGGGCATGACCCCGTTATAGGTCGTTCCGTTTACGGTGAGCTGGCCGTGGTGGCCGTGCAGGACGGTGGTGATGACCAGCGCCGCATCAGCCAAGGCCGGGTTACCAGCAAGCGGAGGGAAAGCCCCTGGAATCCCCTGCCCGTTGGTCTGATGGCAGGCCGAGCAGTTGGCGTTGAAGAGGGACTCCCCGGCTTTATAGAGAGCTGGATCCACCTTGATTGCCGGGCTGGCTGACGACGAGGCAGGGGCAGCGGCAACAGCCGAGGAGCTTGCCGAGGCCTCCTGCTGGGCAGGAGCCACTTCGGTGAGAACTTTGTTCGGCACTTTGGTGATCGCGAAGAACCCCCACACTAAAAGCAGGAGGACCACCGTAAAGAGCACTGTAGGAAGCGTAGGGAAGCGCTCCTTGGAGGGGGGAATCTCAGGGTCCCCAACCCGAAGGCTGATTTCAACTTCCCCGCTCACCGAGCTCCCAGGCTCCAATCCCTCTACGGTCACACCAGGGAAGTTGTTCACTTCGAAGGGGATCTCTTTGACTTCCTGGGTCCCATTTCGGAAGAACGTCACGACTCTGAGGGTGTGCTGCCCATCCGGAAGACCACGGGTGTCCAGACGAATCTTGAAGGGGGCAGACTTGAGGACCTGAAGGGGCTCTGAGGCCCCATCAAGATAGACTTCCACGCGCTCAATCGCCATGCATGCCTCCACACGACACTGGGGCCTAGGCCCCTGTCACCTTATCGAGCTTACCAAAAGAACTCGCCCAACTCTTGAGTACAATACCCCAGCGTTCATGGGGTCATATGTCCCCTACAGGGATTCCGTCCCTTGTCCTTCGTCTCAAGGATACGTAGCCTGTGCCTATGCGCCCTCTCCTCGAGCGGTTTCGAGCGCGGCTCCCGATCAACTCTCAGACTCCGATCATCTCGCTTTGGGAAGGCTCCACTCCCCTGATCCCCCTCCGCGGTCCGCAGGAAGCTCTCGCTCAAGGCATCCGCCTCTTTGCCAAGTACGAAGGGCTGAACCCCACCGGGAGCTTCAAAGACCGCGGGATGACCTTGGCAGTCTCCAAAGCGCTCGAAAAGGGCGCTCGAGCCATCGCCTGCGCGAGCACCGGGAATACCTCTGCCTCTGCGGCTGCCTACGCTGCGCGAGCTGGGATCCCCTGTTTGGTGATTCTCCCAGCTGGCTACGTAGCTGCCGGGAAACTCGCTCAGACCCTTATTCATGGGGCCTCGGTGATCCAGATCGACGGGAATTTCGACCAAGCCCTCGCCTTAGTGCGGGAGCTGTGCCAGGAATTTCCGGTTGCCCTCGTGAATTCGGTTAACCCCTACCGCCTCGAAGGGCAGAAGACGATAGCCTTTGAGGTGGTCGAAGAGCTCGGACATCCCCCCGACTACCACGCTCTTCCAGTAGGCAATGCCGGGAACATCACCGCCCACTGGAGGGGCTATCGGGAGTTGGGGTTTAGCCCTAAGATGCTTGGCTTCCAGGCTGCCGGCGCAGCTCCTCTCGTTCACGGAGTCCCCATCGAGCACCCCGAGACGGTGGCCACCGCGATCCGCATCGGACGACCTGCGTCCTGGCAGAGCGCTTTGCAAGCTCGCGAGGAGAGCGGAGGACTCATCGAGGCGGTGAGCGACGAGGAGATTCTGGCCGCCTATCACTACTTAGCTCGGGAAGAGGGAATCTTTTGCGAGCCCGCCTCAGCTGCCAGCCTCGCTGGAGTATGGCGCCTCCTACGAGAAAACCGGCTCCCCAAGGGAGCTGAGATCGTCCTCACCCTCACCGGACACGGCCTCAAAGATCCAGCCACCGCCGCGGGTTTGGTCGGGTTACCCGATCCGGTCCCCCCTACCTTAGAAGCCGTGGCTCGAGCGGCTGGATTCAAGTAGAGTGATGAGTATGGCCGAAAAGCGCAATGTCAAAGAGCCTTTTCCGGGGGCCTACTGGCTTGGTCTGATCATCACCGTCGCCCTTCTCATCCTCATGGTCTACCTCGGCACCACCCTGGGCCCAGGGCCATCCGGATTCATCGTAGCTTTCGCCCTTGGACTGACCGTGAGCCGCCGCTACGCCCCTTGGTTCCTCGCAGCTGGCATCTTCTCGGCGATCCTAGGTTTTCTAGGGCACGATCCCCAGCCTGCCTGGGGCGGGGTCGGGCTGACCTTAGCCTCGTTCGTTGCCTGGCGCTGGATCCGCATCTGAGATGACAGCTGTCATCTCATAGGTTGATCCTCCTCACTGGAAGCAAACCGCTGGCCCCACTAAGTTCAAGCCATGGCGGTTGTCCTTGAGATGCAGGAGATCAGCAAAAGCTATGGGAACCTAGCGGCTCTTCAAGGGTTCAACCTAAAGGTTGAGTCGGGAGAGGCGGTCGCTCTTCTAGGACCCAACGGGGCCGGCAAGACCACCGCAATCCATCTCATCCTAGGGCTGCGCCGACCCACCCGGGGAAGCGTTCGGCTCATGGGGGGTGCTCCCACTGATCCCCGTACCCGCTCTCACCTCGGGGCGATGCTTCAGGACTCTGGGATCCCCCTCAGCCTAAGGGTTCACGAGCTCCTCGAGCTCTTCCGAAGTTACTATCGAGCACCTCTTCCCACACGCGAGCTGCTCCAGCGCTCCGGCCTGGAGGCGAAAGCCAGATCGCTCGCAGGGGATCTCTCAGGAGGCGAACGGCAGCGGCTTTACTTTGCTCTCGCCATCGCTGGCGATCCCGAAGTCCTCTTTCTCGATGAGCCAACCGTGGGCATGGACACCAAAAGCCGCAGAGCCTTCTGGGACGAGCTCAAAAAGCTCCAACAGGAAGGAAGAACCCTTCTTTTCACCACGCACTACCTTGAAGAAGCCGATCGTCTAGCTCAGCGGATCATCATCTTGAATCGAGGAAGAATCATCGCCGAAGGAAGCCCCCAGACGATCAAGGAACAAGTCGGGCAAAGCCAGGTACGCCTGAGCTGCCCAACACCCCATCGAGCCGCTCAACTCCTTCAAGAATTTGGGGTTGCGGTTCGCTTAGAAGGAACCCAGCTCTCCTTTGCCTCCGCTCGACCTGAGCCCATTCTCGCCAAACTCTTTCAAGCTGGCCTCGACCTCGAGCACCTCGAAGTGCGGCCCGCCAGCTTAGAAGAGGCGTTCCTGGATCTAACCGAGGAGGTGGCATGAACGACCACAGTGCCCCTTGGATTCGAATGCTCGCCGCACAAACCCGTGCTCAGTTCCTCCAGCTCTGGAGAATCCCCATTTTCTCTATCCTCACGATTGGCTTCCCTGTGCTCTTCTACCTATTTTTCGGGTTAAGTGCTGGCAACCATCCGTTTGAGGGAACCACCGCCGGAGCCTACATCATGGTCTCGCTGGCCGCTTACGGGGTTCTCTTGGCCACTGGCGGCAACTTCGGGACTGCCCTCGCCGCCGATCGCGGAGAACGGCGCGATCTCCTCATGCGGGTGACCCCTTTACGTCCCTGGATCGCCATCACGAGCCGGGCGCTGGTCGCGCTTGGCTACGCCCTGATCAGCATGCTTCTCCTCTTCCTGGTAGCTAGGCTCGCAGGAGGAGTCCGCCTCCCCCTCCTCTCCTGGTTCAGCCTGGTTGTCCGACTCCTCCTCGGCGCCCTACCCTTCTTATTCTTGGGTACCTTCCTCGGCTACGCCCTCTCCCCTCGCTCGGCCGCCGCAGTCGTCAACCTTGGCTTCGTCGCTCTAGCGTTTCTCTCCGGGCTCTTCGAACCGATCAAATTTCTCCCAAACGCGCTCCAGACGATCGCGCACTATCTCCCCACATACTGGTATGCCGAGCTTGGCTGGGGAGCGCTCGGCGCCAGCCACCATCCCCTTACAGCAGCCATCGGCTGGCTTACGCTTTGGGGAGCAGTCTTCCTTCTTTTAGCCCTGCGCGCTTATCGAAAAGAGGAAAGCCGGCGATTCGTCTAGTATAGTGAAAGAAGTTTCCCCATCGGCAAGGAGCACCCTCCTTGCCGGATGGGATTTTGTGGAGCCGCCATGGAACGCTACAACCCCCACGAGCTCGAACCCAAGTGGCAGCGGTTCTGGCAGGAGCGAGGCATCTTCAAAGCCCGCGAGGGGCGCAAAAAAGCCTATCTGCTCACGATGTTCCCCTATCCCTCTGGGGATCTCCACATGGGGCACCTGAAAAACTATGCGATGGGGGATGTGCTGGCCCGCTACCGGGTTCTACAGGGCTACTCGGTGCTTCACCCGATGGGCTGGGATGCCTTTGGCCTTCCCGCCGAGAACGCAGCCCTCAAACAGGGCGTTCATCCCTTAGACTGGACTCTCGGCAACATCGCCCGCTCCAAGGAATCCTTAGCCCTCTCTGGCATTCAATACGACTGGGACCGGGAGATCACCACCTGCACCCCTGAGTACTACCGCTGGAATCAGTGGCTCTTTCTCAAGATGTACGAACGGGGGCTGGCCTACCGCGGCAAAGCGCTGGTCAACTGGGACCCCGTCGAGCAGAGCGTCTTGGCCAACGAACAGGTCATCGATGGCCGGGGCTGGCGCTCGGGCGCTTTGGTGGAAAAGCGCGAGCTCGAGCAGTGGTACCTCCGCATCACCGCCTATGCAGAGCGGCTTCTTGCAGGCCTCGACACCCTCGACGGCTGGCCTGAGAAGGTCAAGGCCATGCAGCGGGCTTGGATTGGGAAAAGCACAGGGGCCCGCTTCAGCTTCCAAGTCCAGGGCACAGACGAGCGGATCGAGGTCTTCTCCACCCGACCGGATACCATCTTCGGAGCCACCTTCCTTGCACTTGCCCCCGAGCACCCCCTCGCTCTCGAGCTCACCCTACCCGAGCGAAGGGCGGAGGTCGAGGCGTACATTGCCGCGAGTCGGGCCAAGAGCGAGATCGAGCGGCAGGCTGAGGGAAGGGAGAAAACCGGGGTCTTCACCGGCCGCTATGCCCTCAACCCTGTCACCGGGCGACCCATTCCGATCTGGGTCGCCGACTATGTGATCTACGGTTACGGGACGGGAGCGATCATGGGGGTGCCTGGAGAAGACGAGCGCGATTGGGATTTTGCCCTCCGCTATGGTCTAGAGATCCTCCGCACCGTCCAGCCCCCAGAAGGCTGGGAGGGGGCCTACCCAGGGGAGGGTGTGCACATCAACTCTGAGTTCCTCAATGGGCTTGGAGTTGAGGAAGCTAAAGAGCGGATCTTAGCTTGGATGGAGGAGCGGGGCATCGGGCGCAGGGAAACGACCTACCGGCTCCGAGATTGGCTGATCAGCCGCCAGCGCTACTGGGGAACTCCGATCCCCATGATCCACTGCCCTCGTTGCGGCATCGTGCCGGTTCCCTATGAGGATCTCCCGGTCCTGCTGCCTCCCTTGCGGGAGATTGAAGATATTCGACCTAAAGGCAAAAGCCCTCTGGCCGCTCACCCAGAGTTCTACCTCACCCGCTGTCCTCGCTGCGGAGGAGAGGCCTATCGGGATACCGATACCATGGACACTTTTTTTGATTCCTCCTGGTACTATCTCCGATTCACCGATCCCCACAACTCCGAGCTTCCCTTCGACCCAGCCAAAGCGAACTACTGGATGCCAGTCGATCAGTATATCGGGGGTATCGAGCACGCCGTGCTCCATCTGCTCTATAGCCGCTTCTTCACCAAGTTCCTTTACGACTTGGGCATGGTGAAGGTGGAAGAGCCTTTCCAGCGGCTGTTCACCTTAGGCATGGTCATGGGTTGGACTGATGTAGGGCGCGTCGAGCTCAAAGAGGGCAAACTCTACTTCCAAGACGATGCCCGGCGAGCCAAGCTGGAACTCCCTCAGGGTCTTGAGCTCCCAGCCGCAGAGGCCTCGGGGGCTGAGCTTAGGGAGGGGCCCGATGGGCTTCACCTCTGGAAACCCGCGGTCATGTCGAAGAGCCTTGGCAATGGGGTTATGGTCGGGCCCTTTGTTCGAGAGCAAAGTGCCGATATCGCTCGCATCACGATGCTCTTTGCAGCTCCACCCGAAAACGAGATGGTTTGGACCGAGGAGGGAGTTCAAGGAGCTTGGCGCTATCTCAACCGGGTCTGGCGGAGGGTCGCCGAGGACCGAGAGGCTTTGCTGCAGACTTCAGAGTCGTTTGAGCCAAGCGCTTTAGAGGGAGCCGATCGAGAGCTCTACCACAAGCTCCACCAGACCCTCCAGCGAGTTCAAGACGACCTCGAAGAGCTTCACTTCAACACGGCGATCGCAGCTCTTATGGAGCTCCTCAATGCTCTTTATGAGTACCGGAAGCGCGAGCCAGTCCGCCCCGTTTACCGCCGCGCCATTCGAGACTATCTCAGGATGCTGGCCCCCTTTGCTCCCCACCTGGCCGAAGAACTCTGGCACTGGTTTGCCGATCAATCGGTCTTTGAGGCAGGCTGGCCCGAGCTCGATCCATCAGCTTTGGTCCAGGATTCCTTTGAGCTAGTGGTTCAGGTCTCCGGTCGCGTGCGCGGCCGGACCCGCATCCCTCAGGGACTCAGCGAGGAAGAGGTGAAGCGGATCGCCCGCACTCTTCCCAACGTCCAGCTCCATCTTCAAGGTAAGCGGATCCTCAAGGAGATCTATGTCCAGGGCAAGCTGCTCAACATTGTGGTTGAAGGATGATCCGGCTTCGCTACGAACTTCGCGGTGAAGGGCCAACTCTGGTCCTTCTCAACGGGCTCTTCCAGCGTCTTGAGGTCTGGAATCCCTTGCTCCCTTGGCTCGAGGGCTTTCGGATCCTCCGCTACGATATGCGCGGTCAAGGGGGCTCCGAAGCTCCACCTGGACCTTATCCGCCCCAGGTCCACGCTCAAGATCTACAAGAGCTCCTCGAGGTTTTGGGTATCGAGCGCTACCGGATTGTTGGCCACTCCAACGGAGGTGTAGTCGCCCAGAGCTTTGCCTTGCAAGAACCCAAGGGCCTCGAGGCCTTGGTTCTCCTGTGCACCACCCCTTGGCTTGATCCCCTCCTGCGCGCCAAGGTCCAGTCCTGGGCCTGGGCTTTCCGGCAGGGGGGGACACGGGGGCGAGTCGAGATCATGCTCCCTTGGACTTGGGGGCGAGCCTACTTAGAAGCTCATCCCGACCGGGAGAGCCTCCTTCAGAGCATGGAGGCTCAAGCCCCCTCGCTGGAGGCTCAGGAAGCCCTTCTAGAAGGCTTTTTGGCCATGCCCGACTTTCGTCCCGAGCTAGGGCGGCTCAAGGTCCCTACCCTTGTCATCTCCGCCGAGGACGATCTCCTCTTCCCTCCACACTATGGGGCCGAACTCGCCCAGAGGATCCCTGGAGCCCAGTTTGAACGCCTTCCTGGCCTTGGACACAGCGTGCTCGCTGAAGGGGCTTCCCAGCTCGCCCCCCTTCTGCACTCCTTCTTTGATGCCTTGACAGGGCCAAAGGAGGGGTGATACGGTGCCCCCAGGGGCGATTAGCTCAGCGGGAGAGCACTCGCTTCACACGCGAGGGGTCGTAGGTTCGAATCCTACATCGCCCACCACGGCGCAATGCCTCCCATCCTGCTTCCCACGCCAGAGCACCTTGAGCAAGCTGCAGCGATCATCAAGGCAGGAGGTTTGGTTGCTTTTCCCACAGAAACCGTCTATGGCCTCGGTGCCAATGCTCTAGACGCTCAAGCAGCTGCTCGTATCTTTGAAGCCAAAGGGCGCCCCCGCTTCGATCCCCTCATCGTCCACATCGCCGAGCTATCTATGCTCTCTGAACTGGCCGAGGTGTCTCCCCTAGCTGAGCGCCTCATCGAGCGATTCTGGCCTGGTCCACTCACTTTGGTGCTCCCCAAGCGCCCTCTAGTTCCCTCCCTAGTGACCTCCGGCCTTCCTACCGTCGCAGTACGCTTTCCCAAACACCCCGTCGCTCAAGAGCTCATCCGCCGAGCCGGCCTTCCCATCGCTGCTCCTAGCGCCAACCCCTTTGGCTACCTCAGCCCGACCCGAGCCGAGCATGTTGCCCGGGGCTTGGGCGACCGCGTCGACATGATCCTCGATGGGGGAAGCACCGAGTTTGGCCTCGAATCGACAATCGTGCTCCTCGAAGAGCCGCCGGTCTTGCTCAGGAAGGGGGCAATTCCCCTGGAGGCTCTTCGAGAAGTCATTGGCAAAATCTCGCTGGAGGCACCGCCGACTCCCCTAGCTCCCGGCAGCCTGCCTCAGCACTACGCCCCCCATACCCTGATCCGCATCGTCCCTCCCAGTTCAATCCCACTCACCGAACGGAGTCAACTGGGGCTCCTCGCCTTCCAGACGCCTATACCCGGCTTCGCCGCTTCGCGCATCCTTAGCCCTTCGGGCGACCTCAAGGAGGCGGCAGCCCATCTTTTTGAGTTTCTCCACGAGCTGGATGCCCTCCAGCTCCGGGGCATCGTCGCCGAACCGGTTCCCGAGGTTGGGCTAGGAGCTGCCATCATGGACCGGTTGCGTAGGGCCTCCAACCCCCGATAGCGGCAACCGCCCAGACCGCCCAAAGAGCTCCCTCCGATTCTGGTATCGTGAACCAAAAGATGAGGAAGAGGTGGTAGGCCAAAAGAGCAAGAGCGGCTGGATCGCCGCGGGGAAGACCTCTAAGGCCGTAGAAGAGGAGCCACAGGTAAAGTGCGAGCCCCACCAAGCCGTGCATCAAAGCCACTTCGAGGAACTGGTCGTGGGCTTTGAATCCGATGATCGTGAGCAGCTCGGGACGGCCGTGATCGCTGAGGAGAAAGGTGGGGTCCTCACCGGGATTGAGAATCGTACGCACCAGGTGATGGGCATCCCACTGAGCGGCCAAAAAAGCTCTCAGCTCTTTGGGACTCAAGAATTCTGGCCAGTAGTGCTCGAAGACCCCTCCTCCCCAACCGAAGATCGGCCTTCGCTCAATCCCCCCCACAGCGGCCCGCCAAAAATAAAGCCGGGTTTCCACGCTCCGGGGACTAGTCACCCTACGCACCGCCGAGTGGTCGAGAAAGCGAATCAGCCCCCAACCTGCTAAGAGACCCACTACTAAGAGCAGGAGGGGTGCTAATTTTCTCTGCACCCATACGCTTGAGAGCCAAGCTCCTCCAAGGCCAAGGATTCCGGCTCGGTTGAAGGTAAGGCCTACCGCAAGGCTAAGGAGGACTATCGGGATGGAGCTTCCCAGACCAAGGGCCGCTCCACCTACAAAAGCGAAGTAACCAGCCAGGTGCCCGCGCTGGGGAAAGGAGACCACAGGAAGGTCACCTGGAGCTGCTTTGTAGTAAAAGCCATGACCCCAGAGCACCTCGACTAGAGCAGCAAGCGCCAAAAGGGTACCCCCGGCGACGAAGCTCAGGATCAGGCGGCGAGCTTGCGCGGGCTCCGCCAAGATCCTGAGGTAGACGAGAACGAAGACGAGAACCAACAAAGCAGACCACAGCGCGCCATCGACATGCTCGATGACCGCCCCGGTGAGGGCGATGATGGGGACAGGGCTGGCCAGTACCCCTAACAGTGCCCAAAGCCCATACAGAGTTGCGATCAGCATGGGAGGATGTCTGAGAAGAGCGCGGGGGATCCGGGCGAGATCCCAAAGGTGTAGGTTGGGATGATCGGTCAGTTCAAGGAAAAGGCCCACCAAGGCAAAGGCTGTTGTGACATATATGTGGGCGAGCACCACGCTGACGCGATAGGGAGAGCCTGGCCACACGATGAAGGGATAGAGAAAGACGAATAGGGGCCACCACCAGCGCCGGAGCCAGCTCATGGGCCAAGTATAAAAGCTTTGCCCTCCCACAGAAGGTCGGATAGCACCGCATCTTTGGGGTATCCATAGAACAATGAACTCGTGGAGCTCCTTAGGCGCTTTGCCCTCAGTCTAGGCGCGCTCAGTTTGTTGTGGCTTTGGACCCGCCCTGAGACGAGCCATCAGGTACCCCCTTTAGGACTCCTGCTGAGCGCCTTAGGGATCCTGATTCTGGCTCCCTCGCTTCCTTGGATCGCCTGGGCCTGGTGGGGGTGGACACTGACCAGCACCCTCTGGAGTCAGGCTCCCGGGGATACCCTGGTTCTCTCTCTTTGGGAGCTCGTCTATCTGGCTGCGTTCGCCTTAGGCCGATGGACTTCCCTTTGGTTTGCCATCAACCTCACCCTTCTAGCCTACATCCTCTTCACCAACCTTTCGCTCGGAGCTTTCGGAATGAGCCAATACTTTTCAGGGAGCAGCTTCTATACAGGAGGAGAAGCAGCGCTCACCCTCATTCCCCCACTCTTCGCCCAGACCGTCGAGCGAAAAAGCCTGCTCGCCGGTCTGGGGCTGGTCCTCGCTCTTGTGGCGGCGCTGATCTCGGGCTCCCGCGCTGTTGAGCTCTCCTTGCTCATCATCCTGGCGCTAGCGCTTTGGCGCCTCAGGCAAGAAGGAATTCCTGGTTGGCGGCTTCTCCTCGTTACGCTTAGCCTCGCCGCCCTCCTCACCGCCGCCGATACCCTCATTCCCTTCCATCCCATCCGGCAAACGCTGATCCATAAAGACAACCTTGGTGCACAAGTGCGGGCCTTCCAGAGCGCAGGGAGTTTCTCATCGCGCTGGGAGATGTGGTTGCAAACCTTCCGCATCGGTCTGACCCATCCCTTGGGTCTTGGCGGTGGAACCTTCCGCGACCTTCTTCCTGCTTACCAGCTCTACCCAACAGTGCTCTTCGCCAACCCTCACGATATCTACCTGGACACCCTAGCCACCTTAGGCTGGATTGGACTTGGACTCCTGCTCCTGCTCTTAGGCGGGCTATGGAGGGGCTGGAATAGCGAGCGCTGGAGCTTTGCGTTGGGAGGAGTAGGGATCTGGCTGACCCTGGCTTTTGATCTAAGCAGTATGTACCCAGCAGTGATGACGGTTGCCGTGATGGCGCTCGGAGCCAGCTGGGGGGCTACCCCTTCTACTCGCCCCCTCAAGCTGCTACCCTTGCTGGCCCTACCCGTCCTCTTGTGGTGGTATCTCCCTTGCCCCAATGGGTGCTGGAATCGCCACTTTGGGTATCGAGACGAGGTCCTTGCAGCTCTCCCCAAGCTCCCCCCTAGCCAACAAATTGCCCTTCTTCACATTGCCCACAAGTGGAATCCTCTCTCGGCATGGGTTGACCTCGAAGCTTACCACTTCGCCCAACACCCCCAGACCAAGCTGTATTGGCTCGAGCAGATCAATCAGCAGTTTCCTCTCGAAAGCCCATTCAACTATCTCGCCGAAGCCCAGCTGGCCTGGCAGCTCGGAGACCGCGAGCAGGCGCTCGAAGCCATTCAACATGGACTTCAGCGCTTCCCAAAGGAGCTCCGCCCAGCAAAGGTTCCCTTCTTAAGCGAAGGCTGGTATCGCTCCTGGCTTCAGCAGGCCGAAGCTCTCTGCCAGCAAATTGAGCATAAGGGCTGCAACGAGTAGATGCGTATACTTAGGGACGTATGCCGGGGATCGCGATCATCGGGGCTCAGTGGGGAGATGAAGGCAAAGGCAAAGTGACGGATTCCTTGGCCCCGGAGGCGGACTTCGTGGTCCGCTATCAAGGGGGAGCCAATGCTGGCCATACCGTGGTGGTAGGAGAGGAAGTGTTCAAGCTCAACCTGCTCCCTTCTGGCGTGATCCACCCACACGTGACGAGCATTCTAGGCGATGGTATGGTCATCGATCCCGATCACTTCACGAACGAGCTCGAAGCTCTTCGCAAGCGGGGATGGTCTCCCAAGCTCTATATCTCTCAGCGAGCTCACCTTGTCCTCCCGCATCACAAACAGGTCGATGGGCGCAACGATTTCGTGGGCACTACGGGCAAAGGTATTGGGCCTGCCTATGCGGACCGAGCCCGTCGGATCGGCATCCGAGTCGGCGACCTCCTCGATGAGCACGTCCTTCGCGAGCGGGTTGAGGTCCTCTTGCAAGCTAAACCCAACTCCACACGCGAAGCAGGTTGGGCAACTCCCGCGCAGGCGCTTGCTGACCTTGAGCGCATGCGCGATCGCCTCGCTCCTTATATTCGGGATACCGGAACCTTGCTGCGCCAAGCTCTCGCTCAGGGTCGCCGTGTCCTCTTCGAAGGCGCTCAAGCAACCCTGCTTGACCTCAACTACGGAACATATCCTTACGTGACCAGCTCGCATCCCACAGTAGGGGGCATTTTGGTGGGAGCTGGAGTCAGCCATAAAGCCATTCATAAGGTCTACGGGGTCGCCAAAGCCTATGCGACTCGAGTGGGCAACGGACCCTTCCCCACCGAACTCAACGATGAGCTCGGAGAATGGCTCCGCCGCAAGGGGAACGAGTACGGCACAACGACAGGGCGTCCCCGGCGAACCGGCTGGATCGATGCCGCCGCGCTGCGCTATGCAGTTGAGGTCAACGGGATGGATGGCCTCGCGCTGACCAAACTCGACGTATTGAGTGGGCTTCCTACCGTCAAGATCGGTGTGGCCTATGAGGGCGAGAGGGTCATCTACGAGGAGCTGCCCGGGTGGGGTTCCTTAGAAGGAATCCGCCGACGCGAAGAGCTTCCCGCGACGCTGCTCAAATTCCTCGATCGCCTTGAAGAACTCGTCCAAATTCCCATTGTCATGTTCTCAACCAGCCCTCGCCGGGAGGATACCTTTGGAACGGTGAGCTGGGTATAGAGAAGCCTCCTAGCTCTCTAGCTAGTCTTTTGACCGGGCCAACACGAGAGCAGAAGATAGACTGATGCTATGCTGCGAATCATCCTCGCGGGCGGGCGTGGGGAGCGATTCTGGCCTCTTTCGCGCCATCATCGCCCGAAGCAGTTCCTCCCCCTACTCCCTGGGGGCAAGACCCTGCTGCAAGCCACTGCGGAGCGGTTGGTTCAGCTGGGAGGCTGGTCTCAGCTTTGGGTCATCACCGGAGCCGATCTGGCTCCTGGGGTTAGAGAGCAGCTTCCCGAGCTACCACCCACCAACTTGATCATTGAGCCAGCCAGCCGGGATACTGGCCCTGCAGTGGCTTGGGCCATCCTCCAAGCCTCTCGTCTTTTTGATGACCAAGAGCTCGTGGGCTTTTTCCCCGCCGATCACTGGATCGAAGAGGGTCCCCGGTTCGCTGAGACCCTCGAGCGGGCGGCTCGGCTTGCCCGATCACAGCAGGCCTTGGTCACGCTAGGTATCCCTCCCACGCATCCGGCCACAGGATATGGCTATATCGAATGCGGGGAGCCTTGTGGGGAAGGCTACTGGATCCGAAGCTTTCGAGAAAAACCTAATCGAGAGCTTGCAGAACAGTTCTTGGCTCAAGGAACCTACTACTGGAACGCGGGGATCTTTCTGGCTCCTTTGGGTGTCTTCCGCAGCGAGCTTTCGTTACACGCCCCCGAGCTCTTTGAACCCCTCCAGACTCGAGGTCCTCAGGCCTTCTCCGGGGTTCCCAAAATCAGCATCGACTACGCCCTCATGGAAAAGACCTCCCGTGCTTTGGTCGTTCCAGCCTCCTTTCGCTGGGACGACCTCGGAGACTGGAGAGCCCTAGAGCGGCTCGGCGAGCGGGGCCATCTCGCGACAGCTCGCCACGTAGGCCTCGACACTCAAGGCACGCTCCTCTATACCACCAGCGGGGAAGATCTGATCGTCACCATCGGCTTGGAAGACCTCATCATCGTTCGAGACGGGCCCATCACTCTCATTGCCAAAAAGGAGCGCAGTCAGGAGATCAAAAAAATCCTCGAGGCCCTTCGTAGGGATCCCGAGCTGCAGAAACTCTTGTGATCAACCCATTTCACCAACCAGCCTCAACCGACGCATCTCGACTTCAATCCCGGACAATCTGAGGCCGGCTTGGCCAGCCTTTATTCAGGACATCGAGGATAGCTGGGGGATCTCCTCATCACAGTCATCATGAAGGCGAGTCGTTAGAATCGCCCACGTGGCTTTCTTGTTCACTCCCCTTCAACAGCGCTCTCTCAAACTTAAAAATCGGATTGTGATGTCGCCGATGTGCCAGTACTCGGCCCATAAGGGCGTGGTACAGGACTGGCACTTACTCCACTACCCTACTCGAGCACTGGGCGGTGTGAGTCTGGTTCTCGTCGAGGCCACTGCTGTCAGCGAAGAGGGGCAAATCAGCCCCTTTGATCTAGGCATCTGGTCCGACGATCATATTCCTGGTCTCCACCGCCTTGCTCAAGCTATTCAGGAAGCAGGAGCGATCCCCGGCTTGCAACTTGCCCACGCAGGCCGCAAAGCGGGCACAGCCCGCCCCTGGGAAGGGGGAAAGCCGCTCGGCCTTTGGGTGCCAGTCGCCCCAAGCCCCATGCCCTTCGCTGAAGGTTATCCAGTCCCTCAAGAGCTCGACGAGCGGGGATTAGAGCGTATCCGCCAGGCATTCCGCTCAGCTGCTCAACGGGCTCTTCAAGCTGGATTTCAGTTGATTGAGCTCCACATGGCCCATGGGTATCTGCTTCACGAGTTTCTTTCCCCTCTTTCTAATCAGCGAAGCGATGCTTATGGGGGTTCACTCGAACATCGAATGCGCTTTCCTCTAGAGGTGGCAAGGGCTGTCCGGGAAGTCTGGCCACCCGAACTCCCGCTTTGGGTCCGCGTCTCTGCTGTGGATTGGGTTGAGGGGGGATGGACGCTAGAGGAGACCGTTGAGTTTGCTCGCGCACTTGCCCCTCTAGGCATCGATCTCCTGGACTGCTCCTCGGGCGGCAATGCGATCGCTCGCATTCCAGCAGGGCCAGGTTATCAAGCCCCTTTCGCGGCCGCCGTGAGGCGAGAAAGTCCTTTAGCAAGTGGAGCTGTCGGGCTGATCACTGAGCCCTTTCAAGCCGAAACATTGTTGCGAACGGACCAAGCTGATCTCATCCTCCTTGGCCGCGCCTTACTTCGGGAGCCCTACTGGCCTCTAAGGGCAGCGCAAGAGTTCAAGGAAACGCTATGGCCGCCTCAATATGATCGGGCTTTCCGGTGAGCACGCCAAGCCAAGCCTCTAACAGGACCCAATCGCCTCTTCCCACACAAGCTGCGTGACGTTTCTTCCCGTACATTGGCGGCGTGGTTTTGAGGAGCCGAAAGGGCACTCATCGACCTGGATCTACCCAACGCTATCCTCCCTGAACAGGCGATGAAGGCATCAGAAAACATCCAAAGAGGGGTAGGCCCTACATTCTCCACCTACTCAGCTTAGAATGAGCTAACATATGGGATCGACCCTAGAGCTCCGCCAAAGCTATCGGGCCGAGTGGCAACGTATCCTCGAACATCCCTTTGTCTCCTTGCTCCACTCAAATAAGATCTCGCTGGATTCACAGTTAGAGTGGGCCCTCCGGCAGTATCACTATCTAGAGGCTTGGGCCTATCTGCGCTCCGCCTTGGTGCCTAGAGCTCCTCAACCTCATCGCCTCTTTATCGCACAGCTTTTGATCTTCACGGTGGAAGAGTTAGACTGGCTCAGCCAGCTTGAGCTTCCCACCGATCGCCCACCTCACCCTGTCATCCACGAGTACCACCAATATCTCCAAGAGCTGGAGTTGCTCAGCTATCCTGAGATCCTGATCATCCACTGGCTCCTGCAGAAAGTCTTTATGGATGCCTGGCTATCGGCTCAACCAGAGCAAGGCCCTCTCGCTGAGTTCTACACGCTGTGGTCCGCCCCGGAGTATCGGGGATTGCTTCACGATCTTAACGAGCTCACCGAGATGGCCTTAGGGCGGGTGGATCTTTCCCGCCTCGACCCCTGGATTCTCAGGGGGCTCCACCTGGAAGAAGCATTTTGGGGGACTGGACTCGAACTGATCAGGGGAGAGGGTGGGCTAGGGCCAAGCGCCGCACCCGATCCTTAATCATCTCCGTAGGTTCTCCGCGGAGCGCTTGATCGATCAGCTCAGCGATGAGGGGCATCTCCTGCGGCATAAAGCCCCGTGTCGTGATCGCAGGAGTACCGATGCGAATTCCCGAGGTGATGGCAGGCTTCTCCGGATCGTAGGGGATCATGCTTTTGGAAACGGTGATTCCTGCGGGATCCAACAGCTCGACGGCACGCTTTCCGGTCATCTGTTGAGGTCTGAGGTCAAGGAGAAAGAGATGGTTGTCAGTTCCCCCAGAAACCACTCGATAGCCCCGCGCGGCAAGGGCCTCGGCAAGCGCCTGGGCATTTTCGATAATGCGGGCCGCATATTCCCGAAACTCGGGCTGCATCGCCTCCCAAAAGGCGACTGCTTTCCCAGCAATGACATGCTCCAAAGGGCCGCCCTGCAAACCGGGAAACACCATTCGATCAAGACGCTTGGCCACTTCTTTATCGTTGGAAAGAAGAAAGCCTGAGCGAGGACCTCGAAGAGTTTTGTGAGTAGTCGAGGTTACCACGTGGGCATACGGTACAGGTGAGGGATGAAGCCCCGCTGCCACGAGCCCTGCAATGTGGGCCATATCCGCCATGAGATAAGCTCCAACCTCGTCGGCGATCTCGCGGAAGCGGGCAAAGTCGATCACCCGACTGTAGGCGGAAGCCCCCGCAATGATGAGCTTTGGCCGGTGGGTTAGGGCGAGGCGACGAACTTCCTCGTAGTCGATCCGCTCGGTCTGGAGATCCACATGATATCCGATAACCTGATAGTGCATCCCCGAAAAGTTCACTGGGCTTCCATGCGTCAGGTGCCCCCCATGAGCGAGATCCATACCCAAAACGGTATCGCCTGGTTGCAAAAGAGCATAGTAAACGGCCAAATTAGCGCTGCTCCCGGAGTGGGGCTGCACATTGGCCCAAGCTGCCCCAAATAGCTCCTTGGCCCGGTCGATCGCTAACTGCTCAATCTGGTCAATAACCTCACAGCCCCCGTAATACCGACGACCAGGGTAACCCTCTGCGTATTTGTTGGTAAGCACACTACCCACTGCTTCCCGAACCGCCTTGGAGGTAAAGTTCTCACTGGCGATGAGTTCCAAACCTTCCCGCTGCCGACGCTCTTCTGCCTCAATCAGAGCGAAAAGCAGCTCATCGCGAGGGGCTGAACGTGCTGGGATCATTCCTCCAGTATAGAGCAACTGCCTAAATTAGGTTTAGACTAAACCCATGAGCGCTTCTTCTCTGAATCGAGGCTGGCTCTACGCGAGTCTCGCTTTTCTGATCGTCGCCTTGATCCTGTTCATCATACTTCTCTTCAACTACGCCCAGCTGGCAGCAGCCGCCTCCACATTGAACCGTACCTGGAAGGATCCCATCCCAGAAGTTGTTGTGGTAGCCCTTCTTACTTTTCTCTCCGGGTTTTCCTTAGGAATGTACCTGCGCCGAGGACGTTGATGCGCTGAGGGGCGGCAAGCTCTGCTTCCGGGGGTCCAAGCAGCAGGATTCCGATGACCAAGGATCCTACGAAGATGCCCTTGGTTTTGGGGCTCAGAAGCTTTGATCAAGGCTCACAAACCGGCCTCATCGGTCGATCTCGTCATATGGGTCAAGCCAACTAGCACTCCATCAAGTTACCCAAAACGCTTTTGGACCTTCCCAGCTCACCCTAGGAGCCTGGCTTTCTTGCAAACTCGGCTCTTAAATAAGGGGGCCCTTTTGATTCTGGTTTCCCCCGCTTATCGTTGCATCCGAGCGAGCGTGCGTAAGCATCACACAGATGCACCCTTTGCGGGGTTCCTCTACTTGCTCGCGCGAGCTTCGGTTCTCGCCTCACCGACAGCGGCCAACCCGAGGTTGGTCGTAGCCGTCTCGTCCGGTGCGGCCATCGGACCTGCCGTCTGGACCACCCGAAGGTGGCCCGAGCTCGAGCTGGGCACTGGCTCCAACTGAGCCAGGATTGGCGTGATCCGGCCAGTCGCAGAGGTTCGCTGTTGCTGAGTCTAGCGCACGACATGGTCAACCGTTACAGCCCCAGGATGCTCAGGAGCTTACACCCAAGCTGGTTTGTGTCCCAACGAGGTGATACACCTCAAAGCTTGGGCACCAACCTCAGGTCGAGGAGGACCTCTACTGCCCGTTGACAGGACGCGGTCAAGGATCTTGGCCTAAGGAAGTAGCTGCGACCTTACCCTCCTAAGCGGAGTCCGGAATACGCTCTGGAGCACCGCTTCAAATCGGCAAAAGAGGTGTTCATCGAGGCGTGAAAGGGCTATCAACATGCAAGGACCTTGGTCCTAGAGATGTGGCATGCCTCGACCCTCGAAGATTGGCTGCGGCACTAAAGGACTGAACCCGGATGGAGACATGTGAGACCTTAGAAGCCCAGGGTGGGATCAAGAAAGACCGACTCCGGAAGGAGGTCCCCCAAGTGCAGCTTGCCACGGTTGGCCAAGCGATGGGGCGAGGAACGAAGGCTTAGGGAACACGGGAGGCTTGTGGGGATCAGCCGGGCTGCTCATGACCAAAGGGAAGAGGGCCTTAGCCCGCGCCCCAGGTTCCGCCACCCTAAGCCGATGCGGAAGAAGGTGCGCTGGACCCCTGAGATCCTCCTGGGCTGAGAAAGGGCAACCCCACCGGCCGATCTCATAAGAGGCCAAGGGGCAGGTGGAGACCCTCACCGTGACCCTAGGGCCTGAGGAGGTGGTCAAGCCGGTCTCGGCCCTGGCCCAGGTGCACGGCCAGCCTGGCGGCGGGATGCCTCTTGGCACCGCCCCCCGCGGAGCCCGAAGCTCAACGGATAGAGCGCACCTTCCGCGACGAGTTGGACATCCTGTGCCAAAGGGGCTTCCGCGCAGGCCAAGCTAACGCTGATCTCGCATACTGAACCGCCGCAGGTCCCCCATGGCCCTGGGGGGCTGGCGCTTCTGGAGTTCTTGGCTAAGATGCACGAGGAGTCGGCCTCCCAGTCTCACATGTGTTGACCGATGACAAGGGCTGGGCTTGCCTAGTAAATTGCCTTGTACCCCGGAGGGGGCGGGAGAAGGGAGAGAAGAAGCTTAAGGCCGTAGGCGATGAGCTCCAAAAGCGCCCGCGCCATGGCCGTCCAAGGCTTCCGCTCCCAAAGGTATCCCCCACCCAGCCGCGTCTTCATCCCCCCAAACACCCCCTCCACTACCCCGCGAAACCGGTACACCTCGGGGTCCCACCCCTCCCGCGCCTCCTCCCTGGCCTCGCCCCCGCCCCGAAGCCGGATCACCGGCCGCACCCCCGCCTCCCCCAAAGCCCCCCAAACCTCCTTCCCGTCAAACCCCGCGTCCGCCAAAAGCCACCCCTGGGAAGGAGGAAACCGCCTCAGCACCTCCTCCCCCAAGCCGGGGGTCCGGGGCGTAGCCCTCCCCGGCCATCCCACCCCAGGGCCACAAGAGCCGCCTCCCCCTATCCCACCGCATCAGGGCCAGAAGCCGCACGTGCCCCCGCACCCGCCGTACCTCCTTCCCCCGACGAAAGCGGAGAAGCCGGTCCTTGCTCCGGTAGGCCAGCCCCGTGGTGTCCATGAGGTAGAGGGGGGGAGGCGCCGGCACCTGACCGGAAGGAGCTACCTCCTCCGGCGAGGCGAGGTGGGCCTCCAGTTCCCGGGCAAGCCTCTCCAGGAGGGTTTCCAAGAGCTGAGGGTCCAGGTGCTTGAGGGCATAGCGGGCCAGGGACTGGTGGGAAGGGAAGGGCCCTTCCATCAGGTCCTGGAGTGAGGCCTCCGTCTCGCGGTAGGTGAGGCGGAAGAAGGCGCGGTAAAGGAGGAGGGCCAGGTAAAGGGCGTGGCTGTAGCGCCAGGGGCGGCCCCGCTTGCTTTGGGGGTGGGTGGAGCCACCTCTTGGGCCAGGCGTAGGCCATGGGCGAGCACCTCCTTGGGGCTTGCCTCCCTGCGAGCAAAGCCTCGCTCGCCCATCAGGAGGGAGATATACATCCGTCCTCCTGACCTTTGCAAGGCAAGCCCACAAGGGCTTGACAATAAAGCCATTGTTTTGGTAGCTTAGCGTTTGCCCTGCAACGTCGGGGCGAGTTCTTTGGCAACGCAGATCGGGAGAACATCCTGATTTTGTTCTGGAGAGTTTGATCCTGGCTCAGGGTGAACGCTGGCGGCATGCCTAAGACATGCAAGTCGTACGGGGCAG
>OGCG01000259.1_pt1 | contig 35305 bp, 36 predicted proteins | sample 1570061 | NCBI WGS metagenome assembly OGCG01 (sample SAMN06268698, study PRJEB24515) | hot springs metagenome | isolation source: Joseph's Coat, Yellowstone National Park, Washington, USA | place: USA:Joseph's Coat, Yellowstone National Park, Washington, USA
TTTTCTAGGCTTAACCTTTAAATTCTCTAAAATCAATACTATTAATTGTGTGAGGGTGACGAGGTCCATTCTCGTCTACCCTATACAATCTCGTCACCCTCACACAAGAAGTTTTCTCACGAAAACTCGTAATCTTAACATATATTTAATATTTTTACTATTCAATATCGAATAAGATGACTGCATGAGAACATTCCCGTCCTATTAATTACTTTGTGTTTCACTTCAAATTTTTATCAAGGACAACGTTAAACTCACTTTTAATCTATATTTGATTTTAAATTTAAGAAAGTTTAGTAAAGTTAATATTTAATAAAAATTAAGAATTACATAAAGCGGAGTTTCTGCTGAATTTTAAATTAATCCTAATTCTTTTGCCAAATCTTCTAACCTCTTTGCTTCCCTTTTCATTTCCTTTATAAAAAGTGATGAAGGCTTTTCCCATTCTTCTGGAGTAAAGGCAAAGAATTCTATACGTGCTCTTAAGTGCTTTCCCAACTTCTCAAGCCTATCAATGTATCTTAAGCCTTTAAAATCTGGAGATATTATCACTAAATCTATGTCACTGACCTCTAAGTAATCTCCTCTAGCTCTAGAGCCTACAACATATACATCCTTAACACTAATTTCCTTTTTTACATCATTTATGAACTCTATTGCTTTTCTCACCAATTCAATCTGGCTCTTTAACGCAGATTTCGCTTTACCCATTCTATCACCTTCTCTGCCTTCTTAACTAATTCCTCGGCATCCTCTTTAGTATAAAGTGAATATGGTATGGTATTTGCTGCATCAGGATATCTAGAGATTGTATAATGTAAAGTAAGTTTATTTACTTCATTTCTAATCTCATCTACAGCTAATCCAATCTCCTCCTTTATTATGTCTAACAACTCGTTTAAATCGTGAGTTCGTTCAATCTTTCCCTTATCTATTAATAATGCCTTTAAAGCCTTCTCAGCAGCTTGTTCAGCCCAAAATGCTGAAGCATAGTAATGACCAGTTGCGATAGTATCCTTAGCTGTTGCCAAATCTTCTAAAGCTTGTTTGAACCACTTTCCTGCTTCTTCTCTCATCAGTAGAATAGTATTTAAACTTTTTAATATGATTATCCTAACTAAAAGTAGTGGTAAAGGGAATAGATGAGCATTTCTAATGAGAAGATTAACATGCGGAAGATAAGCTAGTAAAAAGAAGGACTTAATATTCCTAGAAGTCTCTATGGGATTTCTAACCTTATTATATAACTTCAACACCTCATCCTTATCAGAGTCCTAGCAAATAACCTTCTCTTTCCTTTTCCCTAGATATACAAATAATCTGAACTTGACCTGCTCATCCTTCCTATTATAGTAATTTATTTCTCTTATAAGTATTAAGATTAACTTCTTCGCTTTTCACGATCATGTTATATCGGAGTTTTTTACTTGGAGAGAAAATTCAAAAATACACAGAAACTTTTTGAATAGTTATCTATAGACTTTAATATATATCATTCAATTATTTGCACTTACAACACTCTCAAGAGATAAATGAACAGTTTTTTAATGTTAAAAGGCCTTTGCAATCAATGCATTTGTTGGTCTATACATTTCTCCTTCTTTAGTTAAGAACGAAGCATCTATAAGGTTCCTAATTAATCCGGTTACCTCTTTATCATCGATTCTTACTCCCTCCTTAGCTTTAATAGCTCTCTTAATCTCACTCCATCTACAGCCTTATTTACACACTTGCATTATTGTATAATATCTCTCCTTAGCCTTCCGGTTAGAGGAGGCCAAGCTCCCCGACGGGCTTTAAGCCCAAAACTGCCTACACCCCAGTCAGATCTGTGTAATACAGATCTGACTAATATGTTTTATATAAGGAAGTCAGAATAGTCAGTTACCTTAATAATCAATTCTGAAATTAAAGAGCTTTTACTTACTTTTAAATAATTGAATTTAGGATAATAATGTTTATATACAAGAAATTAAACATAGTAAACTATATGTTAAATTCCGTTAGGCTCACTCTCAATTCATCTAGATCTGAAATTGTGAAAATCTTTACTGATCCTTTTAGACTTAGTGAGTTATCTCCCACTTTGTAATTCTTCAGGCTTATGATGATAACCTCGGTAGGTTTGTAAGTCCTTCGCAAGCACTTAAAGATAAAATCCCCAATCTCTACAAAGTCTTATATGTTTTCGGCACTCCAGACACCGGTATTAAAACTCTAATCGGGACATTAAAAGGGCCTGAAATAATTACTGGTGGAGTTCAGTATAAAGGTAAAGACGATGAAAACACTTTTGAACTTAATATGCAAATTATGTCACAAGAGATGACTAGTAAGACGGTAGTTACTATTACCACTAATTTAGTTTATAATCCGTCTATGAAACATAAGCTGTTTAGAAAGGAAATAAAAGAACTTAAAGACCAATTTAACTTTCCCGAACATATCGTAAAAGAACACTTAGTACCCTACTTAAACTTGACCTACAAACTTGAAGAAGTAGTGTATCTGCTGTCGGAGTAATGCACTCACTTTTTATATCGAGACTGTTAACAGTGAATGAAGTGAAAGGCGAAAGTAAGGGTACAAAAAGGAGATTTCATTTCTATTTACCCGAAGAGAAGATTGTCCAATACATTGCAAAGATCATAGAGGTTATTCTACTTGTAGCTATAGGAATAGTTATAGTGTACACAGTAATAGACATTTTCTTGTTAATTCCTTCAGGCCTGCTGAGCGAGATATTCGGACTTGTCGGTAACGCGTTTCTTGTTGTAGTGCTTCTTGAGCTATTTCAAAGTATAGTAGACTTTGGAAAAGGGAGAGGGAGGAGTGTAGTATACGTTATGGACGCTACCATGAGCTTCGTCCTAAGGGAAGTCATCATCGAATTAATCAACGGAGTGAGAAGCATGTCTGATCTTTTATACTTGGCCTCCATAATCCTGCTCATAGCATTCAGTAGGTTCCTGATCTCCTTTAGGCTCACGAAAAAGAGGCCGTAAACATTAGGTGCAGTTTTTCCGTTTTTGTTAGATTATATTAAAAAGCTTTAATTTAATCACCACAATGTTAATGATTATGATAGACGTAAATGACTTCCAACCCGTATTGAGGATGGGCATTACGATAGATGAAGAGGCATATATTGCGAGGAAACTTTCCTCAATGATTGACATAAAAAAAGAGAGGATTCTGGACATAGCTCCGGGTAACTGTCTGATCCCTATTTATCTCTCCTTAGAACTTAATAAGGAGATAAGCGGAGTTGACGACTGGAAGTATTTCAAGAAGGATGAGGCTGAGAGATTAATAAGAAAGTATGGTGCCAGAGTGAATTTGTTTTATGGTCTCCCTCAAATCCCCTTTAAGGATAATAGTTTCTCTCTAGTTTACAGCGTAATGTACTTTTACAACCTAAAAAGAGAGATAATGAAAGTACTTGTTTCTGAGATAAGGAGAGTTCTTGAAGGTCAAGGTACTGTTCTAATAGTAGATCCTATAATGACTAGAGGGAAGATAAGAAAGGAGATGGAAGAGGGGAAATTTAAACTTGTAGAATATACTGAAGCAAATGCGTTATCTTTTAGTAAGTGGGAAAAAATTAGTTAACTTCGTCACTCCAGCCTATAGTTAAACTTAGATTTAGAGATACCTAAGAGTACTACTCCAACTAGAAGGATGAGTATAGGAATGAAAAATCTAGGCTCTGGTGCAAGTTGGTTAAAGTAAGGTATATAATTAATGGCGGGTGTTACGTCTATCAGGAATATTATTATCGACAGAATAGTAAGGAATAAGCCCGTAATTAGTGTGGTATAAGAATACGTGTACTTTACGAATAGGTCATGCCAGTCTACTTCTCTTGTCTTAACTAAGTAAGCTCCGTTCTTCATGAAAGTAAGGGAGTAATCCTTTCCGATCATGGCGAAACCGTTCATGTGGCCGAAACCTAATTCCCTTGCTTCCTCATTACCCTTCTTGACGTTGAACTTTATTATCTCAGCCCACTCCTTTGGATTCTCCACGTTCTTACTTTCTATCACATTTCCTTGGTCGTCAAATTTGATATGTCCAACATAACCCTTGAAAGTCATGTTAAACACCTCCGCTATTCTCGATTGCGAATTTTATTACATAGTCCCAGTTAGTCTCCTTAGCCCTTACAAAATATACCATGTCCTTAATTACCACAAGCCCTAAATCATCGACTATCATGGCATATCCTAATAAGGGGTCTAATAGCTTAAGTCTCTTAGCCTCTTCTTTTCCTATTTCCATGTTTTCCATAAGTATCTTAGCTAACTTAGATAAGTCCACTTTAGTGATGTCCATTCCATAAACCTTCTCCAAGTGTTCACCGCTAAAACGGTAAACTGCCAATAAACCAGGCATTTTTTGGAAAGTAACTTGTGACATTTATGTATATTTTGAATTTAGGCTTTAAAAATATATCTTTGAAATTAGTTTAATATTATTAAAAAATAAGACTTATTTACTTAAACCTCAAGGCAAAAAGATAGTAGTTTTAATAATCTTCTGGCTCCAAAAACTCATTTGTGATGTCCAATTTGCAGTATCGATGCAGAAGTTGTTACAGTTAAAACAGGAGGGATGGAGAGACAGTAAAAAATTTAGAATAAATAAAAAAGTTCGGATTTTATAGCGATCTGAAGAAAAACCCTGTAGTACTAAAGAAAGATCCCACGAAACTCAGGGCCATTATATAAGAGTATATCGGGTCTAAACTCGAGTAGAACAATAGACCTCCGGCTGCAGCTATTCCTATAAATAAGATATTGGCGGTTGATAGGTAAAAAAGCACTTTGTCTTTACTTATCGTCCCTAAAGCAAATAACGCAACACCTAGAAAAGCCGTAAGCATTGCGAAACTTATGTGGAGCGATAATAATGCTGATTGATAAGCGTTAATTAAAGGAAATTTATCATAAAGTAAAGTGGCCAAACCGAAAGCGAAAAGAAACGTTAAAGAAAGGAGTTCTAAGCCTGCAAATGTAGTTACTATTCTTGATCTTTGATAAAGTGCCATACTTATCAAAATTATGTTAATAATTAATAGTTAAAAAAGTTTAGCTATATACTCATATAATATTGGCTCTTCTGGGTTACTTCCACGGTGATCGCCGTAGATGAAAATAGCACACCTAAAAATCCGATACCCATCATTAATGCATACATAGGGTCTGTATAACCGCCGAAATAGAATAATCCCTCAAATGCAGCAAATATACAGAATAAAACGTTAAGTAATCCTAGAGCTTTCAACTTAAGGTTATTACCGCGCATTGCAGCAGCAAATATGAAAAAGCTTAGTATTACAACAATTGCCGCACCATATATATGGGCTGTTATCGCATTACCTACAAGCCCTAAGTTAAAGATAGGGATTGCCATTCCTGCACTGTAAAGTACGATGAGAACTATAAGTTGGAATATGGTAGGCATTAGGATGTAATTTTCAGCATACATTAAGCTTATGGTTCTATTTATAAAATTTGTTACACTCATCAAAAAATACTATACAAGTGTAATTAAAAAATTTTACCTTAACTTTCTAAATAGGTATAAAAATAGAAGCGAAGCGAAGAGCATGTAAAATCCGGCTGCAAAGATCGTAGCTGACTCAACACCAACAGCATTGTTTGTAAAGAAGTTAAAGGGAATTGATAAGAACACAAAAAAGATGAATCCTAGAGAGGCTAACAAGGTGTAAACAAATAAACTCTTATTCATTTATTTCACCGGGAAGGTCTCCCAGATTATATTATACGCTATGAATAGTGCCATTGCAATAGTTCCCCCGAAGATTAATCCGAGAACGAAAAGACCCAACTTGGTCATTTTATCACCCCTGCTGTTGGAACGGATTTCCAAAACTTGTTAATAACCTTGTGTAACAATTCGTTGGAGTCTGTCCTTTTTGCAGTAGCAACTTACTACACCCTGTGTTCTCGTCGTAGCTTGAAAGAGTTGCGAACCCAGACAAATCATTACTCCTGCCCAAAATAACAGGGGCGTTAGGGTTCATACCAACGGCATAAAGATAGTCAGTGTTTGGGTCCCAATAGAGTTGAACGTAAGGCAAGGGTCTTACAGTCGGTCCAGTCACTACACTAGCACCTTTATATGGATCGTAAGTGGAGCCATGACAATCACAATGTATAACCCCGTAATTAATGCCTTGGGATACGATTATGTTGTATACATCAGAGGGGATGTAGTTAGGGAAAGGTCCATTTGGCTGAACTAGATTAGGCGGATAATAATGGATTTCTGGAGGAATACAACCTAGATGTTGACATATAGCACTATAAGCTACAATTGACTTATTTGGCCCTACTCCTCCTGGAAAAGTATACGTTGCACCATTTTCTGGGATTGTAACAGTTGTAGACGGTACCGCCACTGGGTTTCCGTTCTTATCACCAATGTTGATCAAGAAAGTTATATCGCCCTGCATAGGGTATTGAAAGACTAAAATCGCTGGGTTGTTTACCGGTAGCTTAGAGGCCTCTATTGGGTTTCCGTTTGAGTCTGTTACTATCATCCACGGAAAATCCTTAAGTGTAATTTCCGGTTGGTTTAAGTAACCGAGAACGGGTAGTACGGAAACCACCGCTAATGCTCCTATTCCTATTAGTAGTCCTTTTAAGAACATCCTCCTCTCGGGGCTCAACGGGCCTACGTTGTCCTCGGCATATTTAAAAAGATAGTCTCTCCCTTTCTTTATGAACGCTTTCTCGTCGAATTTTGTAGGTGGATTCCTCATTTTATAAATGAGACGGTGTAAAAATATTAGGTCATCCCTTTTGAGAACGAAAGGTTTCATTTCTTTTCACAAATTTAGTTATAGTTGAAATCTTTAAATTTTTATTTTATATCTTTACAAACTTACAATATTATTCTTATTGATGATTAAAACTATTGATAATGTTTAATGTAAATCTTTAATACATAGATTAAACTATGTTAAATTTACATTCATAATGCTAAATTATTTTATTTATATAAACTAAATTTCAAAAATAAATAAATCACAGAAAAAGTTAAATATAATGATAATTACAATGGAATTTAGGTGAACGAGTATAACACTAGCTGATAAAATAAAACATGAAGCCGAAGCGGTATGGCTTATCGTTATGCTTGCAATAATTCTAGGTTATTTCTCATGGGAAATAGTCCAAATTCAGGCAGGCACTAATGTAAGCTTCAGATATGGTTTACCACTTTACAGTGGTATGCCCAAACAAGCTCAGGAGGCTGTAACATATTTCAATGCACATCCTCCAGTAAACCATACTTCCGAAGTCGTCAACGGCATTCTCGTAGTTAATATGACAGTTTATCAATACTATTACTTGCCTAACCTAATCAAAGTCACCCCCGGACAACAAATAGTTCTGATTATTAACTCGCCGCAAGTTATAACCGGGATATACTTACGTTTACCAAATGGTGTCATAAACGTTAATGCAGTACCCGGAATACCGAGTTACGTATACTTCGTTGCACCTACTACACAAGGTAACTATACGTGGTATGAACCCGAATACGCGGGTTACGCTTTTTCAACAAATATGACCGGAGTTCTGGAGGTGGTTTAAATGGCTTACACTCTTTCTATCCAATTTGAAAAAATTATGAAAGAAATATCTGTTTTCCTCGGTAAATTAAAGAGTTTTGCACTACCAAAAGACACGTTAGGAGTAGTCTGGCTTTTCACACTCGGTACTGTGGGCTGGCTGATAATTGTAGGAATGGCTGCTATGAATATGAGGACGTATCTTGTTTATCCTGATAACTCGGCAGGAATTGGCCCCACGTACTATTTATCTCTCACGTTACACGGATGGAGTGCAATGTTCGGTGTTGTTCCTGACGCTGCGTTTGCCGTAATAGCGTTCTCCATGTATAAAAGCGGGTTATCAATAGTAAATGCAAAAAGAATTGCGTACTTGTTCTGGGCATCTAACTTAGCTCTAGTCTTCGCGCTTTTAGGTGGTCCTGACATGGGCTGGTATATGTATCCACCTCTTGCAATAGAGGAGAACAGTGTCTTCAAAGCTTTCCTGATATATCAATCCCCGGTGCTAATAGGACTTGCCTACATTGCTTTAGCTATCAACTCCATAGGAGGTACTATAATACCGATTATCCTCCTCGCTGACGCATACGCTACTAAACCTAAGAACCAGAAGTTGAATATATTCGCTGCTTACGGTGTAGCTTTTGCAGCGATAATAGCCTTGACCATGCCAGCTCTAACTGCTGCAGAGTTATGGTATGCACTGTATTTCTTAGCTGGGATCCCGGTTGACTCATTGCTTTGGCTAATCCTCTTCTGGTTCTACGGTCATCCGGTAGTATATTACGTCCCGTTCCCACTGTTTGGAGCCTTATATTACTATATACCCAAAGCTGCCGGAAGAGAGTTATACAGCGAAAAGTGGGCTAGGATGAACATATACCTACTCGCGATAGGTTCGATGTTGATATGGGTTCACCACCTGCAAACTTTCCCTCTACCAGTCGTCCTGAGGTTATGGGCTAACTTCGCTACCTTGATCCTTGCTGCTGGTTCAGGTTTAACCGTGCTTAATCTAGGTCTTACTGTCCTCCTTTCGAATGGATACAATTACAAAGACCCGATAGGTATGTCGTTCCTGATAGCATTCATAGGATTTATTCTGGGAGGTGTTCAAGCATTACCTCAACCGTTCAACATAGTTAACCCCATAATTCACAATTCATATTATATAGTAGGACACTTCCATTTAGTAATATGGACGCTGATAATTGTAGGTTTTACAGGGGTATTCCTAGATCTCCTGAAATCCAGTAATGTCAATTTTGACTACTCGAAAATAGCTTCTAGATTAATTACAGCAGGTATTCTACTCTGGACGGTTCCTTTTATGACTATAGGGTACTTAATGTCTGTAGAAGGATACCTAGGAATGATCAGGAGAGTTATCGCATATCCAGCAATTTTCGAACCGTTTAACTTAGCTATTTCCCTCTTAGCGGAAATAGGAATACCCGGATTAGTATTAGCTATTTCCTCTGCAATAGGTGATTATGTAATGAGAAAAGTAACTGTCGGTACAGATGTTTCTGTTCAGACTTCAACCTCGATTTCAATGAATATAGGAAAGGAGGTGAAAGTGGATGGCTGAGAAGGAAAGAGGGTTAATAGAGGACATTTTAGATAGGGTCGGTGTTAAAGAGGCTCCATTTTTTAAGACCCCTGACTATATGTATAATCCTTCCTATTGGTTAGGGGCTATGGTTGCTGGCGCATTTATTTATACAGTTATTACTGGATTGCTCTTACTACTCTACTATCAGCCGTCTTACGCGTATCAGTCTACAATGAACATAATATACCACGTACCGTATGGGCCAGTACTTCTCTTCAGTCACCTTTACGGCGCTTATATAATGATAATTCTAGCATACATTCACATGTTCAGGAACTTTTACGTAGGGGCTTACAAGAAGCCAAGAGAGTTACAATGGGTTACTGGAGTCCTTTTGTTACTCCTAACACTAGGTGCATCATTTTTCGGGTATAGTCTAGTTAGCGACGTGCTCGGAGTAAATGCAGTAGACATAGGAAGTGAGTTGATGGTGGGTACTGGGTTCCCTGGTGCGACCGTAATTGTTAACTGGCTATTTGGACCTGGTGCGTTAGCATCAATTTCAAGTAGTCCCTTAACTAGAGCTGAACTATTCGATAGATTACTTGGTTGGCACATAGTATTAGTCTTCTTAATAGGAGCCTTATTCGGATTCCACTTCATGCTCTCTGAGAGATACGGTATGACTCCGTCTAAGAAAGAGAAGTCTAAGGTTCCTGCTTATTATACAAAGGAAGAATGGAGTAAGTTTAACGAGTGGTGGCCTAGAAACGTAGTGTATATGTTATCAATAGTCCTTACTACATGGGGAGTTATACTCTTCGTGCCTAATTTGTTGGCAAATATAAACGGCTTACCGATAGTTATTAACCCTTACCCTGCACCGCAAGCCGGTACTCCACAAGCATCTGGAGTGCAGCCTTATCCGCCTTGGTTCTTCCTATTCTTGTACAAGTTTGTTGACTTCGAATTACCAAATGGTCAACCCTTAACTCCAGCCATGGTAATTGCAGCCTTAGTGTTCATGTTACTCGTTGTAATGTTACTGCCGTTTTATGAAAACAGCCAGTGGATGTATTTAAGGAATAGGAAGTTCTGGGTCTGGGTAATGACTCTAGCGTGGATATATCTAATAGAACTCAGTATCTGGGGTTATTACCAACCTGGTGTCCCAGCTCCCTTCAACCAACAAGTAGAACTGTTAGGCCCCCCGGCGGTAATAGTAGGACTTGTAGTGTTATTCTGGGGAAGAAGGGATAAAAACGATGTAAGTAAAGGAACTTGGTTCAGCTCTATCAAGTCTCTTAAGATGTCGCCTTTCACCGTGTTAATGGGCTCTGTAGTCGGTTTAGCTTTTACGGGGACTTTAGTAAACTTCTTCGAACAACCAGTTCTAGTGAACCTTATTGCTTTGATCCCACTTGGTATATTCACTTTCATATGGGTCTACAAGCTCGGTAGGGCGATAATAAGGAACGAAGGCACAACAACCTCCATGGGAGGTGGATATAAGAGGAAAGACATTGCGTTTGTTGGGATAGTAGTTATTCTGATTATAGTAGCTATTTTGTCCGGTCTTATGTGGACTCTACCTTCAGTAGGTCCTCAAGCAACATATGCCGGTATGGACTTAGGAGTGATATTAATGCTATTCGGAGGGGCCCTTCAATTATATCATTATATAATATATGTAAAATAAGCTGAGCAGTTGAAAATTGTAAGTTGAGTATTTTTTCTTAAAATATTGAGAAACAAAGGAGAAATAGGATTGTCTCTTTCTTATCTCAAAAGTAGAATTCTAGATAATGCTCCTTTAAACCACTCTAACTTATCAGGATCTAGGTATTTTATCCTTTCATCATGAGGGAATACGAAAGCTTTTTTGAAAACTCCTTCCTCATATATCAATTCTAAAACTTGATCTTCTACAAGGGATATATTTTCTGATGGTATCATGTTAACAATTAAGACTCTGTCACCGTCATTCCACTTCTTTGCATATTCTATAGTTTCGGAAAGTCTGGCCATGTCTGTCAGGAACACATTAATGTTTTCAGTCGTTATATTGTCTTGAAACTTTATTGAATCAGTCTGTGGGTCAATGTTTGTGAGCAAGTCTGAAATAAGTATATTCCAAATAGAGCTATTATATATAACTCGTAACTTATCCTCGTCTATTTCAAGAAAAGAATCAGAATATAGGTACTTGTTTATATTAAAATAGTCCACAATATCGAACTCATCGTCCACAAGAACTCTAACTGTCTGGAAGGGATCTAGCTCTTCTATCAAAAAAGGGATCTCTAATGACTTTAAATAATATGCAGTAAGAACTGTGAACGTTGACTTTCCTATCTTGCTTATGGAACTCAAGAATCGTACTCTCTTTTTCATACAATATGTCTTTATAACTTAATCAAAAATAAGTATTAGCTTCAATATAACACAGATTCAGATGTCTTCATATACTTTTTTCCTCTTTATCAAAAATTATTCTTTGTCAGAAAAGAAAAATTATAATTGTACTCTTTTTATTGAAATAAAATATTTCATGAAGCTAATTAAACTTTAAATAAAAGGCAAATCTTCTGGTCGTATTAACCTTCTGGACTATGTGTGTTTTAGGAAAAAGTTTTAGTAACTATGCTAAGAGATATCATTGATGGCTAAATCAAAGAAGAGTAAAAAGGAGAGTAAGCTCATATACATACCTTTCATCATATTCGTAGTAATACTAGCTCTTCTAATAATCTTACCTTCCATAAAGCCTCCTACAACCCAGGCAAGCGAATCATTTCCATTCCTACATTTTGTTAAGGTCTCAAATCAGGACTATGCGTCATCACCGAATATTGTCGATGTTTATTTAGTCTCTTGGGAGGGATGTCCTTACGGAGCTACCCAGTCATGGCCATTGTATCTAGCCTTAAGCCACTACGGTAAAATTAACGTTACCCCAACATGGTCTGATCCAGAACCATTGCCCTCACCTACTGGAGGTGTATCAACACCAATGCAAGTACCGGGCTTATTATTTCAGACTTTTATACCTAATGGAAGTGTACATTTTCATTTCTTCTACATGATAGGAAGGATGTTTATTAACAATGATAGTATTAGCCTGACAAACGGTACTATAGTCCCCTACTCTGGTGATTCCATAGTAACTTTAGAACAACAAGAACTCCAAAAGGATGTACCTAATTGGGTCTATAACTTGATAGCTAAATATGAGCTGAACACACCATTTGGGCAGTACCCTAATTTAGCTGATGCTGGAAATCCTCCCCATATAGCTACAGCAATATTAATAACGGGACCCAACGGTACTTGGATGATAATTGGATATGACCAAACGTTGAACTCGGTAGCTCCTTATTACTTCGCTACTTCGGGTTATACGCCGCAGGAACTTTATGGAAATATTTCGAAAGGAGTAATACCTAAGGTTAACGTCACCTCTAACCCTTACGCATATGCTCAGTTAGAAACAACGTCTTACATACAAGAAGAAGCGCAACAAATATTGAACGTAATAAAAGAAGCTATGTAAGGTTGTGTTTTTTAGACCAACTATTTTTACAGTTTTAAAAACAACTGTAGTTGACTAAAAATTTTACAGCAGGAATTCCCTGAACCACCCTTTCGTTATTTTATTCCATAGTTCCACCTTATCCTTTAGCTCACATTCAGTGCATAATAATGGGTCTTGCCCTTTACTTTTGTAGTACCAGAAAGATATAGGGTCTACTATGTTTATTGATTCCTTGGTGACGTTCTTTACTAACTGGATGTCATATAATAAGTTCTCGAGTTCAAACACTTCCTTTACGTATTTTGCACCTATACCTTTGGATATCACACTGTTAACGAAGTTGCTCACCAGCTTGTCGAAGGCTGAGTATTCAATGCTAAAGTCCCTTTGGACGGCTAGAAAAGACGAGAGTAGGTATGCGTTAATAGTAAACTTTCCTTGCTCATGGTAATCCAGTAAGTCGAAGCCTCCTAATCTTACGAATTGCTGGCCGTCGTGGACAAAGTAACCTACATACAGTCCATTCTTTTTATTCTTAGAGTAATCGAGAAATTCAAGGGGTATAGGTTTAAGCCCTCCCTTAGAATTGGAAGTGAAGAATTTACCGCTCCTTTTAGGGATTTTCTTACCCATGAACTCTCCCTCACCAATATCTCCTTGATCTACGAACATGGCTGTAAAGAATGTGAAATTGTCAAGCGACGACAATGGGTTCCCCTTTTGAAGGTCGAACTTAATCGTGCTTAAAACGTAATTTAACGTTTGTAAGTCTGGATTAATAGGCGTTATAGCATCTCCTTTAACGTGTGATAACGACTTCACTATCTTATCCAGTGCTGTAAGGCTGAGGTTTTGCATAACCAGTGAGATCAGTTTCCCGTCACGGCTTAGTAACGGTAAGATATCGAATTCATTAGGAAGTGTCCTCATCTGCTCTATTAGAAACTTAATGTCCTCCTTCTTGGGTTTGGGTTTCTCCCTCTTAACCTCCCTTTGTCTTGGCGTCCTTTTCTCTACACAACCTGGGAATGACGCCGAATTTGCGATATTTAACTCGTCTATTTGAGTTTGTAAGTAATCGGAGAGTTGACTTAACAAGTCTAAAACGGCTCGATGTATCGTGGACTTATCAAAAGTCTCTCTGAGTTTCTTCACGTCTTCATCCTTACAAACATAAGCTAATACAGAAAATTCATCTTCCTTATCTAACATTATGGGAATGTTATTTGGAGTTGTCACCACTACGATTGAACCTGGCTGTGTGTGCTCAAGTAGGTAAGCGAGTAGGTCATAGGCTTTCATTTTACCCTTCTATTCTATGGTAGAATAGCAATTAATACGTTTTAGCCAAAGATATTGAGGTTTTGGAAACCCTTGAATATTATGTAACCTAGAACAAATGTCATGGCAATTACCATTACATAGCCCGTTACTGGTTCCTGAGATAAGGGATAAGGAGAAGGCGGAATAGTGTAGAAGGGGTAGGATATTACCAAGATAACGGCTAGGGTTGTATCCCCTAACATCCACAAGACCAACAAAAGTAGCTTTTCGATTAACCTCATATTCTTAACACCCATACCGAGTAGTACTCCTCCAAAAAACATCGATAATTCGTCAAGGGCTCTAAACGGAATTTCTGCACCTCCTAAAACAAAGAGTTGAGGAAAATGCCATAACACCACTAAGAGAGACCCGAGGTAGCCCAATAATGAAGTTCTAAACTTATTACCCCAGTAGTAATACCCGATAAGTGAACCTGCGAACACTAAGGCATAATGTGATGCCATAAATACAAATTCTTCATTAAACATCAAGTCTTCCACTAACGGGTTAATGAATGTCAAGGTTAACACAATAGAGACTATTAAAGGTCTCTTATCATTGATCTGTAATTTCTTCATAACTTTATTTTTTGAAACTGTAAATAAAAGGCTTTTTTACTCTGGTTAGATTAGGATAAGTATGAAAGCTATAACGATAAAGCCTAATATTATAGGAGTAGAAGTGAGAGACGTCGTTGTAAAAGAGACTTTAGGTAGAGGTCAGGCGTTGATCAGAACAGTGATGACGGGGATATGCGGGACTGATAGGGGAATAGTAAGCGGAAAGATCTCATTTGCTTATCCACCTGAAGGTTACTCGTTTTTAATCTTAGGGCATGAGGGTTTGGGTAGAGTTGAGGAGATAGGAGACGGTGTAACTACATTGAAAAAGGGGGACTATGTAGTACCGGTAGTTAGGAGAGGGTGTGGTCAATGCTTGAACTGTAAAATAGGAAGGCAGGATTTTTGCGAAACGGGAAAGTTTGTCGAGGCTGGAATAAGAGGAAAGCATGGCTTCATGAGGGAGTTGTTTGTAGACGACGAGAAGTATCTAGTCAAAGTTCCAGAAGAGGTCAAAGATGTAGCTGTCCTCACGGAGCCCTTGTCTAACGTGGTGAAAGCCACGGAAGAGCTTCTCTTTGTCCAGAGAAGAATGATATGGACTTGTGAAGACTCGACTTTCGAGTGTAGAAACGCCTATATAGTAGGAACCGGTCCAATAGGGACGTTTTTCGCCATGACTTTGAGGACTCTAGGTTTTCAAGTCTATTTGCTTAACAAGAGGGAACCAAGCGAGACGGAAAGATACATCTCGGAGAAAATAGGGGCAGAGTTTTACGACACGAAATTAGGTATCGATAAATTACCCGATGCAGACCTCATAGTAGATACGAGCGGAGTTCCTGAAGCCTTCCTTCCGCTTATGAAAAAGATGAGACATAATTCAGCTCTAATCCTCTTCGGGACTATGGAAGGTGAAAAAGCGGAGATGATGTCAGATCTGGTGACCGAGATCGTGGAAAAGAACATACTGATAATTGGCAGTGTTAACGCCAGTAAAAAGGACTTCCAGGGTGCGTTGAATTACCTTTCCATATGGAAGTACCGTTATGGAGATGCTCTGAACCGTATGATAACCAGTAAAGTTGAAGTAGAGGAAGCACCTGAAGTTTTATCTAAAAAAGTAAAGGGAGAAATAAAGACTGTGATTAAATGGTCTTGACGTAGTTTCTTAGAACTCCTATTCCAGTGACCTCTACCTCTATGACGTCTCCTTCTTGTAAGTATTTTTTACCTGAGAACTCAGCTACTCCAGCAGGAGTACCTGTAGTTATTACATCTCCAGGCTCTAGAGTTATTCCCTTGCTCAAGTAGGCTATCATATCCTCTACACTGAAGATCATGTCCCTAGTAGTGCCATCCTGAACTATAGTTCCATTTAACCTCGTTATTATTCTGAGTGAGTAAAAGTCTTTTATTTCGTCCTTTGTAACTATCCATGGTCCTACCGGTAAACCTGTATCGAGGCTTTTTCCCATAACCCAGTTCAGCCCATAAGGGTGTACTTCGGGAAACTGATAATCCCTAAAACTTACGTCATTAACAACCGTAAAACCGAAAACATAATCCATGGCATCTTCTTTTCTTACGTTCTTAGCCCTCTTTCCTATTACAATACCTATTTCACCTTCATAGTCAGTCCTCTTTAACTCCTTAGGGATCAAAATATGATCCTCAGGACCGATTATAGCATTTGAAAATTTTGTAAAGAAATAAGGAAAGGGTGGAGGGTTCATGAGAGTCTCTGAGGAATGAGACTTAAAATTTACAGCCGGTAGAAACACTTTCTTAGGGGATATGGGTGGTAAGAGTTTTTTAACCTCAGTCTCTTTCAGCGGTAATCTCTCGACTATGTCGAAGGCTTTGATAACGTTATTAATGTTATTGAATACACACTCCATCCCTTCTTTTTCGAATTCGAAGAATTTACCTCCTTTATTGACTACAACTACTTTTCTTCCGTCTTCCAATTGAGCGAAGCCTAATTTCATGTTTATTATAAAGTCGTGATCAAATTAAATTTGTGCTCATCATCAATGACGAGATAGAAGTAAACGAGGATGAGAGGGTAATCCTTTTAGGTAAGAATGGTAGTGGGAAGACAACGCTTATAAAAAGGGCTCTGTGTCTTGGAGAACCAATTAAAGTGACTATTGACGGAGAAGACTTCTGTAAAAAGAGAGATTACTCTTTGCTCTCTGCAGTCTTTCAGGAGCCCTCTACACAGATTCTCGGACTCACTTGTGAAGATGAGTTAAAACTTCAGTCCTTGTTTCATGATGTCGACTTTTCAATCCCGCAGAGGATCATGGGTGAGTATTTTAACGTTAACTTCTATAAGTTGTCGGACGGGTATAAGAAGAGGTTCGTCATCTCTACAGTCCTAGCTTCAAGACCTAAGCACATAATGTTAGACGAGCCCTTCGCCAACCTCGATAAGTACGCGATTCCCTTAGTTAAGGAAGCTATCCCAAAAGGGAGCTTGATCACGGAGCATAGAGTAAAAGAGGTAAGGGACTGGGGTGACAGATTTTATTTACTCACTAAGAAAGGGGTTAAAGAGATAAATAGGGACAAACTCTACGACGAGAGGTTTCTGAAGGAGAACGGGTTGAGAGGCTTTAGCTTACAGACGATCCAAACACCTTTAGGTAAAGTGATATTCGAACATGATTGGATCAAGGTGAGAGAAGGTGAGGTATTCTGCATCGTAGGTAGAAACGGGATAGGTAAGACTACGATGTTGAAGAGTCTTGTTGGGAAAATCTACTTAGTTTTTCAGAACCCCGACTTGCAGTTCTTTAACCCTACTGTGAGGGATGAAGTTAAAGACGAGAAAGTTCTGAAATTATTTAAATTGGACGAGATTGCGGATAAGAGCCCTTTCCCGTTGAGTTACGGTCAGAAAATGAGGGTCCTAATTGCTTCAGCTTTCGCTTCTCCCTATAAGGTGATCGGTCTTGATGAGCCCAGTGTAGGTATGGATGGCGATGCGCTTATGAGTTTTTACGATATGATTAAGACGTTGAAGGAACAGGGAAGGGGTATAATAATAGCAACTCACGACGAAGATCTTATATCAATATGTGATACGGTGGTAGATTTAGAGGAAAGGCGACGCTTAAAACAAACGTGATAACCCCTAGTAAGATAAAGAGTAAATCTAAGGAAGTTGGTCTTAGGTTTAATCTCCCCCTATATTCTCCGTAGAGTTTTATAGTATAGGCTACGTACAAGTCTTCAGCTACCTTTACCATTTGGACGACTAAGGGCAGAAGGAGCTTAGAAGGTTTGAGACCTATCTTTCTTGCTTTTGCATTAAATATTATCTGAGATACGATCTCATTAAAGAGAGGAAAATAAGCTAAACCTACTACTAACGGGACCCCTTTCTCTTTCAGTATATTGAGGACTGTGCGGTAGTCTACATACTCCGACATTAGGAAGTACAAGTTTAAGTAAGTAAGTGCCCTTACGGTGAATATGTATAAGTTGAGTTTATGAAATTCCGAGAGAAGGAGAAAGGATAGAAGAGAGATCAAGACCTCGATCAAGACTACATTTCGCTTTCTAAAGAGCAAAGCCAGAGTTATTAATAACGGTAAAATGGAATTGGATAGAGAAGAGGAAAGGGCTACGGTTACCAAGAAGGTGAGTGAGTAAAAGAATGACGCTTTTGTGATCTTTACCAAGTTAGGTCACTCTTAAGGAGTGCGGCCGCCGGGATTTGAACCCGGGACCTCCTGCGTCTCCTGCGAGCTCGTGGCAGGCAGGCGTCCTAATCCAGGCTAGACTACGGCCGCACTGTGAGTTATTACTTATACTATCACTTATTAAAAATTTTCTCGTTAGCAATTACATCAAGTATAACTCTGCAGAAAACGTATTGTATATCTATTATACGTACTTTTATACCACGAGCTAAGGTAAAAGTCTCGTTAGAGAATCGGTCTTCTTTTCATTCCACTGTGGCTATGTCCTTCTCCCTTAAACCTCTCTTCTTCCCAGACGTTACCTCTTTCATGATATCCTCTTTCCTCCCAAAAGCCGTCCTGATATTCTGATGTAAAGTGAATAGCAGTTAACCATTTAGCACTTTTCCACGCGTAAAGGTGGGGTATAAAGGGACGTGCAGGAAATCCTGACTTTTTATCTAAAGGTTTTCCGTTCATCTTCAACGCTATTATTGTGTCCTCTGACAAAGCGTCCTCAATTGGGACTACAGAAGTGTATCCATCTAATGAGTAGAACATTACCCATTTTGCAGTGTCCTTCACCTTAGCTAAGGATGCTATCGTTTTCATCTTTATCCCTTCCCATTTTACACCAGCTACACTCCATCCAGTAACACAGTGGAAGTCCCTTATGTATTCTGTATCTATCATCTTCAGCAGTTCCTCATAAGTGAACTCCAACTTATTCTCCACTTCTCCTAATATCTTTAGTCTGTAACTCTGTATATCAACTTCTGGAACTCCTAATGCGGCATAATATATGAATTTTTTAACGTATCTCTGACCAGGTGGAATCTGTTCTTGCACTAGTAAAAGTAATGCGAGTGACTTAATAAAGTGGTGTTAAAATGATGCTAATACTCTGTATTTAGCCATTGTCTGGGCTTTGGAATAACAATTAAGAAGTTGCTTCACCGAAGTAGACCACCTGAAGTTCTCCTCCACCCTTCTTATACTATTCTCTCTGACCTTATCCCAAAAGTCAACACTTTCTGGTTTGTATATTAAGTTAGGGTTGTTAAGTATACTCGTATCTTTCTTCTCGGTAGCTATTGATAGTAGGAGAGACGTAGTGAGGGCTCTACCTAGCTCCCATATGTTTTCTGGCTCTACTAAAAACCCGGTTCCGTTTTCGCTGTCCCCCCTTATGTCTACTACGGTCTCTCTCAGCCCTCCTACAGCATATGCTACGACCGGTACTCCTAAAGCCATGGCTTCCACGGAGACTAAACCGAATGGCTCCCATCTGGACGGTATCGCGAAGACAGATGCTGCATAGAAGAACAGTTTATAAATATCGTTAGGTAAGGACGTAGACACTATAATCCTAATATTTCCTCCCATTTCTGAAGCCTTATTGATTACGTCTTGAAGTAACCCATAATCTCCTGAAGGCAGCCCCAATATGATCAGTTTAGCATTGGGAATTACATTAAGTGTCTCCCTGAATGCTCTTATCAATAAATCTACTCCCTTCTGGTAAACCATCCTTCCCGCAAAGAGCACTAAAGGTCCGTCATCGACTCTGGCATAAGTCCAGTCGTCTTTGATCCCTATCCTGAAGCGATTATTCCAAAGCATATTCCCCGTTACATAATCCTCCGGTATAATCCTCAATCTCTCCAGTTCCTCATAAAGTCTCCTCCTTACGATATTCCTATCCGTGGTGTTGAACCTAGCTTTAGCGTATTCTATCGCCTCGCTTATGTTCCACTCAGTACCGTTGTATGTTACACAGCTCTTATTCTCTATCCAATTCCCTATGAAGTTATAAACGTCGTAAGTTAGGTAACTCTTACTTACGGTCGCTATCATATCCGCTTCATAGGCTCCAAACTTTTCTATGAAACCCGAGGACAGTTCGTCCCATACTTGTCTCGTAGTGTATAGTTCGTGTTTTATTACTTTCCATATGTAATGCGGGCAATTCATCAGACCTGCCCAGTCCTCCGATGCATAATGCCAAGGGAATCCTACCTTGTTAATTAAATGAATTGTGTACACCAAAGGTACTATAATTCTCCTTGTTTCAAATACTTGTTTTGCCCCTACTCCTGCTAAAACTGAGTGCCAATCATGGACGTGAATAATTGACGGGACGTTTGAGGGTATAGAGAACTCCGAATATTTCATTACACCTCTTGCTAATAGAGCAGCCTTCTCGGTAATGTTTGCGTAAATGTTCCAATTGTCCATTAAGACCCCGGTATTGTAGTCTAGCCCCTTTACTAGGATCACGTTAAACCCGTCAAGTTTTCCTTCTTCAAATCCCAACTTATAGTGATATCTGTTTCCGTCAAGTCCAACTCTGTCTCCTTCTGCGACTAAAGGTAACTCCCTGAGAGAAAGAAACTCCCTTAATTTAGGGTCTAAATGCCTCCCGTGACTGGGCATCAGCACCGTTACTTTGTAACCCTTCTCTGCCAAGTTCTTGCTTAGATTATAAACTACTGGACCAAGACCTCCTAAACTAGCCACCTTTGTGAGTTCGGTAGAAATCATCCAAATGCTCTTGATTTCGTCGGGCATCCAAAGTGATTCATATCTTCTCATTTAGACCACTCCTTAACATACTTCTCAAATTCCTTGTATTCGGGGTGATTTTTTAATACCTCGTAAAATTGCTTCAAAGTCCACACTTCTTTTCCCCTTTGCCCATTTACGTTAAATATGAAAGGCTCATTATTTATTCCTAGTTTATTCCTCATTTCTTCTTGGAATAATGTTATAGCGTAAAACTCGTTAATGAATGCATCAATAGGTGAATTGAAAGAACTAAAATAGGAGTGAACCTCAGCGGGCCCACCACTGCCTAAGAACATATAGTAATAATGATCACTAGTAGTGAAGTACCTCCATGCCTTGATATAATCACCGCCTAACTCTTTAGCTAACATTTCCGTCCTCCTCACCATCTCGTCATATGCCCATTGCATAATATTTCCTAACCAACTAGACTCGTCTTTGTTTACGTCTGCCCAAGAGACAGTTTGGTCTAAGGGAATTTCGTCGTACACGTTTTGATAGACTTCCCGCGGTAAAACCATCTTAACGCCGGCTCTCTTCAGCTCTCTGGGTAACCAGCGTAGGAAGTCTAGGATCCCGCTTTCTGGCCAGTGATGCTCACCGAACGTCTCATAGTCTACAAAGATCATCCCCGTGTCTCCCTCAGACCAGCTTACCCAGTCTGCAAATTTCTTAGCTGTTAAGGGATATTGATCCCAGTTTCTGTTTGAAAATCTAAAGGCAATGTCATCACTTAGTCTGTAGTTCCTCAGAAATAGGGATAGGTTCGTTCCCTTAACCCTATAAACGTGGTTCGGACTTCTCCCTTTCAATAAACTTTCCTTTCCTTCTGTGACTATTGCCTTGAAACCCATCTTCTCCACTTCTTTCGCTATCCTGAAGTTAGTGATCAACTCCGTATTCTCGAAAGTCACCGGGTTTTGGTCAAAGAGTTCTTTTATTAACTCTATGTGCTTTTTCACTTGTTCTCTCCATTCGTCCAAATCTGCCCACAATGACGTGACCGAGTGGTAATAAGTTTGTGAAAGGAACTCGACTTTTCTGGTATAAGAGAGTTGTTGTAGGAGTTCTATTACTTCTCTCCCCCACTTTTCCGCCTGCTCCACGAAAGTGCCAGAGATAGAGTAAAAGAACTTCACGTCGTATCCTTCATTTTCGCCTCTTTCGATTTCCTCAAGGATTATCTTGGTTGCTGGTATGTAACATTTCCTCTTTACCCTCTCAAAGACCTCCTTATTAAGGGAGTCGTCAAAGTACTTCGATAACACTTCACTTCTGTACATTGGATTCCAAAGAAAGTCCTTTCTTATCCTGAAAGGTTGGTGTACTTCAAAGCCTATACTGACGTGCCTCATATATATGTTTTATAAATCATTGTATAAAAATTATTAAGTGATGACAATCAGCATAGAAGATGTAAAGGTAATAATCCCGATAGGAGGAGAAGCGACCAGACTTAGACCTTTGACAGTAGAGACATCAAAAGCCGCCGTTAGGCTTCTGAACAGACCTTTAATTGAGTACACTTTATTGGAACTAGCTCGACAAGGGATAAAGGAGATAATTTTCGGTGTTAGGGGATATGTAAACTATCGTTCCTTGTTCGACTTATATAAGGAAGGAATTGGTTTTTCAGCTAGGTATCACATCAAACCTAGAGTCCACTTCAAGTACCAGCCAAGGGTTGATAGTATAGGAAATGCTGATGCCGTGAGGATAAACCTCGAATACTATGATATTCAAGAGCACTTTTTAGTGGTTCAAGGGGATAACTTATTCAAACTTGACGTTAAAAAGGTTCTCGAGTTCCATGAGAACAAAAACGCGTTCATGACCATTGTGTTAAAGCCTGTTGAAAACGTGGAGGAGTTCGGAGTTGCTGAACTTGAAAGCGACAATAGAATTAAGAGGTTCGTTGAGAAACCTAAAAAAGAAGAAGCACCAAGCAATTTGGCGAATACTGGCTTATACGTCATTAGTCCTGAAATAAGGAAGGTCTTCAAGAGCGAGGAAGTTCAGGAAATGTATAAGATGGGAAAAATGGACTTTGGTAAGGACATAATACCGTACTTGATAAAGAAGGGATATCCCATTTATGGGTATATCACTAATGACTTATGGTTCGATGTAGGTACTCCCGGAAGGTATTTGGATGCGATGCTGACCTTACTGAAGACACTCGATGCTAAAGACATGCACGGGATTAGAATTGATCCCAATAGAAGGATCTTTGTTCAAGGTACGAGTCCAGACTCGAGGAAGAGAAGACTAGCTATTAAGAGGATGTATAAGAAGGGAGAGCTGAAGCTAGAAGGTAACATACTTATAGGGAGACATTGTCAGATAGGTAAGCACACATATATAGAGGAGTCAAGCATTGATAACTTTACAATCATAGGAGAAGGAGTGAAAATAGTAAAGAGCTCATTGATGGACAGATGCTATATCGGAGATTACGCTATAATTGAGAACTCAATTATAGCAAGACATGTAGAGATAAGGTCGTCAAAATCGAGACCTACAAGAATTATAAACAGCGTAATTGCAGAAGACGTAGTAATAGGAGAGGGAAGTGAAATTGTGAATTCCAAGATTTATCCTCATAAGCTTATTAACGCCGAAAGTAAGTTATACGATACAGTGCTCACATGAGGGCTCTTAGCATAGGCAACGGCAAGATACTAGTGAACTTAGATGAGTTCGGTAGGATCATCGACCTTTACTACCCTTATATAGGGATGGAAAATCACACTAACGGTAAACCCGTAAGGCAATATATATTTACAGATAGACTATACCAAGATGTTGAATGGAAGACGAGCCTTTCTTATCTTGACAACACGAACATAGGTGAGGTTAAAGCCGATATAGACAACAAGTTATCTCTCATCGCCTACGATTTCGCTGACCTATACGAGCCTTTATTTTACCGGATTATTAAAGTATACAACAAGTCAGCTGAACCGGTGAAGGCAAAACTACTTTTTCTCTTTGATCTAGACCTTTACTCAAACCCTTACGGAGACACAGCATTCTATGATCCTGAGACGAATGCAATCATCCATTACAAGTCTAAGAGGTATATAGGAATAAAACTTCTGGGAATCATGAAAGACTTCAACGAGTTCACCGTAGGCAAAAATGACATTTTTGAAGATGTAAATGACGGCAACCTGAAAGGAAAGACTATAGAAAACGGAAACGTTCAGTCAGCATTAGCCTTTTCCTTGTCGCTAAATCCTTTAGGTAGCGAAAAAGCTTACTTAACAATAGCTTTCGATAGGACATTACAAGGTTTAAGAAAACTTCTTAAGAGGGTTACATCGACGGAAATTGAGTCCTCGTTCACAAACTCGTATATGTTCTGGAAAAACTGGTTCAACAAGTTTGAGACAAAAGAGATAGATGAAAAGCTTCGAGATTTATTCCAGATAAGTCTATTGGTAATAAAAAATCACATGGATCAGAACGGCTCAATCATAGCCTCTTCAGATTACAGCTTCGTGGGAGTCTATGGTGATTCCTACACATACTGCTGGCCTAGAGATAGTGCAATAACTGCTCATGCACTGGACTTAGCTGGTTATGGGGATCTTGCTGTTAAACACTATGCGTTTATTTCAAAACTCATAAGTGAGGATGGATTCTTATTCCATAAATATAATCCAGACAGTACGCTAGCAAGTTCATGGCATCCTTGGTTGATGAATGGTAAGAGGATTTACCCAATTCAAGAAGATGAAACGGCTTTACAAGTTTGGGCTATCGCTAAGCACTACGAATATTATAAGGATATAGACGTGCTAGTCTCGATTTACAAGGATTTTGTTAAACCCGCTGTAAGGTTCATGATGAGATATATTGAAGACGGTTTACCGAAGCCCAGTTTCGATTTATGGGAAGAGAGGTATGGAATTCACATCTACACAGTATCAACTGTATTCGGAGCGCTTAAGTCGGCATCAAAGCTAGTAGCAGACATGGGAGATGAGGTGCTCTCAGGAGATATGATAACTATTGCCAGATATATGAAGGAAGAGGCTCTAAAAAGGATGGTTCATAACGACAGGTTTGTAAGGCGTTTGGACGAATACGGGAACAAGGATCTCACAGTAGATGCAAGCATGTATTCTCCTTTCTTCTTCGAAATGGTAGAGCCAGAACATGTAGTTATGAAAAACACAATAAAGATTATTGAAGACTTACTAACGGTTAACGGTGGGATCATAAGGTATGAGAACGACTACTACAGAAGGGAGAAATCTCAGCCTAATCCGTGGATAATAACTACCTTATGGGTGGCAGAGTATTACGCTGAAATAGGGGATATCCAGAGGGCTATGAAGTACGTAAAATGGGTAATGGATAGAGCTTTACCAACCGGTTTGCTTCCAGAGCAAGTTTATCCGGACTCTTTGCAGAGTTCGTCTGTAATGCCTCTAGTGTGGTCTCACTCTGAGTTTATAATTACCTTAGATAAACTAATAACTAATAAATAGTAAATTAAAGTGTGTTACCGCCGGAGGAATGCGAAAGGCGAGAATGGCTCTTATCTCTTAGAACTGGAGGATATTCCTCTTCAACCATTTGCGGTATAAACTCAAGGACTTACCACGGGTATCTAGTAGTACCTTTGAACCAACCCCACAAAAGATATGTAATGTTGTCTAAATTCGAGGATTTTTTGATAACCGATGAGGGCGAATTTCCGATAAGTACCAACCATTACGAAGGAACATATTATCCAGACGGATATAGGTACTTAAAGGAGTTCAAGTGGGGCAGGAATTACGTAAGATGGGTTTACGAAGTGAACAACGTTAGGTTGGAAAAGACTTTAATAGCTCATGAATTTGAAAATGCTATAACTATAGAATACAAGGCGACCGATGGGCGAGTTAAAATTTGTCCTCTAATTACCTATCGCAGCCACCATCTTGTAACTCCTAAATCTATATTCTTTGATGTTTACTTTCAAGGACAAAAGGCTAGGGTAGTAAAAGATGGCATTCCCTTCCTGAACTTCCTATTTGAAAGCGGTATCAACGCGGAGATGACCGGATACTGGTACTATAACTTCTTTTACGTCTTAGACTATGAGAGAGGTTCAAACCACAAGGAAGATCTCTTCAACCCATTCTGCGTAACAAGTAAGGATAACACCTTAATAGTTCACGTATACTATGACAAATCTGGTTACGAAAAACTAAAGGAAAATCCCTATGACGTTCTAAAGCTCTTAGCAAGTGCCTCAACTGACTTTCTGGTCAAGGGGAAAGAAGGTTGGGCTATCATTGCAGGTTATCACTGGTTTGACGAGTGGGGTAGGGATACATTCATATCCATGGAGGGGATTTTACTCTTAAACGGATTGTATAAACTTGCTGAGGATATAACTACACGGTATCTGAGCCACTCCGAGAGGGGGATGTTACCAAACCACATAACACCCGAAGGTGAACCCATTTACGTCGGTGTTGATATCAGCTTATGGGCGATAAATACAGTTTACAAAATTTACACCTACAGTGGCGATAAGGAATTTATCAGGAGAATTTATCCTAAACTTCAGGAAATAGTCGAATGGTATTCTAAGGGAAACGGGATAGTTTACGTTAAAGATAACTTATTATTTCACAAAGGAGCGCCGAGAACGTGGATGGACGCAAGTTATAACGGTAGGATAGTTACACCGAGAGAAGGTGCTGCAGTGGAAATAAACGCATTATGGTATAACGCGTTAATGGTCATGAACTTTTTTTCTAAACTTCTAGGAGATAAACAAGATTATTATGCAGAAATGGCCGAAAAAGTTAGAAACGCCTTCAACGAGAAGTTTGTAGCAAGTTGGGGTCTTTACGACTATATTGACCAGTATATGATACCGGATAAGTCCATAAGACCTAACCAACTTTTCGCATTATCATTACCCTTCAACGTTTTACCCCCAGAAATGGGCAAGGTAATGCTTGCTACGATCGAGAATGAACTTCTGAGACCCTACGGGCTCAGCACACTTTCCATGAGAGATCCCAGATACAAGCCCATCTATAGAGGAGATAGGGCTAGTAGGGATGAAGCTTATCATAACGGTCCTATATGGCCTTGGTTGATAGGAGCTTATATAGACGCTAAATTAAAAGTCGAGAGTGATCTGATAAAGGCAAAAATGCTCATCGATATCTTTAGACCCCTACTGGATGTGATTAAGGAGAATAACGGATATATTCCTGAGCTATTCGAGGATATACCTCCGTATCTAGCTGGTGGTTGTATAGCCCAAGCGTGGAGTGTAGCTGAAGTTTACAGAGGGTTTAACAAAGTGATTGGCATTTAGGGTACCTTGCTGACTGAAGGTAAGAATTATAAACGGCAAGTTGGAATAGAAAACCATGATAATAAAAACACTCATGCTTCCAGACCCTCCAATAGTTTCCGTAAGGGATAAACTAGTCGAAGCATTTAAGAAAGTTAACACAAGAGGTATAGGAAGAGTTATAGTAACTAATGAATCAATTGAAGGGATTATATCCACTCGTGATTTACTTACTTTCGTTACGGAAAGGTGTGAAGAAGGTTGTAATAGGGGAGATATATTCGCACTTATTGAAAAACAAGTCGCACAAGTTATGACGCCTAGACCCGTTTACGCTTATGAAGATGATGATGTGATGGATGCATTAACATTAATGGTAGCTAGAAACTTCGGAGCCCTCCCAGTTTTAAATCGAGAGAAAAAAGTATCGGGCATTGTAACAGAAAGGGAACTACTCCTAATTTTTCAAGATCTAGACGAGTTATTTCCAGTGAAAAAGTTCATGACCAAAAAAGTGAGTACTGTCTATGAAGACGTCCCGGTGTTTGAAGCTGTAAAATTAATGATCAGGAGAGGGTTCAGGAGGTTACCTATAGTTGATGACCAAAATAAAGTTAAGGGTATAATAACCGCGGCAGATGCGCTAAAACTCTTTACTAAAGCTGTGGTTAAGAGTGATCCAGACATGTTCTTCTCAAAGAAAGTCTCACAAGTAGCTACTAAAGATGTTCTAACTATAGACCCAGAGAAATCTATAAACGAAGCCGCAAGTACTATGATCATGAAGAAAGTAGGTTCGCTTCTGATACTGAAGGAAGATGGCACAGTAGGTGGTATAATTACGGAAAGGGACTTGATAATAGCTTTACATTATCAACTACATATAAGAGGAGAATGATATCTCTTCTGTAACTAATATACATGAATAAAAAATTACTATGTTATTTCGTAAAATAGTACAATAAAAGTATTACGAACCAACTTATGCGACCTATATATAGATAAGTTATTACAATCTAACCTTAGTTAGGGGAAGAACCGCAAATATTGAAAGCCTCACGGATTCGTATACCCTAATTACTATGCATACTGCAAGTAACCTTCCTAATCACGTATTTAAATGGAATAATCATAATATTAAGTGAAAATCTTTTTTGTCTTATCTTTATACAATGAAAATCTTGAATTAAAAATCCTAAAGCTTATGCATAGAAAAGCTTATATTTGACTTTTGATAGTAATAGAGATTAAAAAGAAGACAACAAAGGTGAATATAAACATGGCAGAAGTTGCATATAGAGTAGTCTTTGAGGGGGCATTCTATAAGATAATAGAGGACGATGAAGCATCTCTATTATTATTCGAAGGTAAACCTATATCAGCGACATGCGTTGAGCACGGTACGCACGGAAGCCCATACGGGTGCCCCCACGTAGAAAGACTAATGAAAAAGATTTTTTCTTAACTAACCTTTCGAGCCTATAACAGCTATTTCTATTAAAACATCTTTTGGTAACCTTGATACTTCTACTGTAATTCTAGCAGGTGGTTTTTCCTTAAAGTATTCCGCATAGACGGAATTGAAGTCTGAGAACATGTTCATGTCTTTTAAGTACACGAAACTCATTACAACATCGCTTAACTCAAATCCTGCAGCCTTTAGGACAGCCTTCAGGTTTTCGAGTACAACTCTTGTCTGTTCCTTAATCCCTCCTTTAACAACTTCTCCAGACTTAGGATCTACTGGAATTTGTCCAGAGACATATACTGTATTTCCTACTTTTACTGCTTGAGAGTAAGGACCTATCGGTTTAGGTGCATCCGGAGAGAAAACTATTTCCATATGATAAGAAAGGGGAACTAGATTTTACGTTTTATCCTCTCTAACCTAATCTCCTCGTTTATATTCTTTTCCAGCTTGTTAAGGTTAGAATTAACTATAATTGATCCTATTCTAGCTAAAAGCGAGCCGTCATACTCTAACGTGATCCTAATCACGTTTTCATCAACTTTACTTATTTTAAGTACACCTCCTCCTTTATCAGAATCATACACATACTTCACTTCATTGTAACCAAGGAACACTCTCCCAGTTAAATGATAAGAGGATAATGTAACTTTTCCCTCAGCTTCAAACTTTTCACCATCTACTTTTATTCTATTAACGTTAGGAAATATCCTAGGGATTGTGAAGGTTGGGTCAGCAAATATCTGCAACACGACATCGACTTGATGTGATATTTTAATTTCTCTTTCCAACTTCATCATTATAAATATTGGTTACAAAGAATTAATTTTTAATTCCATTCATTGTAACCAATACTCCAAAAGTAAGTTAACTAGCCAAACCACTGTAGCTACATCGGCTATGAAGGCACCGATAGACGCCACTAATTCGGCTGGTATAAATGTATGCGATAGAGGGAATATTTCAGCCTTTCTTATAAGCCCGGTTAATCCGAGCTCATCAAAACCTAGTACTACCATAGAAGAACCAACAAGGTAACCATAAAAGTGAATCCACATAAGCCTTGAAGAATACCAGCTCCTTCCTGTCATCATAGGTATCATCAAGTAGATGACTGCAAACCCGGCAGGGACTATAGATAACAGTATAAAGCCGTGAAAATGCCCCACTACCCACATGGTCTCGTGGATAACCGCGTCAAATGTGATGGTTGCATTCGATATTCCAGTGACTCCAGAAAAGATCGAACCAACGAACGATAGCGACGTGAAAGCGGTCAATATATTCCACTCAACTCTAGCCCCTTTTACAGTAGCTAGGAGGTTAAAGAAGGTCATCAATGAGGGTAGTACTACTCCGTAAGTCAATATTTCCGTTAACACCTTTATCGCTATTGGTAAGTCAACCATGTAAAGATGATGAATAGGTACGTTGTTGGAGAATAAGAGGTAAAGGACAGCAGCTACTCTCGCCATTTTATCGCTATATAAAGGCTTGTTGGCTAACATAGGTATAAGTAAATACATAGCACCTACTGCAGGTAACCAAGCCATGTAAACTACGGCGTGCCACAGAATTCCGAAGGCTATTTGATTGGCTATAGCATTTATACCCACTAGCCCGTAAAAAGCTAGTATGTCCCAAATGTTAGCTACTGTTTCTCCAGAATAGCCTATAGCATATAACAAGACGTCCATTAGTGTGAATACTAAGAAAATCGGAAGTTTTTCTCTGCTCGGGTTCTTGCTATGAAGGTAATAATGGTAAATAATCCACAAAGTCTGCATATAAGTAGCAACGTCTATTAACATCCAGCCGAAATACCAGAGAGGCGATACGACATAAAGAGAGTATCCAGGTAGTCCTAGAGGAACCAGATAGTACCAGCCTTCTGACGGGAAGTAGTTATCGAATCCTTGGGAATTTACTATAAGTATCGGTCCCTCAAGTAACATGAAGGCTATGTTAAATAAAATGAAGGACACATTAAAGAACCATTTAGCTCTAGGTTCCATCTTCAGTATTTTGAATGTGAAGTAAATGAAGATAGCGAACTCTAATTGCTGTGCAAAACCGAAAAGATCTCTCATTCCGTGTAAGGTAATAGAGGCGTAGTATTCCTGCGGTGTTAAAAGTAATGTTTGAGTAAGTCCCCAGGAAGCTTCTTGTATTCTAACCATTAAGGCGTCTATAACTCCTAATGCTCCCCATACTATACTCATCACGATCATAGCCATCGTTATTCTCGTTACTCAATCCTTATCCAGTTGAAATATCGCGTTTACGATTGAAACTAATTGTTTCATGATTATCAAAGTTAAATGTAGTGTATTAAATATTTGAATTTATAACTTTTTGATGAAATTTTCTTTTTTGTAGAAAAATGTAATTTGCTAAATTACAATATTTACAAAAAATAACTTATAAGAAATGGACATGAGTAAACAAATAAAAGACGAGTCTAATCACTTCGACCAAGCTGACTCTTTAAAAGAATGGGGCTTAATAATACTGACATAATACCAAGGGCTCTTATTTAAATGGTATTATTTGTAGGCATATTAAATACATTAACGCGATAATCAGTTAATCATGTTCATACTTTTCACAAAGGATGGAGAATATTACCTCTATTTAGATGGTACTTTGAGAAAGACCCAAGAGAGACCTAAACTAAGAGGGGACGTGATCGGCTATGTTATCAGGTACGAGAACGGTAAAGTTAAGCTAACCTCTACTCCAGTTTACGACTCCTCAAAGCTCGACGGTCTGAAAGAGGCGGTGCTCGTAGGTCGTATAGAAGAATTTAATGGATATATCTTCCAAACTCCCGATTCTGTAATCCTACACTTCGGAGAGATCAGAGGTAATGCGGTTGAAAATATTCCTTACTTATTAGTTCACGGAGTACCCATACCTAAAGGAGACGTGAAAACCCTGATGAATTACATGGACACTAGTTATGAACTAACCAAGTACATGCTCAGGGAACACAATAACCCTGAAGTAGTAAGGGCCGCGGTAATCGCATTATCCCGCTTAAACAAGTGCAATGAGGCCATACAGCTTTACAATACTTTGACCTCGAAGTTCCCAGAGGAATCTTTAGCAGTAGCTGAGTGCTACGAGAAGGTAGGGGAAGAATTAGAAGCCCTGAAAATCTACTCCTTCTTCTCGGAGAACAAATATAGGGAACTAGAGAAGAAGTTAAGGGAGAGAGCTAACAGCTTAATAGACGAATTTGACAGAACCGGTAACGTTAAAGTGTTATTTGAAGCCTTAAAGGTAATACCGACTTACGATGCTCCAGCCCTTAAACTGGGCTGGTACTTCTTATCTAAGAAAAACTATAAGGAAGCTGTGAAGTATTTCGAAGAAGCAGTCAAGCTAAGAAGGGACTTCAGTAACTTGTTGGCTCTAGCTAACGCTTATGTTAAGAACCAACAGTACGAACAAGCATTGAAAGTGATCGAGGAAGCTGAGAAGCTAAGGAGGAACTCCTCCACGGCTTATCTGAAGGGCTTAGCCTATGAGGCACTTAATTCCCCTTCAAATGCTATGAAGGAGTTCTTGTTTGCTTGTAAAGAGGGATTCGTTGAAGCTTGTAGTAAAGTAAAACCTTATATGCTCTACACACCTAGGGACGAGTTCGACCCAAACAGTTGGATAGGGTATGTCCTTTACGGTTACAAAGTAGAAAAGGTAATAGGTACTGGAGGAATGGGTTACGTTCTCCTAGTGGAAAAGGGGATGAGAAAATTTGCTATGAAAGTGGTAAAGAAGGAGTTCCGTTATGACGAGTTACTTTATGAAGTAGCTAAAATGCAAGAGATATCTAAGGGCTCAACTAATTTAGTAAGGATATTTGCAAGTTTTGTAGATGAGAACTTTACAGACTACTACTCATCTCCACCGGCAATAGTTATGGAGTATATGGAAGGAGGGGATCTGAGGGAGATTTTAGTAAATTCGGAGTTTTCAACACTAAGGCATTCAAGTAAGTGGAGTCAAATAGTTGCCGTGATCTTTTCGAAAATAGCTGATGCCGTAATCCACATTAATAAAAACGGGTACGTGCATTGCGACATAAAACCATCTAACGTTCTGTTCACTTCAAGACTTCCTAAATACGGGGATGAAGCGCTTGATGTGTTAACTACAGGTAGAGTTGAGCCGAAACTTTCTGATCTTGGGTCGGCAGTAAAATTGGGTCTACCGGTCATTCACTACACACCGTACTATGCTCACCCAATGCAAAGGTTCGGAGGAAAGGCTGAATATAACTTTGACGTGTACTCATTTACTGTCTCACTTTACGTAGCGTTGACAAATAACTTCCCCTTCCCAGAGTGGTTGGAAAGGGAGATAGAGGAAGCAGTGACTGATCCATCTAAAAGAGAAATTGCTCTAAAAGACTTCTACAGCCTAGAACCCAGGTTGGATTACATTCCCGAGGAGTTCCGTGATATAATTGAAAATGGCCTTAAGGGAGAACTCTCTATGGAGATGATAAGTAGAGAATTAAAGTACATAGTACGTTATAACTATGGTATAGACCTACAAAGTAGTAATACCACCAGCACTACCGAAATATGACATGAGGACGGCATTCCTTTTCTTAACATAGCTGAAAAGTTTTGGCTATTTCCTTAATCTTTTGTTAAACTTATATTAATTAAAAATTTCGATTATTGTAATTTTATTAATATAAAGCTATATAATTTCCTAAATCAAATATAATATTATGGTGAATTGGATGGAAAGTCTTGACAAACAATTATTGAACAATTAGGATTTCCGGTGTAGTCGTTTATTTGATTAACGTATTCTTATATGCATCGTTCTAATCGCATAAAGAGCTTAGGTTTGGCTAAGGCAGACTTCCTTATATAAAACATATTAGTCAGATCTGGGTAATACAGATCTGACTGGGGTGTAGGCCGTTGACTTCCTTGGGCTTAAAGCCCGACGGGGAGCTTAGCCTCCAACTCGGACCGGAAGTTGGGCTTAAAGCCCGAATAAAACATAAGGGTGAGTATAATTGGAGGCCCAACCTTAAAGCCCAACTTCTGTGCAAACAACTCAAGTTTTATTAATTCCATAGCCTCAGTCTGTAAAACTTCCGGTAAATAATATTCATTACTTAATATAAACTTCTTGAGTCTCGTATGTCTAATGAGGGGAAAAGACTACCTTATGAATTAAATCACCCAAATCCTCTTTAATCTTTAATAATAATTTTCTTACTGATTCAATATTATCATAATTTACATTAGATCTTTGAGGATATATCGAATGGATATTTCTCTACTAATTTAATAAAATTATTACAAACTAAATCAAAACTGCTACCTCCCCCTGCTGAGGGTCTTCTCTTATCCATAACTTCTTTCATACAATCTATCGTAATTTGAATTCCTATAGGACTAAAATCCGATTACTCTACTAGCTTCTCTATTTTATCCTCAGCGAGAAGGCTACCATTGGTTATAATAACTTATTCCAAAGAGATATTTTTATTAAGTTTTATATTAACTAATAAATTTTTAAAAAAGTCAGAAAGTGTAGTCATTGAATTTACATTACAATGTTCACATTGAACATCCGTCCGTATAACAAATCACATCTCAAATTTCTATCACGGATGCTCTCCGAAAGTTCTATTTCTACCTCAACATATTTCCCCTCTCTTTTGCCTCCTATAATTGCCTTCACCTCACCCCTAGAGGAGTAAATGATCATACCTATCATCTTAAATAATGAGTAAGTCCCTAAACTCCTCTCGTATTTCGACTCTGGACAATCATAAGAGAGCGGTGGGTTTAAGGGTTTTTCTAGTCTCCAATTATTGACTCTCTGAATCACGTCGTTATCCCTCGAGACCAAATACATTTTAGTGTGTAAATGTTTTAGGTACTCCTCTACAATTAAATTATCGCAATATGTCTCCTTTGATTCAATCGGCAAAGACCTTCCGAAACTAATTAATGACAAGTATTGGTGGTAAGCCAAACAAGCGTGCATCCTGACATTTAGGTTAGGGGGTTCTTTAGTAAGGTTTAAGTCCGGGTTTACTTTTCTGCTCAACTCGTTTCTGAGGCAGTCCGAAACGTAAATTATTGGTTCTTCGTCGATCAGTAACCTATAGGCGTCGACGTCATAAAAGAAGTTGGTGTCAGGCAATAATGCTTTGCCCCTCAACTTGTCCTCAGTACCTTTGAACTTCACGGACTTCAACCCTACCATTGTTTCCAACTGATCAATAGAGGATCCCTTATTCAAATCCTTCAGTATCTTACCCATCTTTTTAGCTTCCTGAAAGTTAGCCTCATCGTCTAAATGTATAGTGAAATTATTCATGCTCACCCCCTCTCTGATGAACTGAAGACTTAAGTCAGCCTCATCGAAGTAGTTAACGACTATGGATAAAGCTGAGAGGAAGTCGTGTCTTGAAGAAAACTTGTTAATTGAAGGGAGGGTCTTGGGTAAATCCTTTACGTAGGGGCGACTGAACTTAAAGTCCATGTTATAACCTTCGAACTTCTGAAGCCATCTGGGGACTTCCGGATAGGCACTCTTAAAGTAGCCCGGCCCCTCTAAGTAAGAAACTCCTTTCTTGTCACGGACTGCGATGATAGAGAAAGCTGAGGCCATCTGCTTAGTGCCCCCCGTGATG
>OGCG01000265.1_pt1 | contig 34934 bp, 29 predicted proteins | sample 1570061 | NCBI WGS metagenome assembly OGCG01 (sample SAMN06268698, study PRJEB24515) | hot springs metagenome | isolation source: Joseph's Coat, Yellowstone National Park, Washington, USA | place: USA:Joseph's Coat, Yellowstone National Park, Washington, USA
CAATAAAAACTTACTTGTCAAAAAACTTTAAATCTGTCCCCAACATTTATTGTTACATTCACGCACATCATGAGATATTTTTTTGAACAAATGCTATTCATTTAAATTTAACGATATATTATGATTTTTAACTTTAAATGTATTTGAGGTTAGTTATTTGGTTTAAATCGTCTTTTTTGCCAGTTTTTGAGGTTTGTCTTTTTTTTACATTTGAAAGATAATAAATTTGATTTGTTTGTACTCCAAACATACTGTGGAGGTTTTATGGTTAAAGATAAGTTTTCTCTAAAATCGATGAAAAAAAGTAACACGGAACTTATTTTATCTATAATACTGAAAAATCAACCGATATCAAGGGCCAATATATCTAAGATGACAAAACTGTCAAGAGCCGCAGTTTCATCTATTGTTCAGAACCTTCTTAAAGAAGGTTTTATATCTGAGATAGGTGTTGACAGAGAACAGACAGGCACAGGAAGAAAAGGCATTCTTCTTGAGGGCAATCATAATTTTGTAACTGTTGGCTTTGATATAAATTCTAATTTGGACAGACTGATATGTTTAGACATAAATGGCAATGTAGTGGAAAAAGCGCAATTTACCCGTAAAAATGTTGATTTCATTCAAGAAATAAGGGATTCTTTGAAAATGTTTTTCAGCAGTTCCAAATTGAAAGGTAAAAATATCAAAAGCGTTGGAATTGCTTTTCCGGGATTTGTAAGTGAGAAAGAAAATGTCATTGCGATAACACCTTATCTAAAAAACGAAAATAACTTCTCTGCCCTGAAGGAATTGGAAAACACCTTTGGAATACCCTTTAGATTTGAAAATAAAGCAAAACTGATGACTATCGCAGAGAAAAATTATGGCTACGGTAAAGATTCTAAAAACATGCTTTTTATAAACATAGCAGTTGGAATTGGTTCCGGACTTTTCATAGATGGGAAAATGTACAAAGGATCTTCAAATTTATCCGGAGAAATAGGACATTTCAAAATCATGGATGAAGACGGCGATGAATGTGTTTGCGGAAGCAGAGGATGTTTGGAAACCGTTTTATCAAGTTGGGGTCTGGTTAAAAGATACAACAAATTTTCCGTTTCAAAAAAAATAGAGGGCCAGTATCGTTCTGATGCCGTCGTTGAAAGAGCCTTAGAAGGAGATGAAACTGCCGTTAAGGTAATAGAAGAGGCCGGTCATTACCTTGGTTTTGTACTTGCCAATATTGCCAACGTTTTAAATTTAGATTTAATTGTTATAGGAGGAAGCAATAATATAAGAAATTCTAAGATTTTCAAGCAAAAAGTTTTAAATGATTTCGATAAATATTCTCTTGGAATTATAAGGAGAGAAATTAGGATAGAATTTTCACAGTTAGGTGAAGATATAGCGGCAATAGGAGCCGCTCAACTTGGAATCGATTTCTGTGTTGAAAGAACTTTAAAGAATATGATTTAGAAGGAGGCAAAGATATGAAATTTTTTCTTGATAGTGCAAAGATTGATGAAATAACTTATGCCATAAATAATTGGCATATAGAAGGAATAACCACAAACCCGCGTCACATAATGAATTCTGGAATAACAAGGGGAGAATTCATAAAGGAAATAAAAAAGTTAGTTTCTGGCACATCTATAACTGTTAGTGTTGAAGTGAATCCACATCTCGAGACGAAAAATGATATCTTGAAGGAAGCAAAGATTTTAGCAGCAGAATCTGAAAACTTCGTTATAAAGGTTCCCGCCTTTGAACAAGGATTAAATGCCGTTTACGACTTAAATCAATTGGGTATAAAGACAAATGTGACGCTTGTTTTCAACGCCGTTCAAGCAATTCAGGCATCTAAGATGGGTGCTTATTACATAAGTCCATTTGTCGGGTGGAGAGAAGAACGTGGAGAAATGAACATCAACTTCGTTTCAGATATAGTTAAAATAATCAAAAATTACGGTTTCAAGACAGAAGTTTTAATAGCGGCTATTCGGACCGCAAAACAAATAACAGAAGCGGCAATCGCTGGTGCAGATATAGTCACCGCTGGATTCGATGTTTATAAAACCGCTTTTGAAAATCCATTTACTGATATGGGTCTTAAAATATTCGGTGATTCATGGGATAAAACCAAATCTGATTGAAGGAGGTAATAAAATGGGTTATAAATTTCTTGTACATCATGAAAATGACCTCGTCGGTGTAGCCGTAGAAGATTTAAAACCAAGCGAGAAGGCAAAGGGAAAGTTTCTTGACACAAATAAGGAGATCGAAGTTAAAATTCTGGAAGATGTACCGTTGGGGCACAAAATTGCTTTGAAAGACATAAGATCTGGGGAAACGATTTTTGAGTACGGAGAAAAAACTGGTGTTGCAACGAAAGACATCAAGCAGGGTGAACATGTTCATGTTCACAACATAAAAAGTTTAAGATGGGGAGGGATCTCTAAATGAAGATAGGAGATAAAATTCTTGCTTACAAAAGATCTGATGGTTCAGTTGGTGTTAGAAATTACGTGCTTATATTGCCGCTTGATGACCTTTCGAATTCCGCCGCAGTTGCGGTATCGAAAATAATAAATGGTACCATTGTTTTGCCTCATCCTTACGGAAGATTACAATTTGGGAAAGATTTGGATTTGCATTTTAGAACTTTGATTGGGACAGGTTCAAATGCAAATATAGCCGCGGTCATCGTGATAGGGATAGAACCTAATTGGACTCAAAAAGTAGTCGAAGGAATATCAAAGACCGGAAAGCCTGTCGAAGGTTTTTATATAGAAAAAAGTGGAGATCTCAAAACTATAGAAAAAGCGTCAAGAAAAGCATTGGAATTCGTAGAATATGCAACCAACCTGAAAAGAGAAGAAGTTCCTGTAACCGATATCATCATAAGTACTAAATGTGGTGAGTCGGACACAACGTCTGGCTTAGGATCAAATAAACTTGTTGGCAGATTTATAGAAAGGTTTGTAGAAATGGGAGGAACCGCTTTGTTTGGTGAGACAACAGAACTCACCGGTGGAGAACATATAGTGGCATCAAGATTTGTAGATGAAAAGCAAAGAAAGAAGTTCATGGATATGTTCAACGAATATCAGGAACTTGTTGAAAAAGAAGGAGTAAATTTACTTGGATCACAGCCAACGCAAGGGAATATAGCTGGAGGTTTGAGTACAATTGAAGAGAAAGCACTCGGAAACATTCAAAAAATAGGCAATGCTAAGGTAAAAAGCGCATTGGACTTTGCCGAAAAGCCTTCCGGAAAGGGACTTCATTTCATGAACACATCTTCGGCTGCAGCAGAAGCCGTAACACTTTTTGCAGCTGGTGGGGCTGTGCTTCATCTCTTTCCAACCGGTCAGGGAAATATCGTGGGGAATCCTGTAATTCCAGTTATAAAGATATCCGCAAATCCGAAAACAGTCGCTTCAATGTCAGAGCACATAGATGTTGATGCCTCTCCTATAATTCGGGTTGAAAAAACTCTTGATGAGGTTGCCGAAGTTTTGTGGGAAAAAGTTTACAAAGTTGCCAACGGTCAAATGACAAGGGCAGAAATTCTTAGACATGAGGAGTTTGTCTTGACAAAATTGTATAGGAGTGCATAATGGTCAAAATTCCTTATGGAATTTCATATTTAAACGTTGAAAGGAACATTGAAACTTTAAATGTAAGAGGCAATATACAAAGCAATTTGAATGAAGCGAAAATAGATGAGATCATAAACACTTGTTTTGGTTCTTTGAATTACGATGAAGATAAGCTTATTGGAATAGCCGTGCCGGATCTTACAAGACCCGGCACGTGGGTAAAACCTTTTAAATCTATCGTTAAAAATTTAAAGGGCAAAAAGATAAAAGTTTTTATAGGATCAGGCCTGCATGAACCCGCAACTTTTCAAGAAATAAAGAATTTTTTATTTAAAGAAAAAATTGAAATTGATTTTGATGTGGTTATTCATGATGCAAATGACAAAAATGAACTTGCTTACGTTGGCAAAACCAAACGCGGGACACCGGTGTGGATAAACAAGTCATATCTTAAATGTGGATATAAGATAGCAATAGGTGTTGTTGAGCCACATCAGTTTGCAGGTTTTTCTGGCGGATCAAAAGCCGTAGCAATAGGACTTGGAGGAGAAGAAACAATTTCTTTTAATCATTCGATGATGACAGATCCTTTTGCAGTCGCCGGATTAATTGATGGCAATCCTGTACGGGAAGACATAGAAGAAATTGGACAGATGGTTGGAATCGACAAACTGGTTAACGTTATTATGGATTCGCAAGGGAAAATCTTTAACCTTTTTTGCGGATCAAATCCGGAGTCATACAGAAAAGCTGTGGAATTGATCACCGACATGTCAGGCTATAAAGTTTCGCGTTTGTACGATGTCGTTATAACTTCTCCCGGTGGATCGCCAAGAGACAGAGATTTATATCAGGCTCAAAAAGCACTTATACCCGCTGAGTTTTTTTGTAAAGAAGGAGGAGAAATAATCCTTGTCGCTGAGTGTTCGAAAGGCTTTGCAGATGAAGGTTATTTAGAGATACTCGAAAGAGTTTCTTCTCCAAAAGAAGTGATCGATAAGTTTGATTTTAAGCATTTTAAAGTAGGCCCTCATAAAGCATTCTTACTTGCAAAAACTCTATCCAAATTCAAAGTTAAAATATTTTCGAAATTAGATCCACGGGAAATGAAAAAGATTTTTTTTGATCCTATAGACGATATAGAAAGATCATTAGAAAATTATAAAGATGAAGATATATTGTTAATGCCAAATGCGATTCAGGTGTTACCCGTTAAAAATGCTTATAACAGGAAGTGATGTAAATGGATATGTTAATAGGAGGCAAAAGAGTTTCTGGAACAAAAAGAATCGAAGTACATTACCCTTACACTGGAGAAATTGTAGACACAATACCGGTCGCCACTGCCGAAGAAATTGATCAAACTATAACGATGGCTGAGAAGGGTAAACGTTTGATGAAAGAACTTCCAATTCACAAAAGAGTTGACATTTTAATGAAGACTGCAGAATTACTGGATAAAAACAAAAACGAAATAGCGAGTTTGCTCGTTCATGAAGCCGGAAAAACAATTATGGATTCCAGGGATGAAGTGGTAAGAACGGCAGAACTGTTCAGATACACGGCCGAAGAGGCAAAAAGAATTCACGGGGAAACGTTACCTTTTTCTTCTCTAAAGGGCTCTGAAAACAAAGTGGGATATTTTGTCAAGGAGCCTGTTGGGATAGTCGTTGCAATAGCGCCTTTTAACGTTCCTTTGGCATTAATGGCACATAAAATCGCACCTGCAATAGCAGCGGGTAATGCGATCATAATGAAGCCTGCAAGTCAAACTTCTATGAATACCATAAGAATGGGAGAACTTCTTGTTGAAGCAGGAATGCCTCCTGAGGCGGTAAGCGTCTTGACCGGAGGAGGCAGCGTAGTAGGGGATGCTTTGGTAAAAGATCCGAGGGTAAGGATGGTAAGTTTTACGGGAAGTTTGGAAACTGGTAAAAGGATCTCCGCCAATGCCGGCATAAAAAAACTTTCTCTTGAATTGGGTTCTAACTCTGCAATGATAGTAACGGAGAATGCGGATGTAGATAAAGCCGCACAAAGTGCCGTAAATGGAGGATTTCAAAATGCAGGTCAGGTTTGTATTTCAGTTCAAAGAGTATTTGTACATGAAAAAATTTACGATGAGTTCGTGAGTAAAACTGTTGAAAAAGCAAGAACTTTCAAATATGGAAATCCAGAACTGGAAACTTCTGAAATGGGACCTGTCGTTGATGAAAATAACGCTAAAAGAATTATCGAATGGATAAACGAAGCAGTGTCGCATGGTGCCAAACTTGTTACAGGCGGAGAAAGAAATTACACTTTAATACCCCCGACAATTCTTATCGATGTACCTCTTAACACAAAGATGATGACAAACGAACTTTTTGGTCCTGCGATAGGCGTTAGAAAATTCAAAAAATTGGATGAAGCCATAGAACTCGTAAATAGTAGCCAATATGGTTTACAGGCTGCCATTTTTACTCGGGACATAAAAGAGGCATTTAAAGCCGCTAACGGCATAGAAGCAGGTGGAGTCATGATAAATGAAGGTCCAAGATACAGGGCGGATTTCATGCCTTATGGTGGTTATAAAAATAGCGGCATAGGCAGAGAAGGAGTTAAATTTGCGATCGATGAAATGTCGGAATTGAAAGTTGTATGTTTCGATTTGAGGTGATCTAATTGAAAGAGAAAATAACAATTGGAGTTGTACCTTTAGTTAGAAGTACCTATGATGTAAAAGAAGGAAACAGAATCTACACAGAACAAATGAAAAGGCTAAGAAATGTTCAAGATGTGAATTGGGTAGCGTTTGAAAAGGGTATTGAAGATGAAAACGAATTTCCAGACGTTCTAAAAGCCCTTTATGGTGTGAATGGTGTGATGCTTGTAAGTAATACATTCCACCTTGGAACTTTTGTTCCTAAACTGTTGTCCGAATTTCCAAATATTCCAATCCTGATATGGGCATTACCCGAACCAGAATACAACGGTGGGAGGATCAGAATAAATTCTCTGGTAGGTGCCCATTTGGATGGATCAAATATTTACAAAATGGGACATGACAATTTTGAATTTTTTTATGGAATCATGGAGGAAGAATCTTTTTCCGAAAAATTAAACCACTGGTTAGACGCATTGCGCATAGTAAAAAAATGGAAAAACGCAAAAATAGGTTTAATTGGCGCTCACGCAAAGAGTTTTTTCAACATAGATGTTTATGAACCGGCATTGTACTCTGATATAGGAGGAGAGATTGAATACATATCTCTCGAATCTGTATTCAATTCTAAGATCGAAGAGGAACTTATAGATAAAGAAACTGAAGAGATAAGAAAAATATACTCATTTGGTGAAAACATGGACGAGGCAAGACTAAAAAAAGTTGCAAAACTTTCTTTGACTTTTGAAAAAATGGAGAAAGAATCACATTTTGACGCCATGGCAATAAGATGTTGGCCTGAGTTTGCAAGTGTTTACGGTATATCTCCATGTGCCGCCATGTCAAAATTCATGGTTAAACATATTCCAATAGCGTGTGAAGGAGATATAGAAGGTAGCCTTGGCATGATGGCTTACAAGTCGATTGGATGCAACGAAGTCTTTCTTGCAGATGTAAGTCAGATAATCGACGAAAATGATTTGTTACTCTGGCATTGCGGTGTTGCACCTTACAACACGTGGGACGGCAAATCAGAAAAAACCCTTGACACTTATTTTGCCAACGGACATGGAGTAACAGTTGGCTTTGTACTCAAAACAGGCCCTGTAACGATAATGAGAGTCGATTATGCAAGAGGCAAATGGAGAATTTTCCTTCAAGAAGGAGAAGTGCTTCCTATGGAAAAAGAATTAAAAGGTACCTATGCAAAAGTAAAAGTCAAAAGTTCCATTGATGTAGTTGAAAAATTGATAAAAAACGGTTTTGCTCATCATGTCGTACTTGGGTATGGAAGTTATTCCAAAGTGATAAAAGAACTTGCAAAAATTAAAAATTGGGAAGTAGTAGAATGATGGAAAGGTCAAACGATGTCTCAAGAAAAATAAATTTATTGCGTCAGTACATGCATGATAAAAAGAAAAATGCCATTTTAATAAGAAGAACAGATAATTTCAGTTGGATAACGTCAGGTGGACGATCTTACGTTTCCATCACAAATTTTTTTGGTGCGGCATTTGTAATCGTTACTCCTGACAGATCTTATGTTTTAACTAAAAACATGGAATCAAAAAGGCTTAGAAACGAAGAATTGCCCGATAACTTTGAAATAGTCGAAATACCATGGTTTGAAGATATAGAAAAATCCACAAAAAATTTTTTAAGCGACAAGGATTTCGTTGATGACAGCGAAAATGAACTTTCTAATTTTTTGTCCCTCTCAAGAGTCGAACTGAGCGAATATGAGATAAGTAATTATAAAAACTTAGGTTTTAAAAGTACTGAGGCTCTTGAAAGATCTATGAAAGAAATAGATCGAAACATGACGGAAATAGAAGTTAAAGCGCTTGTCGAATATGAACTAACAAAAGCGGGCCTGGATGTTTTGCTGGTTTTGGTTTACGGAGACAAAAGCCGATTGCTTTACAGACATAACTTACCGAGAAATCTAAAAATTGGGAATAAATGTATAGTCTCTATTTGCGCAAAAGAAAAGGGTCTCGTTGCATCTGTAACAAGGACCGTGGAATTCGAAAAAGATCTTGAATTTGAGCAACAACACAGGATCAACGCTGTTATAGATACTCAAATATTGGAAGAAATTTCTAAAACGTACTCCTTGAATGAAATGTTTTCAAAGATAAAAGAGATCTACAGGAAAAACGGATATCCGGAAGAATGGAAATTACACCATCAAGGAGGAATAACCGGTTACAATTCAAGAGAGTTTATAGCAACTCCTTATTCGGATGTGAATATAAAAAACAACATGGCTTTTGCTTGGAACCCAACTATAACAGGAACAAAATTTGAAGATACTTATTTAAAAACCGAAAATGGAATTGTACCACTAACATTTACTTCAAATTCGAATTGGCCAGTTTTAAATCTGGAAATAAACGGTAATCAACATCGAAAGGCTGATATTCTTTTTTTAAGTTAAAAAGCAATTTTAAATTTGAGCTGCTTAGGCAGTATCGATAAATCAGGAGGTGTTTGTGAAATGAGAAAGTTCTTGCTTCTTGTGGTGATCCTCGCTGTAGCAACTTTCGGGATAGCTTTTGGCACAACTATTCATGTCCTCGTATGGGATGACGTTATGAGTCAGGCAGTCCAAACTCTTATCCCTCAATTTGAACAGACAACCGGTATAAATGTTGTTTTTGAAAGGGTACCAAGCGGAAATCCTATATTGACAAAGGAAGCAGTTGGAGTTACTCCAACACAATCTTCTTACGATCTCATCGCTTTGGATGAACCATTTGTCCCCAAATTTGCAAGTGCAGGTTTAATTTTGAATTATAACGATTGGCCCGAGGGTAACGTTTACAAAAAAATAGATTTAAATTCCGGTGTAATACTTCCAACTGTTTTCGATGCCGCAAAGTTTGCAGGCAACATATGGGGAATGCCCATAAACGGCAACCTATACGTTTGGATGACAAACGAATTGATGCTTGACAATCCAACATATCAAAAAGAATTCAAAGCACAATACGGTTACGATCTTCAAGTACCTCAAAACTTCACCCAATTACTCGATATGGCAAAATTTTTCCATGACAAAGGATTGTACGGTTTTGCACCTTTCACGCTGAGAGCAGAAGGTTCAACGTGTGAGGCCGTTTGGATGTTCAGTTCTTTTGGGACAGGTATAATAGGCCTTGAAAATGGAAAATATGTCGTTACCCTTAATAAAGAAGATGCGATAAAAGCCATGCAATATTATTCGCAATTGTTACAATATTCGCCTCCAGGTGCAAATTCAATGGGCCATCCGGAAAGAATAGCAGCGTTTAGCAGCGGAAAAGTATTTACAATGTTCCAATGGCCTGCCTTAATTCCAAACAGTGAAAATCCTAACGACTCCATGGTTGCAGGTAAAATAGCTTTTTCTGTTCCGCCTGCAGGCCCTGCCGCAACTGCTTCTGTAAGAGGTTGCTGGGTGCTTGCCATTCCGTCTGCTTCACAAAACAAGGCCGCAGCAGCTGAATTTGCCTATTGGTGGGCATCAAAAGATGTTCAACAAAAATTAGCATCTATGGGAATGGCTTCAGTCAGAGAGGATGTACTGATGAATCCTGATCTAATAGCAAAATATCCATGGTATAAGGCTATGGCAGAGTCTATGAAGTATGCCGTGAGTCGTCCGAGATTTGTAGATTACGCAGAACTTTCTAGCATCGTTCAAAAATACTGGCTTGCCGGCGTAACCGGAACTATGAAACCGGAAGATGCCGTCAATGGTATGATTCAGGAAATAAACAATCTTTTAAAGACCTACAATGGATGAGAATAAAAGAAAGAGAAGGGGCTTCCCCCCTTCTCTATATTTCATATTACCTGCGACTTTAACCGTTGGAATAATAGTTGCTTTTCCTCTCTTTTACGCGTTTTTTATGTCCTTGTTTAACTGGCCTTTGGTTGGTGCACAAAGGACATTTATTGGATTGGGTAATTATTTATCGATGTTTGAAGATAATGAATTCATAAACTCTGTTTTAAGACAGGTTGGTGTAGTTGTCATAGCGGTGCCGATAGAACTTATAATAGGTTTTTTTGTTGCTATATTATTTGATAGAAAATTTCCTGGATCGAAGATATTGAGAAGTTTAGTTTTACTTCCAGCATTTGTCTTGCCTGTGCTTTCAGGGTTAACTTGGCGGTTGATGCTGGCTCCTCAATATGGACCTTTAACTTATCTCATGCAAATAATGGGCTTTCCAAATCAGGCATGGCTTGCTAATCCACAATTGGCATATGCCACAGTGATAATTCAAGATGTTTGGCGTATGTGGCCTTTTATGTTTGCTTTCATTTACGGAGGGCTTATGAATGTGCCAAAAGAACTTATAGAAGCCGCCAAAATAGATGGATCTGGATTTTGGAATACTATTTTAAAGATTTTACTGCCCGTATTGGAACCGACTATAGCGATCGCTGTGATGTTCAGAATAGTGGATATACTTAGAATATTCCCAGAAGTTTATGTCATGACAGGCGGAGGGCCGGGCGATGCAACGATGCTCTTTTCTCTTTACATCCAAGAACAAGCTTTTTCTTTCTTTAACATAGGATATGCTTCTGCAATGTCGATGCTTTTGCTTGCGGTTTCGATAGTTATAGCAATATTTTTGGCTAAAAACGTTTTTGAGGCTAACGAATCTTAACCGGAGGATGTGAAGGAATGAAAAAGAAGACCATAATAAGATACATTTTAATAATCGCAATTTTTGTCATAACCATATTAGAAATAGCGCCTATAATTTTGATCATTTTGAATAGTTTTAAAACGGATAAAGAAATATGGTTTGGTAACCCATTTTCATTTTTCATACCTACTCTCAACAGTTATCACAATGTTATTAGCAGTACAACTTTTACCCATGGGTTGCTTATAAGTTTGATAGTAGGAGTACTTGTAACCATTATATCTGTCATGCTTGGTGCTTTAGCAGCCTATGGACTTACACGTTTTAAATTCAGGGGAAGAAATGTTATCGCTTATTCCATGCTCTCATCAAGAATGATTCCACAATTAGCCCTTATGGTTCCTTTTTACATGCTGTTTAGAACTTTTGGAATGTTGGATATGACGCCTTCTCTTGTTATAGCATATATAAGTTTTAACATTCCTTACGCGATCTGGATGCTTTTGCCTTTTTTTGCTTCTGTACCGAAGTCTTTCGAAGAAGCAGCAACAATAGATGGCGCATCAAGAAATCAGATCTTTTGGAGAATTGTTTTACCACTCGCTGTTCCAGGACTTTCAGTTGCTTCGATCTTTGTTTTTATAAATTCCTGGAATGAGTTCTTGTATGCTTTGATTTTGACTGGCAGTAAAGATCAAACAGCTCCAATAGCCATAATGGGATATCTTGGAGAATATACCCCAAAATGGGGAGAAATTTCCGCTGCAGGAATGATCATGCTCATACCGGCATTTATAATAGCTTTATTCATGCAAAAATATGTAATTGAAGGTTTATCCATCGGAGGCGTTAAAGGATGAGATGTATTAAACTTAGATTCAGAATAATTTTTTATCTCTGACAGATACCCTTTCAGAATCTGTTCTTGCTTCATCTGTGAAAGTTTCGTTGGAGATATTATGCTCTCCGCTATGATAAAAACAAACATTCGATTTTTGAGGTAGATTTATCATATGAAAGGAAGGCGTGGTAAAAGTTGAAGTATTTAAAAGAAGGAAGTCATTTAAGACTTTCGTTGGATAACAGGATTGTGATTTTCGACGACAATTTTTTTTCCTGTAACTCTGAAGTAAGTATAAAATCAGATCATGGCCATTATAAAATACACGAATTGAGGTTTTCGAAGGAATCCGTTGTCGATGATGTTGATGTGAAATCAGGTGATCCGCTTATTGTAAAATTGAAAGCAAAAAGTGGATCGAATAAGATTTTTTTCTCTATGCACGGTTTTAAAGATGAGCATATTTACGGTGGTGGAGAACAATATAAATATTTGGATTTAAAAAACAAATCCATGCCTATATGGGTACAGGAAAAGGGGGTTGGAAAGGGTTACGATTTACTGTCTTTTCTTGCTTATATGAAAGGTGTGAGAGGAAATTGGTATTCCACTTATTTCCCAGCAGGTATTTTTTATTCTTCAAAAGGTTATGCCATTCTCGTTAAAAATTACGATTTGATGAAAGTCAGTTTCAAAAATTACAATTTTTTTGAAGTGTGGTCGGATGAGTTAGAAATTGCATTCTTTGAGGGAGAAAATATCAGATCTTTGATTCAAAAAATGATCTCGTATATAGGTCAGGAATATTCAGAATTACCGGAATGGGCCTATGAAGGTGTCTGGATAGCATCTCAGGGAGGAATAGAAACGGCTCAAAATAAAATAAAAGCAGCTAAAGACAGAGGGATACCGGTTAATGCCATTTGGTGTCAGGATTGGTCCGGTAAAAAAATAACTTCTTTTGGTAAACAGGTTTACTGGAACTGGCAATATGATAAACAAATGTACGAAGAACTTCCACAAAAGATAATCTCGCTGAATAACACAGGCGTAAAATTTCTTGCTTACATAAATCCATTTTTGATAGATCAAAGTCCTCTTTACATTGAAGGAGAAGAAAAAGGTTATTTCGTCAAAAATAAATCTGGCAGTGCTTACAAAGTTTACGTTACCACCTTTCCGGCGGGACTTGTTGATCTCACAAATCCCGATGCTGTAAAGTGGTATAAGCAGATTATAAGAAATAACATGATAAATATTGGGATATCCGGATGGATGGCAGATTTTGGTGAATATATGCCAGATGACGTTATCACTTTTTCAAAACAGACAGGCATTGATTTTCACAACGAATATCCTGTACAATGGGCCAAATTAAACAGTGATATCGTTAACGAGTCTGGGAAAAAAGACATTCTATTTTTTATGAGAGCTGGATTTACAGGATCGACTAAATATTGCCCTGTTTATTGGGGAGGGGATCAAAGCGTAAATTGGTCAAAAAGTGATGGCTTACCAACCATCATCCCTGCAGGATTAAGCCTTGGTTTTTCAGGCGTCAGATATTATCATTTCGATTGTGGAGGATACACATCTCTTTTTCACGTAAAAAGAACAGAAGAACTCTTCATGAGATGGTCTGAAGTTGCCGCGTTTTCACTTATAATGCGGACGCATGAGGGCAATAGACCATATAAAAATTTACAATACGATTCAAACAAAAAAATATTCGATCATTTTGCCTTAATGTCGAATGTTCATGCATCTTTAAAAGCGTATCTTAAATATTCTGTCTATAATTCAATTCAAGAAAATCTTCCGGTTATGAAGCATCCTTTCTTGATATATCAAGATTACCCTGAAAATTTGAAATATCAATATTTACTTGGAAATGAATTACTTGTCTCTCCCGTTGTACGGCCACATGTCAAAACTTGGAATGTTTATCTGCCGAAGGGAAAATGGATTCATCTTTGGAGCGGGAAGTTATTTAACGGGGGAAATTACGTCAATGTGGATTCTCCTATTGGTAAACCACCTGTGTTTATAGTTGAAAGTTCGAGTTACGCTGAAGAGATGATCAAAAATGTTCAATTTGTTGGTAAAAAATTCAATCTTTGATAAGGGGGTGTTAGTATGAAAAATAGTTTTTTGTTCTCGATCGTATTCGTGCTGTTTTGTACAGCATCTCTTTTCGGTTTCAATTCTGTTGGAGCTCAGCAAGTGAAATTGCCATACGATGTTTTTGATTATGTGCAATACCCGATAGGCAGTGTATGGGGTGATCCTTTGCCAGATGCGCCTGCACTTGCTCAAAGAGGTAAATTCATGGTGGGCGTTCAGACACTTTATCTTCTCAATCCGGGTCAGATAGACATCATAAAAACCTTAACCGAAGGAACTACTGTTATTTATAATCGGCCTCTTACAGTTGAAGTCTGGTATCCAGCAACGCTAAAATTAGGTCAAATTCAAATCACTATGTACACAGATTTTCTCGGTCGTTCCGATCAGCCAGGGACTCTTGTGCCTTATACATTTGTGGGTAGAGCGACTCGTGATGCCTCTCCTGATATTGCCGATGGTCCTTATCCGCTTATTATAATTTCCCACGGATATCCAGGTTCACGTTACTTGCTATATTACCTTGGAGAAAACCTTGCTTCCAAGGGTTATGTTGTCGTTTCCGTCGATCATACAGATTCAACCTATTTAGATGTGGGAAATTTTGTAAGCACTCTTGTCAATCGATCTCTGGATCAAGAATTTGTCATGAGTGAGATACTTAAAATGCAGCCTTGGGAAGGTCTATGCAATCCAAATGAGGTTGGTCTTATAGGTTATTCAATGGGAGGATATGGAGCACTGCGAACTTTGGGTGCAGGTCTTGAAAACAGCACACTTGTCAAAAATTACCTTGGAAAATTTGCTTCCACGCTTATCGCCAAGCCATCAGACAAAGGTGATCCGCTTGTTAAAGCCGCTGTGCTTTTTGCACCTTGGGGTGGTAGTGTTGGAACAAACCCAACGGGACTATGGGATAAAACATCACTTGCAAAGATCACGGTTCCCACTTTATGGGTTGCAGGATCACAAGACGATGTCGCCGGATACAAAGGCATTGTGAATCTATTTGATTCTGCAATTAATTCAAAACGTTACCTGCTTACTTTTGATGATGCTCTCCATAACGTGGTACCTCATCCCGCACCTTCAATAGCAACTAAATTTGGCGATTATTATCGTTTTGCCGATCCTGTCTGGGATACTTGGAGGATAGATAACATCGACGAACATTTCGTAACGGCATTTTTTGATCTGTATCTTAAAGGTAATGCAGAGGCAGGATCTTACCTCAACGTCAAAGTTGTTAATTCAAACGACGGAATTTACATAGCAGGTAATAGCGGAGAGGCAACTGACTCTACTTATTGGCCTGGTTTTAGCCCAAGGACGGCTGTTGGTTTGCACCTTTTGTACGTTAGCCCAAGTTTAGATTCCAAATAATTTTTAGTGCCGGCAGGTGTCCAGGACCTGCCGGCGTTGTCATCTTCAAAGATGAAAGGGGGAGTTTTATGCCTTCCAAAAGGGTAATCGTAATCGGATCAGGTTTAAGCGGTTTAGCATCGGCTGCTCTATTGTCAAAAAAAGGGTTTTCAGTTACCGTGATCGAACAAAATTACCAACCTGGAGGATCATCCGGAGCATTCAAAAGAAATGGGAATATTTTTGATGTCGGATCTGCGATGATGTTCGGTTTCGGAGAAACAGGTTTTAACCCGCATACCTTTCTTTTCAATGAAATACAGGAAGACATTGATGTTGTAAAGCATGATGCTATGTATCGATTGCACTTTGGAGGTAAGGTTATAACTTTCTATAACGAATTTGAAAGTTTTTTCGATGAATTGGGTAAATTGTTTCCGAAAGATGAAATAAACAAGATAAAGCGATTTTATAATTATCTTGACAATCTTTATTCTAAAGTTGTTATGAAAGATCCCACTCTTATAGCACCATCGGAAATACCTCAAAAGGAACTTGCACAAAAATTGAGAAGAGATCCGATTAACCAGTTAAAAATACTTTTCTTGCTTTCCAAGAATGCCACATCTATTTTGAAAAAATTTACAAAGTCAAGGGATGTAATTCAATTTTTTAACAAAATCACCTCTACGTACAGTTACACAACCATGGATGAAACACCAGCGATAATGGCCGTTACAATGTTTATAGAAAATCACAAGAGTGGAAGTTACTACATTCACGGATCTACTCAAGTCTACGTCGGTAAACTTGAGAAGGCGATAGAAAAGTACGGAGGCAATCTCATCTACGGTCGCAAGGTGGTATCCTTAAAAACAATGCGAGATAGAGTCAAAGAAGCCATTCTTGACAACGACGAGAAAGTGTCCGGCGATTATTTCATTTACAGTGGAACAGTTTACAATCTTTACTCAAAATTACTTGCAGACGAAAATGTACCGGAAAAAGTAAAACATAATTTTGAAAGTTTTGTCAGATCTCCGTCGAGCATAGTTATGTACGCAATTGTCGATGAAAAATCTTTGCCTAAAGATGTGATGCCCATAGAAATGATAACTCAAAATAAAGAAACCATTGATGAAACCGAGATAACGCTTTACATAACAACTGTTGATGATCCATTCCTTAACATTTCAGGAATGCATAATGTGCTTGCCATAGGGCCGTCTTTCAGAAAATGGCCATCGCCGACAGACGATATTTACAAAAATCCTAAATTGAGAAGCGCATACGAAAAAATGAAAGAAGAAGAAGCAAACAGAATTATAAATTACATTGAATCACATTTTCCTGGCTTTAAAAGTGGCATTCAATACTATGAAATTGGAACTCCAACTACAATTGAAAGGTATACTTTGAAAAATTTTGGATCCGTTGCGGGACCTAAACAAATGATGGGCCAAGAACTTCTTAAAAGGCCTCATGCTTCGACGTACCTGACTAATCTTTTTATGTGCGGAGAATCAACCGTGATGGGTACGGGAACGCCGGCAGTTGTAATTTCAGGTATAAGCGCTGCAGATGTTATATTGAGAAAAGAAGGCATGGATGAATACAGATATGCAGTTGATAAAGGTTTTGTCCATACAATTGAAAAGCCGGAAGTACCATATCCAAAAAGCGAGATTCAAAAACTTGCAAATATGTGCGAATGGTGCGAAATGGACAGGTGTAAAAGTGCCTGTCCTTATTCTGTTGACATAAGAGGAATAATGAGAAGACTCTACGTTGAAAATATAAACGGATCTAAGAAATTACTTAAGTATGAAAATGACACGTTGTCCTGTTTTAAATGTTATGCACAATGTGAAAAATCTTGCAGAAGAAAGTCAATTTTTAAAGAACCGGTTCCGATTCGACAAATCCTCACCAAGTTAAATGACATGTAAGGTTTCAAACAGGCTAATTTCTTATTCTTCCTAATTTTGATATGCTTTTTCTCAAGTTCTCTTCGTATCTGTTTTTGGGATTCAAAATTTGCGAAACGCCAACTCCTCCTTGAGTAAGATTGGCATGAACCATATTGCCGTTTTCTATGTACATCCCAACGTGACCTGGAAAGAAGATGAGATCTCCGAATTTCAACTCTTTTTCCTCTATTTTGCGGCAGAAATTCTGCTGCAGATCCGCATCTCTGGGTATTTGAATGTCAGCGTAATCGTAAAGTCTTCCCACATATCCGGAGCAATCGTAACCGTAAGATGAAGCGCCTCCCCAAAGATAAGGAGTTCCTAAAAAGAGAGACCATTTCTTTTTGATGTCATCAAAAACAGGTTTTTCCGAAACGTCATTCAATGGTATTTTGGCGGTATCGCCATTTGGCAAAAAGGCATGCCAGAATTTTCCGGATTCTATCGCGAACAATTTGGTTCCGAAGGGAACGAAAGTTTTGCGATCGTCGATTTCTATGTTTGAAAACCTTTCGCTTACGACTATTTGAGATCCTTTGCTTTTGATCTCGTTCATGGCATCGATTGAAAAAAATATCACATGGGATCTTTGAACATAGCCGATAAAACCTGTTCTCAGATCTTTGACAAGAGCATATTCATTTTCAAGGATTAGAACTTTCACAAATTCTCCGAAGATCAACTGATGAATTCTTTCCGTTCGAAATCTTGGATCTTTTCTCATGTCTGTAACGGGGATTATAACCATTCCAAAGGCCAAGGCAGGTGGTATCATGTCTTCAAGAACTTTTACCTGCAAGATAAGATCTTCAGCATTTTTTGAGATCAAACCGATAGAATCATGAGTGTCTATAAAGCCGTTGACGATCAATTTTTCTCTCTCTTCTGAAATTTCAAAGCCATAAAAGAAAAGTCTTTTATCTCCGATGATGCGATCAACCATGTCAAGAAATTCTGTTTTTGTCATCCGTTTAACCTCTCTTCGTGAATTGCCATCATGGCTGCCCCGACGGACGGATCAAATTTGGGATCTGTAAAGGTAGATTGAGGGAAGTAGATTTCAAAGACCCTTTTGAATCTTTTTAAGAAATATTCCGATTTAAATATCCCTCCGGTGTAAGAAAAGACGAATTTTCCTGAAAATTTGGAACGTTTATCGAGTACTCCTATCATTTTCATGACATTCTCAAGTCCCACTTTTAAAATATTCATGGCAACTTCATCCTCTTCTCGAGCCGCTTCAAGCACTATTTTAGATCCCGAAGATATTTTGGCTTTATCGAAATTTCCTGAATAGTAAAGGTAGATCAAATCTTCCACCTTTTCAACTTCGAAGAATTCAATCAACTTTTTTTCAAGTATCGATCCTATTTCAAGACCGTCTTTGTGATCGAGCAAGGCCTTTATCGCCTTCGTGACAAACCAATAACCGCCGCAGTATTCTTCGAAAGCGTATCCCCATCCCCCAGATCTGTTTGTCTCGCCCTCTGCGTTTCTTGCTATCACTATCGATCCTGTACCACCTATGACTAAAATACCCACACCGCCCGTTGCACCCCAAAGGGCTGCAACGCCGTCATTTTGTATGAAAAATTTTTTTATGCCGAGTTCTTTGAAAACAGAAATTATCTTCTGTCTGTCTGCCTCTCTGTCTACTCCGCTTAAACCTGCCCCGACGACATCAAAGGAATAATTTTGTGAAACTTTTTTAATTCCTTCAGATATAACGGCTTTTACCTTGTCAATTCCAACCAAATGATAATTTGAAGGTTCATCCAATAATAACCTGTTTAATACCTTTCCACTTTCATCGTAAAGGCAGAAATCTGTTTTCGATCCGCCGCCATCTATTCCTATTGCTTTCATCTGTCCTCCTTATGATCTTATGCGTATGTTGAATTTATATTTATCTCCACGATAATACGATTGAACGTACTCGATACATTGGCCATCGTGCGTATATGTGAATCTATTTCGCAGCAATATGCAATTTCCACTTTGTATTCCAAGCAATTTTGTGTTTTCAGAGTTTGCCTGCACAACTTCTATCGTTTCATCCGCATACTCCAATTTAAGGCCGACTTCATCTTTGAAAAAAGCATAAAGTGAGGATTTTGACATATCCATATCGAGAATATCCAACAACTTAACGTCGATGGACACATTTATGTAAGCCATTTCTATCGCGTATGGAATTCCATCAAGCAATCTCAATCTGTTAAGAAAGATAACTTTGGATCCTCTTGGAACTTTGAATTTATCGAAGGCCTGATCCGGAACGTTGATAAGTTTATTTGCAAGCACTACCGAAGACGGAGTATGACCCAAAAGCATCGCATCTTGTGTGAACCCTTTCAATTGGGATAAATTTTCGATGTTTTTTATCTCTTTTATCTTAGATTTCTTTCCCCTTTGTTTTTCTATTATTCCGTCTTCCATGAGATTTTTTAAGGCCTGCCTTACGGTAAGTCTGCTCACACCATATTGATCTGCCAATTCATCTTCGGATGGAAGATACTCTCCGGAGATCAGATCTCCTTCAATTCTTTCTTTGAGATCCCTGTATATCTGGTGATATATCGGCATAGGATTCTTTCTATCTATCTTCATAATTTCACCCTCAAGGTAAAGAGATCTTTCCAAGTAAAACCGGATACCTGGCACCTGTAACTTTTGGGTTGTTTGAATGGTTACCACAGATCAATTCGCTTGCGAGAACGGCAAAGGCTTCGGCTTCTCGCCACTGCCATTCTTTTGATATCTCAACTGGTATTTTGCCGAAATACATCCTTATATCGTTGACCAACGTTTTGTTCATAGCTCCACCTCCGGTAAGGATGATCCTATCAAGGCCTTTTGGAATCACGTGTATTTTATAAGATTCGTAAATACTCCATGCGCTGAATTTAACCACCGTTCTCAACAGATCGTAAGGATTAAGAGAATTCGTCGGCAGATAACTTTCGTTATAAACTTCTTTTCCGGTTGATTTTGGAGGTATTTTTAGAATGTAATCCATCTCTTTTGATTTAAGCGATTCAAACAACTCGGGATCAACTTTTCCATTTGCAGAAATCGATCCATCTTTATCGAAAGAGACATCAAAATATTTTCTTGTTATAAGATCGATCAAAGCATTTGCGGGCCCTGTATCAAAGGCCATTATCTGATCTTCGCGTGCCCGAACGGGAATGTAGGTTACATTTGAAATGCCTCCCAAGTTGTTAAGTGCTATGGATTCCGTGTCGCTTGAATAAAGTATGTAATCGGCATGCGGTACAAGGGGTGCCCCCTCACCTCCGCCTGCGACATCCTTTATCCTGAAATCAGAGATGGTTATGACACCAGATCTCATAGCTATTATATCACCGTCTCCGATCTGAAGGGTGCACGGATGATTTGATCTGCTTGGAGGATTGTGAAAAACGGTCTGACCATGACTGGCTATCAGATCGATTCTTTCACCTTCCAAAAATTTTCTGGCACAGTCTCCGAAAAATTCCCCAAGTTCAAAATCCAAGCTGCATACGTCTCTCATCAAAGCGTCCGCTTTCATGGACTCTAAAATTTGTTTTCTCAGATCATCTGAATAATCGAAATGTCCGGTCTTTTCGATGACACAATTTGTTGATTTTCCACATCCCTTAACTGAGGTGAGAACCAGATCAACGCCATCTGCAGATGTCCCAGACATCATGCCGAGAATTTTTCTTTCTGGCTTTTTAATAATCTCCACAAGCAGATCTATTTCATTCACTTAAAGTCCTCCTGTGTGCAACTATGTAGTTGTGAAATAAGGGCCTGAACCTTATTATTTTATCCTGATTTTCTCTTCTTGAAATGTTTACCCTGTTTGTAAGCAAAATAACCGCTATGTCTATTTGTGGATCTATCCATATAGATGTGCCCGTAAAGCCCGTATGGCCAAAAGCACTCTCTGTCATCAGATCACCACAAGAACAGGCCATTCCTTTCATGTCCCATCCCAAACTCCTGCGATTCTGACCGTCATTGAAGGCCTCAAACGTAAAGGCCTCTATCGTTTCTTTGGAAAAGATATTTCGATCACCATGCTTACCATGATTAAGATACATCTTTGCGTAATTGTAAAGGTCTCTTACATTTGAGAATAATCCGGCGTTGCCACTTACACCACCCAAATAATAGGCAAGTTCATCGTCAACATTGCCGCACAAAGTTTTTCCGTCTCTTTCAGATGTCGGTGCTATCTTCCAATTTTTTGGCGGTTTGAAGGTCGTATGGACCATTCCGAGCGGATTGAAAATCTCGGACTTTGTGAATTCATCGAATTTTCGAGCGGTTACTTTTTCGACTATCTCCATCAAGGTTATGAAGTTAAGGCAAGAATATAGATACTTTGCACCAACGAGATTTATCGGCGCAGTTGAATTTATGATCTTCATCAGCTCTTGCCCTTGAGCGTATTTCCATCCTTCGGAGTAAGAAGGAAGTCCAGACGTGTGTGTGAGAAGGTGAAAGATCCTTATTTCTTTTTTTTCTTCTACTTTGAATTCGTCCAAAAACAAACTCACTGGATCGTAGAGACGCAATCGGCCATCCTCGACCAACTTCATTATGGCAGGCGTTGTGGCCGTAACCTTTGTCATGGATGCAAGGTCGTAAATCGTATCAATTGAAACAGGTTCTTTCGAGTCTTTGGAGATGGTACCGTAGGATTTTTCGAAGAGGACCTTTTCGTGATTGCCTACGAGTAAAACTCCTCCCGGGAATGTCCCATTCTGTATTGCCTCGTCGAAGATCTCATCAAGTCTGTTCATAATTTCACCGGAGCCCTTCCAGTGAATCTTTGACCGTTCAAAATCATTTCAGCGAAAGCCCTTTGAGAAACTTTGGAATAACTGTAAAGTGCTACTGAATTTCTTACGCCATCCATGACACAATCGTAAGGGTTTCTAAGGGCAAGAATCAAAACATCATCATTTCTTACACTTATAACTGCATCTATCAATCTTTTCCATTCCTCGATCAAATGAGCGTTAAGAGTGCCTACTATAACAATACCGTTGAAATTGTTGATTTTTTTGACGATTTCTTTCATCTCACTCTCATTTGGCTTTGAAGAAACGTAAGCACTTTCTATTTCTTTTCCCTTTTCTTTGAATATCCTTTCTATCTCAGATATGCCACCGGCATTTTCCTCAACTTTTGTAAGGGCGAGATCCTTTGGAAAGATCAAAAAGACTTTTGAATTTGGAAGTTTTTCTATCAAACCATCCATATCTCTTACAGCGGTTATTGAGTTTTTTGCTATACTGTATGCGATATCCGAATTTTCTTTTGATCCTATCTCTGAATCAATTACTATCTTTCCATCGAGAAGACCAAGATTTTCTTTCATCGTCAGTACGCGCCGAACAGCGTCATTTAGCCTTTCGATTGGAATATCACCGAATTTAACCATCTGGATCAGAATTTCAAAGGTCTTTACCTGCTTTTCAAAGGTGTGACAGACCATGAGCATGTCTGCGCCGGCCATTAAAGACCTCCACGCGGCCTCTGAAGGATCAAGATTTGCCGTTATTCCTCCCATCTCAAGATCGTCTGTAACGGTTACACCATCGAAATTCATCTGGCTTTTGAGTAAATCCGTCATAACGCCATTTGAAAGTGTGGCCGGAAGATTTTCGTTTTCACAAAGTGCCGGATAATAAACGTGGGATGGCATTATCGAATCTATACCGTCTCTTACGAGTTCTTTAAACGGGTAAAGTTCTATCCTTACAAGGTCATCTAAATCTCTGTCCACAACGGGCATTTCAAAATGCGCATCCTTTGCGCTGTGCCCTTTACCGGGAAAATGCTTCGCACATGCCGCAACATGACCTTCATGAAGTCCCCTTACAAATTCAGATGCATATCTTGCCACCGTTCTTGGATCGTCCGAATAACTTCTAACTCCTATGCCTGGATTTTGAGGCAGATCATTCACGTCGACGACGGGCGCAAGATTCCAGTTAAGCCCGACCGCTCGCATTTCCTTTGCCATCACAAGACCGGTTAGATATGCGTTATTTGGATCGTCTGTTGCCGCTGTGGCCATGTTTCCGGGAAAGACGGTGAATGGCTCTGTCAGACGTGTGACTATGCCACCTTCTTGATCAACTGCTATGGTAAGTGGTATTTTTGCGATTTTTTGCAATTCTGAAGTTAATTTTTTAACTTGGTAAGGATCTTCTATGTTTCTTTTGAAGAGAATAACATTTCCCAAATGGTATTCTCTTATGAGTTTTTGTATATTTGGAGAAGGACTTGTGCCATCGAACCCGCATATCATTATCTGTCCTATTTTTTCTTCGTTGCTCATGGATTTCAAAAGATTTTCTATTCTCTCAGACATATCGCACCTCTTTTTCAAAGATATGGGGGATAGCCCCCATATCTATTTTAGATGAATATTCAAAAGAATGATCTCTCCACCTTGACCATTAGTTGCACCGCCAGCACAGTATGGATTTGAATCTGAAGGCCAGTCTACGAATTTGGCGGCACTGAAGTTTGAAAAGTTTGTTCTGTTTGTAAGTGGAATGAAAGGTACATCGTCGAGCACTATTCTTTCTATAGTGTACATGGCCTGCTTTTGTAGTCTCAGATCGCTTGTTCTCGCGTAAATCTCAAGCGCATCGGTTATCAAAGGATTTGTGTACCTTGAGTAATCAGAAAGGGCAGATTCACCGATCTTTGAGGCCGAAAAGGCGGGATTCAATCTTTGGTAATAGACGTAGTACGGTGTTGGACCTGATACTCCCCAGCATATTGCCATGTCGTATGTTCCGCTCATCAAAGACGAAATGTACGCAGACCATGGGGCTTGATCTATGACAGTGCTTATACCGAGTTTCGAAAGATTTTCGGAGATTATTTGAGCCTGCGTTATGAAATCGGTCCAGCCGGCGCCAACAAGGATCTTAAAGGTTGGCAATACTTTCCCATGATCAGTAAGTTGGCCAGCGGAATTCTTTTTAAAGCCTATTGAATCAAGCAATTCCTGTGCCTTCTGGGGATCATAGGTATTTAGACTCGATGCAAGAGAGGTCAAGGTTGGATCTAACCATTCATTTAATTGTGCCGGCACAATACCCGTTGGATTCGCAACCCCGCCTATTCCGAAATATGCCTTTTGTTCGAGATCATTTTTGTCTATGGCTATGGAAACAGCTTTCCTAAAGACAGGGTTATCAAATGGAGATTTTTGAGTGTTAAGGTAAAGTGCGTTGAAATTGTTAACTGGCCAGAAAATTTTGTTTGTTTGTGGATCTTTATTCACCCATATATTCATTATATCTGGAAAATATGAAGAGCCCCAGTCTGCCTCATGTTTTAACATCATAAGAAGTGTTGTGTTGTTCGAATTTACATTTTGTATCTCGACTTCATCAACGTATGGCCTTCCCTTCAGCCAGTAATTTGGATTCTTGACTATGATCGTCGTTTGATTGTCTGGAGAATAACTTTTAAACAAGAACGGTCCAGTTCCAACTGGATTATTCGTATTTGTAAAGGTTGTCGGATCCTTTATGTTCGCCCATATATGTTCGGGAACTATGTATTGATCGGCTATATTCAGAAACAAAGGCGTATTTTGTCTTTCAAAGGTGAATATAACGGTATCGTTGGAAGCCTCGACACTTTGAAGACCAGAATTCTTCCAAAGACCGCTCGTATCAAAAGCGGGATACTTTTTTATCAAGTTGAATGTAAAGGCCACGTCATTTGCGCTAAAGGGAACTCCATCTGACCAATTGACACCGTCTCTTACTTTGACTACGAGTTTCAAATTGTTATCTTCCCATTTGTAATTAACGCCGAGAAGTGGTGTTATCTCACCGCTTATCGTGTTGATGTAAAAGAGAGATTCGTAAATCTCGGGCACAATTGGTAATTGAGCCTGAGGAGAGAGTGGATTAATGCTAAACGGAGTCTGAAGGCCCGAATTAACAACTACAACTGTCCCCCCGTATTTGTAGGTGCTGTTTGTTGGCATGATCCCGCCCGTTGTCTGATCCAACATCCAGTTAGAGGCGAAAATAGAAAATGCCAACATCGCGATCAAAACGAGAAACACAGATACCTTTTTCATTTTTTACCCTCCTTAATTAGATTTTTGAAAAGAAATGACATTTATCTTTGTTTCAAAATCATCGTAATAGATGTTCTCTTTTTCTGTTTCAACCTCTCCTTCTTGGTTATCGTAAGGATCGGATCGCACGAATTGCTTTGGCGGATCGAAACCAACCATGAAATCTTCATTTGCGATCATTCTGAAAGCGTCTAAGTTTCCAAAATAAAAATCTCTTAATCTGCCATCTCTTGATCCTCCAAATGACGGATCCACCGGCATCCATCCGTAAGGTTTAGCATAAAAGTATGCCCAGTCGTGAGGGCTTGCGTCTATAGGATTTATAAACCATCCCGATTCCCATCTTGCAGGTATGCCACAACTTCTGCACATGGTTATGAAGGTCAGTGCTTGGACACCACAATCGCCCCTTAGATTAGATAAGGCAAAATCAACAAGGGAGGTGTCATAGGTTGAATATGCGTGCATGTAAGAGTATTTTATGTTTTCGGTTATCCATTCGTATATTCTCTTGGCTTTAAAATATGGATTTTCTTCTTTGCCAATTATCTCTGAAGTTATGTTTTTAACGTAAGGGCTAAAGACTATGTGTGGTGGTACCTCTTTGAGATACTTTGAAATGCGAGCAGTTGAAACCTTTGAAGGATCTACGTTTGATATTTGTTCTGTGATGGTGTATTCAAACTTGACTTTAAAGCGTGTACCGGCCTTAGGTCTGTCCTCCATGTACAAAGTTACATTTTCAGAATTCGAAGAAAATCTGTATTCATGATCGCATTCGATTAACTTTGCACTTTCAATTGGATATCCAACTTTAGGGAATGGCAGCCAACATCGTAAAATTTTTGCATTGAAGTCTCTTTTCACAGTCAAAGATATCTCTGCGCTTACATCATACCTTTGAGGTTTGTCTCCATCTAAAATTTCGAGAATTCTTTTGTTGATAAGTTCTCTTACATTACTTCTAACGTTTTCATATCTTTTTGCATACGATTCATCTCTGAAGGTGAGGTTTTGAATGAATCTCTTTTCAAAAAATCTGTTTTTTTCGATCAAAATGTAATCCAATATGCCATTTTGAAGAAGGATATCGAATTCATCTTTGGATGCATTCTTTATAGATTTTTCGAAAATAGACCTTGCCATCTTCTCATCGTATGGATAATTTTTTATAACCCTCTTTATCCTCTCGAGTTCATACTCAAGTCTCTTTCTCAAAAGTGAAGGCAACTTTTTAGAAAGCCTTTCTTCTATCATTTTACGGGCAATCTCAAAATTTCCCGCATTTTCTTCGCGCCTTATCTCTTCCGGCAAAAGCACACTCAAAAAGTCCATACATCACCTTCCGTAAATGAAATACTTTGAAACTATATCTTTGAAAGTCTCAACCTCATCTATCCAAAGATTCGACAACTCCATACCACTTTTTCCTTCATCAATGCCCTCTCTGTACCTTTTATCGCCAATCAACAGATCGAAATGGTATCTTCCGTCAAATTCCCATTCAAAGTCATCGCTGTACAGATCCTTAAGAAGACGAATGAGATCAAAGGTCAATTCCAATGGTCTTATTTTGTCTCTGTCTGTCACAAAGAACTCAAGTCCGTTGCATCTTTTGTCTTTGTACTTTGAAGTTAAAGGGACAAAAACCCTTTTTCTGAAACTGACTCCGGGATGTGAAACCTTTCTCATCTCATCGTATAACCTGTCGTCTATCCATGGAGCACCTATGTACTTAAAAGGATGGACCGTTCCCCTTCCAACTGAGACATTTACACCCTCAAGGAGGCAAAACCCTTCATACAGAATTGTATGTTCCAAAGCGGGCAGGTTTGGAGATGGGGTATTCCACAAAAGACCCGTCTGATCGTAATACATCTCTCGATTCCATTTGTCCATTTTCACGATCTCAAGGTCCACATTCATCTTAAAGACGTCATTGTAATATTTCGCCAACTCTCCAACTGTAAGACCGTATCTCAAAGGCAATCCATACCCTCCAACGAATGATTCTAAACCATTTTTTATCACAGGCCCTTCTATCTTGCCAGAAAGTGGATTGGGCCTATCAAGTACGATGAACTTCATTCCACGCATGCCGCACGCTTCCATCGTGTAGGCAAGTGTGTATATATATGTGTAAAACCTAAGACCAACATCTTGAATATCGTATACCATTACATCTATTCCGTCTAACATCTCCTCTGTCGGCCTTAGGTTATTTCCATAGAGAGAGTAAATTGGAATTTTATACCTTGGATCCACTTCATTCTCAACCTTTATTCCATCGGCAGCGGCTCCCCAGATGCCATGCTCGGGGCCAAAGAGTTTGACCACCTTTATCCCATTTTCGATCATCACATCGAGATCCATTCTTAGATCACTCGAAATCCCGGTGGAATTGGTAAGAAGGGCAACACGAAAACCTTTCAATTTTTGACTTTCAAAGAGATTGTCTATTCCAATCTTTACTCTCATTTCATCTCCTTAATTAAATGTAGTCCATGCCATGGTAATCGGGCAATGGAATTGGAAACAGTTCATTCTTGAATTCAGGGCTTATTTCAGTCGAACCAAAGATGATCTTAGCGAAAGATGAATTGTCGAAATTTGTCAGTTTTACATTCAAGACTCCCTTATCTGTTCCACTGATAGATTCGTCAAGATAATCTTTTAATTGATCCAGCAACTTAAACTTATCTAAAACAATCATTGTCCCGTAAAATTGTCTGCGCTTTGGAGGCTCTAACAATAATCTTGAGATGCAATCTTTGTTAGCAAGAGTCAAATGAACAATTGTAAGTCCATATTCATTTGCAAAATTTTGAATTAAAATGGCGATGCTGTTTGGATCTCCAGCAAATTCTATGCAATGGTTGATACCCTCTTTTTTCACAACGGTGATGTAAGCGGAATCATTTATGAAAGTTTCTGCATGACCGTCCCACGCATGTCCAACTTTGTAAAAGAGTTTGAAATTTGAAAATGAACGTATGAACCTAACAGGCTCCTTCGAATGCCATATGGCCATCTTCTTGAGATCATCATCCGTTGCCTTTTTTAAAATAGATGAAGGCAAATTATATCTTGGCATGATCTCGATCGTGAAATAAGTGCCGGCATCGACAGCCCCAAAATTTCTGTAAATATCGTTATCGCCATGGATCATCATAAGCGTTGCATCGTTTTTCAATGCAACCTGCATGGCCTCATAAGTTATTTTTGTTGCGTATCCTTGTCCTCTGTAATTTTCATCGGTGCAGACTGCTCCGATAAAAGCGACCTTTATCCTTGAAGTAAAGATCTGCGCATAAGCGTAATACATTCCAACCATCGAAACTATCTTTTTGTCTTCTTCGATGAACAAAATATTATGGGCATTTTTCTTCGAAAAAAGAATTGGAAAATTTTTACCCATCGAACCATCTGTTGGCTTAAAAACTCTATCGGCCAGTTCAACGGCCTCGTTAAGCCTTGATGCCGGTAATTTTTTTACTTCCAAAATTCGCCTCCTTTGTATAATTTTAAACACCGTATCTCTAATCATTTAATCTCTTAAGTATTTTTTTGATACAAATGACATGCTACAAGAGATCCTTCATATTCGGTAAGTTCGGGTTCTACGCTTTCGCATATTTTCATTGCAAAAGGACACCTTGTTCTGAATCTACATCCAGATGGAATGTTGACAGGACTTGGAGGTTCACCTATTTTTATCTCTTTTTCTGGATGTTCTGACTTAATTTCGACTACTGTAGATAGCAACAATTGTGTATAAGGGTGAAAAGGTTTATCTATTAGTTTATCAGCATCGTTTATCTCGACGATCTTCCCTAAATACATTACAATTATTTTTTTCCCCATATACTTTGCAACTGAAATATTATGAGTTATAAAAATGTAAGTTAAATCATATTCTTTTTTTATATCTTGAAGTAAGTTTAAAACTTGAGATTGAACTGAAACATCTAACGAAGATGTCGGTTCATCAAGAACTATTATTTTAGATTTCATTGAAATTGCTCTGACAATTGAAATTCTTTGCCTTTGGCCACCACTGAATTCATGGGGATACCTGTATAAATATTCGCGCTTAAGTCCTACCTTTTCAAGAAGTTCTCCAAGATAGTCGGCTATCTCTTTTTTTGATCTAAAAGATCCTCTTATTTCAAGAGGTTCTTTTAAAGTATCTATAATTTTTAACCTTGGATTAAGTGAAGAAAAAGGATCTTGAAAAATCATTTGGATGCTTTGTCTTACATCTATTGGTAATTTTTTGGATATATCAAATGTTCTTTCATCAAAACTATAAAGTATTTTCCCGCTTGTAGGCTTTATAAGACCAACTATCGATTTACCCAAAGTGGTTTTCCCGCTTCCACTTTCTCCAACTACCGAGATATCCTCATTTTTATTTATCTTGACATTGATATCATCAATTGCTTTTATATAACCAACAGTCTGAAGGAAAATTCCACGCCGAATTGGAAAATATACTTTCAAATTATCAACATTTATAAGATTTTCATTCATGAGAATGCACCAAGTTTCTATCAGCATTAGCAGCCCAGCAGGCAACCAAGTGTCCATTGGCGTATTCAAAAAGTTGGGGATCTTTGTCTTTACAAATATCCATTCTGACAGGGCAACGTGAGTAAAATCTACATCCCCTTCCTATCTCTTTCAATGACGGAACATTTCCTGGAATAGAATAAAGTTTTTCAGATTTAATAGTCTTAAGTGTTGGTACCGAAGAAATTAGTCCTTTTGTGTATGGATGAACTGAAGAGAAAATAACATCTTTAACACTTCCAGCCTCAAATATTTTTCCAAGATACAGTACGATGATTCTATTTGCCATTTTAGATATCACTCCGAGATCATGAGTTATGAATATCATAGAAAGGTTAGATGATCTTTGAATTTTTTTGATAAGGTTTAAAACTTGCATTTGAATTGTAACATCAAGGCCTGTCGTTGGTTCGTCCGCAATGACAAGTTCTGGATTTGTTAACAACGCAAGTGCTATCATTGCCCTTTGTATCATTCCACCACTGTATTCATGAGGATATTGATAAAAACGTTTTTCTGGTTCTGGTATTCCAACAAGTCTAAGCATTTCGATAGATCTTTTCTTTGCTGCCAATTTACTTACATTTTCATGCTTAAATAATACTTCAGAAAATTGGTCTCCTATTGTATATAATGGATCAAAAGCTGTCATCGGTTCCTGAAATATCATAGATATTTTTTTACCTCTTATTTCATCAATTTCCTTTTCAGAAATTTTCAACAGATCACTTCCATTAAAAATAATTTCTCCTGATACTGTTGCGTTAGATGGAAGTAATCTCATTACAGATAAAGAAGTTATTGTTTTGCCAGATCCAGTTTCACCAACTATACCAACCGTTTCTCCCTTATCAACATGAAAAGAGATATCGTCTATTGCCAATAAATTTTCACTACTTGTCTTAAAAGTAATTTTAAGATTCTTAACATCAAGTAATATCATACATAAACACCTTACTTCCTCTCATATTGGTAAGGGTCAAAAGCATCTCTTAGCGCGTCACCAACGAAGACGAATGAAAGTACTGCAACTATTATGAATATTCCAGGGATCAAAAACCACGGATGAAGTTCTATTGATTCGAGACTTTCAGCATCACTTAACAATAATCCCCAACTTGTCATAGGTTCTTTTATTCCAAGCCCTAAAAAGCTCATAGCACTCTCGGCAAGAATCATGCCGGGGATAGACAAGGTTGCAACGACTATGACGTAAGACATTATGTTAGGCAAAATGTGGTGTATTATTATTTTCAATTTAGTTTGACCAGCAAGTTTTGCCGCTGAAATAAAATCTTTTTCTTTTATGCTAAGGGTCATTCCTCTTATAACCCTTGCAAGACCTGTCCATCCCAAAACGGAAAGTACAGTAACTATTCCAAAGTAAACCCATGTTGATGGCCAACTTGGCGGAATTATCATGCTAAGTGCAAGCCATAAAGGTAATGTCGGGAAAGACATTAAGACTTCTATAAGCCTTTGTACTATAAGATCGAAAGTTCCACCTATGAAACCCGACAGAGATCCTACTATTATTCCTATTGTAAAGCTTATTGCTATGCCGAGAAGGCCGACTGTCATCGATACCTGTCCACCAACGATCGTTCGAGAAAAAAGATCACGACCATATTTATCGGTTCCGAAGAGTGCAAGCATTCCATTAGCATTAGAATTTATGCCAAATAAATGCACATTTGTTTTAAATAGTCCTAAAAAGTTGTAATTTTCACCGTGCACAAACAAATGTATTGGATATATCTCTTGCTTGTTAACAACATATTCCATAGCATAAGTTACTGGATTCCTTTCTTCCTTTATTCCGTAAACAAATGGAATTATGTGAAAATGACCTTCAGAATCAATCCAATGTACAGAAGTGGGAGGAAGATAAGTATATTTTGAATGTAAATCTGTGAAATTATAAGGAGATATAAATTGGGCAAAAAGTGTCATTATGTACATGATTATGAGTATTATCATTCCTGCTACACCAAAAGGGTTTTTTAAGAGTACCTTTAACATCCTTTGAAAATCAGTTTCTTCTTTAATCGCTTTATTCCCTTTTCTCATACTTTTCACCTTAAGTATATCTTATTCGTGGATCGACAAAGGCAAGTGCTATATCTGCAAGCAGATTTCCAATTTGAAGAAGTAAGGCAAGCAACAAAAGATACGCCATAACAAGATATTGATCGTGATTAAGTAGAGCGCTGTAAAAAAATGGACCCATTGTCGGTATATTTAAAACTATAGAAGCAATTATCGTCGAACTGAAAACCCCCGGTAGAGACATCCCAGCAATTGTTACCAAAGGATTTATTGCATTTTTGACGGCATGTTTCCATGTGACATTCTTCTCACCTATTCCTCGGGCTCTTAATGAAAGAATCATCGGGGAATTCAAAACATCCATCATGTTACCACGCATGATTCTCATAAGTCCTCCAATGCCTCCGGCTCCTATTGCTATCATTGGTATCCACAAGTGCTTAGAAAGATCTATAAATTTTGCCGTAGACCAAGGAGCTCCAATATATTGAACAGAAAAAAGACCCCCAACAGATCTGCTTCCAAGAGATAAAGCCAAATACATCAACAATAAGGCCAGAAAAAAATCTGGTATTGACATGCCGATATACCCCAAAAACGTAGCTGTGTAATCTCCCACACCATATCTATGACGTGCAGAATAAATTCCAAGTGGAATTGCAATAAGCCATGTAAATGCCATAGAAAGTAAAGAAACCACTACTGTCCATCCCATGTATTGCCATATAAGATCTGTTACAGGCATTTGATAAGCAAAAGAATATCCAAAATTGCCATGAAAAATTATATTGCCAAGCCAATAAAAATATTGATCTATAGCCGGTTTATCAAGCCCAAGCGTTTGTTTTAGCATAATGACAGTTTGAGGAGATACTCTGGCATTTTCAAGATATTGGCTTATATAACTTCCTGGCTGTAATTTTATAATTGTAAAACATATTACAGAAATTATAAACATCATTGGAATCATTATAAGTATCCTACGAATTATATATGAAAGCATTCATTTCACCTCTTCTCTAAAAGCAAAAGGGCGAGTTTAGATACTCGCCCTTCTCAAATTTACTTTAGAAATGTTGTGTAAGTTGTAAAAGCAATTTGCCCATTTTGGGCTATAAAGAAGTTACCTATATTATTTTGAACTGCTATTAAAGTATTTGGAACAGCAACAAAAATATATGGAATCTCTGTTGCATAAATTTCTTCCCATTGATCGTAATATTTCACTCTTTCTGCAAGTGTCATTTGAGCCTGGCCTTGAGCAAAGTCATTGTAAACGATCTTTTCCCACCACGTCATGTTATCGAATAAAGGCTGCTGAGTTTTTGAACTCATAGTTGAGAGATGATTTATATAAAGTGGATATCCAGGACTCCAAATAGGTGTCCTTAATGCAGGATCTGGCTGATCTCCCCAACTTAACAAAGCTGCGTCAAAATTTCCCGCCATTGCTAATTGATATGTGACACTTATATCCAAAATTTGGAGGTTTAATTTTATTCCAATTTTTGCGAGATCTTTTTGATATATAACTGCTATTCCTGACATTGTAGGGCTGTTATTCCAAGTAAGAAGGTTGAACTCAACAGGTTGACCATCTGGGAATTGTCTTATTCCGTTTGGCCCCATTTTGAGTCCCAGAGAATCAAGTATGCCATTTGCGGCTTCAATATTGAAATTTCTCGCAAGTGATGATGCTTCGGGATCATAAAAGACATTTCCCGGAAGGACTGCCGGTATATCTCCTGTAAAACTTGCAAGACCGTTATAAACTTCATTTATTATTTGATTTCTATCAAGAGCGTATTCCATAGCTTCTCTGAATTGTAAATTATTGAAAAGCGCTTTTAAATTCGGATTTTTATCATCGAAATTGAATGTTATAAACGGATGTGGCGTTGCTTGACCACTTGAAAGTGTATTATAGACACTAAACGGAGCACCACTAACTTGCTTTTGTTTAAGATATGGAAATTGAGAAGCACTTATTCCAAGCCAACTTATTTGTCCTGATTGGAACATGGCAAGTTGTGTTTGCGGATCTTTAACTATTAAAAAGTCTAATTCGTTAAAGTATGGAAGTTGATTTCCATATGGATCGACTTCCCAGAAATTTGGATTCTTTTTTAAAATAACTTCCTGACCCGGAACATACTTGTAAAGCACATAAGGCCCTGTCCCAACGATCTGATCTGGTGGTGTATTCACAGTCCATGCCTGGTTGTAATATGAGGGATCTGTGACTTTTGGATTGTATTGCGGCAAATAATTTGCAAGTATATGTTTTGGTAAAATAAAAGCTGGTTCAAGAACTGTGAAAAAAGCGCCATATGGTTTTGGAAGCAATGCAGCAACTGTGTAATCGTTGATTTTTACCCATTTAATCGGAGTTCCATCAACTGTAAACCTATCCCATTCATTTCCCAATGCGTGTTTATTCATAACAACATCGTTAAACGTAAAAAGTACATCATCGGCCGTAAACGGCACTCCATCTGACCATAAAACATGGCGAAGATGAAATACGACCTCTGTTCCACCAGATGATATATCCCAACTGGATGCCAATGCAGGTTCAACTTCATTTGTTATAGGATTGGCCTGAACGAGAGGACTAAAAAGTTGCCCATCAACCGTATAGGCTGCCGCTGATAACGTCCCGTAATAGTTCCAAGATTGTGGTTCAGAACCGAGAACTAAATACAATGTCCCGCCATATTTACCAGGTCCTTGAAAGAGATTAGTAGCTTCAGTGAAAGGATCTGAAGGCAACGTCGCAAGTGCAATAAAAGAGAGGATTGCAAGGATCATAAAAGTTACCAAAAACTTTTTACTCATTTCGAACCCTCCAATCTAAAAATTCCCGACTTAACGGGTATGAAAATAAATCAACTTTCTATTAAGGTATTTCTTATATTTCCAGAACTTCTTTTCAGCAACTCTTCCGCTTCTTTCACAGAAGAATTGGTTAAAGCCATTACGATGGCTACTTTTGGTCTCATCCCTGAAATTTTGAGCAA
>OGCG01000267.1_pt1 | contig 34671 bp, 29 predicted proteins | sample 1570061 | NCBI WGS metagenome assembly OGCG01 (sample SAMN06268698, study PRJEB24515) | hot springs metagenome | isolation source: Joseph's Coat, Yellowstone National Park, Washington, USA | place: USA:Joseph's Coat, Yellowstone National Park, Washington, USA
AGTAGATGATCTGTTCGGGGGTGTGGTGCCTTCTCTTTGTTGCTGTGGTGTCCTCCATCTCGCCATCGTGGGGCGGGGCTCGCACAGCGCATGGATCAGCAAAAGGGGACCCGGTCAAATAACAACGAAGCGAAGTGGCAATCACATTGAGCCTGTGGCGCATGTAGAAGCGTATGACGTGGGACAGAAAAGAGAGGTGCTTGCGGAGTCAATGGATATTGCAAGATCTCGCTAAGCGAGGCCGTCTTCTGTGAGCCTCTTCGCTGCGGCTCGAAAAGTAGGGATATCTCATCGACGTTTGATTGTCGGCATGAGCTTGTTCGTCGGCCGTCATCATGCCACTTGGTGTTTGTTGCTGGAGATGGTTGCTTACTGAACTCCGAATTCGTTACCGGGCATTTCATATCGCCCAGTATCTGATCGGTTCGTTCTAAGTATCGAACTGTTGCCTGTTGAACTGTTGCATCCAGGGCGGGCCATCTATGTGCTGCCAGGAGCGAAGCTAGGCATGACTCCTTATGCCCGCAAACGATCTTTTCAGAAGGAAGGCTTGCTATGTCCGCCGGCGCTAGTAAAGGGATGAAAGAAGTTACTTTTTGGAGACAGTTCAATGTAGCTGTAGCTACGGTCGGTCAGGAGGCTGGGCGCCTTGCGATCTGCGCGTGGTCCGAATATCAATAAGCCCAAGCACAATCTTGATGTCTATTCCAGTGGGCTTAGGGGACGATCCCTACGCCCAGCCCGGCAAAATACGAACAGGTCCGCTTGGCGATAGGCAGCGGTTTAGCTGGATCGCATGGATACATGTCTTGCTCAACGATTGCAAAGATGTCGCGTTGCAATCCAGCAAGTGCATCTATGACCTTGTCCATGGGTGGCGACCCGAGAGGGGGCTCGCACATCACCCCCATTGCTACGGCTTTAGCAAAGTGCGCCTCGGTGGCTTGGGCCTCCGCCAAGACTGCGGGATCGACTTGTTTGAGATGCACGTATTCGACTCGGCTGGGGTAGTTCTTCACGATCTCCATGCTGTCGACATTGCAGTAGGCGAGATTGCCAGTATCCAGACAAAGACCCACCCAGGTCGGATCGGTCTCCTCCAGGAAGGAGACCACCTGGTCGTGGCTGGCAACGTGTGTATCGGCATGAGGGTGGAAGACCAACCGAGTGCCATGTTCCTCGAAGACGATGCGCCCCAACTGGTTGACGCTCAAGATGAGACTTTTCCACTCCTCGCTAGTGAGCGTCTCTGAATAGGTGAAGTTTCCCTCGATGTCTCGGTAGGCTTCTGGCAAGTAGATGAGGTAGGAGCCGCCTACTGACGCCACCAAGGACGCCACGCTGAGCGCCGCAGACAGGTCCAGACTCCAGCGCTCCTTTATGTGCAGCGCGCCAAATACGCCTCCACCGGAGGCTTGGAGCCCTCGACGCCCTAGCTCGTCTCGAAGCCTTGCTGGATCGGTGGGGAGATAGCCATGCGGGCCGAGCTCTACGACCTTGTAGCCGGCCTCGGCTACTTCGTCTAGGAACCGATACCATGGGGTCTGGCGCGGATCGTCTGCAAACCAGACGCCCCACGAGTCCGGCGCGGTTCCAAGCAGGATTCGCTGTACCCCACTTCTTCTCCCACCTCCGGAACCCTGCTCGCCGATGGTTACGCTATTCATTGTCCCCACCTCATTTTTTCGAGGAGTTGATGTTCCCTACAGAATTCTCGTGACCGGGAAAAAAAGTTGCACCGGCTCTAGGCAAACATGGACGGTCGGTCTACCAGGTGAACCGGCTGACGCTCGCCGGTCCTAAGGGACAGCACAGCCGCCTCAGCGACTGCGCTTGCTGCGTAGCCATCCCATGAACTGGGACCAGCGGGAGTCTCGTCTCGAGCTATACGGCCGATCCAGTCCTGCAGTTCCCTCAGGTATGCTTCGCCAAAGCGATCTTGCCAGTGCCCCGGAATTGGCTGGGTTGTTTTGAAGCCAGAGCGCAGGGTCCAGAGCAGCGGCGTCTCCAGGGTCGCTGTCCCGGTGCTTCCTACCGCTTCGCAGCGAACGTCGTAGCCGTATTGACAGGACACGAAGACCTCCACGTCGGCAATGATTCCCGAGGTGGTCTCAAAGATCAGAAACTGGGGGTCGCGCAGCTGACCTGGAGCAAGGGGACTGCGCTTGCCGATTATGGCCCTGGCAGCAACGATTTCTTCGTCAGCTAGCCATCGAATCACGTCTATTTCGTGTACGGCGGAGTCAGTAATAATCATTTCGTCGCTGAAGCCAGTCGTCGATGGAGAGGGGTTGCGATGAATGCAGTGAAGCGCCACTGGCTCTCCGATGATTCCGGAATCCATTGCCCTTTTTATCTCGAGGTAGCCGCTGTCATATCGACGCATGAACCCAACTTGCACAAGTCGCTTTCCATATTCGGACTCGGCTAGCAGGACGTCTAAGGCCTCCTTGGCGCTTGGGGCAAGAGGCTTTTCGCAGAGGACCGGCTTGCCAGCCTTTATGCACGAGATCGTTAGTTCAGCATGAAGATCTCCTGGCGTGGCAATAACTATCGCGTCTACGTCGTCGGAGCTGATGAGCTCTTTCGGTGAGGAGGCAGTCTTCGCTCCTATTTCAGAGGCCACTCTTTCTGCTCGCTCGGTTGCCACGTCGAACACCCTCGTTACCGTGGCCCCTTGGACACCAAAGGCGAGGCGGCGCGCGTGATCCGTTCCTATGCTGCCGGTGCCTAATACTCCCACTCTGATGGTCATTTATTTCCTCCTAGAACACCTCAGGGTTTGCCACTGCGGCGGGACGGTCGCCCTCCAAGACTGCCGCGACGCCGTCGGCCATGGCCCGGAATGTCTCCTTTCGCGCTCGAGCAGACAGGCCGAATACATGGGGGCTCAAGGCGACGTCAGGGTGATGAAAGAGCGGGTGATCCGATGGGGGTTCCTCGTCGTATACGTCCAGTCCCACGCCGGCCACACGACCTTCTGCCAGGGCTTCGTAGAGGGCGTCCAGATCGACGAGTCCGCCTCGGGCAGCGTTTACGATGATGGCTCCAGGCTGCAGTAGCGCAACTGCCCTGCGATCGATGATTCTTCTCGTTGCCGAAGTCAACGGCGCATGCAGGCAAATCACCTCTGATTGACGGAGCAGATCATCAAGCTCGACCATGGTCGGCTCGGCGGAGCTTGGATTGGCCGGCCGGGCGGGGTCGTACGCGATTACCTTGGCGCCAAAGGCGCTGGCCAGCTTGGCCACTCGGGAGCCAATTCGACCGAGCCCAATTATTCCGAGCACCGAGCCCTCTAAATCGCCCGGGATCACTTGCTCTCGCTCTTCCCACCTGCCCTCGCGCACAACTGCATCGAGTGGCCGCATGCGCTTTACGAGGAGGAGAACCATGGCTATGGTGGCCTCCGCTACCGCCTGTGCCGCGCTACCAGGAGTCACGACGACTGGGATCCCCCTCTTCGTCGCCGCTTCCAGGTCGATCAGCTCGACTCCGACTCCGGTCCTGCCAATCACCCGGAGCTGGCAGGCTGCCCCTATGAGCTCTGCGTCGACAACGCTTGCCCCCCGGGCAATTATGGCAATTGCGTAGGGAGCCCTCTCAAGCTGGGAATCCCGATCCGGACATACGACGAGTTGGCCAAATGGAGCGAGACGCTCCTCCACGTAGTGGTCGACCGGTCCCATTGCCAAGATGACTGGCCGGTTTACTCCGGTTTGGGGAGGCGTGGCCGGACCACCTCCTCCCACCGCCCCGACGCGGCCGAGCGTTCCATGGCCCAAAGGACTGCCGCCACGCCCGCTGCCTCGGCTACCCCAGCGCCACGATGGCGACCCGTGGTCACGGAGGTCAAAAAGCGCGCGGCTTCTATCACCTTTAGATCGTCATAGCTCATGGCCACCGCCGGACCAGGCTGAAAGTGGCCGAAGTCGCCGTGACCGGGGCCCGCGGCGACCGTCGTGTAGCCGTGATCCAACCCCGTCGTGCCCTTGCAAAGGCGCATTTCTCCCATCCGCTCGAAGTCCCAAGAAACCGCCCCGTTCGAGCAGTGGAGTTCAAAACCCACTTGGCAACGCGGGCCTATTGTGACTCTGCTTGCTTCGAGCAGACCGAAGGCTCCATTTGCGAATCGGGCAACTCCTGCAACGTAGTCCTCGTTCTCTACGGGCGCCTTTGGCCCGTCCTCGATGAGGGCGAAATGAGTCCCATGACCCATCTCTAAGCGGGGACGCTCTTGGATGAAGGTGGCATGGGTTGCTGATACCGCCTCGATCGGTGCAACTAGGTACTCGAGCAAGTCCACTACGTGGGAGAGGAGGTCGCCTGAGGCGCCCCAGCCGGCGAGGTCTCGTACGAAGCGCCAGCTGAGTGCACCCCGGGGATCAGCTGCGTAGTCATTCAGGAAGAATCCACGGACATGGATAACTTTGCCTAGCTCGCCTGTGGCCAGCAGGTGGTGCGCGTGTTCCACGATGGGAGCGAGGCGGTAGTTGAAGCCAACTGCGGTCCTGACGCCTGCCGACAGCGCGGCCTGCGCCACTTCGATCGTCTCCTGGGGCCCTCTGCCAAGAGGCTTTTCCACCCAAAAGTGCTTTCCCGCCTTGCAGCATGCCAGGGCTATCTCCCGGTGGAGGTAGTTAGGGGCGGTTATGCTGACCACTTCAACCTCGGGGTCCTCTACGACTTCCTGCCAGGATTCGGTAACTCGCTCGTAGCCGAGTTCCTCTTTCGCTTCCCTTCGCCGCTGCTCGGCTGTGTCCGAAGCCACCACGAGGCGGGGGCTTACTCCCAGGTCGGGATAGTGGTAGAGGAGACGTTTATAAGACTGGGAGTGCAGCCGTCCCATCCAGCCCATTCCCACGGTCCCAACCCCAATGGTGCTCATGGTGCCGCCTCCTTTATTCGCTGTCTCAGGGTCTGGATCGTCGCACGGGATGCGCTTGCTAGGAAACCCGAGTCGGATCCGACGGCAATGAAGCGAAAGCCTCGCTCCGCGTGGGCCACGGCGTTGTCGAGCGACGAGGCAAATATGCCTGGGACCACGCCCGCGGACTCGGAGGCGGCGAGCACCGCGTCAAGGGCTCGTTGGAAGCTCGGATCGTCGGTGCGGCCGGGTACTCCCAGTGAATAGCTGAGGTCGTTCGGCCCCACGAAGAGCACATCGACGCCTTGAATCTTCGCAACCTCATCAATTTCTTCAACGAGGCCGCGGCTTTCTACCTGGACGATTCCGACCACATCGTCGTTGGCCGTACGCAGTCGGTCTGGCCTCGCGCCGAAAGCGCATGATCGGTTGTAGGTGGCCACGCCCCGATCTCCCTGAGGGGGATAGCGCAAATGGCGGAGGGCTTCTCTCGCCTCTGTCGAGCTCTCGAGCCTTGGGAGCATCACCCCAGCTGCACCTAGGTCGAGGACTCGGCCGATGCGAATGCGCTCGGGGGTCTCGGTTCTCACCACAAGCGCAACACCATGAGCCTGAGCTGCTAGCAGGTGCGCCAGTAGTCCGCCGTCGTCGCCAGCCCCGTGCTCTAAGTCCACAAGCAGCCAGTCGTATCCCGACATGGCCGCTATCTCAGTTGCGAGCGGGCTATCTAGATTCAAGAAGACTCCAAAGAGCGTCTCCCCGCTGGCCAGTCGCTCCTTTAGATCTATGGTCGTGCTCAACCGTGCCACCTCTGCTCTCGGAGACCCTCTTCGTACTCGCGCCGGCGCTCGGTCACCCATTCCTGGCCAGAGACCTCGGCAGGCGCTACGTCCCACCAAGTCTCGGAAGAGGGAAGGTCCGCTCCTGGCACGGTGGGAACCACCACGACTACTGGGCCAGTCGAGGCCCTGGCCTTCTCGAGAGCGTCTCTTACCGCCTCGGCTCCCGAGGCCCGGATCGCCTGGGAGCCAAGGCCTTCAGCCACCTTGGCTAGGTCAAGTGGTAGGTAGTCCCCGCCCAGCTCATCGCCGGAGCGGTAGCGGAACTCGTTGCCAAAGTGCCTACCGACCCGGGCGAGCTGCAGCCGTCTGATTACCTGAAAACCATGGTTGTCGGAGACAACTATTGTCACTTTGAGCCCTTCCTGAACTGCTGTGACCAGCTCGGACGGCTGCATGAGAAATGATCCGTCGCCGACGAAGCTGATGACCTCACCATCTGGCTTGGCCAAGCGCACCCCGATCGCTGCTGGCACCTCGTAGCCCATGCAGGAGTAGCCAAATTCCAAGTGGCAGTAGCGCCCGCCCGTGGCGTCCCAAACCTTGAGGAGATCGCCAGGCGGTCCGCCGGCGGCTGTGATGATCACATCACCTGGCCTGGCTTGCGCTTGCAAGAGGCCAATCAGACGACCTTGAGTGACTGCGTCCCCATCTCCTTTGAATAAAGCTTCCTCCCGCAGCTTGAGCCAGTCTTCTTTTAGCTGCCGGGCGCGCCTTTCCCAGTCTGGGTTAGCTCGTACGCCCGCCTTTCTGCAGGCGTCCCGCAGACCCTCTAGGCCCGTTCTGGCGTCGGAGACGATCGCTGCGGCCCCCTGCTTAGCCGCGTCGCGACCAGAGACGTTGATCGAGGCAAACCGCACAGCAGGGTTAGAGAAGATGGATTGTGATGCTGTGGCGAAGTCGGTAAGCCTCGTGCCCACGGCTAGCACCAGATCGGCCTCGCGCACTAAGCGGTTGGCGGCGGGGTTGCCCTCCAGTCCCAGGCCGCCCATTCCCCACCACGCATCTTGCTGCACCGACCCCTTTCCTCCAAAGGTTTCGACCACGGGGATGCCGAACTCTTCTGCAAAGCCGGCAAGGACAGCCTCGGCTTCCGAATAGATGACTCCTCCACCCGCAATCAGGACAGGCTTTTTGGCTTGCAGAAAGAGCGAGGCCACCCTTGTCAGATCCTCTTCTTCTGGCAGTGGGCGGCGGATTGGCCATTCGCGTTCTTCGAAAAATCTTTCTGGGAAGTCGTAAGCCTGTGATTGGACGTCCTGAGGAAAGGCCAAAACAGCTGCACCGACCTCGCTTGGTGAAGTGAGCACCCGCATGGCCTCGGGGAGGGCAGTGAGAAGCTGTTCGGGTCGGGTTATTCGGTCGAAGAACCGGGACACCGGACGGAAGCAATCGTTAACGCTCCAGTCGGCGTAGCTGGGGTGTTCAAGTTGCTGCAGCACTGGTCCTTGGCGCCTCGTGGCATAGTAGTCTCCGGGGACCAAAAGGACTGGGAGGCGGTTGATGGTTGCTAGGGCTGCCCCAGTAACCATGTTTGTCGCCCCGGGGCCGATAGAAGAGGTCACTGCGAGCAAAGAACGCCGACGACTTTGCTTTGAGTACGCGGCAGCTATGTGGACCAGTCCCTGCTCGTTTCTGCCCTGCATGTAAGGAAGAAAGTTTCTGTACTCGTCGAGGGCCTGGCCGATTCCTGCGACATTGCCGTGACCGAAGATTCCTAGCATTCTTGGGACCAGGCGGGTCCTTCTCCCATCAGCCAAGCTGTATTGGGAGCCGAGAAAGCGCACGAGCGCTTGGGCGGCCGTCAGACGGATCTTGCTCATTCGAAGCTCAGTCCTTGTTCGCTGCGATTGTCTAACCTTGGCCGTGCAGGACTACGGTCTTTAGTTCTGTCATCTCTTCTACGGCCCATCTGGGTCCCTCCTTGCCTATCCCGCTGCCCTTTAGTCCTCCGTAAGGCATGAGGTCTGCTCGCCAGAGGGGAGTCCAATTCACATGAACGTTTCCAGCTTCGACCTCGCGCACGAACCGAAGAGCCTTTGAGACATCCCTTGTGAAAACGCCCGCTCCTAGCCCATAGCGTGTGCTATTTGCCCAGGCTATGGCAGCCTCGATGTCATCGACGGGGCTCACTGCTACAGCAGGGCCGAAAAGCTCCTCTTGGCTTAGAGGACTTCGGGGGTCTACGTCGGCCACCACCGCCGGAGACATGACTGCCCCCTCTCGTTCCCCGCCGCAGATGAGCCTAGCCCCGTTGCTCACGCCTTCTCGGATGGTCCTCTCTACCCGTGCTGCCTCTACTTCGTTGATGAGGGTGCCCATTGTGGTGGAGGGGTCGAGAGGGTTGCCAGTCCTTATCTTTCGCACTTCGCTAGCAAGCCCGTCTAGGAGATCGCCGTAGAGGGATCTGTCGGCCAAGACACGTTGCACCGATATGCAGACTTGACCGGCATTCACATACCCGCCGACCGAGATTGCTTGGATGGCCAAGTCCAGATCAGCATCATCAAGCACTGCTACAGGACACGAGGCGCCTAGCTCGAGCGAAAGCTTCTTTACGCCTGCAACCCGGCTAATAGCTTCTCCAGTTGCACTGGAACCCGTGAAGGAGATTTTTCTTACCCGGGGATCGCCACACAATGCTTGTCCAAGCTCTACTCCGGGGCCGGTAATGCAACTCAGAGCCGTGGGGACCACGCCCGCCTCAAGAAACAACTTGGTGAGCTCAAGCGCTACAAGTGGGGTAGCCCGAGCTGGCTTGAGCACAACGGCGTTTCCTGCCGCCAGAGCAGGAGCCAGTTTGTGGAGGACCAGCAGGAGGGGATAGTTGAACGGCGTAATGGCGACGACCACCCCGCAGGGTTGCCTTAGAGTAAAGCCGAGCTTGGACTTCCCTGCTCCCGGGTGAGCATCGAGGGGGAGGCTGTGTCCGTAAAGTTGACTACCCTCGAATGCCGCCAAGCGGATCAACTCCCCGGCGCGAGACGCTTCAGACGATGCCTCTGAGATGGCCTTGCCTGTTTCAAGCGCGATCAGTTGGGCGAGTTTCTCTTGATTTGTCTCTGCGAGGTCGGCTGCTCTCATTAGCACTTCGAATCGGCTATGAGCGTCCAGACTGCCCCAGGCCCTTGCCCCTTCTGAGGCTCCTGCCAAAGCCACATCTACGTCATCGATACTCGCGACGGGGACGGTGTCTATTTCTGATTGGTCATATGGGTGCCGTACTGGTTCAGATGTCTTTCCTGGCCGCCATTCGCCAGCGATGAACATCAGTGCCACTTAGAAACTCCTTCTAACTGCCCGGATAAGCCGCCCACTAGCTATTCCCTCGGCTCTCATACCACGTCTGGGTCGCTCACCAGGATGTCTCGTGCCAGCTTCGCTAGCTCGGAGGTTGCTCCGAGGAACTGTCGCAAAGTCCGCCGCGTCGCTCCGTATGTGTCGAAGTCCGCAGGCGACATGCCGTCTTCTTCGTAGGCAGCCTCGAATTCAGGAAAGCGTCTTAGGAGATCGCTTACGATGCTCGGATCTACGGGACGATCTATCCGGTTCTCAACAGCGATATCAGAGGCGTTAATGCGAACCTGCCACTGATGAGGCGGCGAAATGACGATGTCACCCCCAATCAGTTCGCTCCAGTGGAAGTGGTTCCTGAATGCAGCCGACAGAAGGCGTAGCCTGTAGCCGCGTTCCTGATAGATGCGGTAAGCCTTCTTGAAGACTGCTACGCCTGCCCATTCGAGGTGCCCGGGATCAGTAAGGATTCCACGCTGCTCCATGACAACTTTCAGCCAGTCGTCCAGCCTCCCCACCATGATTGTGCAGACTGGGCCCATTGAAGATGTGTCCTTGCCTTCCTGCTCCCTGCGTCTCAGACCTCTTTCGACCGCCTCGGCAACTTCGAGCGCCTGGGGCACGCTGAAACTCACTGTGGCGTTGATGCTCACGCCCCTGTAGGTGGCTTCCTCTATGGCCGGTAGTCCCGCAGATGTGGCAGGTATCTTCACGATCATGTTGGGGGCTAATTCTGCGAAGTGTAGGGCCTGCTGAACCAGCCGCTCTGGATCTCGAAACAGGCGCGGATCCGTTTGGATAGATAGCCTGCCATTTCGCCCCTTGCTCTCCTCGAAGGCCGGCAGGAGCAGACGAGCAGCATTCTTGGAGATCTCCTCAACTGCCGCCCAGCCAATCTCATCCTCAGTGGCACGGGACAGCTCAGCCACGAGCTCTCCGAGGCGCGGCTTCCATCTGGCCCACTCCTTGCGCAGCACCCCCAAGACGATTACCGGATTGCATGTCGCTCCAGTGGCGCCATGCTCTAGGGCGTAGCGAAGTTCCTCTTCCGATGCGGAGTCGTTCCACAGGCAAGTAGGTGTGGTCTGCGTCATCCTCTGGAGCGGGCTCAGGTGCGCGTGGGAGGACTCTGAACTGCTCACTTGTCTCCTCCGGGTCTCGATTGAGGGTTCGATTTCATTTCAAGGGTTCGATTTCATTACATATGGGTCAGGCGTGAATTGGAAAGCCAAGGTTGACCGCCCCGCGGCTGCTGCGCCAGCGGGCTGTCACGGTCTTCGCCCGGGTGTAGAAGTGGATTCCCTGCATGCCATGCATGTAGGTGTCGCCAAAGAGGGAATGTTTCCAGCCTCCAAAACTGTGATAGGCGACAGGGGTAGGTATAGGGATATTTATTCCTATCATTCCAGCTTGAATCTCATGTTGGAATCTTCGCGCGGCTTCGCCATCCGAAGTGAATATGGCTGCGCCGTTCCCGTAGGGGTTGGCATTGATAAACTCCACAGCTTCCTGGAGGTTTGACTTGCGAACCACACAGAGCACTGGTCCAAAGATCTCTTCTTTATAGATCGTCATATTGGGCTCCACGTAGTCGAACAGGCAGGGTCCCAAAAAGAACCCTCCTTCATGGCCGGTCACCTTCAGGCTGCGACCATCGACTACGAGCTTTGCCCCTTCTGCTATTCCCTTTTCTACAAGTGCAACGACTCGATTCAAGTGCTCCTGGGTCACGAGAGGGCCCATTTGGGAAGCGGGATCATCTCCAGGTCCAACGACGAGCTGCCGGCAGCGAGAAGCGATGGCGTCGACGAGCGAGTCAGCCATGTCTCCTACTGCTACGACCACCGATATTGCCATGCAGCGCTCTCCCGCTGAGCCGTAGGCAGCGGAGACAGCGGCGTCCGCTGCCTGGTCGAGGTCAGCATCTGGCAGCACCACCATGTGGTTTTTGGCTCCGCCGAGCGCTTGGACTCTCTTGCCGTTGCCTGCAGCAGTCTCGAATACATGCTTTGCCACCGGAGTTGAGCCCACGAATGAGATGGCGGCGATATTTGGATGATTGAGTATGGCATCCACTGCCTCTCGTGAGCCCTGAATGACGTTGAATACACCGTCTGGCAGACCGGCCTCTGTCCACATCTCAGCTAGGAGAAGGGAGGGAGAAGGGTCTTTTTCGCTCGGCTTTAAGATGAAGCAATTACCAGTGGCGATAGCGATCGGGAACATCCACATCGGCACCATTACTGGAAAATTGAATGGCGTGATTCCCGCCACGACGCCCAGAGGCTGACGTATAGAATAAGTATCTACATCCGAGGATACATTCTCAGAGAATTCGCTCTTTAGGATCTGGCCCAGACCACACGCGAATTCGACTACTTCCAACCCCCGTCCCACCTCGGCCATGGCGTCATCCATGGTTTTGCCGTGTTCACGTACAATGGCCGCCGCTAGTTCGGATGCCCGAGATGAAACCAGTTCTCTGAAGCGGAATAACACTTTGGTTCGGCGCGCGATTGACACGTCTCGCCAGGAAGAAAACGCCTGGAGTGCGGCTTGCACTGCCTGATCTACTTCGCGCTCTCCACCCCTCGGCACGGCTTTGGTTACCTCGCCGGTTGCAGGGTTGTACACGGCCATCCGTGAAGAGCTCACGCCATCCCATTGTTGTCCCGATATCCAATGCGATATCAGCGGAACGTCCTCTAACGACGCCATTGCGCCTCCTTGGCGGGAGAGCTCATTTTTTTAGATAGAAGAATTTGATTTTCCTTGTCAGCCAGAATGGCCCAGTCGCTCTGAGATTCGAGCGGCAGCTTCTAGTACTAGTGCTACGGTTCTTTCTTCGGATGCCTCAAGAATTTTTGATCTCAATCCCCCAACTGAAATAGCTGCTCTTATTGCACCAGTGTGATCAAAAATCGGCGCTCCCACGGAAGCTATGCCGATTGTCACGTCCTCATCACTTATCGCATAGCCAGCTTCGCGCGTCTCCTTTAGAAGCTTCAAGACTTCATCCCTAGAGGTAGGGCTGGCTGGTGTCATCGGCTCTAGCTTTGCTTCCGCCAAGTATTCTTCCCACTGTTCTTCGGGTTCGAAGGCCAAAAGCACCCTCGGCCCAGCGCCGAGATGAAGGGGGAGCGAGCCTCCCAGTTGGAGGGCCATCGAGCGAATATGTAGGCCTTCGAGACTCTCTATGCAGACCGCGTCAAACCCGCGTCTTATAGTCAGGTACACAGTCTCTTCCAGCTTTCGATGAAGCTCGCCCATCGCTTCTGATGCCGCCTCTCGTACATCGAAGCGAAGTGCTACTGAACTTCCGAGCCTGAAAAGCTCTAGGCCGAGGCGATAGCCCCCGTGCTTGGGCCCCTGCTCCACATATCCAAGAGACGCCAGGTCTTGGATCAGGCGGTAAACGGTCGGCCGCGGCTCTCCGAGGATAGCGGCAAGCTCTGGGACGGTCAGGTCGGGGCGCTGCTGAAGATGGTTGAGGATACGAGCAACCTTGCCAAGCACCTTGACCTGAGGAGCGAAGGGTTCTTGCTTGTCTGCCATCTTCATTGATGTGTCATTCGTTCGCCTTGGGCTCATCTCAACTGTCATCCATATGTGGTTGTTGCCAGAGCCCCGGCAAGTCGGTCCAAATTACGGACAAAATCATCATATTACAGACTACGTTGTGCAACGGCCCTTGTCAAGGGCGTGTGAAGGCAGCCTTCAAACTCAGTGACTGGCCGGACCGGCTCGTTTAGCTGAATATTGAGCTGGTGGCTTCTTGCATTGCCTGTTGGCCCCACAGGAAGTCAAGGACGCCGTAGCGGGTTCGAATCCGGTCTGCTTGGCGAACGCACGCCGCCAGGAGATCTTCTCCTATGCCCTTTAGTGGCAACGGGTCGGCCAACCCAGCAGCCAACAGGGCTTGACTTACCTCTGGATGGATTGAGCAGGCTTCCTCAAGCGTTAAGCGGATCTCGGGCCATCTGGACTTGGCCTGCTGGAACGTTGGAGCATGGTTCTCGAGCCAGCTTTGCTTTTGGGCATGGATACTGGCGAGGTCGTGGACTCGAGGGCCGAATAGCCACGTCGCTTCGAGATCGAGCGAAGGCGGGACTCTAAGGGCGGGATCGTTTAGATGGTCTCGTTTCTCGGAGAAAGCTACTTGAAAGCAGGGGATGCACAGGTGAGTTGCGTAGCCTGCTTGGATACCGTGTGGCGCTCCGGGAATCTTTCCGGCAGATGACAGCAGGTCAAGCAGGTGACTTAACAGGTGCTCCGATCCGCTCGCCGGCCTGGAGCTTCCCACGGTGGCCATTGCTTGGCCGGTGGCAAGCAATGCTTGCAGCAGGCGGACAACGGAGCTTGCATCATTGTCGAGCAGGCCAGCTAGATCTGAAAGCACCGTGTGCAGGGCTGATTTGACCGTCTCTATTGCCCCAATGCAGATTGGCTCGCCGTAGAGGTGGTGCGAGAGAAGCCAGTCTGTCAAAGCGGTTGCCTTGGCCAGCAAGTCTCCAAGTCCCCAAAGGCGCATCTCAGGAGGCGCGTCGGCAATGACCTGAGTGTCGGCAAATATAGCAACGGGGGGCTTTGCTGCGAAGCTCAACCGCAGACCTTCTGCTGTGAGGGCCGAGACCGACGACGCGTAGCCGTCCATTGAAGCCGCTGTAGCTACTGCCACAAGGGGAATTCCGCATCGGTCAGCTGCATAACGGCAAAGATCGCAGATTGTTCCTGAACCCACGGCAATCACTGCCTGAGGGGCTCGCCTCCGCAGGGTAGATGTGAGCATCTCAGCGTTAGAGAGCTCAGGACGCAGCTTGGACTCCAGTCCCAAGATTTCAGTCTTGGCCGATATTCGTGCGGAGCTCAACTCGCCGAGAAGGCTCTGGGCACATGCATCGTATGTGTTCGGATCTGCTACAACAATCACGGCTTGCCAGTGATGTTGACGACAGAAATCGCTGGCAAGTTGAAGGCCATCCCGGCTTACCTCGACTGTGCCTACCGGCTCGCCAGATTCGGCTGCGCAGCCGCAGCGGAGTACAGGTGACCAGATGGGTGTTGACTCAGAACTACTCACGGGCATCGCCCGGCTGACCGTAGTAGGAGGCGGGGCCGTGCTTACGAAAGAAGTGCCTTTCTACCAAATGCGAGGCTAAGGGTGTAGATCGCGGCTCTAGGAGAACCGTGGCCCACGCCATCTGGGCAATCTCTTCCAAACTGATCGCCACCTCCACAGCTGCCATCGGAGTCTTTGCCCAGCAGAAGGGGCCGTGGCCGGCCACCAATACAGCGGGACACTCCAAGGGAGATCTACCCTCCAGAGCCTCGATGATCACATTGGCAGTCTCTGCCTCATACTCGCCGAGCACCTCTTCTCTCGTCATCGCCCTCGTTACTGGAATGGGGTGCGGGGATAGGTCGGCATGGGTAGTGCCCAGCAAGGGAATCGGGCGCTGAGCTTGTGCCCAGGCACTTGCCCAGCGCGAGTGGGAGTGCATTATCCCCCCTATGTCATCGCTGAATGCCCGGTAGAGCCGGATGTGGGTGGGGGTATCGGTGGAGGGGCGTAGACGCCCCTCCACCACTTTGCCCTCCAGATCCACCACAACCATGTCTTTGGGTTCCATTGCTGAGTAGGCCACACCGGATGGCTTGATGACGCAGAGGCCACTCTCGCGATCGAAAGCGCTCACATTGCCCCAAGTGAGCTTTACCAATCCTGAGTGCGCTAGCTGTTTATTGGCCTCCCAGACTGCCTTCTTTAGAGATTCGAGCATCTAGGCCTCGACGAAATCTATGTCGAGCAGGTTGGCCAGGATGCGCCACCTTTCCACCCATGATCCCAAGTTTGTGCAGAAGTGGTGGGTGCCTCCATGGCGCAACCACGTGTTTAAGAATGGCCGCACCCCGGCAGCGGGCCGGAAGTGGAAGTAAGGCATTTCCACCTTCGGCAAGGGCGGGGTGTCGAGAACCTCACCTGTTCCCGAGAGCAGGGTATAAGCCTCTCCCTCGAGGGGGATGAGGGTGGTGACAGTGGCAGGGCCTGGCTCGGCTGAGAAGACTGCCGTCGGGGGATTGCCAAGGCCCCCTATCCCAAGCTCTCTATCTATCAGCCTCACGGGGCGATCTTTCCTTGCAACCCGCCAGTTGCCTTCCCCCATGTGACTAATGAGTACTGAATCGAGCTGAAAGTCCATTGCATACATCTCAGAAAAGTGAGCGTTACCAATAAGCATGTGAGAAGCGCACATGAGGGCGCACGTGTTAGTGTCTCCTTCTGCTCCAAACCCGTAGCCGTCCGCCATCAGATCTGAGGCCGCGAGCAACGGTAGTTGCTCGAAGCGGCCATCCTTACCAAACGGTTCGAAGTGGAAGGAAAAACCCCTGTATCCGCGCTCTTCCAACATCTGTCGCAGGGCGATCTCTAGTCTCACGGCATATGCATGACGCTCCTGCGGTAGGTTTTCGGACACGGCAAAGAGCTCGTGATGGCGTCTAATTATGGCGTCGATTTCCGTGTCGCTTACTGTATCCATCCGTCTATGTAGCTCGCCGAGGTTCTCGTTTACTACTACGGGGCCTAATCTTCTAGCAAGGGCGGGAGGATCATAAAGTACGTCACCCATTCCGTTCATGGGATAGCCGAAGAGCGCTATCTTGGTGCGCTTTAGCTCAGTGACTGTAAGAGCAGCCATTGCCCAAGATTCGAAAGCATCTCGGAATGATTGGGACTTCCAGTCCTCGGTGATTACCCAGTAGGGCAGACCGGCTCGAAGGAGTGCGTTGGACTGGTCCTGGGCTCCATGGATTCCCTGGTTGTAGGTGAGATCTGCCATGTCCCACTCCTCCGTTACCACCGGCTCAGGCTGGATGTTGGCGAGGAGGAGCGGGATTGGATGGTCCAGCAGTGCGCGAATGCTGCGCATAGCTGGACCATAGGTGAGCATTACAATCATGATGCCATCTACCTGAGCATCGATTAGCTCTTTTGTGATGGCCTCTATATCGTCACGATTTCTGGCTGGTCGGATGAATACAACATCGGCAATTGAACTAAGGCTTGCTGCGACTTCCCGGGCATAGTTTGCCTGATGCTCCGTTATGCCCGGAATCATGTCATCATAGAGTTCCTGCATGATGCCAAGAAATCCGATCTTAGGTTTACGCTGTGGCGTCAATTCTGCTCCTTCCATTTGCAGACATATTTAGTATTGTGAATGGCTGGAAGTAGATTACTGAGTGGCCCTGAGCGGTCTGACAGACCGTCACGCCTGAGACTTCCCTGGTTCATACATTGTTGCTAGCAGGGTCTTTCACTGGCCCTCCGATGCGGTTTGGGACGCCCTATCTGCATCAATCTTTATCTTTTTTAACTCAGAGAGCCACGAAACTTGCTTGCCAAACGTGTTGTGCATTGCGAGGAAGATTCGAAATAGGTCCTCAAGGATTGGTCTTGCAGACTTCAGTGGCTCGTATCTACTGCTAGTTCCGGGGTCGAGGGCTCTTGAAGCAGCCGCGATGCCATCGAATCCTCCTCGGGCTGCGCCCGCCGCAACTGCGCCGAAGAGAGCAGATCCGCGAGCTGGCACCTGAGTGGAACCAGCCACCTCAACTGGACAGTCTGCTGCATCTGCCATGAGCTGCATGAGCAACGGGGCACGCTCCGCAAGTCCGCCGCAGGCGACAATCCTCTCGAACTGGAACCCGCCGCTCTTGAAGTTGTCGAAGATGACGCGGTTGCCGAATGCGATCGCCTCGAGTAGTGCACGATAGAACTCCGCACGGGTTGTCTGGAGGCCAAGTCCTGCTACCACCCCGCTCAGGGATGCATCGGCAAGAATGCTCCGGTTGCCGTTCCACCAGTCGAGTGCTACTAGTCCGCTCTGTCCCCAGGTCATTTGCGAGGCTTCCGATTCAAGTTGGTGTAGGAAGCTGGAAACAGACCGTGTCGCACTGGGGCCTGAGTCCCCGGAAAGTAGAAGTTCAGCAAACCAGCCGAGCATGTCCCCAACAGCCGCTTGGCCTGCTTCGTAGCCAAAGAGCCCAGGCAGGATGCCATCCCTTGCTACTCCGGTTATGCCTTGGAGAGGGATCAGCTCAGGATGGACAGCGAGGTCACAAGTCGAGGTTCCTACGACAGTGACGAATGCGCCAGAGCCGTGGACGCCCGCTCCGGGGAACGAGACAAAGGAGTCCACGTTTCCGACTGCTATGGCGGTGTCTGGCCGAAGGCCAAGCTCAGTAGCCAATTTTGGTCTAAGCGTGCCGGCGGAAGTGCCAAGAGGGGCAAAGGTAGTGCCGAGCTTCTCAGTGGGTTCCCTAAAGCCGGGATATGCAGCCTCGAAGTATTCCGCGCTAGGGAAACCGTCGTCTGGGGACCAGCATGCCTTGTAGGAGGCTGGGCAAGCAGACCGGACGAGCTTGCCTGACAGATACCAGACGAGCCAGTCTGTTACCTCCACAAAAGCCCAACAAGCTTCATAGACTGCCTTGTCTTCGAGCCAGATCTCTATGAGCTTTGGGAAGTACCACTCCGACGATAGCTTGCCGCCGTATCGAGCGAGAAACGCCTCACCTCGTTCCTGCGCAACTAGATTTAGTCGGTCGGCGATTGGTTGAGCCGAATGGTGCTTCCACAGTTTCAGCCAGGCATGGGGGTGTCTTTCCCACTGTTCGTCCAGGCACAGTGGCCTGCCAGTTTCGTCTACGGGGAGAACGGTGCAAGAAGTTGTGTCAACTCCGATTCCGATTACTTTCTCAGCTGCGGAAGGGACCTCCTCTATCACGGCCTTGACGCCAGAGCTGAGCGCGTTCAAGTAGTCGGCGGGGTGGTGGAGAGCCCAGTCGCTTGGCAAACGCTCCCCGCTGGTCGGCAGGAAGTCGTCTATGACTCCATGCTCGTATAGATGCTCGGAACACGCCACCTCCTCGCCAGACTGCAAGTCCAGAAGAAGGGTTCTGGCGGACGCTGTGCCAAAGTCCACGCCTATGGCGTAGGCTTTGCCGTTGCTGGGCATCGTCTCCTCCGTTCTCCTCACCCCTGGTCGGGCTGATTATCCTGATGCTTTTTGCGGCATCTGTGCGCTGGTACTCTAGTGACGTCGTAGCGAGATGTTAGCGTTCTCAGTAGCTTGACTGATAGTGCTACGATTTGGACATCGGTCTCGGGCAGGGAGGTCAGCTGGGGCCTGTGGGGAAGGGGAGTTCTCTTGCTATCTATGAAGTAGCCAAGCCTGTGACTATGGTGTGTCAGACGCCAGGACACCAATGATGGAGCTGAGGGGGCTCAACGCGCGGAGTGGATGGTCAGAATTGAGTCCAACGCCTAGGGAGCCGGTGGAGCGCAAGGCGCGTGGAGATACCGCTCGGCGCCCCTCCATTACCGATGTAGCGAGGTTGGCTGGATTTTCTCACCAGACTGTGTCTCGAGTACTGAACGGGCACCCAAGCGTGCGTCCAGTGACTCGGGCTCGGGTTCTGGCTGCCATAGAAGAGCTGGGATACCGGCCGAACAGCGCTGCCCGAACCCTTGCGAGCGGCCGCTCCAAGACCCTCGGGGTAGTTGCTATCGATACGATCCATTATGGCCCATCGTCCACTTTGTATGGCATCGAGCAGGCTGCCAGGAACGCGGGTTACTTCGTAAGCATCGTTAGCGTCCAAGCCCTTGATCGAATGTCGGTTCGAGATGCCATAGATCGGCTGGTCGACCAGGGGGTAGAGGGCATTGCAGTCATCGCGCCATTCGTATCGGCGCAGGCTGCATTGGATGAGCTTCCGGAGAAGATGCCTGTAGTTGCAGTCGAAGGTAATCCCGAAGCGGAACTGTCAGTCGTCACCGTGGACCAAGTCGAGGGAGCGAGGCTGGCTACTAGCTACTTGTTGTCGTTAGGTCACGAGACGGTGTTTCACGTTGCGGGGCCGCCGGAGTGGCAGGAAGCGCGGCTCAGGCTTGAGGGGTGGCGACAAGCTGTTGCGGAGTCGGGTGCCGGGGTGCCGCCAGTGGTCTCGGGGGACTGGAGTGCTCGCTCCGGCTACTCGGCGGGGCAGGTGCTAGCCCGTGTTCCAGAAGCGACAGCGATATTTGTGGCCAACGACCAGATGGCCCTGGGTCTGCTCCTCGCCTTGCATGAGCGAGGTAGGGCGGTGCCAGACGAGGTGAGCATTGTGGGGTTCGATGATGTTCCTGAGGCAGAATTCTTTGTGCCGCCGCTCACCACGGTTCGCCAGGATTTTGCTCAAGTAGGGCGAGCAGCGGTGGAATTGCTTGTTGAGCAAGTAGAGGCAGGATCACGTCTGGCGAGAAGGGTCGTGATTCTGCCGGAGCTGGTGGTCCGAGCTAGCGCTGGTCATCCAAAAGTGGCATAGAAAAGCTGTGCCCAGCTCCCTTGTCTACCGTTCAAGAGAACGCTAACATTCGTGCGGTCGGTGTAGTAAGGGTAGAGCATTCCATCAGGAGTGAACTCCCGGCTCATGGTAAAGGGGAATGCTTGCCGTCAACATTGGTTTGGGCCCGCAGAAATCCTTTGCCGTAGGGGGACAATTGGCACACTTGGTGGTAGATCCTGGGCGGAGCCTCGGAAACGTAACTAGAAGCCTGTTCGGAGGCTTTGTTGAGCATCTAGGGCGCTGCATCAATGGGGGCTTGTTCGACCCTGGCTCGTCGAGGGCGGATGCACGAGGTTTCCGATCCGACGTGATGCAACTGATCAAGGCTCTACGCCTAGGTGTACTGCGTTGGCCAGGAGGAAACTTCGTCAGCAACTACCACTGGCTGGATGGCATCGGTCCGCGCGAACAGCGGCCGGTCAGGCGAGAGCTTGCTTGGGGAGGCATCGAACCGAATGGATTCGGCACAGATGAGTTCCTTGCTTACTGTGGAGAGATCGGTGCTGAGCCCTACATCTGCCTAAATATGGGCACGGGTACTCTTCGAGAGGCACTCGAGTGGGTTGAGTATACGAATGAGATCGCCCAGACGACATTGGCGGATTTGCGACGAGCCAACGGTCACGCTGAACCATATCGCGTCGGATGGTGGGGGCTCGGAAACGAGATGTATGGAGAATGGCAGATTGGCCAGATGTCTGCAGAGGAGTACGCCGCAGAGGCTAGCCGGTGGGCGAAAGCACTTAGGAAACTTGACCCATCTATAAAGCTGGTTAGCTGCGGTCTGAATGGTTGGAGTGAGTGGGACCGCACCGTGATTGACGCTTTAGTGAGCCAAGCAGACCTCCACTCACTACATCTATATACAGGTGATGAAGACTACTGGACAAACGTGCTGAGTCCGCATCAAGCTGAGCGGGCGATTCAGCTAACAAAAGCGATGAGGCTTTTTGCTTCATATCAGAATAGTGCATCTCTGATGCAGGGAATTGCATACGATGAGTACAATGTCTGGTACCGAACATCTGACGGATTTCTCGAGGAGCACTACAGTTTTGATGATGCTCTTGCGGTGGCAACGTATCTAAATATATTTGTGCGACATTGTGCTGAGGTTCGGATGGCAAATCTTGCCCAGATGGTCAATGCTATTGCCCCAATAGTTACGATGCATGATGAGGTCTACTTACAGCCTATATTTTATCCTTTTCTTTGGCATTCGACCGCGGCATTGGACGAGGCCGTAGCCGTGGATAATTATTCGAGCGAGGTAATTTTACCCAAGGATCAAGTAGGCAGATGGGGTCACAGGATTGCTGACCTTGCTCCCTTTAAGGTCCTAGATGCTTGTGCTAGTGTGACTCAAGACCGTACCAAACTTGCACTTTGCATTGTTAATAGGCAGCCTGATGCTCCGACTCGTACATCTGTGGTATTGCGCGATGTAAGCTTTGTGACGCCGGTGAGGGTAAAGGTTATGACCCAAGCCGATTTGGATATGAAGCTCACTGAAGCCGAAACCATTAGGGGAATAGCCCCACTTCTCACTGGCAAGATTGGGCTTTTCGAGGGGATAGTTGTCAGCGATGGACAGTCGGTCGAGCTTGAACTGCCGGCTAAGTCGTTTGTGGTCCTTGATGCCGAACTGAGTGCCTCTTAGAAGGCCCAGTGTCTTGCTAATGAGCAGCCGCGGTTTAGCTGGTTAGCTTTACATTTTCGAAACTAGAAGTGGCGCGTGTGAAATGAGTATGCACCTCGCGTTAGTGGCGTTTTGTTTATGACGCCGTGGCAAGCGAGAAGTTGCACAGATGCGCAAGCGGAGAGCGTGATAAGGAGGAGCTAAGTGAGGCGGAGCAGTAGATATCTCGGAGGCAGGGCCTTTCGTTAATAAGCAGGGCTTTTAGTTAATTGGAGTGTTCTGCGCTCCGTTGGCCGAAGAGCCCTCGTGGTGGGCTGGGCAACTTTGGGGATGTCGTGCTATCACGGTTGAGTATCAGCCCGGCCAGGCCGCCCGCAAGTTCGGTGCGTAGCACCTGTTGCGACGCAAGAGGAACTGTCCCGATTTGCTTGTTGGCCACATGACTTCTTCTTCTGTCAGGTGGTTCGCCAATTAGCAAACTCCGGATGGACCGTTGAGCTGGTCTCTACTCCGGAGGCCGGATCTCTGAAAGTAGCCGAGTAGAGGCGCTCTCGGGAAGCACAGTAAGTGTTTTTATGCTGTGCGGAGTTGTGTGTTGTAGCGAGCGAGTCCTGTGGGGTGTGGGGAAATGCGCTTTCCCCAGGGGTTGTTGGAGTCAATTGCTTCGCTAGCTAGCGAATGGGCTTGGGCGTCAGCGGGCACGTTGCAATGTTACCTGTGATTTGAAATTAAGGCTTTGGGCCTATAGCAAACATTGGGGATTCACTCGATAGGGTTGAAAATTGAGGGTATCGCATTGATATTCTAAAGTCTGGGTGCTTATACCCAACCAAGCAAGGTGCTGACGGCGGAGGGGTGGCGACGAATCGTAACTTGGTGCTGGCGATGATATGGTCGTCGACGAACGGGATGAGGATGCATAAGAGCTGGTCGGAGATGGGGGGCAAGTATGAGCAATAAGCGAATGGCCGGTCGGGAGAAAGTTAGACAATAGGACGGCAAGGCATGAATAGGGACGCAATAGCACGAGTGGACGGAGCGGTGTTGCCGGAGTATTGTTTGTGCAGCTGGGGGACGTGGTTGGCCCCAGGGACGCTACTGGAGATCTCTGATGTGTAGCGGTTGAGATGCGGTTGGGTTTCTCGGAAGATTATGGGTTCCGATGATTTGGAAGGAGTAATGCTGGGGAATAGGAGCGTAAGCTCAGAGGGCTCGCAAGATGGGAGGAAGCGCCCACAGCGGGTGCAGCGGCGGCCCACGATCGTAGACGTGGCCGAACTGGCGGGCGTATCTGTTGGCACAGCTTCGAAGGCGTTGAATGGGCGGGGCAGCCTTAGGCCAGAGACCAGGGCGAGAGTTCTTCGGGCAGCTAAGCACGTCGGTTTCGAACCCAATGCTCTGGCACAGAGCCTCCTTGCGGGTCGTAGCTTTACCGTTGGCTTGTTGACCACAGACAGTTTTGGTCGGTTCAGCATTCCGGTGGTGATGGGCGCCGAGGACGCCCTAGGTGAGGGGCGCATATCTGTATTTCTTTGCGATGGCAGAGGAGATCCAGAGCGTGAAGCGAGGTATGTGCGCACGCTTTTAGCAAGGCGCGTTGACGGCATCATTGTTACGGCTAGACGGGTTGACCCTAGGCCTCCTATAGCACCCCACTTGCCAATTCCCGTCGTGTATGCAATGACCCAGTCTACAGATCGCGGGGACCTGGCGGTACTACCAGACGATGAAGGTGGGGGTCGAATTGCGGTGGAACATCTGATCCAGCTGGGGCGTCGGCGCATAGCACACGTGACAGGCCCGGAACGCTTCGCCGCTGCTGTACGGCGCGCTAAGGGGGCCTTGGCTGCCCTAGATGAGGCTGGAATGTCGATGGCAGGAGGGGGCGTCTTCTTTGGGGAGTGGAGTGAAGAGTGGGGTAGGAGGTCATTGAGTCAAATTTTGGATACGGAGCCCCATACTGACGCTATTTTTTGCGGTAGTGATCAGATTGCCCGTGGAGTGACGGACGCACTGCGCGAGTTGGGTATAAGAGTACCCGACGATATCGCAATTGATGGTTATGATAATTGGGAAGTTATAACTAATGCGGCTAGGCCTCCTCTTACGACAATAGATCCAAATCTGGTAGAAGTTGGCAGGGTAGCGGCACGCGAACTTCTAGCTGCTATCAACGGTACTATGGCTGGGGGAGTGAGGATCGTGACTCCTAGACTCGTTGTGAGGGAGTCCACTGGTGGCACGTCACAGGCTCCTCTTCAGGAGCAATCCATGGAGCATCTAGAGCATAAAAGATAAAATAGGGTAGTACATTCGTATGTATTGCTGAATATATCACTAGAGTGTGGAAGGCAGTTATGGTAGTAAAGTTGTCGATGAATACCTGGTGCCTACGACTCGGGGTTCAATCGAGACATTTGGGGCTCATTGGCTTATCGCTAGGGAGACTATATCTTCGTGACTAAGCTGACTCCTCGATGGTTGTCGTGGATATGGTTCCCATGGGATTTGTAGCAGACTAGCAACTCCGAGCCTCTATGATCTTGATAGGGGATATAGAGGTGATGGCGCTACGGGGAATGTAAGCAGGTTTTGTATACGGAATGGGTGTTGGGTATATCATAATGTAATTGTACGGGCAGAGTTGGTCTCAGAAGATATGTATATTTCCTTTATGGATGGATGTATGCCCACCCCTCTTGTTGTCTACGTACAAGGTGGGTTACTCCTGCGGGAACAATCTTTACTTCAGCAAGGAGGTCCGACGCTGAGAGGTTTTGGGCCCGAAGACTATTGGCGCAGGCTACAAAGAGTACCCCGCGATGGGCAAGGTCGCGGATCTGACTTGCTGAAGAGCTTTGCTTGAGGAGATGTACTACAGCAGGCCCGTTGAAAACCACCTCAACCTGCGCTTGGTCACCTGTATCGTCAAGAAGGTTGGCAACGTTTGCAAGAGTGATGCTCCGCGAGTTGTCATCTTGTGAATTGATATGAAAGACGACTGCTAGAGTTTCGCCTATAGGATCCATGAATGAGCATCATATTCTTTTTCTTGGAGATAGGCTCTGTCAGCATATCTAGATGGGTGTGCAGGCTGTAGAGGGGCCTCGTGCGTAGTTTGTGGTCTGCCGAGCAGTGGTGTGGAGCGGGAGAGGCGCATATTCGGAGGGCCAGGGGGTGGCCCACCAGTCGAGCAAGGCTCTGGAGCTGCAATCCGGAGGAGAGATGGCCGCTGCATGGTCATTTACGGAAAAGCTCAGTTGAGCAAGGAGGAAGGAAGCGCAGCTGGCAGGGAAGAGACTGGCAGGGAAGAGAATGGATACCGTAGAGCGACTTGGAGTCACCTGGGCAATGCCAGCCCTGACCCGTAGAAAGCTCCGGTGGAGAACTTCGTCGAGGGTTGCAACAGTTGGCGATGCCACGTGTCATACTGACTGATACTGAACCTTCGTGAGTGGGCGCTGTCCCAGGGTATTCACCCCCAGACCGCTTATCATTGGTACCGACAAGGCAAGCTGCCGGTCCCGGCTCAGAAGATGGGCAAACTCATCCTGGTGGGCGACCTCGAAGCCCCAGCTCGCCAGGGGCGTGGACGTACGGTGATCTATGCCCGGGTCTCCTCTGCCGACCAGAAAGCTGATCTCGACCGCCAGGTGGCCAGGATGGTGGCGTGGGCAACGGAGCATGGTCACTCGGTGGATCAGGTGGTCACTGAAGTGGGCTCGGCATTGAACGACCATCGCCGCAAGTTTCTCGCTTTACTCAGGGATAGAACCGTAACCACCATCCTGGTTGAGCACCGGGACAGGTTCTGCCGCTTCGGAGCCGAGTACGTCGAGGCTGCACTTGCGGCCCAGGGTCGTCGCTTGGTCGTCGTCGATTCCTCGGAGGTGGACGACGACCTAGTTAGAGACGCCACAGAGCTGCTCACCTCGCTTTGTGCCCGCCTCTACGGTCGGCGCTCGGCCTCCAAGCGAGCCAAGCGTGCAGTCGAGGTGGCTTGCGGGGAGGCCGTCGCATGATCGTGGCTCTGCGGACCACAGCCCAAGCAGCTCGCGTGGCCGAGCTCACGGGAGGAACGCTTCTTTATGACGACCAGGGAAAGCCGACGTCCAAGGTCGCACTCGACGACTTCGATGCACACCTCAAGGCCGTGGAGTCTGTGTCGGTCCTGTTTCGGTGCTTCGACGACGACGGCACCGAAGTCCCCTCCGGTTGGGTGCTGACTGGAGCAACCTTCGAGGTCGAGTGGCCCAGGGAGCCAGAGCGTCGATCGCTCATCTGGTCCCATTTCGGTGCCCGTCGTTTCGCAAAAAACTGGGCACTTGCTCAGGTGAAGGCCGACTTGGACGCAAGGAAGAAGGACCCGAGCCATGCCTCGGTCCCCTGGACGCTCGAAGGTCTCCGCAAACGCTGGAACGAGATGAAGGGCGAGGTCGCCCCCTGGTGGGCCGAGAACTCGAAGGAGTGCTACTCGGCAGGGATCGCCGATGCTGTCGCAGCACTCCACAACTGGTCGAAGTCCAAGCGGGGCAAGCGCAAGGGCCGGCGGGTAGGCTTGCCTCACTTCGAGTCCAGGAGGCGGGCTCAGAACCGTGTCCGCTTCACGACCGGTGCCATGCGTTTGGAGCCAGACCGCCGCCACCTCACGCTTCCGGTGATCGGCATCCTGCGCTCGAAGGAGAACACCCGACGGGTTCAGCGCCACGTGGCCAAAAGCGATGCCCGCATCCTCTCGATGACCCTCTCAGAGCGGTGGGGGCGGTTGTTCGTGTCAATCCAGTACGCACTAAGGACCAAGGTCGTTTCCCCGACCGCGGCCGCCCCAGCCAGGCCAGATGCCCGGGCCGGAGTGGACCTTGGGCTGCGCGTGCTCGCCACCGTCGCTGACACCGACGGCAACATACTCGTAGTCCCGAACCCTGCCCCGCTTAGGGCCGCACTCGCCGAGCGGCGCAAGGTCGGACGACAGCTCTCACGGCGCATCCCCGGATCGCGCGGCCACCGGCGAGCGAAAGCCAAGCTCGCCCGGTTGGACCGTCGATGCGTGCATTTGCGCCGGGAGGCTACCCACCAGCTCACGCGGCGGCTGGTGGGCACCTACGGCGAGATCGTGATCGAAGATCTCGACATCGCCGCCATGAAGCGGTCAATGGGCCGCCGGGCCTTTCGGCGTTCGGTCTCAGACGCCGGACTTGGGGCCATCCGTTCAGCCTTGGTGTACAAGGCTAAGTGGAGGAGGACATGTCTCATTGTTGCCGACCGCTTCTTTGCCTCGTCCAAGTTCCACCACGGATGCGGCGGGGCCCTCATGGGCCCAAAACTCGCCAAGCACCTCACTTGCGAGGTATGCCACACAGTGGTGGATCGAGACGTCAATGCAGCGAAGAACATCCGCGATTGGCCGGATCATGCTAATCCTGGTTCAGTTGGAGCCAGCGCCCCGTTCGACCCCGGGCCACTATCAGGTGGTACAGACGGCGGGCCCGATGGCCGGTTGACCGACCACCGGGCGAGACGGCATAAGACCAACGTCGTGTTGGCCGCTGTCGGTGAGGCGAGAACCGATGCTCGCGCAAGCGAGCAAAGGAACCCAGCAATGGGTGAATCTGTGTGATGCTCACTAAAACTCACTTAGATGCAACGGTTGCCAACGGTTGCCAGGCCTAGGATGTAAAAGATGTCTGAGGCTCGCTTGCGCTTCGTGCGCAATAGACAGCTCCACGCCGGCCAGGCGGCGAGGGCCGGCTAATGCCTGAGGGATGGCATGTGGCGCCGCGAGCGCCAGTTCGGTTCCGTGACCTTCTCACCTTGCGGGCGGCCATGATTGCGGGCAACGTGGTGCCCTGGAGCTTCTGGCCGAGCGGCTCCGAGTCGGGCTTGGTGTTGGCCTCTGGGTGGCAGGCCCTGCAGCGTTCGTTCTCGGCTGGGGCAGCGGCAATGGAGTGGTCGCGGAGGCCTCGCACCGCTTCGGTCTGGTTGGCTACGACTGAGAGACAATCGGAGAGTAGCGCTGACGGAAGGGCCGCCTGGACATCGCCCTGTCGAGGATGCCCCCGCAGGCTTCGCAGTCGCGGAACAGTTGCGGCGCACCAGGCTTGGTGGTGTTCCCAGCGCTGCGCCATGTGAGGTTGGCGGACACAGCGGACTTGGGGGCTCGGACCTTGGCGGCCGGTTCCTTCGAGCGTGAGCGCATCAGAGTCATTGCCGGTTCCCACTTGCCCTCGACAGCACGGCCGAGCAAATGGTAGAGGTGCTCGGCTTGGAGAGACGGCTCGTTCCGAGAGCAGCATCTTGGCCTCGAGGTAATAGCAAAGGGCGAATGCGATGGCGAGACACCTCTGGCGCTAGCCTTTTCGCCTCCGGGCTTGTCCTCCTCCTTGGGTGTTGTGGTGGACTGGCGGTTTTGGGCCTTTCGCCTGGTCAAGCGAGGCCTCTTGCTAACAGGCCTTGTAATCAGGCCTTGTGATTAGGCCTGGCTGGGCGACGCGCCTCCATGCCCATCAACTCCGATCGTCTCCTTCCGCTTTGGGTTCGCTAGAGGCAGCCCCAGGGGCAGGTGCGACTCTTACGCGGAGGGGGGAGGCGACAGGGACCATGGTATCGCTCGAGTGGAAAGGCCCGGGCGCGCCTAAGTGCCGACTCGATCTGAGCTGAGTTGTGTGCGCTGGCTCTTCTCTGAGTCAAGCTGGTGAGGGTGTTTAGGCTTTGGGACAGGTGGACCTCGTAGGAATATTGGGTCTTGCTTGCTGCCGAATCGACTGGTTCGGGCTGCGGAGAGCTGGCCCAGCCGAGACACGCAAGACAAATCTGGCTGAGTTGGAGGGCCTAGCTTTGGCGTGGACGGCCCTGCGGCAATGGCGTAGGATACAGCTTTTTATCGGCGCGGAGCGTGACAGAGGGCTCCCGCTCGCCCTTGCGAATGCCCTTATTCACAGGGATTGGAGCCGATGTTGAAAACAATCCGGGGCCAGCTTCAGTTCTTTGATTAAACAAAAAGCAAGTTTTATTTGACTTGAGGCGAGCTCTGGCTCGAGCCAGCAGAGATGTAGGCCGAAGCTTGAATCTGGGTAACCTACGGCCGGCCGAAGGCTTTGGGCCTAGCCGAGGCCTAAACACAATAGTCTACCCAGCCAGCTCTTTTCCCCTCGGACATCAAGACATCATTTGTGGATCGATATTTGGTTGTCGATCGTCTTCGGCAGCGGCTCAGCAGTCTTGAGCTATGAGTTCAGGTTTTGCCCTGGACCCCAAAGACCCTAACTCACTGGAGCGCTGCTGGTCCGGCTGCAGCCTCGGCTCGGATACGGATGAGGAGGCGGTCTTCTTCAACCATGGCCTGGCGGTAGCGGTCCCAGTCCGGGTGTTCGCCTGCTACGCGCTTGTAGTAGTCGACTAGGGCCTCGATCGCGTCGGGCCCTTCGAGCAAGAAAGCCTCACCGTCCAGTTGGACCCAGGGTCCGAAAAACCCATCCCCTAGTACGAGGAGCGATACTCGCCGGTCACGGCGAATGTTGGCTACCTTGGCGGTCTTGCGTCGAGTGGAGACGATCAGGAGACGCTCTGCGTCGACGCCCGCCACGACCGGGCTCATTTGCATCCCTCCCTGGGACTTGTGGGTGAGGAGGACTGCCCGATGGTGGTCCTCCACGAAGGCCAGGGCTGTCTCGAGGGGTATCTTCATGCTTCCTCCCCTGCCAAGACTAAAGTTGCCTCCCTTCCTTTGCGCCTGGACTTTGTCGCCCAATGCTTAACCGCGATGTCATCTCAGTGTTACCGGGAAGTAACTTGAGTTATCGCTTGATTCGCCCCAAAGCGCTCGGCGGTGATGAAGTGACCTCGCCGCGGAATTGCGATTGAAGTGGGCTCTAGGGACGTGCCCGATTGGCAAGACGCTAACCTCGTTGGTACACTATCTTGCATAATGAGTTTGTTTATCACAATGCGATATAGGGGGATGCAAGCGATTCCGTAACCTAGAGCTGTCGGGTTGCTAGCCGCTTGGTGCTCGGAGCGGTTGTCTATTCCGAACGGTACTTATATGGACCTAGGCCATCGGAATTAGCAGTGTCCATGAGGCGGAGCTGGATCTTTTAGTGAGGATCAGTTGCCTTAGGAGCCCGCGAAGTCTCCGTATTGCCTGTTATGGATGTAGTTAATCGATGCGAATATCGTATTTTGCAGAGTTAGTTTCCCTAGTTGTCTGGTTGATCTCCAGTATTTTGTCAACCATGGTTCATTAGTTTGTTGCTCAGTCTTATCGGAAAAGTTGGGATTTGTTTTGTGAAATTTCAACAGAGGTGCTTAGTCTTTGGTCTTGTGTTGCAGCCGGCCTGTCTGGCAAGAGATGCCAAACCGGGGTCGCCGCCCGCCTTCCAATGGGGTGGCTTGGTGGGCGTCGATGTCAGGGTGGGCGAGACCGGGGTGCGTAGGGGAGCCGAGGCTTGCGGAGTGGCTGAGCTGAGGAGTTGGTCATAGACACCAGGATGATGTCTCCTGGGCGGTCCGGACCGCCTGGGTGCGTGCAATGCCAATGCGATGGCTCAGGGCAGCAAAAATTGCAGCCGGCCTCAAGTCGGCTGTTCAAAAGGTAAACCGATGAAAGGAGGCAGATGAAGCCGAGACTCACTGCAAGGCGGAAGATAGGAGCGGTGGGCGCCCTGCTTGGGCTTATACCCGCTGGGATATTGACTGCCGAAGGGGTGGCAGGGGCGTCGTCTAGTCCCATCACCCTCACGCTCGAGGCCAATGCCACGCTGGCCGCCAAGAACAACGCAGAAGCCGTCTGGGAGACCAAGTACGTGATTCCCCAGTTCGAGGCGCTCATGCGCAGCGAGGGCAGGGATGTGGTGGTCAATTTCGTAGGAAGCGGGGTCTCAGGCGAGGACTATGCCAACAAGCTCGCCCTCGAGATCAAGTCTGGGGGCGGTCCCGACGTCTTCGACCTGGACGGTCCGTATGTGGGGGAGTTCGTAGAGGCCGGCTACCTCAAGCCTCTCGACCAGTTGGTGGGGCCAATAGTGAACAAGTGGCCAGGCTGGTCCTACATTCCCCACTCCATCCAGGACACGGCATCTTTCCGAGGGGTCCGCTATGGAATCCCGGGAGGCACAGATGGTCGCGTCCTCTTCTACAACAAGGAGCTCTTCGCCAAGGCCGGCCTTCCGACCAATTGGCAGCCGAAGAGCTGGGCCGACATCATCGCGGCAGCCAAGCAGCTCCAGGCCAAGATCCCGGGCATTGAGGCACTCCAGATCGACGCCGGGGCCGACATGGGCGAGGCCACCACTCTGCAGGGCTTTTTGCCAATACTTGCTGGGGCTGGCCAGGAGATCTGGAACAAGGCCACGGGCAAGTGGCAGGGTGACACGCCGGCCATGAGGGCAGCTGCCAACTTCTACCACACCATCTACTCGACCGGCCTTGCCAACTCGGAGCTGCAGCTTGGACCCAACGCCCGTAACGAGACCTTCCAGCTGTTCTCACAGGGCAAGGTGGGCATCTACCTCGAGAGCGAGTACATGTACTACTCGGTGCTCGCACCCGGGACGCTTTATCCGATGCCCAACGAGCAGAAGGTGGTGGGCTACGCGCTGATCCCGGCAGAAGCTCCTGGTATGGGCATTCGTCACCAGAACTTCGTGAGCTACTCAGGAGGGGGCGGTACGTTCATCAACCCCCACACCAAGTATCCCCAGATCGCCTGGGACCTGCTCAGCTTCATGTACTCAAAGAACTCGATCCTCCAGCTGGAAAAGGACGGCAAGCCCGAGCTGTCCCCGAGGAGCGACGTGAACGCCATCTACCTGAAGAAGTTCCCGTTGCTTGAGTTCATCGCCCAGAAGGTGCTTCCGATCACCGCCGTCAGGCCATCATTGGCGGTCTACCCACAGGTGTCGGTGGACATCCAGCACCTCGCTCAGAACCTGGCAACGGGCATGAGCGTCAACCAGGCACTCGCTCAGTACGTAAAGACCCTCGACCAAATTGTCGGTGCAGCAAACGTCACCAACTCCTGAACTGGCCCTGGCCCCGGCGGCACCTGCTGAGGCCGCCGGGGCCTCAGGCCTCTCGCGTCGCTGGGCCGCAGTCTTCGTGGCGCCAGCTGGCGCCCTGATCGTCTTGTTCCTGATCTTCCCGGCGGTCTGGACGCTTTATTTAGGGCTCACGGACTACCGGCTGGTCGGTTTCGCAGCAGCACACCCCGCTTTCGTAGGGATCTCCAACTTCCGCCAGGCGGTCACAGACCCCCAGTTCAGCTCCTCGCTTGTTATCACGCTTATCTATGTGTTCGGGTCCGCGATCGTCGGCCAGGTGGCGCTCGGCTTCGCCTTGGCTTGGAAGTTCAAGGACTGGCGGAGTCCGCTCCGGCGGTTGGTGGAATCATTGGCGATTGTGGCCTGGATAGTGCCGTCATCGGTAGTTGCCTTTCTTTGGATCAGCTACCTCCAGGGCAACATAGGCCCACTCGTCGAGCACGGCACCTTGGACTCCATCCTCCACATCTCCATCAACTGGTTCTACCAGTACCCGCTGCTCTCACTTATCATCTTCAACATCTGGAGGGGAGCTGCATTCTCGATGCTGCTCTTCTCGGGAGCCATCCAGGGGATTCCCCCCTCTTACTTAGAGACGGCTCGCCTCAGTGGCGCCTCGGAGTTCCAGCAGCTCCGCGATGTGGTGATTCCCCGGATCAAGGGACATATTCTCACCAACATCTTGTTGATCAGCCTTTGGACCTTCAACGACTTCACCCCGTATCTGCTCACCGCGGGCGGTCCCAACGGCCAAACTGAGACGCTCCCGGTCTTCGTCTACAACGTGGCTTTCCAGCAGGGAGACCTGGGTTACGGTTCGGCGATATCGCTGATCATGCTGGTAATCAACTTCGTGATCGCATTGGCCTACCTCAAGCTGCTAAGGGGGAGGAGCGAATGAGCCTAGCGACATCTACGGCGGATCTCAGGGCGGAACCTAACACTCGCTTGAGCGAGCTGTTGCGCAAGGTCACGGGCAGGATCGGCTTCTACGTATTTGTAGTGGCGGTGGGAGCGTTCTTCGCCTTGCCCATGGCTTGGCTGGTGCTGGCCCCATTCGATGCACACCCCACGCTCGCTGCCGGACTCAGCCACCCTACCCTTGCCAACTTCTTCAAGGTCTTCCAGAATCCGCAGGCGGCGTCCTCCCTTATCAATTCGGTCATTTTGGCGCTCGCCACCATGGCCCTGGTCGTGGTGTGCGCTTCGTTGGCCGCTTATGCCCTGAGCAGGGTGCGCTTGCGCGGTAGAGACGTGATGCTCTACATCCTGTTGCTGTTTTCCTCGGTGGTGAGCGGTTCGGCGGCCATGGTCCCCATATTTCTATTGGTCTTCTACCTCCATCTGATCAACAGCTTCACCGGGGTGATCTTGGTGATGGCAGGGGGAACGCTGCCGGCTTCGATATTCATACTGAAGGACTTCACCGATTCCACGCCGCCGAGTTATGAGGAGTCGGCCAGGGTGTTTGGGGCCAGTCCTTTCCAAATCCTAAAGGATATAGTGGCTCCTCTGGTTAGGCCTGGAATTGCCGTGATTGCGGTGTGGACGATAGTTACAGTCTGGGGCAACTTTCTCACGCCCTTCATCTTATTGAACAGCCCGAACCTTATCCCGGCGTCCGTCGAGATCTACAGCTTCTATGACGTGGGTGGCAACGCGAACCTGCCGTTGATATCCGCGTTTGCCTTGTTGTATACGCTCCCTGTTGTAGTCATGTATTTGGTGGTTCAACGCCGCTATGGATTCCGCTTCTATGGAGGACTAAAGAGGTGAGCGAGTACTTGGCTGGCCAGCTCAAGTTGCAAAGGAGGCGACCATGGGCCGAATAGCAGTGGAGGGCCTGACCAAGGTCTTTCCCAATGGGCTGAAGGCGCTCGACAACTTGAACTTGGAGATCGAAGACGGCGAGTTCTTCGCTCTCCTCGGTCCTTCCGGGTGTGGCAAGACAACCTTGCTCAGGGTGCTAGCTGGCCTAGAAGTGCCGACTGCGGGCCGGGTCTGGATAGGCGAGCGGGACGTGACCCACCTTGAGCCGGGCAAGCGAAATGTGGCCATGGTGTTCCAGGACTATGCGCTCTACCCCCATATGGATGTTGCTGACAACATCGCGTACCCGCTGAAGGTGCGCCGAGTTCCTAAAGCAGAGCGTCGCCGCAGGGCTGCCGAGGCTGGGTCGCACCTTGGCCTCGATGAGACGATGATGGGAAGGCGTCCCGGCCAGCTTTCGGGGGGACAGCAACAGAGGGTGGCACTGGCTCGGGCGATCGCATTCGACCCGGTGGTCTTTCTATTCGACGAGCCCCTCTCCAATCTGGATGCAAGACTCCGGATGGAGGCACGGACGTTTCTGAAGAGGCTTCACGCCGAGGTGCGCACCACCACAGTCTATGTCACCCATGACCAGTCGGAAGCGCTCGCCTTGGCCGACCGGATGGCAGTGATGGAACGTGGCGTGATCCGCCAGATGGGTCCTCCCTCAGAGGTGTTCCACCGGCCCGCCAACCTCTTTGTGGCACAGTTCATAGGGTCCACCCCAATGAACTTGCTTTCCGGGCGCATCGACCACGAGGGGCTCTGGCTGGGTGGGCACCTGGTGGGCGCCGAGGGCAGTGGCGTGCTGCTGCCTGGCCGCCAAGGAGAGGTAATTGTGGGCATTCGCCCCGAGCACATGACGCTGCGGCCCCCGAGCGACCCAAGCGCGATTCCCGCCCAGGTGGAGGTGGTAGAAGACCTAGGGACGACGGCTTTGGTGACCACCGACGGCCCGGCCGGGTCTCTCCAGGTGGTAGTGCCTGAGGAAGCCGCCCCCAAGTCCAAGGAAGCAGTGGGGGTATGGGCGGACTGGACCAGGGCGCTCTTCTACGACCCAGGTAGTGGGGAGCTTCTTGCGGGGCCAGCTGCGGTTGAAAGAAGGGGAGTGCCAGCCGCCGGGAGCGGCCAGGTTGGCTAGGCGGATTGTGCTCCAAGCCTCCTATTCTGCGCCCGACCGGGAGGAGGCATATTACCGATACCTAGACTTCGAGGTGGCGGCCGGAGAGCAGGCCATCCAGGTCGATCTCTCCTACGACCGGGACCAGGCCATCTTGGACCTGGGCCTCTTTGGGCCTTCTGGCTTCCGGGGTTGGTCCGGAGGGGAGCGGTCGTCCATATATACCTCTGAGCGCTGGGCTACCCCCGGCTACCTGCCGGGCCCCCTAGAACCCGGGCGGTGGTCGGTGATACTAGGTCTCTACGTCCTGCCGCACGCGCCAGTCGAGGTCTCAGTCGAAGTGACGTTAGGGGAGGTGCGGGAGGCTCCCTCGGAGTCCTTCCCGCCGGTTCCTCAGCGCAAGCCGGCTCTTCGGATTGAGCCAAGCAGCGGCTGGCGCTGGGTGCCAGGAGATCTTCACTGCCACAGCCTCCACTCCGACGGCAAGCTCAGTTTGGCCGAGCTGGCTGCCCTGGCGGCGGGGGAGGGCCTTTTTTATCTGGCGGTGACCGACCACAACACCATAAGTCATCATCAACATCTCCCGGAGCTGGCCAAGCGCTATGGGATCTGCCTGGTAGCTGGCCAAGAGGGGACTACGCCCTACGGCCCCGCGAACTGTTGGGGCGAGG
>OGCG01000269.1_pt1 | contig 34603 bp, 31 predicted proteins | sample 1570061 | NCBI WGS metagenome assembly OGCG01 (sample SAMN06268698, study PRJEB24515) | hot springs metagenome | isolation source: Joseph's Coat, Yellowstone National Park, Washington, USA | place: USA:Joseph's Coat, Yellowstone National Park, Washington, USA
CTTGGCAGAAGGGCGAGGATGGCCGAGAGTAAGGATTGGGCCGTTGGGATCATGGTACCCGTCATCAGACGGGAACCTAGCGGCTCTTTTCAAGTGCTCCCGGCGCATAAACCTGAGAGGACCTGTATAAGTGCAAGTTTTGAGTTAACCCCGGAGATGTTCGACGCTGTACTTCAAACGGCGCGTTCATTATGAAACGTCTAGGGCGTATCTGGAGAGCACTATTTCCCAGAAAGCCCGACGATGCTTGGGCTTTGGCCTATCTTCAACCGGAAGAAATTTCCCTTTACCTGCGCATGGACCTGCGGGATCGAGCGCACGGGCTGGAGGTCGCCCAGGCTTTGCTTTCCCGCTACCCTGAGGCACCCGAGTATGTGATCCGAGCGGCTCTATTGCATGATCTTGGTAAGTCGTTGCGTCCTTATCGGCTGCTCGAGCGCATTATGACTAGTCTTTATACTCCTCCAGTACCGGTCGAGCCTCTCCGCGGTGGATGGGTTGGAGCGTGGCAGATTCGCCGCCATCATCCTCTCTATGGGGCTCAGAGGATCAAGGCGCAAGACGTCGCTGCCTTGGTGCTGGAGCACCATGCTCCGAAGAGCCTCTGGGCGCTTCGGATCCACGAGATCGATCAGGAGTTCTGAAAAAGGGGGGTGCTCAGGTACTTCATCCCAGAATCGCACGCAATGGTCACCACCCTACGCTGAGGTCCAAGTTCCCGGGCAACCTGAAGAGCAGCCCAGATCATCCCGCTGGCGCTCATCCCGACGAAAAGCCCCTCCTCACGGGCGAGGCGCCGTCCGAGAGGGAAGGCCTCCTCTTCCCAGACTTGGATCACCCGGTCGAGGATGGAAGGATCTAGGTTAGGTGGGATAAACCCCGGTCCCATACCCTGGAACTGGTGTTCTCCCATGGTTCCTCCAGAAAGGACCGCAGAGCGCCCAGGTTCGCAGGCAATGATCTGGACATGGGGCAGCCGTTCTTTGAGGTAGCGCCCAACCCCCATGATCGTGCCCCCGGTGCCCGAGCCGTAGACAAAAGCGTCGATGCGCCCTTCAAGAGCTTCGTAGATCTCAGGCCCCGTAGTCTCGTGATGAGCTTGAGCATTAGCGGGATTATCGAATTGATCGGGCATCAGCGCACCCTGTTCTTCGGCAATCTTCTGAGCTTCCTCGCGGGCAGCCAACATCCTCCTTGCCGGATCGGTGAGTACCAGCTCGGCTCCATAGGCCTTGAGGATCTTCTTCCGCTCCTCGGACATCTGGGCGGGCATGGTGAGGATGAGCCGGTATCCTCGGCTCGCTGCAATCATTGCGAGGCCGATTCCGGTATTACCGCTGGTTGGCTCGACAATGAGCTGACCTGAGCCGGGGCGAAGACGCCCACGCTCTTCAGCATCCTTGATGAGGTACCAAGCGGTCCGATCCTTGATGGAGCCCCCTGGGTTGGCTCCCTCCAGCTTGACCCAGACCTCTGCCATATCTGGCCCGGCTAAGCGGTGCAGGCGGACTAAGGGTGTGTGGCCAATGACCTCTTCGACTCTCATGCCCCCACTCTAGGAGCCCTGAGCTCGATCGATGGGGACCTGAAGCACCTCTCAATCAGCTATACTGGCGGAGTGGAGGAGCCATGACTGTTGCGCCGGACCGAGTGGTGACCATTCGTTATACTCTTCGGGTGGAAGGGGAGGTCGTCGATCAGGGAGAGCTCCCTTATCTTCACGGCCACCACAACCTGCTGGAGGCTTTGGAGGAGGCCCTTGAGGGGCATGAGCCGGGGGACCAGGTCAGAGTCCATCTCTCTCCTGAAGAAGCCTATGGCGTCCGAGACCCCGAGGCCGTAGCGGTCTTGGAGCTCGATCGCTTTCCTGAGGAAGTAGAGGTGGTGCCGGGAGCTCAGTTCTACGCGGAGGGCTCCGATGGGGAGGCTCGGGCCTTTACGGTGGTCTCCGTAGAAGGGAATGAGGTGCATGTCGACTTCAACCACCCTCTGGCCGGGGCGACCCTCGACTTTGAGGTCGAGGTGACCGGGGTACGCCCCGCGACTCCAGAGGAGCTGGCGCATGGTCATGTGCACGGCTAGGTGTTGAGTTTGCAGAGGCTCCCTAATGGGGAGCCTCACCCATTCTGGCAGTTCAGCCGTCGATGTGATGAGCGTGGCCCACTCGGGATGAGCCCCTTGTCGGGGGGCTCCAACAGTTGGCGATTAGGTGTTATTGAGTGTCAATGGATCTTCGTGAGCGGGTGCTTGCTCAGGGCGTTCATCTGCAGACCGCCTACCGGCGTGCCAAGGCAGGCTCCCAAGCGAAGAACCTCTTCAACTGGCCGGACCACGCCAATCCTGGCTCAGTTGGAGTCAGCGCCCCGCTTGAGCTCCGGCCATCTTTAGGTGGTCTAGACAGCGGGTCCGATGGCCGCACCGGACGAGACGGCATACGACCAATCTCGGGTTGGCCGCTGTCGGTGAGGCGAGAACCGAAGCGCGAGCGAGCAGAGGAACCCCGCAAGGGGTGCGTCTGCGTGGTGCTCACGAACGCTTACTCAGATGCAACGATGTGGGCCTTTCGGGAGTCTCCCTTCACACCTCGCCGATGTGCAGGGCGGCGATACCCCAGCTGAGGAGCTGATAGTGGGTTCGAAACCCTTCCTGCTCCATGAGCTCTTTGAGTTGTGGAGGTGGGGGAAAGCGGTCTACTGAGGTAGGTAGATATCGATAGGCCTCTAGATTTCGAGCTAGGAGTCCCCCGAGGAGGGGGAGTAGCTTGTGAAAGTAAGCCCGGTAGACGAAGCCGAAGGGACCTGAGGGGGGAGGGCTGAGCTCGAGGAGACAGAACCTTCCTCCAGGGCGCAAGACCCGGTGAATTTCGCGCAGCGCTTGCCGATAATCCGCGAAGTTGCGAAAGCCAAAAGCGGTCGTGACCACATCGAAGCTCGCATCGGCAAAAGGTAGATGCAGAGCATCCGCCTCGGTCCATTCCACCTCGAGGCCTTGGGCTTGAGCTTTTTGGCGAGCAAGCGCTAGCATCGCGGGGGTGAAGTCCGCCCCCGTGACCATCGCCTCCGGAGCCCTGCGCTTGAGGAGCAACGCAAGATCTCCGGTCCCCGTAGCGAGATCGAGGATCCTTTGGGGATGATGAGCTAAAGCTGCCCGAACTGCTGCTTCGCGCCAGGAGCGGTCGGTTCCAAAAGAGAGCAGGTGATTGAGGCGATCGTAGTTGGGTGCGATGCGGCTAAACATCTCGCGGACCGCTTGAGCTCGTTCTTCCTGACTCACAGCCTTTGATCCTAGCATCTCCTTACGAGGCCAACAGCAAGCCAGATAACGGCAGAAGCCTTAGAGCGCCCGCAGGATGCGCTCAACGACCTCCTCCAACGTCAGGCTGCTCGTATCCAGAATGATCGCTTCGGGAGCCGGAGCGCTTTGGGGGGCATCGACCGCATCTCGCTCTAAAAGCTCTTTCATCACGGCCTGCTCGTCTCGGCGCTGCTGGAAGGCTCGCCGGTGGGCTCGGACCTCAGGTTGGGCGGTTAGGTAAAACTTGTAGGCAGCTTCGGGAAAGACCTGGCTTCCCATATCACGCCCCTCCGCGACGAAAGGAGGGGGGAGTTGGCGAAGTCGATCGTTGACGTACGCTCGGATCCGAGGGTGGCGGGCAATTCTCGAAGAGCCCAAATCGATCTCGGCGCTGTGTAGATGAGGGGTGATGTCCTCTCCCCGAGCCAAGAGGCGATTGCCCTCGGGGAGCGGGAGGAGCTCGAGAGGGTAGGATGAGAGGAGCTCGATCAGCCAATTCTCATCGTCGAGAGGAATCCCTGCATGAAGGCCCAAATAGGCGACCCCTCGGTAGAGAAGACCTGAAGAGACATAAGGGACTCCGAGTCGGCGGGCGATCTCGCGGGCGACACTGGACTTGCCCGAAGCGGAGAGCCCGTCAATGGTGATGATGTCCATCGCTCAGGCGCTCCAGGTCTTCCCAAAAGCTTGGATAAGAGATGCTCGCCCACTCTGCCCCCTCCACGGTCACGCCAACAGGCAGACCGGCGACCGTAAACGCCATGGCGATCCGATGATCCCGGAAGGCATCGATGCGCCCTGGCCGCACACCCCCTCCTTGAATGGCCAACCAATCGGGTCCTGCCTCTGCTTGCACGCCAAGGGCACGCAAGTTGGCTACGATCGCCTCCAGTCGATCTGACTCCTTGACCCGCAGTTCCCCTAGATTGGGGATGTAGGTTTCCCCCTCCGCCCAAGCGGCAGCGGCAGCAAGGGCAGGAATTTCATCGATCATCGAGGGGATCTCCTTAGCGTCGATACGGGTTCCTCGAAGCTTGGAGCTTCGAACCCGAATCCACCCGACAGGCTCGTGACCCCCCCGCTCACTCCAATCGATGGTTGCCCCCATGCTCTGAAGAGCCCTAAGCAGGCCTGTCCGCGTCGGGTTAAGCCCTACCCCCTCGATCCAGAGGTCGCTGTCTGGGGTGATCAGAGCGGCGACCAGAAAGAAGGCGGCGCTGCTAAAGTCCCCCGGGATGGTCAGATCCTTAGCAGCAAATCCCCGAGTTCGGTGCGTGCGGACGGAGCGCCCGGCAACTTGGAGGGGAAGCCGAAAGTGATCGAAGAGTCGCTCGGGGTGGTCTCGAGTCGGGGTGGGCTCGAAGACCTCTGTCTCTCCCTCCGCGAAGAGGCCAGCCAAGAGAATGGCACTCTTCACTTGAGCGCTTGGTACTGGCAGTTTATAGTACGTTCCCCGAAGGTGGGAGGGTGCGATCGAGAGAGGGGCTAAAGTTCCTTCCCGTCGGCCCTCGATGCGAGCCCCCATTCTCCTGAGAGGCTCGACGACGCGGTCCATAGGACGCCGGCGCAGCGAGGCGTCTCCGGTGAGTACGGAGAAGAAATTTTGCCCCGCAAGCAGGCCGCTCATGAGCCGAATCAGCGTTCCTGCATTTCCACAATCGAGCACATCCTCTGGCTCGTTGAGCTTGAGGTCGGTTCCGGTGACCCGAAAATGGGGTCCCTCCTCCTCGATAGAGGCTCCCAGGGCCCGGAGAACGCGGACAGTGCTTAGGGTATCCTCAGCTTTGAGGGGGTAGCTGAGCAGGGTGGAACCACGGGCTAAACTCGCCAGAATCAAAGCTCGGTGGGTCACCGACTTATCGCCCGGGACTCGAAGTTCCCCGCGTAGTCGTGCAGTGGGAGGGACCGTGCGAACCATCTTTGGGGATTATACCTGACCTCGGCCGATCTTCCGGTGGCACACAACAGCTGTGTTGACCAAGGCGGCCTGTGCTCCTGCGCATGGAGCGTGTGGGACCTGTGACGGGGATAGAAGCATCTGGTGCCCGATCGATCTCGGGTTTCTCGCTTGGCTTATGATGGATAGGAGTGCTGATGAATCGTCCTCAGAATCAACCAGAACCAGAATATTGGGCCAAACTCGATCAAATTGCCCGCTTTTTGCGTGAGCAGAACCGCTTCGTGGTGGTTTCCCACGTAGATCCTGACGGAGACGCCATTGGATCCTCCCTCGGCCTAAGCCGAGCGCTCCGCAGTCTGGGGAAGCAGGTATGGTGGGTGGCCGAGCCACCCCGTTACCTGAAATTCCTCGCTGAGCCCCAAGAGGCCTCTCCTCCTGTGCGGGAGCTGCCCGAAGGGGCCATTCTGGTGGTCTTAGACGCCGCTGAGCCGTCTCGGGTAGCGGGTGCTCCCGTAGAGGGACGGATCGTCAACATCGATCATCACGGGACCAACCCGCGCTTTGGCGAGCTCTCGGTGGTCGATCCTTCGAAAGCGGCAACCGCTCATATTGTGAAGGATCTCATTGACCTCATGGGTGTTTCTTGGACCCAGACCATCGCGACGCCAATCCTCACTGGGCTGCTCACCGATACGGGCAATTTCCGCTTCTCGAACACGACTCCTGAGACCCTGGAGTGTGCAGCGGATCTCTTGAAATATGGGGTACCTTTGGCCGAGCTCACCGACCGCCTGCAGTGGCGTCCGCCAAGTTATTACGCTCTTCTCGCTCGAGTCCTCTCGACGGTTCGCTTTCAGTTTGGCGGACTTTTGGTGAGCGCTCACCTCACGGGAGGGGAAGAGGAGGACTCCGACGATTTCGTGGGCCTCATCCGCTATGCTGAAGGTTCTCGGGTTGCCGTCTTCCTCAGAGAGCGTGAGGGTAAGGTCAAGGTCTCGATCCGGAGTCGGGGTGAGGTCTCAGCCCAGGCGATCGCCCTTCGCCTGGGAGGTGGGGGCCACGTCCCCGCAGCGGGGGCCACGCTGGAGGGGGTGGATCTAGCGGAGGCCTACCGCAGGGTGGAGGCGGCTGTCGAAGAGGAGCTTCGTGCAAAAGGGCTGTGGGGGGATTGATGGGTCTTCTCGAAGATCTCTACCGGGAGACGTTGCTGGAGCATTACCAGCATCCGCGTAACTTTGGCCCTTTGCTGGAAGCGACGCTCAGCGTTGGGGCGCAGAACCCTTCATGCGGTGACCGCATCCGGCTTCACCTTCAGCTCGAAGGGGAGCGGATTCGGGCTATCCGCTTTGAGGGTGAGGGGAGTGTGCTCAGTATCGCTTCAGCCTCCATGATGACCCTAGCGGTAGAGGGAAAGTTGCGTGAAGAAGCTCTCGCTTTAAGCCATGCGTTTCGCACCATGGTGACCGAGGGCCAGCTGCTTCCCGACCTCGGCGACCTACAGGCTTTTTTTGGTGTGAGCCGGCTCCACGCTCGAGTGAAGTGTGCGACCCTCCCCTGGGCGACCCTAGAGGAAGCTTTGGCGAACGCCCTGTGAGGTGGTGGATCGTTCTCGTCTTCTGGGCTTTGGCCCAAGCCCAGACCCTCTACGTACCCCTCGACAATCGCCCACCCAACTGGCTTCCTTGTACCTGGGGTTGGGTCGTCTGTCCGCCGAGCAACCTGTACCGCGGCCCTTTGGGGGTCGATCAAGAGGGTCTTCGCCATTGGCTCCTCCAGACCCCCGGCCAGCGCCTGGTGGTGAGCCTGGATGCTTTAGCCTATGGGGGCCTTGTTCAGTCACGCCGCTCGCCATCCTCCTCCTTGGAGGCCCTCTCTTGGCTGGCAGCCATTCTGAGCTGGAAGGTTCGCTACGGGGGAGTGGTCGATGGGTTTGGGGTGATCCCTCGCTTTCCTGATGCCCTGGACCCCCAGCGCAACCTCGATGTCCTTCGCCGCTTGGCCTCCTGGCCCTTCGCCTACCTCGAAGCCCCCTGGGACGACGCCCTCCCTGGTTCTCCGGCTGTTGAGGAAGCTCACAGCCTCCCCCTACCGACCCGCCCTGGAGCCGATGAGGCTGGGCAGTTGCTTTTGCTTCGAGCCTTTCGCCCTGGTCTTCGCGTGCGTGTGGTCTACGATGATCCTCAGGCCCCCCGCCAAGTCACTCCTTATGAAGGAATTCCCCTCGCTGAGACGATTCAGCTCCTCCTCAAAGCTGCCCGTGCTCAGGAGGTCCAGCAACACCCCGATCTCATCCTCTTGGTCAGCACCGGCCATACGCAAGCTACCCTCAGGGAGATCGTTCGTTGGATCTTTCGAGTTCCGATTGCTCTTGCCGATATTGCCCAGGTCAATCGGGCCAACCCTCACCTCATGCAGGACCTCATCGAGCTCCACCTCTATCCCCACCTGGCTGCATACGAGGCTTGGGGAACCCCGGCCAACAATCTGGGTAGCGCCCTAGCTCAGGGAGGGCTCTTTTTGGAACATCCCAATCACCGCAAGGAAGCCTTGGCTGAGAGTTACTTTCAGTACCTCTACAGCGACTTTGGCCGACCTTGGGTCCAGGTCCACCTTCGAGGGCCACTAGGAGCTTCGGCGGCTCGGGCCTTGCTCGCCTGGCTCAGGCAGTTTTCCTTTCCTACCCTGGGTTCGGAGGTGCCGGTGCTCAGGGGGATCGTGTTTCCCTGGGAGCGGAGCTTTGAAGCTTGGCCCGAGTTGCTGTGGATCCCACGTTGGGTCATTCATGGGGGGCCCAAACGACCTCCACGCGGACAGGAATGAGGCCCGGGCGGAGGGCGCCGAGCTGCTTGGCGGCGGCGTAGGAGAGGTCGAGGATCCGTGAACGGATGGCGGGCCCTCGGTCGTCGATGAACACCGCAAGGTGTTGGTGGGTCCGCAGGTTGGTCACTAGGGCGATGCTTCCGAGCGGTAGGGTGGGGCTTGCCGCGGTGAAGGCCTGGGGGTTGTAGGGAAGACCGCTCGCAGTGGGTCTTCCTGCGTAGCGCGGTCCATACCAGGAGGCCAGGCCGACTTGAGGAATGGGCCCGCAGCCGGGCTGGAAGGCGAGCTTAAGGTGGGTTCCAGCGATCAGGGGACCGTGAAGGTGATTGGCTCGTGCGAGGGCTTGAGCGCTCAGGCCAAAGCGGTGGGCGATCCCGCTTAGGGTATCCCCGGGGACGACCGTATAGGTCAAGACCACAGGGGCGAGATGGGGAAAGCGGAGCAGAGTGCCTGGGGGTAGGGTCTCGGAGTGAAGGTGGTTTGCCTTGAGGAGTTCGGCTACAGTCAACCCATAGCGCTGGGCGATCTCCTCGAGGCTTTCTCCTCGCTGGAGGGTGATCTGGCTAGGGCAACGGGCAAGGGCCAGGGAACCTTGAGGAGCAGGAGTATAGGTTGCTGGTGGGAGCTCCTGACGATGGGGAGGGGAGCTGATGGGGGCCACGGGCTGTGAGGGAGGAGGGGTGACCTGAGGGAGCACCGGGGCTGGAGGGGGGGCAGGTTGAGGAGGCGGAGGAGCTTGAGGAGGGCTTGGTGGGGTGGGTGCCTGAGGGGTTGGTGGCGGGCTGACAGGTTGCGGAGGCGTAGGCGGCTTTGGTTGCGGAGGTTTTGGTTGCGGGGGCGCAGGTGGTTTGGGGGGGATGTGCTTCGGAGGAGACGGAGGAGGCGTATGGTGGGTCGGAGGGGGCTGCTCGGGAGGCGGGGTGGAGACTGGAGTGCCCAGGGAGATGCCCAGAAGGGCAACGAGGCCGAGCAGAGTCAGGCCGGTCATTGCGAGTGCGATTCGCTTCATGGCGCGTTGAAGAAAGAAAATTCCTCCTGCCCTGGCCCGAAGACGAGCTGTAGAGTCCCAGAGCTAGCAGGAGCTAGGTTTGCTTTGAGGGCTAAAGTCGCTTGATCTTGAGTGCCGCTGGTGAGGAGTAGGGTGAGCGCCTGGAGGTCTTCGGAGTTGACTGTACCCGTGAGCGTGGCTCCCTGAACGCTGTAGCCTGAGCTCGTTTGTTGGAATGTCCAAGGGCCACCCGAAAGGGAGATGGGGGGAAGCGCCCCGCTCTGATCGCTCAGAGTGAGGGTAGCCTGGATGCCGCTGAGGGTAAACGTCGAGGGGCCCTGGGGCCAGGAAGCCCCTTGGATCTCGATTGTCACTGTATAGGCGGTTGGAGCAAAGGGGAGCACGCCGGGACCCAGGGGTTGAAAGCTCATCGAGAGCGAGCCCCCTGCTCCCCCTCCTTGGAGGGAGAGGGGCAGGGAGGCTCCGCTTAAGCCAAAGGGGTTGGAGAAGATTAGAGGAGGAACCTGCTGGCTGCCGCAGGCGCTGAGGGGCAGAGCGACAAGGAGAAGCCAGAGCCTTAGGGGCACGCAGGAACTCCGAGCTCCCCGCTGTTATAGGCATCGAGAAGACTCGCGGCTTGGTTCGCCTGAGCGCGCTCGGTATAGCTTGCGGGGCTATTGGCTGGATTGCTGAAGTACTGAGTCGCCCAGCTGAGGGTCTGGCTCACTGAGGTGGGCGTGGAGGCTCCGGAGAGGAGGTTGAGACGGGCAGCCATGAATTGATGGGCCAGCTGGATGTAGGCATTGCCTCCTGCAGGGGGGGTCTCGAAGAGCTGGATCCAGGACATCCCTGAGTTGTAAAAAGACGCGTTGGGGCCACCAACCAGGTTCCACGTAGGGTTAGGGGGTGTGGCGGGACCATCGACGGAGTGGGTCTTCCAGTAGCCCTGAGTGAGGACGCAGCCAGTCGTGCTTGGCGGCGGGGTGCAGGCGACCTCGATCGGTAGGGTGGCGCTACTCGTCCCCTGAGTCTTTGTCGTGCTGGTGACGAAGGTCGCGGTATTGGTCTGGCTGTAGCTTCCGCAGGTGCTGTAAGGGCCAACGCTCAAGCTATAGCTGAACGTGGTTGGGGTATTTGCCGCTTGAACTGTTCCGAGGAACCCCTTGAGGCTGTCGCTCACATTTGCTGCTCCATCGATCACGGTGGTGGGGGTGGTGAAGGCAAACGGAGAAGAAGCCTGGAAGGAGGTGATCCCGTTGATGGGGCCCGTGGGAGTGACGGTTGCTGTCACCGTCCCTGAGGCGCCGGAGGTCAAAGCAAGGGTATAGCTGCAGCTGAGCGAGCCCCCAGCGGGAACTTGGGTGGAAGGGCACGAGGCGCGCACCGAAGAGCTCCCCGCACTCACCTCCACGCTGGACAGGTTCACTGAGCTGCTCGTGGAGTTGCTCACCGTAACGGTGCCCTCAAGGGCCCAGTTGGCGTCCGTTGCGCTTGTGGAGAGGGTGACCTGATAGGCTGCGCTCCCACTCTGGTTGAGGGCCAGGCTCAAGCTCGAGGGGCTCACGCTTTTTTGAATGTTCCAGCGATAGGTCCGGGTGAAGGTGGGGCTCACGCTCAAGCTCACGCTCAAGCTTCCCCCGACCACGCTGAGCGGGCTAGCCCCGGGATTAGGGGGGCTCTGTGGATTCTGGCTGCAAGCAGCCAGAAGGGCGAGGAGACCGAGGGCAAGACCGATCTGTTTCATCAATAACCTCCTTGAGGGCTCCCACTCACAGAAAGGTGGAGAAGCCCTAATGTACGTCCATCAGCGATGAGTGGAAGAGTGTAGGTCCCAGGAACTTGCGGGGTCAGCTCTCCGGTCCAGAAGGTTCCATTGGTCGAATGCAAGAGCACAGGCTTTCCTTGCCAGATCACCTCGGCCTGGTGGGCTTGGAAGAGCAGCGAAACCTTGAGCTCGAAGGCGCTGCCTGCAGTGGCATAGAAGGTGGGGGCTTCGAAGAGGCTTCCTTGGGCGATGTAGACCTGGAAGGGCGCCTGACTCTCCTGAGCGCCCGAGCGGGCAACGACCTCGCCTTGGGCAAGTCCCAAAGGGGCTTTGAGGGGGATTCTCAAGGTTCCCTGGAAGCGGCCGGATCCTTGGGCGCGCAGGGGAATCGAGAGGCCGAGGAGCTGAGCCGTGACTTGGTGGGCCGTTCCGGTGACTTGGGCCTGGATCGTGAGGTCAGCTCCTGGAGGCAGCGAGCTTGGGGTGCTGAAGGCAAAGACGGCCAAGCTCCCGCTCTCAAAGGTGGTGATCACTTGGGTGGGGGGCTGATCGGCCCCGACTTGGAGCATGGGAGGGGTCTGGGGGGGATTCAGGGTGATCTGGCGGCTTCCGCTCGGCTGATACCCTGGAGGGAGCAAGCTGGGATCAGCCTTTACCGTGTAGGTTCCAGCAGGAAGATTGGAGAAGAAGACCATACCTTGAGCGTCGGCCTGGGCCTCTTCCTGGACGGGTCCACTCAGGAGTACGCCACCGTAGGGGATACCGGGATCCCCAGGAGCATAGTGGGATCCACCTCGGTATAGGAGCACCTCTAGATTGGTCACCGGAACGAAGAGGAGGTCTCGATGCAGGCTTTGATTGAGGATCACAAGCTGATGAGGATCCCCCTCGAGGCCTAAAGTGGCCGGAAGGCCCGCTGGAAACTCCCAAGTGTACTCCCCGGGAGGCAGCCGAAGGTGGTAATATCCTTGCCCGTTGCTGACTGCCTGGGCGGGGCCGAGGGCGACGGTGACCCCCGCTAGGGGTACCTCCCGCCCACCTTGGAGCGTGTAGGTCCTTCCATCGACGACCCCACTCCGGCGCCCTCCGAAGAGTTGAACTAAGAAGGAAGGAGTAGGAAAGGGGGCTTTGAGGTCATAGGCGAGCCCTAGGGTGAACGTTTGGCTGATCGGCGAGGGGAGGTTGAGGGTGTAGCCCAACGAAAGGCCCAGCCGAGGAATCAAATTGTTGAGATCGACTGTAGCCCCGATCGTTTGGCTCGCTTGAGCGGGGAGTCCTTGGATGTGATTGACTCCTTGCGTATAGCTTAGCTGGCTGCTCAGCTCAGGACTCCAAAACTCCTGCCAGCTTGCCCCGTAGCTCTCCTCTGTCTCGGCCAGGGGTAAGAGGGTCTGGTTCAGGGTATAGGCAAGGCTGAACTGGGTCGTTGGAATTGGGGTATAGGTCAGTTGGGCGCTGGCCTGGAGCCCCTGAAAGGGTGCGGCTCCAGGGATCGCCTGCCGGGTGTCGTAAGCGCCTCCTAAGGAGAGGCTGAGCTCGGGGAGCGTCAACCCTAGCCCAACGGCGTAGTGATCCCCGCTGGGAGAGGAGCTTGAAAGACCCTCGGTGTGGCTATAGTCCAGCACCAGGCTTCCCTCTCCGTGGAGTGGAAGGCGAAAGCCGTAGCTAAGCTGGGGAACAAGCTCGAAGAAGGTGGGCGCTTGGAGGCTGCTGCTTTCCTGATAGATCCCGGTGAGAGAGAGGGCCAGGGGGCCTTGGAGTCGGTAAAGGGTGAGATTGTTGCTCCAGAGCCGTCCGGTCGGTGCCAGCGTGAGGCTGCTTTGGCCGTTGAATCCCAAGGGGCTGGCCTGAACGCTGGCTCCACTCAGGGCTAGGGTGGTGTCATCAAGGGTGGGGAGGAACGAGGCGCTTTCTTCCAGCAAGAAGGTGGGGTTGCGGTAGGTGAGGCTCTGGTTGAGGCTGGGGATCACGGTGTACGGAATAGGCGGTCGGGCCAGACCAGTCAACCCCAAACCAAGGCCGAGCTGGAACGAGGATCCTAAGGGTTGAAGGTAAGCCAGGGCAAGCTGCTCATCGCTGAAGGTGCCCGAGAAAAAGCTGCTGAGCTGGCTTTGGAAATTGAACCGGGGATCCAAGCTGGCCAAGGAAGCCTCGAGGCCAAAACCAGGAGTGCCGCCGCCCTGATAGGAACCCCCCAAGCCGAGGTTCCAGGAGCCGAGCTGGAAGCTCCCCTGTAGACCGACGAGCTCAGGTCCTAGGAGTAAGGCAGTCTGCCAGGAGCTGCCCTCCAGGCCCAAGGAGACCACCCCAGCCAAAGAGAAGGGGGTGAGGGTGCCTCCCTGAAGGGGGGAAGATTCGAGGTCAGCCCTGACGTAGTCGGAAAGCCCGCCTTTGAGGCTGGGAGTGAGTCCGTAGCTCAACGTGTTGGTAAGCGTGCCTTGGCTCAAGGTGAGCTGATCTTGGAGAGCGCTTTGTAGCCCGAAGACCAGGTAGAGCCCTTGCTCTTTCTGAAGGAGGACCGCAGTGGGGTCGACGAAGGTAGCGGTGGCCAGGGTGTGGGCGAGCACGCGCTCCCCTACTTTGGCCTCTACGGTGACCAGATAGCGGTATCCGGAGAGGAGCTCTCCTTCTGGGCGGAGCGTCACTGCGAAGCTCTGGCTCTCCCCGGGCTCCAGAGTGAGCTGCGCTGGCGTGAGCTGGGCGGGCCAGGGTCCAGCGCCGAGTTGGAGCTCAATGACCTCCCGCTGGTTGCCCAGATTGCTCACATAGCCGCGTAGGGTGGCGGTCTGACCGAGTGTGAAGGTGGCGGATCTCAGATCGAGGCCGGCTTTCAGCGCCGGAGCAACCTTGATGGTTCCGCTTCCCTGGGCGACTACGTGCCCCTTCTGGAGCGCGATGACGTGAACGAGAATCTGAGCTCCGGCCGGGGCGTTTTCGGGAATACCGACGGTGGCGAAGAAGAGGCTTTTCCCGTTGAGATCGAGGGTTTGTTGGGGATCGACGGGGCTGTAGCCAGGAGGAGCCTGGAGGTCGAGTTCGACTTCTCCCTCTCCTGAAAGCTGGAAGACCAAGGTCGCATAGCCTCCCGGGGCAATCGTCTGGCTCGGCGCATTGAGAAAAGAAACTCCCCAAGCAAAGCTGAGGAGGCCGAGCCCGAAGCCGAGGAGGCGCCGCATAGCTAGGGTTGCCTCACCGCGGTGATCAACGCGTTGGCCGTGTAGCTGCCCGCCTCTTCATCTCCGGTGAGCTCGAGGGCCAGCTCGACTTGGATCAGCTGATAGCCTTGGGTGGGCCCTACCCCGCTGTAAAGGTTGATAGGGGAGGGTCCCAAAGCTTCCCAGGGTCCTCCGTTAACCCGAACCCAGACCTGATCGAGAGGGATTTGGGCGATTTGAGGGTTCACGAGATTGCTAAGCTGGAGGAGTACTGACCAGGATCCTGGAGCGTTGGAGAAAACCCTCAAGGGAAGCATCCCCCCGGGAAGATCTAAAGGGTAACAAGCAGGGAACGCACTTGGAGGATACGAGCTGGCTAAAGGGCAGCCAGGGGGGTGCCCGAAGAGCGCCGCTTCGCTTGGGCTCAGCGGGTTAGAGCCCGGTGCAAAGCGGATCAGGGTGGTGGGGGTCTCGATGGCGATCGCGTTGGGGATCAGACTCTGAACGCTCCAGGTGGCCTGGGCCAAAGCGGAGCCAAGGAAGAGGAGAAGGGCAAGGGGCTTCACGGGGTCCCCTTGGGAGGTGGCGGGGGAGCTGGGAGGGGTTGGTTGAGGGTGAAGGTATACTGCCCTGCCAAGTCCTGGCCAGGAGTTCCGTTGTTCAGGATCACCAAGGCGCTGTACTCTCCTGCCGGAAGGGGGCCTAGAAGGGTGGCCTTAAAGAGCCGGATGGCTCCGGGCAAGGAGACCACCCCGCGGATCGGGATGGTGACTACCGTGAGGCCCTGAGCATTGCGCACCTCGACCCGACCGTTGAGCGAGACTGCCTGGGTCCCCGTGTTGGCGTATTCAATCGCGAATTGATAGCGGTCAGGCCCCAAGTAAGCGCCTAGGATCCCAGCGATCTTTCCCGCTACGGTGGTCTTCCCCACGTTGATGTAGAGGATGTAACCCACTCGGACCCGGAAGCTGGCGAGGAGGTGGCCTGGTGGAGGAGTGGTTCCTTTGCCTTCGAAGAAGAGGACCGCCCAGTGGGTACCTTGGGGGGTGCCAGGAGGGATGTGGACGCTGTAGCGGACAAAGGCATGGCCTTTGCCGGCTAGGGTCAGGGTGAGTGGGTTCACGGTGATCCAGGAAGCGGCGCTCCCCGGCAGGGTGTTGGGGGGATAAAACGTGATCTGCCCCCGATCGTTGTAGTTCCAGTCCCCAAGGCTCACCCGCACTTGGATCGGTTGGGATTGAGGATTGTCCAAGCGGATGGTGGCGGTGAGGGTAGCTCCGGGCTGGCCCTGAAGGATGAGGCCCGGAGGGTTGACCCCGACCGCCAGCTGAGCTGAGGCAAGGGGCAGGAGGAGCAGGGTCACAAGGGGCCAGATTCGCTTCATAGGCTTCCTTCAGCCCAAGGGGGTGGGGAGATCCCCACCCCCGAAGGCGCGGTGATTACTGATTGGTGCTGCTTGAGAAGGGGGCGTCCGCTGAGGTCAGCGTATAGGTGAGGGTGGTGGTGTTGTTGCCGTAGTGCTCCCCATCGATCTTGACGGCCACCACAACGGCTTCGTCAAGCCAGCTGGTGAGGCCGGGTTGACCGCAGCTCTCCGAGTATTGGCCGGTGGGCCCGACAGCGGCGCTTTGCGGAATCAGGTGGACCTCGCCTGAAATGCCGTCATTGCCGCCCAGGGCGTAGAGACCGGTTGGCTGGTCCTGGGTCAAGGTGCAGTAGGTGTTCCCCTGGATGTAGACCGGCTCGGTGTAGGCCCCGCTGCTGGGGTTGGTCCGGGTGACGGTCAGGTCGTAGTAGCTCCAGTTGCTGAAGGTCTGCAGGATGAAGTCCCGGTAGCAGACGAAGTATTCTTTGCTTCCGGCAACGAGCTGGCCGTTCGCGAGCTGAGCGGGCGGGTATTGATTGACCACGCCGGCGCCGTAGATGTTGAGCTCTGGTCCTGCGGTGGTCGTCCAACTGCCGGGGACGTAGGAGTAGTAGGTTCCCATGGGAAGGGTTTGCACCTGGTTCCAGAAGTTCGAACCCAGCTGAGACTGGTAGTCTCCGGTGGCCGGATTCAAGGTCCCGTACTTGCTGGCATTCGCGGCAGGACCGCTCACGCAGACCCAGTGGCTATGCGAGCTGCCGAGGTCGCCCAGGTTGAAGGTCAAGTCGCCGACCGTGAGATGGAGCGCGGTGGCCTTGGGCACGATGACGTTGAGGGTTTGGGAGACCGAGGCGGTCTGGCCATTACCCCCATTGACCCCCTGGGTGTTGATCGAGAGCTGCTGGTTGTTGTCCGGTGGGGTGGTCTGGATGGTGGCCACTTGGGCGCTGACCACGGCGAGGCCGAAAGTGGCAAGGGCGCTGAGGATCAAAAGCTTCTTCAAGGTCTTCCTCCATGGATAGGCGAGAAATTCTTTAAGGCCGCATATCTAACCAAAGTCGATGTACCTGCGCTACCACCTCCGCTCATCAACGTTGGCGGTAGTATAAGAATCCCCTCGTTTCGTCTTCGTGAACACAGCGAATTCCTTGTGGAAGGGGATATTTTGAACTACGTGACTTTGCAGGACTGATCGATCTTAGAAGTTCACCCTAAGATCACGCTCATGAATCACGCTTTAAACCGCCCCATCCTTCAGGGTGGCCCAAATGCAGCGTGAAAGGCTGCTTGAGCTGGGTTAAAGTCGGGCCCTAAGGGCATAGCGCCTAGACTTTGCGGAACCTAACTCTTACCAGCGCTCGGTGATGCTCTTCATCTGCAGGAAGTTAAGCAGGTAATCGGGGCCTCCCGCTTTGGTGTCGGTCCCCGAGAGGTTGAAGCCACCAAAGGGTTGAACCCCAACGAGTGCTCCGGTGATCTTGCGATTCAGGTACAAATTGCCAACATGGAATTCTCGACGGGCCTTTTCGAGGTGGTCGCGATTGCGCGAGTAGACACCCCCAGTGAGGCCGTAGCGGGTCCCGTTGGCGACCTCCAAAGCGGTGTTGAAATCGGGGACGGTGATGACTGAGAGAACGGGGCCAAAAATCTCCTCTTGAGCGATGCGCGCTTCGGGATCGACGCGATCGAAGATCGTGGGGGGAAAGAAGAAGCCAGCTCCTTCCAGACGCTCTCCCCCCAGTCGGAGCCTGGCTTCCTCCTGGCCGACCTTGAGGTAGCTTCCCACCGTTTCAGCCTGCTGGGCGCTGGCTAGGGGACCCAGGTCGGGATTTTCCTCGGCAGGCCCTACCGTGAGGCGGCTTGCCCGCTCTAGCAGTTGCTCCATCAGGGGCTCGTAGACCGGCTCGACAACGATGAGCCGTGAGCAAGCCGAGCACTTCTGCCCCTGAAAGCCATAGGCACTCTGAATGATGCCAGCCGCAGCAGCGGCCAGATCCGCACTCTCATCGACGATGATGGCATCCTTACCCCCCAGCTCGAGGAAAACCCGCTTGATCCAGCGCTGACCGGGAGCCAGTCGAGCAGCAGCCTCTCCGATCTTGAGCCCTACTTCGAGGCTTCCGGTGAAGTTGATGAAGCGGGTTCGGGGGTGGGCAACCAGATAGGCTCCGACCTCCTCTCCGAGGCCGGGCAGAAAGTTGGCCACCCCAGGTGGGAGTCCAGCTGCCTCCAGCACCTCGAAGAGTTTGGCGGCTAGAACCACGGTATCCTCGGCTGGTTTGACAACTACCGTGTTGCCCACCGCGAGGGGCCCAGCGGTCATGCCAGTGAGGATCGCTAGGGGGAAGTTCCAGGGCGCGATGACCACCCCGGCTCCCAAAGGCAGATAGATGCTCTCGTTATCCTCGTTGGGGTAAGGGTATACAGGGGCGCCGGCTGCGTAGCGGATGGCCTGGCGGGCATAGTACTCCAGAAAATCGATCGCCTCGGCGACGTCTGCGCTGGCCTCAACCCAGTTCTTGCCGATCTCGTAAACCATCCAGGCCTCGAACTCGCGCCGCCGCTCCTTTAAGATCGCTGCGGCTTTGAGGAGGGCTCGGCTCCGGGCCTCCTGAGAGAGAGCGCTCCAAGAAGGAAAAGCTTTCCAGGCTGCCTCAAGGGCTGCTTCTGCCTCGGCTGCCCCGGCTTGAGCGGTTGTACCCACCACCTCGCTGGGGTTGGAGGGGTTGGTGGAGACAAGGCGCCTTGGGGTGTCGACCCGCGCTCCTCCGATGATGAGGGGATAGTGGCCGCCAAAGCGGGCTCGGACCTCGCGCAGGGCGTGCCGCATCGCGGCTTGGGCTTCGGGAGTCGCGAAGGTCTCGACAGGCTGGTTGCGAAAGGGTTCAACGGTCATGATCAGCCCTCCACAAGGCTACGGGCAGCGAAGAGGAGATTTTGTGGCCGCTCGGCGACCCGGCGGGATAGATAGGGATACCACTCGGTACCGTAAGGAATATAGGCGCGGATCGTGTAGCCTTCTTGAGCCAGTCGGCGCTGCTCATCGCGCCGGACCCCATAGAGCATCTGAAACTCGAAGCTCTCCTTGCCTCGTCCCTGGGCTTGGGTCCAGCGTTTCATCTCCTCGATCAACGACGGGTCGTGGGTGGCGATGGCTGTGTAAAGGCCACCCTGGAGGGCTCGCTTGGCCAGGAGGAGGTATTGGGCATCGATGAGTCGGCGCTCAGTGTAGGCAACTTCCGGAGGCTCGGCATAGGCTCCCTTGACGATACGCACGGCTCCTCCTAGAGGAAGCAAGCTTTCGAGATCCGACTCGCTTCGCTTTAAGTAGCTTTGAAGGACGATCCCCACTCCGTGACCCTCTTCTTTGAGCGTTCGATACGTCTTCAAGGTGGCTTCGACGCGCGAAGAGTCCTCCATGTCGATCCAGACCAAGCAGTCGACCTGAGCGGCAGCTTTGAGGATCCCCCGCATGAGCTCGAGGACCAGCTCCTCTCCCTGGTCCTGACCGAGCTGGCTAAGCTTGAGGGAGATCTGCCGGGGGAACGGCTCGCGAGCAAGGGCCTCAATCAGCTTGAGAATCTCCTGCTGGAAGGCCCGGGCTCCCGCCTCAGAGTGGACCATCTCGCCCAGAAGGTCGAGAATCCCGTGGATGCCCTCTGCTTCCAGGCGCCTTAGGGCGCTAAGAGCTTCCTCCAGAGTTTCGCCGGCCACAAAGCGCTGCACCAGTTGCCCCCCTCGCTTGCGAATGAGCTCCTGAACTCTTGGGTGTTGCGCGATGGCCAAGACGAACGAACGGTAGTTCTGATTAAGATCCATCACCGCTCCTCTTTCCAGCCAATTCTCACCCATCCTTCGAGGGGCTGTCCAGGCTCCAGAACCCGCACTCCAGTTCCCGCGATGCCGCGAGCCATGAGGTTGATCCCGTCAGTCGCGTGGGAGACGGGCTCTAGGGCTAAGCTTCCATCGGGAGCGGTATAGACGACCAGGTGGCTGAAGAGGGAACTCGCCTCAAGGAAGACCCGGAGACCCCTATGGGGCCACCACAGCTCGGCAAATCCGGACCAGCCCGAGAAGACGTGGTCGAGGTCGCTCTTGAGAAAAGCGCCGCGGGAGAAGTCGAGTTCTGGAGGGAGCTGGACTGGCCCCGAGCGGGGAATCCGGCTTGCATCGGTCAGATAGACGCCTTGGGCTTGAAAGCGCAGCTGGGGTTCTTCCCCTTGCCTGAAGCGGACGAAGTAGGGGTGCAGCCCAAGGCCAAAAGGAGCCGGCTCTTGGGCAAGGTTGACCAGCCGAAGGTGGATTTCCAATGAGCGCTCGAGGTTGAAGCGGACGGTCAGCGCAAAGGGCCAGGGCCAGTTCACCTCCTTGAAGTCCCGGTTATTCCACGAAGCCTGCAGTTCGGGCCCTTCCAGGAGGGTGAAGGGTAGATCGCGGACGACTCCGTGCTGGGTGTGTCCTTCAGGGGTCGTCGGGCGGAGCTGATAGGTATGACCCCGAAAGGTGAAGCGAGCGTGGCGGATCCGGTTGGAATAGGGAGCCAGGATGAAGCTCGCATATTTCCCGGCTTGTTGTGGCCAGGGCTTGGGGGTGGTGCGCAGCAGGGGCTCGGGGCCTCGAGAAAGCTTTCCCTCGAGAAAAGCCAGGCTTGCCCCTACCTCAGGGGCAACTCCGAGTCGAAAGTGGGCACTCTCACGCTCCACGCAACCTCCTTCGCTGCTGCCACCATTCCATCAGGGCTTCGAAGAGGCGTTCTAGGGGACCTTTATGAAAGTGCTCCTGATAAGAGCGGGCTGCCTCTTCGGCCCCCACATCCTCACCAAGCGCCTTGGAGAGGTAGTAGCGGTGATCCATGATCCAGAGGTAGAGATCGGCTTCGGTGCGCCCGGGGAAGGACTTTAAGATCCCCCGATCTCGAATCTGCTGGACCGTGGGGACATAGAGACGGTCATACCAATCGGTGACCGCCTCTTCCCAAAGGATCGAGCGCTTGAGTTCGAGCCCCATGTAGTACTGATGGGTGTGGATATGGTCCAGGAGGATATCGTAACGTCCGGGCACTGTGAAGCGGATCTCGAGATGGCCCGGGCGGAGTTCGGGGAGCCGGGTGACCTCGAGAAAATGGGCGTACTCACCTTTGATGATGAGGTCTTTCAGGGTGTCCCCTGGTTGGGGAGGAATTGGGACGTCGAGAGCGATGATCTCAGCATCGATATAGCGCTGCTGCTCAGCCTTCGCAAGGGCGACTCGATGGTTGCCATCCTTGACGAAGTAGACATCCCCAACCTGATAGACCTGGATAGGGGGCAGCTCGGCCCCCTTGAGCTGGACGCTCCTCAGGTGAGCCCAGCGCTGGATCGTGTGGGGTTCTTTGGGTAGGAAGTGGTGATCAAAATCTTCATAGCGATCGACTGAGCCGATGATGCGGTCGACCTCGATGGGGCGAACGCCAAGGTAGTGCTCACCTCTGGGTCGAAGCGCTGCGACTGCATGGAAGGGAAGGAGCTCGTTGGGCTCCTTGCGCAGGCGATGGAGGAGGTCGTGGAAGAAGACCCGCTGGGCTAGGGCCTCTGCTTCGACTTGGGCACGCTGCTCCCCACTCACCACATCTTTAGTCTAGTCCCTTTCGGGGACCGGACTGCCCTAGCGGGGCTTCAGCTTCTAAACTCAGGACATGGTTGAGGTGCAAGGTCGTTACGTGATCTTTCGTCCTCCTAGAGGAGCCCGCTATTTGGTCGGCGATTTCACCGATTGGCTTCATCGCCCTCTTCCCATCGAAAAGGCCCTCCGGCTCGAGATGCCTGAAGGGGCCTACCTCGAATATGCTTTTCTCGACGAAGTTCGAAAGCCCTTTGCTGATCCAGACAATCCCCACCTGGCCCAAAATCCTTGGTGGAGCTATCCCCGGGCAGTCGAGCTACCTGGTTTTCGCTTTGAGGCCCCCCCTGCGCCGCAGGGTCCCGAGCTTCCTGTCGAGCGCTACCGCATCGAGTCGACCATCTTTCGAGCCGCTCGGCGCTACTATGTCTGGCAAACGCCCGATCCCGAAGTCACCCTCTATGTGCAGGATGGGGTCGCCTACTATCGGACTGCCCATATGCACCTGGTGGCCCAAGCGCTTTGGGAAGCTCGTCAGATCGTGCCGCTAAGGTTAGTCTTTCTCGAGCCCGAGCGGCGAGAAGAGGAATACTGGTTCAGTGAGGCCTATGAGGCCTTCCTCCTCGAGGAGATCCTCCCTCGCATCGCAGCTGACTATGGGGCTACGCCACGACAAGGTCTTTGGGGTGCCTCGCTTGGGGGGCTCGTCTCCGCATGGCTTGCCTTCCGGCACCCTGAGCAGTTCTCGTTTGTGGGCCTTCAATCGGCCTGTTTCACAGCTGAACCGAGCGGACACGATAGCTACAGGGGACCAGAGTGGCTCACTGCGCGCTATGCTGAGCGGGAACGCCTTCCTTTGAGGGTCTATCAGGAGACCGGACAGATCGAGTGGCTCTTGGCTCCTAATCGGCGGTTTGCGGCAGTGCTGGCCGATAAGGGCTATCCCCATGCCTATCGCGAGCGGCCTAGCGGCCACAACTGGGTGACCTGGAAGCAGGGACTCGCTCCCGGCCTGCGCTTTCTCTTCGGGCATGCCCCTCAAGAGGGGGTTGACGGGCTGGGTGCCCCAGAAGGGCAAGCGGATCACGGTACCTAGGTCATCGCACGCTATGGACACAACCATCCGCTGGGATGGTTGGCTGCTCGACCTGGGGTGCTTCGGAAGCTTTGGCTCAAGGCCCCTGCTCGGTTAGGAGTGAGGTGCAATGAGGACAACGGATCGCTGCTAAGGGGATTATGCTGTAGCAAAAGGGGCATTGCTTGGTGGTCACAGGGGCGCTCGGCTCGGGATAAAGCCGATTGACCACCCGCACGAGGCCAAAGACGACCAGGGCCACGAGGAGAAAGCTGATCACGGAGATGATGAAAAGACCGTAGTTAAGGGTCACCGCCCCAGCCTTTTGGGCGGCCGCGAGCGTTGGGTATGGACCTGAGCTGACCTTGGCGTAGGACCAAGAAGAGGTTGCTGAAATCCACTTTGCCAAGGATCAGTCCGATTGGCGGCATGATGATGTCCGTGACCAAGGCGCTGACCACTCCTGAGAACGCCGTGCCGAGGACAAAGGCAACTGCTAGATCGATCACGTTGCCGCGTTGCAAGAAAGCCTTGAATTCCTGGAACAGCGAGCGCATCCAGCCTCCTCGCCAGAGACTCTATCAAAATGGGTTGCTGAGCAGCAATTCTTGCCTGATTGGCCTCGCTCTCTTGGGCCGTGGTGCTCCTAAGGGTGCTGTGCGGGAGAGCAGTGGCTCTCATCGATGGCGCAAGCTTGGCGGGAGTCCTTGCTGACCTAGGGTCTTCGGTTCGCGCTGAGCTCTGGTCACCAAGGTATCGGCTCAGGTCTTGAGGAGTTGGTGTTATGATGCAAGGGCGAGGGGCCATGGAGACGCTGACCGATTGGCTTGCTATCGAACATCGCTATGACTCGGGGATCTACCACAAACATCGCCGAGTGTTTGTGCGCGGCCAAGGAGCCCATCTTTGGGACCAGGAGGGTCGGGAGTATATCGACTGCGTAGGCGGCTATGGGGTAGCCAATCTGGGACATGCGAACCCGGCAATCGCAGAGGCTATTCGGCATCAAGCGGAGACCCTCGTGAGCCTCCCGCAGACCCTTCCTAACGATCGCCGGGCCGAATTCTACGAGACCTTAGTGCGCACCCTGCCTCCCGGCTTAGAGCGGGTTTTTCCCTGTAACTCAGGAACAGAAGCCATCGAGGCGGCCCTCAAGTTCTCGATGGCGGCGACTGGAAAACGGAAGTTTGTAGCGGCGATGCGGGGATTTTCCGGGCGAACTCTAGGCTCAGTAGCCTTGACCTGGGAGCCTCGCTACCGCGAACCTTTTGGTCCTTACGGATTCCCGGTCCAGTTCATACCCTACAACGACATCGCCGCGTTAGAGGCGGCTGTCGATGGCGAGACGGCGGCAGTCATCTTGGAGCCGGTTCAAGGAGAGGGTGGTGTCCGCCCTGCGCGACCGGAGTTTCTGCGGGCTGCCCGCAGGGTGACCCAGGAGCGGGGCGCTCTCCTCGTTCTTGATGAAATTCAGACTGGGATGGGTCGGACAGGACGCCGATGGGCCTTCGAGCACTTCGAGGTGGTGCCCGATCTGGTCACGATGGCGAAAGCATTGGGGGGAGGAGTGCCGATTGGCTGCACGGTGATGACCTCTGAGGTAGCTGACCGAATGCCCTCTGGAGGTCATGGAACCACCTTCGGTGGCAATCCCTTGGCGATGGCGGCGGGGGTCGCTGCGCTCCGCTACCTTGAGGAGCACCGTCTTTGGGAGCGGGCCGCCGAGCTCGGCCCTTGGCTCATGGAGCGCTTGCGTCAGATTCAGTCTCCTAAGGTCAAGGAGGTTCGTGGCCTGGGGCTCATGGTCGGCCTCGAGCTCAAAGAAAAGGTGGCCCCGTACATCACCCGACTGGAGGAGGAGTACCAAGTCTTGGTCCTCAATGCTGGCCCCAACGTCATTCGCCTCCTTCCACCGCTCGTGATCGAGCGAGGGGATCTGGAGCGAGTCGTTCAGTCCCTGGCTGAGGTCTTAGCCTGGGATCCTGAGTAGATGGGGATTGGTTCCGAAGCCGCCCTTCAGATCCTCCGAGGTGCTCTGGAGATTCCAAGCCCCTCGGGGCATGAGCGCTTGGTCGCCGAGTACCTCGTTCAAGAGGCGAGAAGCTTGGGTCTTGAGGCCTGGGTCGATGAAGCCGATAATGCGCGCATCCGTTTAGGTCGGGGAGCGCGCCATGTGGTTCTCCTCGGGCACCTCGACACAGTGCCCGGTGAGATTCCAGTGCGCCTCGAAGGGGATCGACTCTTTGGCCGAGGGGCTGTCGATGCGAAAGGCCCTTTTGTCACCTTCCTCCTGGCTGCTGCCCAACTGAGCGCCAAGGCCCAAGAAGCGCTCACCCTCCACCTGGTGGGAGCGACTGAGGAGGAGGTACCGAGCTCAAAAGGGGCTCGCTATGTCGCCCCCCAACTACGCCCCGATCTGGTGCTCATCGGGGAGCCTTCGGGGTGGGAAGGAATTACCTTGGGCTATAAAGGGCGCCTCTTGGTGCGGGTGCGGCGCGAGAAAGACCACTTTCACTCTGCTCACCATGAGCCCAATGCAGCTGAAGAGCTCATCAGCTACTTCAATTCGATCCGAGCCTGGACCGAGGCGATGAACGTTGGTCAAGGTCCGTTCCATCAGGTTCAATACACCTTGAGGGATTTCAAGATTCACCCCTCGGGCCTCAAACAAGCGGCGGAGCTCCTCTTTGACCTTCGCCTCCCTCCCCGCCTGCCTCCCGAGGAGGCGATTCGCCATCTCCTGGCCTACGCTCCACCCACCCTGGACCTTGACTTCTCAGGACGGGAGGTCGCCTACATAGGGCCTAAGGATACCCCGATGACCCGAGCCCTGCGGGCTGCGATCCGGCGGGAAGGAGGTAAGCCGGTCTTCAAGCTGAAGACTGGGACTTCGGATATGAATGTCCTGGCCCCTCTTTGGTCGGTTCCGATGGCGGCCTATGGCCCTGGCGACTCGACGCTGGACCATACCCCCGTAGAGCACATCGAGATCCCTGAGTTTCTCAAAGCAATCGAGGTGGTTCGCTGGGCCCTGGAGTTCCTTGCACAGGAGGGTTAGGGCCGTGCTCTATGCCATTGACAAGCCCTTGGGCTGGAGCTCGCACCAAGTCGTCGAGCAAGTTCGCCGTCTTCTTGGAATCCGTCGGGTAGGGCACAGCGGGACCCTGGATCCTTTGGCTCGCGGGGTGCTCGTCATCGCCAGCGGAACCTCGACCAAGTTGGTTCCCTACCTCAGCGGGGAGGACAAAGAGTACTTAGCCTGGGTGAGCTTTGGAGCAACGACGAACACCCTGGATGCCGAAGGCAGCCTGATCGAGGGGAAGCCACGCCGAATATCGGTCTCCGAGCTCAAACAGGCTTTGGAGAGTTTTCTTGAGCTTAAAGAGCAGATTCCTCCGGCCTATTCGGCGATCAAGGTTCAGGGGGTGCGGGCCTATGAAGCCGCTCGCCGAGGAGCTCCCCTCGAGCTCGCTCCCCGGCCGGTAGCCTATCGCAGCGTTGAGCTGCTCCTCTTCGAGGAGATCCCTCGCCCTCATCCCATCGCGCCGGGACCACGGGGCTGGGAGTTGCGGGAAGGAGGGTATCCCGTTGAGCTGCCTCCCCCGCGGGGGCCCTATCCCACAGCGATCATTCGCCTGGTCGTGGGACCTGGAACCTACATTCGGGCCTTTGCCCGAGATCTTGGGGAACGCTTGGGAACCCTGGCTTTCCTCTCTGGACTCATCCGTACCCGGCTGGGCCAGGTCGATCTTCGTCAGGCCACCTCGTTGCCCGAGCTACGCCCTTTGGATCCCCTGGATGTCCTTTCGTCTCCCCTTCTCGAGCTGGATCCTCCCGAAGTTCAGAAGGCGCGCCATGGGGTGACCCTACCCGTCCCCGTTCAGGGCTTGGTTCTTCTCGTCGACCACCGCAGGCAACTCCTCGCGATTGCCGAGGGGGATGGGTTCAAGCTTCGGATTCGCCGGGTTCTTTAGGATCGAACTCCTCTTTAAGGATGGGGGTGGAGAGCACCACCGAGGTCCGGGTACTGCCAAAGCGGCCGGCCTGCTCGATGAGTTCTTGAAGGTGGCTGATCGAGCGAGCGACTACTTTGGCTACGAAGGAGGCATCTCCGGTCACGAAGTAGCACTCGCGGATCTCTGGGGTATTCCGGGCGTAGTCGAGAACCTGGGGGTAGCGGTTGGGGGTGGTGGTGATCTCCAGGAGTGCGGTGATGGGGTAGCCGAGCAGGGTGACGTCGATGCGGGCCCCGTAACCCCGGAGGATCCCGAGGTCCTCAAGGCGCCGGATGCGTTCGACCGTAGCAGGCAGGCTGAGGCCAACTTTGCGGGCAAGCTCGCGGTAAGGTTGTCTGGCGTTGCGCTGCAGCTCGAGGAGCAGCTTACGGTTGATGGTGTCGAGAGGAGAGATGCGGTGGGCCATTGTGCTTTATTTAAAAGCTTCATCTGGCTAGGGGAAAGGAGGAACGTGGTAGCCTGGAGCGAGGAGGCCAAGATGCAAGGAAACCCCGAGGTGGTCGAGGCGCTCAACCAGCGCCTTTCCGAGGAGCTCGCCGCCATCTTGCAGTACATGGTGCATGCTGAGCTTTGCGAGAGCTGGGGATACGGGAAGTTGGCCAAACATCTCGAGGCAACCGCTCACACCGAGATGCGCCACGCTGAGCTCTTGATCCAGCGCCTCATCTTCTTGGAGGCCCAGCCCAATGTGGCCCGGCTTGGGGAGATCCACCTGGGAAACAACGTATCGGAGATCGTGCTCAACGATTACGAAGGGGAGCTTTTGGGGGTGCGGGGCTATAACCAGACCATGGCTCTGGCGAGCCAGGTGGGCGATAACGGGACCCGAGAGCTCCTGGCCCGTATCTTGGAGCAAGAAGAAGCCCACATCGATTGGCTAGAGGTTCAGCGGAACCTCCTCGAGCAGATGGGTCTCGCCAATTACCTCCTCGCTCAGACCGAGAGCTGAGCGCTTGATTGAAAAGGCGAGGTTGATCGGTATTCGATCTCTATGCCTTTAAACAATTCGGTGATTCCCCCAAACACCTTACCAAATTCGCTGGTCAACGCGCCCATCAAGGTCTAAACTCTGCGGTGGAGCAAGCTTATGACGATCGGTGTACCGAAGGAGATCAAGGTCTTCGAGAATCGAGTCGCCCTCACCCCAGGAGGGGCGAGCAGTCTGGTGCGTCGAGGCCACCGCGTGCTGGTGGAGCGGGGAGCTGGGGCAGGTTCGGGCCTCCAGGACCGGGAGTACCAGGAAGCGGGGGCTGAGCTGGTTTCGGTGGAGGAAGCCTGGTCCGCTGACTTGGTGGTCAAGGTTAAGGAGCCGATTGCCGAGGAGTACCGTTATCTCCGCAAGGACCTGCTCCTCTTTACCTATCTTCATCTGGCTGCCGATGAGGCGTTGACGCAAGCCCTCCTCCAGAGCGGAACCACCGCCATTGCCTATGAGACCGTTCAGCTGGATGACGGCACCCTCCCCCTGCTGACCCCGATGAGCGAGGTGGCTGGCCGCATGGCTCCTCAAGTGGGTGCAGCGGCCTTAGAGAAGCCCCAGGGAGGTCGAGGGGTCCTCTTGGGCGGCGTCCCCGGTGTCGCCCCAGCCAGCGTGGTCATCCTGGGTGGGGGGGTGGTGGGGACCAATGCGGCCAAGATCGCGCTCGGTATGGGAGCCCAGGTCACGGTGCTCGAGGTGAGCAAAGCCCGCCTTCAGTATCTCGACGATCTCTTTGGCGGTCGGGTGGTGACCCTAGCGTCCAACGAAGCAAACCTCCAGCGCTCACTTCGCCATGCCGATCTCCTCATCGGCGCGGTGCTGATTCCTGGCGCAAAGGCTCCTAAGCTGGTCCATCGAACGGACCTAGCCCTCATGAAGGAGGGCTCCGTCATCGTGGATGTTGCAGTCGATCAAGGCGGCTGTGTGGAGACGATCCATCCGACTACCCACAAGGATCCGATCTATGTGGTCGATGGGGTTGTCCACTATGGGGTGGCCAACATGCCGGGAGCGGTTCCTCGTACCTCGACATTTGCTCTTACCAACCAGACCCTTCCTTACCTTCTGGAACTCGCCGCTCAAGGGTTGGGGGCGCTCAAAGATCCTGCCTTGAGGCGAGGGCTCAATGTCTATCAAGGTATGATCACCCACCAAGGAGTGGCTGAGGCCTTTGGGCTTCCTTATGTTGCCCCAGAGGAGGCCTTAGGGTTGGACAAACCTAGGTCTTCTGTGTTATAACGATGCGGTATGTCCCTTGAGATGAGCTGCTCCGCTCCAAGGGATACCCTGCTGCGCTAACCCATCCCTCCTCGTCGTTCCCCTAGGGGGGATGGGTTAGCTCAGCCTCCGTGATGCGGAGGGCCTTGACCTCAGGGCGGGGCCGTGAGGGGGGAAATAGGCGGATGGAAGATAAGGCGACTCAGATCCCAGTTGAAGCTGGGAAAGACGGCTTTAGCATGGAGGCGGCCCTTCAAGAGGCCGAGGCCCGCTTGGAGAAAACCGTAGCCCGGGGACAAATCATTCCCGGGAAGGTGGTCTTCGTGAGCCACGATGGGGTGATGGTGGACATCGGGACCCGTACCGAGGGCATCATCCCCCTGAACCAGCTGACAGAAGAGGAGCTTCCCGAGGCAGAACTTCGGAGTCTGCTCAAGCCCGGGGAAGAAGTCCTCGTCTATGTCATTCGGGTGGATCCGGAGACCGGCCAAGCGATTCTCTCCAAAAAACGAGCGGAAGCTGACTACTCGTGGAAGCGGGTCCAGGAGCTCTTTGAGCGAGGGGAGACCTTGAGCGTCGTCATCAAAGAGCGAGTCAAGGGAGGCCTCGTGACCAGCATTCACGGGCTGAGGGCCTTTCTGCCCGCCTCGCAGGTCGACCTCAAGCGAGTTTCCGACCTTGAGGAGTATGTCGGCCAGTCCCTGAGAGTCCGTATCATCGAGTTCAATCGCAAAAAAGGCAGGATCATCCTCTCCCGCCGCGTGGTCTTGGAGGAGGAGCAAAAGCAGCGCCGAGAGAACCGGCTGAGCCAGCTCCAGCCGGGCCAAGAGGTGGAGGGAGAGGTCGTCGAGATCACCGAGTTCGGCGTTTTTGTCTCTCTGGGTGGGGTAGATGGCTTGGTCCATCGCTCCGAGATCAGCTGGGGTCGTTTCAATCACCCTCAAGAGGTCATTCAAAAAGGCCAAAAGGTCCGGGCGAAGGTGCTTTCGGTCGACACCGAGCGGGAGCGGGTCAACCTTTCGATCAAGGCGCTGACCCCGGATCCTTGGCTCACGGTCACCGAGAAGTACCCAGTTGGAAGCCGAGTGCGAGGCCGGGTGGTCGGTCTGACCGACTTCGGTGCCTTCGTGGAGGTCGAGCCCGGTCTCGAGGGGCTGATCCACATCTCAGAGCTTTCCTGGACCAAGCGTCCCAAGCATCCCTCAGAGGTGCTCAAAGAGGGGGAGGAGGTCGAAGCGGTGGTCCTCCGCATCGATACCCAGGAGCGCCGTCTCAGCTTGGGCCTTCGCCAGACCCGTCCCGATCCTTGGAAGACCCTGCCCGATCGTTATCCTCCGGGAACTCTGGTCAAGGGGCCGATCACCGGAATCACCAGCTTTGGGGTTTTTGTCGAGATTGAGCCTGGGATCGAGGGGCTCATCCACATCTCTGAGCTCGATTACAGCCGAATTGAAAACCCCGCCCAGCTCTTCAAGCCGGGTGACGAGGTTGAAGCGGTCATCCTTAACATCGATCCTACCGAGCAGCGGGTCTCTCTCTCCAGAAAGCGCCTACTTCCCCCACCGCTTCCCGCTGCGGAGGAGGAGCGCGAGCGCCCCAAAGGTCGAGCCAAGCGGAAGCGTGGATCAGCCCGGAGCTCTGCGCGTCAAGACCGGCCAGCGGGCGGCGAGCGGGAGTTGGAAGGTGGGTACGAGGCTCCCTTGGCTCCTGTCTCTGGGGCCAGCGTGAAGCTAGGTGATCTCTACGGAGATCTCCTTTCTGAACTCAACTTGGAAGAGGAACAAGAGTCCTGAATTGGCTCAAGCTTTAAGGCCCCCCTGACGTTCAGGGGGGCCTTGTCATAGGGTTTCTAAAAATTTTGAAACAAGTTCAGGATCGAACTGATGGCCCGCCTGGTTTCTCAGCTCTTGGACTGCCCGTTCAGGTTCCCAGGCTGGCTTGTAGGATCTTGCGCTGACGAGAGCGTCGTAGACATCCACCACTGCAAAGATGCGGGCCAAAAAGGGGATGCTCTCGCCTGCTAAGCCTTTGGGATACCCCAGTCCATCCCAGCGCTCATGGTGGTAGCGGATGACCTCTAAAGTGGCCTGAGGGAGAAACCCCAGGCCACTCGCCATCTCGTAGCCCCGCTCGACATGGCTTTCGATGAGCAGGCGCTCCTCCTTCGTCAGAGGACCTGGCTTGAGCAAGATTCGGTCAGGAATTGCGATCTTGCCGATGTCGTGAAGGTAGCTTCCCCATCGGAGGGCTTGTAGCTCGCTTCGCGAGAGGCCGAGATGTTGGCCAAGGCGGAGGGCTAAGGAAGTCACCCGATCTGTATGCCCCTTGGTCTCATGATCCCGATACTCCAAGGCCAGCCCCAGGCTCTTGAGCGATTGCTCTCGCGCGCTCGTGAGCTCTCGGATGAATTGGCTTCGCTCAAGGGCGTTGCTCAGGCGCTGGGCGACGAACTCGAGGAGCGGGGTGGGGTCAGCGAGTCTGTGTGGGTGAAACTGAAACAGGCATAAAAGACCGAGGAAGCGATGGTGGGCGCGGATCGGGGTGCCCGCGAAGCTTTGTAGGCCTAGAGCGATGAGCTCAGGAAGAGCGCCTGGGACTTGGGCGTAGTTCGCTTCAAAGAAAGCCCGCTCAGCCTCGAGGAGGTGCCCCAAGGGATCGGTGCTTCCCCGAAGCGGCCGCCGGGAAGCGAGCTGGAGCCACTCAGCGGGCGGTTGCCCGGCTACTGAGCGGAGCCAGGCTCCTGAGGAGGTGGCCTCGAAATAAGCGGCGACTTCGAAACCGGAGAGCTCCTGGAGCTTGGACAGCCCCTCGTTCAGGATCTCCTCGGGGTCTTGCAAGCGCTCGAGGTAGCTGGAGAGCTCAGCCAGGCTCTGGGCGCGGTGGGCTTCCCGGCGAGCTTCCTCGAGGGCCCCAAGGCGGGAAATCGCGCTTCCAGCAGCTTCCGAGAGAGCTTCTAAAAAAAAGATATCTGTCTCCCTGAAATCACCTCCGTGCTCTGCAGTATCGGCCGAAAGCACCCCATAGATCCTTCCGTGGGGATCGAGAAGAGGAACACCTAAGTAGGCTGCCCGTATCCGCTCATCGGCGACGAAGAGGGCCTGGGGGTCCTGGGAGGCATCGTCGGTATAGAATGGCCGCCCGGTATCGAAGACCCGCCAGGCAAGACCCTGACCGCGAGAAATCCTGAGACCTATGATCTTCTCGGCTTCCCGCCCCTGAGCGGCGACGACCTCCAGAACGTCTTGGACCGGTTGGTAAAGGGCGACGAGCGTGGTAGAGGCTTTGGTGGATTCAAGTAACGTCTGGAGGATGCGGCCATAGATCTCTTTAGGGCTTTCGGCGAGGCGGAGGAGCTTTTGGACCTGGCTGGCAGCTTGTAAGCGGACCTCCTGACGGTGCTCCTCGAGGACCAAGGCGACGGGGAGAACTAGGATGTGAAGCGCCTTCCGAATCTCGCTGCTCGCTGGGTGGGGCAGATCGAGGGCCAAAAGCCCGATAAGGCGTCCTCTGGCCACCAGCCGAAGCATGTGGAGTGAGTGGCCCTCCAGCGGGAGGGGCAGCGAGGCGGACTCCTGCTGGAGGGCTGAGCTGATGGATGCCTCGATGGGGAACTTGCGCCCTTTGAGAGAATCTAGGCTTCCCTCAGTGGTCAAAACCCTCAAGGCACGCTCCTCGAGGAGGAGAATTGCGGCCCCTCGAGCCTGGCTGAGCTCGACGAAAAGGCTGAGCAACGCCTCGGGCTCGCTCTTTTGGATCAGCTTTTGCAGCCCCTGATAGAGATGTTCGAGGAGGAGCTCCTTGCGAGCACCGGAGAGTCGCTTGAGTGCGGCGGCGAGGAAAAAGAGGAGTTGATGGGCCCACTGCGCCCCTTGAGGGCTAAGGGGTCCAAGGTAGGCGAGGATGGGAGGAGCGGGGAGGATCCAGGCATTTGACCATATGGTCAAGAGTTCAGCCTCAGAAGGGCTTGCCTGAGGCTTAGAGAGGGCGATCGGCCCCTCCTTGAGCGCTCGTTGGGCGAGCGGGCTAAGCGCCCCTGCCAGAGGGACCTGGCTTCCCCAACCAGCCAGTGGGTAGAGTGCTTCGTCCCTCACTTCGAACAGCTCGATTCCTCGCAGCTCTAGGCTGCGAGCGAGCAGCTGGGCCATGGCGCGCGCGAGGGACTTGGCCCTGGAAGCCTTGAGCGCTAAGTGAAGACCTTTGAGGAGGGGGGTCTGGTTGAGCGAGGTTTGGACAGCCTCGAGGACGGGCCCCACCTCTAAAGGAACGGAGCCCCGAAAGATGAGGCCCAGGCTGCCGAAAGGGCCTTGGAGGTGGAGGAGGTTCTCGGATTGGGTGCACTTCAACTTAGGCCAGAGCCTAGGCCTGATGTTGAGGGTCAGCGTCAGCTGGGCCTCGGAGAGGTGGAGCCAGCCCCCCTGGGCCCGGGTGAGATGGACAAGGCTGGTCAAGAGCTCTAGGGCCTGGGGTTTTAAGGTTCTTGAGGGTGTCCTGAGTGAGCGCACGCTTCTTAAGTATTGAGGGGGGCTCAAGGCAAGGTTGGGTCAAATGCATCATCCTTGTTTGAGCAGCGTTGAAGCCCGCTCTAAGGGGCTTTGGATGAGCCGCATCAAAGCTCGGACCAACTTCTCGGGATCGTGCTGGGCGTAGGTTCCTTCCTCTAAGAACTCCCCTTGGATCACCTTGACCCCATCGGCGAGGAACGGTCTTGGATCAAAGGGCACAGGAAGCTGGCCAGCTTGCGCGTAGCGCTGGAGGACTGCTGGGGGAATCGATTGGGTATTGACTACGATTGCCTCAGGGCGCCGCCCAAGATGAGTCACAATCGCCTTGTAGTGCCCATAGGCATCGAGTCCCTCAGTCTCCCCGGGCTCGGTCATGAGGTTGACGATATAGCAGAGCTGAGCCGGGGAGCGCTGGAGCGCTCGGCGAAGCGCGGTGGGCAGAAAGCTGGGGATGACGCTGCTGAAGAGGCTACCAGGGCCTAAGACGATGAGTTGAGCCTGAGCCACCGCTTGCAGCACCTCGGGCATCACAGCTTCCTGGCCTTCGATGAGCCCGACTTGGCGCAGATAGCCGGGAGCTTGGCGCATGGCGGTTTCCCCTTCAACTCGGGTTCCATCTGAGCGTAACCCCCAGAGGTGGGCAGGCTCTGCGGTGGCAGGCCAGACTGCCCCACGCAGCCGGAGCATCTGGTTGGCTTGCCGAAGCGCCTCAGCGAAGTTGCCGTGAAGCTCGTAAAGGCTCACAAGCATGAGGTTGCCAAACGTATGCCCAGCAAGCTCCCCACCTCGCTGGAAGCGATAGCTCATCAAGTCGGGAAAGCCAGGGGCTTCGGAGAGAGCAGCCAGGCAATCGACCAGGTCACCGACTGCCGGAATGCCGAAAGAGTGTCGAAGACGCCCCGTGCTCCCCCCGTCATCGGTCACCGCAACGATGGCTGTGAGGTTGGCGGTCTCCTCACGGAGGCCCTTCAAGACTCGGGAAAGGCCGGTTCCCCCTCCCAAAGCCACGATACGGGGACCGGCTTCGAGGCGGCGCCGGAGGTAGACCTGAGCGACGACGGTATCCGGATCGGTGAGCGCTGAGAGCATGCTTCGGTTCATGGAGCGGAGTCCCCAGATGAACAGACCGAGGCCGAAGAGCATCCAGATTAGCCCCGAGAGCCAAGGGGGAAGATGGGCAAGAGCGATCACGCTAAGGTCGTGGATGAGCCGACGGGCGATCGGAGCCTCGAGGGTCAGTTGAAGGGTTCCCAAGATCAGCAAGAGGATCCCTAAGGAAGCGATCAGCGCATAGCGCTTGACCCGCATTCCTGGCAGTAACCAGCGCCAGCTCTGGTAGCGCTTCATTCCTCAGAGGCCGTCACGGCCCCACCCTCCTTTGTGAGGTCCCGGTGCTCAGTCTCGATCCGAAACCGGCTGGAGAGCTCCTGGGCTAGTCGCTCAACCACCGCGACGCTCCGATGTCGTCCCCCTGTACAGCCGATGCCTACGGTGTACGCAGCCCTCCCGCTATCCTGAGCCTTTTGGGCGCTGAGCCCTGCGGTGGTGAGGAGGGTGCGGTAGAGGCCTTCATCCTGAGGATGGCGGAAGATGTAGGCAGAAACCTCAGGGTCGGTTCCCGGCTTCGGTGCGAGGTGGGGCTCGTAGTAGGGATTGGGTAACCCTCGGACGTCGAGGATGAGATCAGCGTCTTGAGGAGGGCCCCACTTGAAGCCGAAGGAGACCAAACGAAGCAGAAACCCTCGCTTCTCTCCTAAAGCTTCCTCCAGGATCGCTTGTAGTTCGCGAGGAGTCTTCTCGGAGGTATCGATCACCAGGTCGGCCCGCTCCCGTAGGGGAGCCAAGACGGCAAGTTCCCTTTCGATTTCTCGTAAAAGATCGCCGGTGCCAAGGGGATGCACCCGGCGGGAGAGGTTGTAGCGCCGCA
>OGCG01000274.1_pt1 | contig 34403 bp, 32 predicted proteins | sample 1570061 | NCBI WGS metagenome assembly OGCG01 (sample SAMN06268698, study PRJEB24515) | hot springs metagenome | isolation source: Joseph's Coat, Yellowstone National Park, Washington, USA | place: USA:Joseph's Coat, Yellowstone National Park, Washington, USA
AAGCATGCGAGCCCCTTTGATATACTTACCGTGATAGACTTAATACCTGACGTTGTAATATTAAAGTATGAGCAGGTGACACCTGACGATGCCGGGAAAATAATATATGATGCCATGTTTCCAAGAGGACCAAAGGGTGCTAAATTCACAAAGGTCTTTGTAAACGGTAAGGACTTAAACACTGTTAATGCGATTGTTGAAAGATTGAAGAAAATAATGTTTCCACCATTTGAATTAGCAGTTATTGTAGACCCAGGGGGCTCATACACGACAGCTAGCGCCGCCGTCTTAAAGACACTGCAATTATCAATAAAGCTTGGCCTTGGATCCTTTGAGGGTAAGAATGTTACGGTACTTGCAGGTACGGGTCCTGTAGGTATAGCCGCAGCGTGGCTTTACGCATCTGAGGGTGCTAATGTAACCGTTACATCTCGTGAGCAATCAAAGGCTCAGAGCGTGGCTAATAATATAAATAATGAGTTGAAAATTAATAGAGCAGTGGGTGTTGAGGCAAAAACTCCAGAGCAGGTGGGTAAGGCAATTGAAAATGCGGATATTGTACTATCCACAGGGGCACCAGGCGTTACATTACTACCGCTAAATATTTTGAAGAGCTATGGTAAGAGAGTTAAGATAGCAGCCGATATCAATGCAATACCACCATACGGCATTGAGGGCATTGATCCCAATATGGATGGTAAGGAGGTAATACCTGATGTTTATGGTATTGGTGCATTGGTCATCGGGGTTCTTAAGAATAATATAGAGGCCGAGTTAATAAGGAGGGCGCTTCAGGAACCTAAGGGTATTTTTGACTTTAGGTCTGCGTATGAGATTGGTAAAAATATGTTTTTAAAGGGTTGATGAAACTTTGGATTTAGGTAATTAATGTATGTTGTATAATGATAGAGATATTGTTGAAGGTTATATAGTTGCCTACGGTCCTTATTTATGGGTAGTTAAGGGATGCGAGCATCCTAAGGGCTTTTTCATTGCCTATCCAAGGTACTCGAGAAGGGATAGTCTTAAGGTGAAGGATCCATTATTGGGTTTATCAATGGCTAAAAAATTGGGTTTAACTAGGTATATTGATTGTTTAAAGATGGAGGTTCCCCTCATACCACGCAATAAGATAGAATTTGTACTGGATCCGTTTAATAGGGATCAATGGCCTTCATTACCTGATAATGTATTATTATTTCTTAATTCATTAGATATTATGAATTCTAAGATTGGGGTGGCCGGTAGTTATTTAGTATCTAGGTTTCTTTCAGTAAAGCCAAGAGACCTTGATTTAATAATAAAGGGGGAAGATTGTGGATTGAAAGTGCATAATAAACTTATTGATGTGAGAAATAGGGGCTTAACGAGACCTTACATGGAGAGTGAGGATTTTGGAGGGACTGATCCTCAAACTAGGAATGCATTATTAAGGCATAGGATATTGGAGGGGGTGTTTAATAATCTCGTGTATAGTATTAGGGTAATATCCTGCCTGAAGAATGAGGAGCTGAAGTGCATTAGTAAGATAGAGCATTATACGGGTGAGGTGTTGATAATTAAGGCATTATCGTCATTCGTAATGCCCTATCTATACAATGCAGTACTTAAGGATTATGGAGAGATTTTCGTGAGAAGTCAAAGGATGAGATTCAGTGAAATACCTGAGGGAACGAGATTTTTTGTTCGTAATTGTAGAATTGAATATTACGAAGATGGAGAAATCTACTTATCATTAGATAACCCCGAGTGCGCAGTTAGTATCTTAAAGTAATTTCAACTGCATTTTTCTATCTATCTGAATCTAGTATGACGTTTTTAATAACATTCAATATTGCCTGGGCATTATTAACAACAAATACGTTATCCATCTTCGATAGCTTATTTATATTCTCCACATCAATTGGCCTCGGCCTCAACTTAACCTTCTCCCAACACTTGGCAGCGTCATATGGGCATGCATGTTCACATAAAGTACAACCAATGCATTTAGCATAACTTATCCTAGGATAACCATCGACTTTCTCGATAGCCTTAGCCGGGCACCTCCTCATTGGTTCACAAACCTCACAATTCTTTTGCATACATACCGCTCTATCTATTGAGCATGGTGTCTCGGTTTCCATAAGACCGTCCTCACTCGGTATATCTGTGGGCAACACTATAACTGGCACATCACTCTTTTGGGCTTGTGAAAATAATGCTGTGGCTACGGTATCAGCTATACCATTAACAATCTTAGCCACGGTATTACTAGTGGCTGGTGCAATAATCAAAGCCTTATATCTCCTTAAATTTATCCTACCTATGTAGTACATACCCTCATCCCCTACTAAGAACTCCTCATAATACCTACCTGGCGAGATTACCTTCAACCTAGGTAATACCCCGAACAATCTAGATACTTCATAACCCCATTTGGTAAGAAAAAGCGTAATTCTAGTATTATAATTTTTCTTTAAGTAAAACATTACATCAACACATTCCCTTAGGTGCGCACCACCTCCTGTAATTACCCAGGCAAAGTTATTAAAACTCATCAATTTAGGACGCATCACTAAAAATATTTAACTTATAGGTGCTATTTAAATTAAGAGACTATGGCCAGTATATTAATAATTACTGGGATACTTGCAGAACCAATTATTAAACAGGTGGTTTCAAGCACACAAACAAAGCATAAGATAGACATTTTAGTAATGCCAGTATCTATTGCAGCCTTCCTAACAACGAAATATATAGCGAATTACTTAAAGGATCGAGGAATTAAGGTATCTGATTATGATTACGTACTCATACCTGGCTTAGCTATGGGTTCTGGAAGGATTGTTGAAGAGACAATAGGTATTAGGACGTTAAAGGGCCCAATAAATGCCTACGATCTCGCTGATATATTGAATATGGATGTGCTAGACTCATTATCGCCGGATGTGCCTGCGGACGAGGTTCTTAAGGATTTTCGAGAAAAAATGGCTGAGAGAATTCTTCTAGAATTCGAGAATAGGTTAAATGATGTGAATAGTTTTAGTATTAATAAATTAAGAGTACCATTAACGCCACCACCAATTAGGGTAGCCGCTGAAATAACCGAGGCGCATGAATTAAGTATTGACCAGGTAATTAAGAGGGCTGAGTATTACCTTAATTCTGGAGCGGATATCCTGGTCCTTGGCTTTGAGGCGCTCAATCCACACCCAAATAAGGTGAGAGAACTTGTTAGGGGCGTTAAGGAGTGGCGTGAGGATGTGCCGTTGGCTGTGGATAGCGAAATACCGAGCGAAATAGAGGCGGCAATGAACGCGGGAGCTGATATGATTATCAATATTAATTTAAATAATGTAGGTAAGGTCAGCATAGATAGAGACGCTGCCATAGTTGTCATCCCTGAGGAGCCAGGAACTGGATTAATACCTCAAGATTCTAAGACCAGGGTTGAGCTTTTAATGAAAGCAGTTAACGCGGCTAGAGGGAGGGGATTTAGGAAGGTGATTGCGGATGCCATATTGAATCCCTTTGGGTCAACCTTTAGTTCATTGATTGCATATTACGAGTTCAAGCGCTTAATGCCGGAAGTGCCTATGTTCATGGGAATAGGCAATGTTACAGAACTTGTGGATGCCGATAGTATTGGCGTTAATGCCGCAATGGTTATGCTAGCTCAGGAGATAGGTATTAGCGTAGTCTTTGTGGTTGAGAAAAGTCAGAAGGCACAGGGATCTGTCCTAGAAACGAAGATTGCAGCACAAATGGCAGCTCTTGCGAGTTATAAGAAGGCTCCGCCTAAGGACTTGGGTATATCATTACTGGTTTTGAAGGATAAGAGAAGGGTTGAAGGTAAAGTAAATGAAAAATATGAAAATGTGATTTACGCGTCCGGTGAGGAGAGAACTTTTAAGTTGGATCCGCTGGGTTTCTTCATGATTTGGGTTGATCGTGAGAATAAGTACATAGAGACCCTGTACATTGGTAAAAAGGGTAGGATTCTAATTAGGGGGAGAACTGCTAAGGAAATCAGGTATGAGATTGCATCAAGGGGCTTGGCATCGGAAGTCTCTCACGCACTATACTTGGGTGAGGAATTAGCAAAGGCGGAAATGGCGTTGTTGCTCAACAAAAATTATATCCAGGAAATGCCCTTATTTAAATTACCAAGGTACATAAGCGTCAAAAGGTGATGAAAATGAGCATTATTGTGGAGGCTCCAGCTCGTCTTCACATGGGCTTTTACAACTTCTTAACAGACAATGTGGCTTATGGTAGTATAGGGCTTACTCTTGAGGAACCAAGAGCCGTTATTATGGCTAAACAATCTCAAGAATTTAATATAATAAATGAAACTAACGTGTACATAGACGATATTGCTGAAAATGTCATTAATAGGTTAGGTAGGTCTAATGTTGAGGTAAGGATTGAAAAGGCAATACCCAGGCATGTTGGGTTAGGATCAACAACCCAACTAAGCCTTGCATTGGGAACAGCAATAATGAGGATCATGGGCAAACAAATCAACGTTAGAGAGTTAGCCGTAACACTGGATAGAGGTAGGGATTCAGGGATCGGTATTGCTGCGTTTCAATATGGGGGATTCATAGTAGATTCAGGAAGAAGAATTTCTAATGGAATTATTGGGTTTCCTAAATCTCTTCGTGACTTACCGCATCCCATATTTAGAGCTAGGATACCGAGGGATTGGTACATCATAATAGCAATACCCAGGAATCGCATGGGTCCTGATGAGAGAGCGGAGAGAAGGGTTATGGATGCACCGCAATTAATTCCTAGAGATATACAATATGAACTATATAAATTATTGATACTTAAATTAATACCTTCATTAATTGAGGGAGATATTAAATTATTTGGTGAAGCAATAACGAAAATACAGACCTTAGTTGGGACCTACTTCTCGAGGTATCAGGGAGGAATATTTTGTTGTGAAGAAACAGAATTCATAATAAATTCACTATTGAAACATGGCGCTTACGGCGCAGGACAAAGCAGTTGGGGGCCAACCGCATACGGCATCGTTAAAGGCTATAGAAAGGCCGTTAAGGTTCTATCAATGGTTAAAAAGGACTCTGAAGAGAGGGGTTATGAAATAGGCATGTTTATTACGAGGGGTAGGAATAAGGGTGCATTAATAAGTAATGTGTAATTCACATAAAGCTAACAAGAAAAATTTAAATAACCTGGAAGATGCTGAATGCGGATGGTTAAGGTAGCTATTAAGCCTGATAACATAATTATTGATGTTGAGAAAGGTGTAACTCTTCTTCAAGCCATTAGGAAAGCCGGTATTGATATTGCCATAGAGTGCGGTGGGTTTGGTGTATGTGGTAAGGATAGAGTGATTGTTTTAGACGGTCAACAGAATTTAACTCCGTTAACGAATGCCGAGTTTCGGCATTTTTCGAAGGATGATATCTCTAAGGGTTATAGGCTTGCATGCCAGGCTAAGGTTTTAGGTGGCGTCACCATATTGGTACCTGAGGAGATTAGGATTAAGGAGAGGGGTAGGAGAGTTGTTAGTCAAGGCTTTATGCAAAAGATAGAGGTAAATCCGTTTATTCGAAAGATAGAGATTATGCTGCCAGAACCAACTTTAGAGGATCAAAGGGCGGACCTTGATAGGCTCCTTGATACATTAAGGAATGTCCTCAATACTGATAATATAGATGTGGATCTCGACCTAATAAGGGATTTACCTATAAAGTTAAGAGCATATAATTGGCACCTTAACGTCATTCTTTGGGGTAATAAAATTATTTCAATTGAACCAATTGGTGGTCTCACCAGGGATATCTATGGCGTAACTGTTGACATAGGTACATCTAAAATTGTGATACATTTAGTGGATCTTATGAATGGCGAGATAAGGGCTGTGGATTTTGATGAGAACCCACAATTGGCCTATGGTGCTGATATAATGTCGAGAATGACCTATGCCGACAAAGGGCCTGAGAATTTAAGGGAATTGCATGACTTAGTAATAAACGCTATTAATAATCTCATAGGGAGGGTTTGTAAGAAGGCAGGGGTACCTCTCGGTAAAATTTACGAAATTGTTGTTGTCGGCAACACGGCAATGCATCACTTCTTTCTCAATCTACCTACTAAATACTTGGGAAGGTCGCCATTCACACCCGTGGTTGGGAAAACATTATCATTTAGGGCGAGGGAGCTTGGATTACGGGGAAACCCTGGCGCTATGGTGACTGTTTTACCAAATATTGCGGGGTTTGTGGGTGCCGATGCTGTTGCCGATGTGTTAGCGACAGGCGTTATTGATAGGAAGGACATAACCTTACTCATTGATATTGGAACAAATAGTGAGATTTTTGTTGGGAATTCCGAGGAAATAATCGCGTGCTCCGCTCCATCTGGACCAGCTTTTGAGGGTGCACAGACTAGGTTTGGTATGAAGGCTATAGAGGGTGCGATAGAGAGAGTTGAAATAGATGGTGATGGTGAGGTTAAATATGAGGTTATTGGTGATGTTAAACCTAGGGGTATTACTGGTTCCGCAATGATTGACATAGTTGCTGGGTTATTTAAGAATGGTTTCATTGACCGCAGGGGAAAATTGAGAAAGGATCTTAATAATAAGAGGATAAGGAGATATGGTGAAGAATGGGGTTATGTGATTGCATGGGTGCATGAAACTTCCATAGATAAGGATATCGTTGTTTTTGAGAGGGATATTGCTGAGATAATGCTGGCTAAGGCAGCAATATTTTCGGGGATATCCATAGCAATGTCTACTAGACGTGTGGACGTTAAGGACATTAACGAGATCTTCGTTGCAGGTTCATTCGGTAATCACATAGATCCAGTAAACGCAAAAATAATAGGTTTAATACCTGATATACCTAATGATAGGATAAGGTTTGTTGGTAACACGGCTATAATGGGTGCTGATATGGCCCTATTATCTGGGGAGGCCCGGGCCAAGGCAGAGGAAATAGCGCGAAGGGTTAAGTACATAGAGCTCTCAGCACACCCACTATTCCAGAAGGAATTCTACTCAGCCATATACATCCCACACAGGGACATTGATAAATTCCCAACAGTAAAAGAGTTATTAAAAGCCCATAATTATTCCCCCAATGCCTAAATATGGTGTGCATAAAATAATCAGAACTAGTAAGAGGTTAAGAAAGAGTCTTGAGATCGTTGAATTAGATAATGAATATATATGTAAACCCTTAACAATGAAGTATTACCCACTCGTGGTAGTTAGGGCTGAAGGTGATAGGGTTTGGGATATTGATGGAAATGAATATATAGACTTTATTTCGGGTGGGGCAATATATAATATAGGGCATAGGCACCCTAAGGTTCTCAGCACAATTAAGGAACAAATAGATCGCCTTTGGAATTATACCATAGGATATTTCTATGAGACAGAACCAGTGTTACTTGCCAAAAAGCTCATTGAGATTACACCGGGAACCTTTAGAAAGAAGGTTGCATTTGGTTTTTCAGGATCAGATGCCGTAGACATGTCGTTAATCATGGCCAGAGCCTATACTAAGCGTAAGTACATAATATCATTTAAGGGTTCGTATCATGGAGGAACATATGCCTCTCTTTCGGTTACAGGTATTTTGAATAGAAAATCGTTAAAATACATGTACCCAATGAAGTACGTTAATTTTATCGACTATCCAGATCCGTATAGGAATCCCTGGAATGTGGATGGGTATTCAAACCCTGATGAGCTTGCAAACATTGTTCTAAGTATTATTGAGAAGAAAATTAAGAAACTGAATGGTGATGTAGCAGCAATAATATTTGAACCAATACAAGGCGATGGAGGTGTAATAATACCACCACAAAATTTCATAAAGGGTTTAAGAGAATTAACAAATAAACATGGTATTGTACTTATTGCCGATGAAGAACAAACCGGTATGGGAAGAACTGGAAAATGGTGGGCTGTTGAACATTACAATATAGCGCCTGACCTCTTAATAAGTGGTAAAGCACTTGGAGGTGACATGCCAATATCGGCAGTTATTGGTAAAGCTAGTATCATGGATAGCCCGCCAATAATAGGGTTTCTTAATTCAGGTCATGCGGTATGCGCCTCAGCGACTCTTTCGACAATAAGAGTTATTGAGGAAGAGAAGCTTATTGAGAGAGTAGCCACACTTGGGGAGTATGTTCTTAAAAGATTAGAAGAAATGCGGGAGAAATATAATATAATAGGTGATGTTCGCGCACGTGGATTATTAATCGGAATAGACATAGTAAGTAATAGGAAAGCAAAAAAGCCTGATCGAGCAACTGCACTTAAGATTTGCTGGAGAGCTTGGGAAAAAGGTTTGATCACGATGAACGTTGGAAAGTATGGTAATGTTATTAGAATAGCCCCGCCACTTAATATATCTAAAGAGGATCTTGATAAAGGGTTAGAAATACTTGAAAGTTCAATAAAGGATGTGTTATTGGGATATGTTAATGATAATGCATTTAAATATATAAGAGGATGGTGAAAATTAAAGATATTTTGAACACTTATTGTTGTTACTCTATGGGTAGTCCTTTTTGTTTTATTTCTTTTAGGTCCTTTGTTTCGTAGCCTAGTTGTACGGCTATGAAGTATGTGATTAGGCTTAGTATTGCGAATGTTATGTAGTCCCATGGGTATGGGATTATCGGTGTTGATAGTGGGCCTAGTGATCCTATGTACGAGATTGTGCCTAGGAAGACGTTGTATATGGGTATCCAGAGGGCTGCCTTGGCGTCAGGGTGTTTCGATCTGAACCATATATAGAGAAGGCTTAGTACCTGGATCAGCGTTACTAGTACCCAGTATGTCACGAATGACATTATTGAACCTAGGCCTGAGAACCACCCCAGGTACCAACCGGTGATTAATGCTGCCGATGCAATCCAATAGATAACCGCAAACGTCACTGCCGTACCTCGCGTGAAACCTATCTCCGATCTGTATGGGCCGAGTAATAATAGTGGGAACCCGAGTATTACGCCAGCTACTATGGCGTTTACGTACGTCCAACTAGACCAGTAAATTAGTAGCGAGGCTACGATGAAGCTTACTGGGTAGAATATGTACCAGGCAGGCGTTTTGAAGGGCCTATTCAAGTCTGGGGCGACCTTCCTAAGTACGTGGTTAGATATACCAACCTGTAGGTATCCGTAAACCGTCATGACTGTTGAATAGGACATTATTGCATACCACGTCGGGAATGGCGCCATGAATGCTATACCGATTACGGTAGCCACCAAAAGCGCGACCCAGGGTGTTTGGAACCTCCTGTGTATCTGGGAGAAGAACCTGGGTATATAACCAACCCTAGACATGCCATAGAGATTCCTGCCACTGGTGCCAACATAAACCGCTAACGTACCTGCTGGAGATGCGGCGGCATCTATGAGTAGTAGTACTGCTAATCCCATGAGTATTGGTATGCCCGTAGCCATAGCCTCACTAACAAACGGGTGCGCCGACCAATCACCCGAGGCGAGCGCCTGCCAATCACCTGGCGAGACGCCTGCGGCCTTCCAATTAATGGCACCTATGAATGCAATCTCGAGTAAGACGTACAGTATTATTGTTACAATAAGGGCTGATGTTACACCCAGCGGCACATCCCTCTGTGGGTTCTTACCCTCACCAGCGTACTCAAGCCCCTGCCTAAACCCCTCATAAGCCCACACAATCCCTGTGGTCACCATGCCTGCAAAGATCGCTGAGTAGCCATACGGTACAAAACCACCTGGTAATTTACCGATAACATAATCTGGGTGGAAGTATAGTGCTATGAGGAGCATTATTGTGAGCCCCGGTATCAATATCTTCCAGGCAGTTATAAACCTATTGAACCAACCATAGATATTGACACCAATCACCTGAATAAAGAAGAAGAATGCTATTAACACGGCTGCAACAAACAAGCCCAATGGTGTTAATACATTAAGCGTGGAGTTCCAAAACTCGGGCACATAATAACTTGCGTACTCAACAATTGCAACAGCCTCCACAGACACCGTGGTGATGGCACCCAGGGTGTACGCCCAGGCAAGTAGGTAGTTGCTTATTACGCCGTGACTGTAGTGGTTATACCTAGCCAGGGAGCCACTGAATGGGAACAAGCCGCCTAACTCGGCGAAGGGGAATACCATGAATATGAAGAAGATGCCAGCGATTATCCAGGACAGTATTGATGCAGGACCCATAGCACCAGAGGCACCTAACACGGCAAACAACCAACCACTACCAACCATACCGGTAAATGAAAGCATGAAGAAATCCATCGAAGTCAGGGCCCTCCTAAGCCTAGCCTGGGGCTGAATCGTGTTACCCATACAAATAGACTTATTATAAGCGCCTTAAAAATTAAACCTACCATCTCGTTAATGTAAACTGCATTGCATACGACTTCCATACTTTTAACGTTATTAAATTAAATGTAGCATAAAACAGGCATTTGCGCAATTAGCATTGAAAGATTGAATTTAATTAATAGCATTTATAAAAACATTGGACTGAATCAGCTTTTGGGCTACATGATCGTATTTGCTCGGTTCAACACCGAAAACCCAGTATTCAAGGCAGGTATAGAGATTTTCGGGTTTAGTTACAAAGGTTCAATGCGTAACCATGCAATTCACGCTTTGCTTTAATGAGAATCAAGTAACCTATTCTTCTTTTATGTAAGGTCACAAAGAAAGCAAAAGCAAGCAATTTCCCTACAAAGCTGTGGTTTAACGTTTATTGGCCCATTCATGATTAAGTCACCAGGTACCTCCAATCCCAACCACCCAGCAGTTAATGAATGGGATCCTCCACGTGATTCACGGTGATTATTGAATTCGACAAGGCACCCAACAATCCTGTTGGTGCTGTTAATGTGGATCATGTGTTCAATGACTTACTATTCATAACCAATAAGGCGAAGGCGGGTGGAGGTGGTTGGCAGGATCACGTGCAATTCTCAATAATATCAATTAGGGAGGAGGACTACGAACTACTCAAGAGAAAAGAGACAATCTAACCACCCATGCATTAATCAATCGAAGCACCTAGGAATTATATAGGTGACCGAGGATGGGTGATTTCAAAAGAATGCTGAAATAATGATTATGTTTGGCTCTTACCTGCCTTCTGCCTTTGTGTGGTTGCTCCCTTTATCAGTGCTTCGTATATTTTTCCTAGTAGGTCGTAGAGGTTGTCGATCCTCTTATTCGTCTCATCAATCCTCCTATTTATGCTCTCCCTCATCTCGCTCATGCCCTTACCCAACTCATCAATCCTCTTATTCGTCTCTTCTATTTTCCTGCTTAGTGCATCGTTTATTGCATTAATCCTATTGCTTAACGCCTCATAATTCTTACCCACTAAATCATAGAGAGCATCGATCCTCTTGTTTGTTTCTTCAATTTTCCTGTTTAATGTCTCATAATTCTTACCCATTAGATCATAAAGCGCATCAATCCTCTTATTCGTCTCATCAATCTTTTCAACCAACCTATTGTTTATCTCGTCGATCTTCTTAATTAATGAGTCGTTAACCTCATTAATCCTACTATTCAGTACTTCGTAATTCCTACTCATCATTTCATAGAGGGCGTCGATCCTCTTATTTGTGTTGGCTATATCATTCCTAATCTCGCGAAATAAGCCTAGCATTAACACAACCAGGTCCTCGGTGGATAATTTCTTACCTTCACTAACCTTTCTCAGGACAGTGTCCAATGCCTTCTCAATGACGGCACTTGTGACAGACTCAACCATTTAACCAAAAATAACCCACGCATTTAAAAAGGGTTTGGTCACGAAATTTCACCCCTACCAGTGGTTTCAACATGGTCTTTAGGAATAACTTGAGGGCGACTGTTGTGCACCTTAGAACGTGCTCCTCATGATCGACCCGTGGAACTGCATTTCAACCCAAGCAAATCTTGGCGGGCCCGGTGGGATTTGAACCCACGTCCTACGGCTCCGGAGGCCGCCGCTCTACCTGGCTGAGCTACGGGCCCTATTGTAATAATCATTATGTCATATTTAACTTTTCCTTCTTTGCCGTTAAATTAGTGAGTTAATTATCATGCCTACGCCGTATAGTATGCAGAATATTGTGTATAGCTTCCCTGTCCTGGCGTCAATGTCGTATTTATTTGCACGGAAGTCCTTAATTAGCCCTGGTACCATGGGTGCCGTGGCTATGGCTATTAATGATGTAAATGGTGTTATTTTAGCCGCTGTAAGTATTACTGTTATTATGAATGCGGTTATTAGGGATGCTACGTATATTCCATAGCCATACCTACCCGTTAATACTGCAAGGGATTTTACACCAGCCCTGCTATCGAAATTCCTGTCCCTATAGTTGTTTGCGTAGATTATTGCGAACATTATGAGCATTGGTGGTATGGATACTAGCAAAATCGCTGGCTTTAGAATACCCATGCTAGTTGCCACAAAGAAGCCGCCAATGAGGAGCGGTCCCCATGTTAATGCCACAGAAATCTCACCAAGACCTCTATACTTTAGTGTGAATGGTGGACCCGTATATGCATATAGCAAGAATACACCCAATAGCCCAAAGATCAAGATCCAGAGGCCCTCGATAAGCACGAGGTATATGCCTATTACCACGCCAAGCCCCATGAGCGAGAACCCAAGCGCCCTTGCCGTGGGTAGGCTAACCTTACCTGTCAGTATTGGGTGTGGTCTATACCTGGCCGTTGGGGATTCCATGGAATCCACTCCCTGGTTTACATCGTAGTAATCATTTAGTACGTTAACACTCATATGAAGAAGTAGGGCGCCTAGGACTGCGAGCACGAAGTAAAGTACCTCCAGGTAATTATGGATAAGGCCTAGGTAGTTGGCATAGCCGATACCGATTAGTGATGCAGCTGGTGTCATGAATAGGCTCCAGGCTCTTACTAGGCCTAAGAATTCAGTGAATTCCAATTTATTCATTAATAGTTTATTATTTTCTTTGTTATTTAAGTATTTATTGATTTATTCAGTTAAATTAATTCCGTGCATTACAACGGTAGTATGACCATCATTAGTTCAAGCCACAGTATGTGCGTTATTGTTGATGCTGTTAAACCAACCTTATCAGCCAATAACCCATCAATAAGGCCTACCGCAAAGGCTCCAGCCACGAGGGCTGGGTTTAGTGTTGATATGTGGATTAGGGTGTAGTAGGTCATGGAGAGTAGCCATGGTTCACGCCTAATGATACCACCAACACCCCTCATCAACTCCTGGAGACCACCTCTCCAGTACAGTTCCTCCATGATTCCAATGATGACAAGGGCTACGGCTAGGGCGTACTTACTTATTGAACGCCTAATCATTGCGTAGACCATGGCTACGTACTTGGATAACCCTAGGTATGTTAATACGGCGTAACCACCAATGAAGACAATGTACATTACGAACGCGAATAGGATTCCCGTGAGAATAACGATTATGGCACCCAACCTAAACCAATGCAGCCTATCCCTAAACCAGACCAGGGTTAAGGAACCAATAAGCAGTGTGGATATGGCCATGCCATACACGAAGTACCTACTAAATACGTCGAAGGATAGTGGCCAGAGCACGAGCGGTAGCGCTATGTATATGATTGCCTCAATCCTCCCAGTCATGGATCATCACCACCTTACCAACAACACCCCTACTCTCCATCATTGAGTGGAGTTTTGGTGCATCTCTAATGCTGTAGATACCGCTTATGTATGGTTTCAGCCCCTTAGTGCTCATGAAGTTCAGCAACTCCACTAGGTATGACTTCGCCGAATTGTGAATACCAATAAGCCTAGTATGCCTTAGGTAAAAGCGCCTGACATCTATTGTAAACGTAGGATCGGAGCCCAGGACGCCGAAGGTCACCACAGCGCCTCCGGGCCTCACGGCATCCATGGCCATGGGCAACGTCCAACCCAACGCATCCATCGCCACATCAACACCATACTCAGTCCTCTCATGAACAACACTCAACAACTCATCTTTACCGTAACCCACAACCACATCAGCACCAAGCCTCCTCAGTACATCACCCCTACTGGACACCGCAATAACCCTAGCACCAAGCGCCTTGGCTAGCATTGTCAATGCAGTACCAATACTGCCCGAGCCACCAAGTACCAACACCCAATCGCCAGGATTAACGTTGGAAACCCTGAGAGCCTTCCAGGAAACGCCATAGGCGAGCGGTAAGGCAGCCAGCTCATTCACGCCAAAGGTCTTGGGCGGATGCACCAACGCCCTAACTGGGACCCTAACAAGCTCGCCGTAACCACCCCACACATGAAAACCCGGCATGGTCCAGGACGGGCAATGATCCTCAAGCCCAACCCTACAGAACCTACAGGTCCCGCAACCCCACACATTATTCACGAGAACCAAATCACCAACACCGAAGTCTCCAAGATCCGTACCTGGACCAACCCTCTCGATAACTCCCACAATATCCGCACCAAGGACGTGGGGAAGCCTAACGGGTATGCCAGGGTAACCCCTCCTCACTATTGCATCAATCCTATTCAACGAGGTTGCCAAGACCCTAACCACAACCTCGCCAGGCCCTGGCGTAGGGTTAGGTAGCTCCATAACCTTAAGGACTTCAGGGTCTCCATGAGCCTCAAAACCAACAGCCCTCACGATGTGGGTTTAGGGTTGACTGCCTTATATAGGGCATGCGCCTGTTAGGTCTGTTTTATCATTCAATTTCGCTAATTCCACCTCTTTTAATAAATAAATCAATGATTTCCCAACATCAATTTCACAACTTCTCAATAAATCTTTTATATACTCACGCGTAAAAAGAGTAATTTAAAATGATAGACAGAATCACAAAAGCCAAGGGAAATTTACTGATAACAGCCACAGTACTCAATGTCCTCGATCTACTAACGAGTTACATAGGGTTCTCAGAGTTCGGTTTGACCGAGTTAAACGCCTTCGCCACAACACTGCATATGGGCAATTACCTGGCAGCATTACTGGCTTGCCTAACCTATGAAACCATTGTACTACTTTGGTACCTACTATCCCTGAAACACCCAATCTTTACAATATTCCTAGTCGTATTTACTGCAGGTAAGGCAATGAGTGTTATCGGGAATGCCCTAGCTTACGTGGGCATTTACAGCATTAACAGGATCTTTTTAATTAGCCAATCAATACTCAGTGCCTTAAATACCTAGTTGGGAGAGATAGAGAATTAGGGATTAAAAATTGAGTGAGACTTAAATGGTATGATAGAAAGAGTATTGGAGATTGATAGATACCCATGCATGGTTATGTCTGGCTTTATGTTTTTATACGTGTAGAAAGAGTTTTCTTGAAGCAGAAAGTATTTAGTTTCTTGCATGTGAGCATTTATTAAGTAGTTGAAAGTAGGAACCAACGTATGAAGACAAACATGAATAGAAAGGGTATATCAAACGTAGTAGCGACAATAATACTCATAGCAGTGGCAATAGCACTAGCAGTGGCAGTGGCAGTGTGGGTCTTCGGCCTGGCAGGCTCGGCATCAAAGACAGCAACACTACAGGTGCAGGCTGTTGGTTTGACTGGTGTTAGTTCGGGCTCCAGTGCTAACTTGACGCTGCTCATTAGCAACCCATCGAGCAGTGGTATTGGCATCAACGGCTTCACCCTAGGAAGCCTATCATGCGTCTTCAACACACCAGTCCAGATACCAGCTGGTACACAGGGTGGCGAACTAACAATAACACTAGGAATTGAAAATAATGCCTTCACCAACGCAACCAGTGTGGCTGGCAGCAACGGCATAACTGCAAGTGGCATAACTGCGTTGTGCAGCGGGAACCAGACCGCCGCCGTTGGCATTCAATACAGCGGTTACATAACGACCGTGAGCGGCCAGACATACCCATTCACAGTAACAGCAAGCTCATAACATAAACAACCCCAGTAAAATCCCATTAAAAATCATTTTTCTTTCTCCATACTTCTTTCCCGAACCATGGTGTCTCTACTTCGTCAAGCCTCCACCTTTGTTTCGTCACCGCCTCCGTCGGGTCTATCGTGATTCCTGCCTTATAGGCTAGTAGTCCTGTGAGGGCTATCATTGCTCCGTTATCGCCAGCGTATTCTGGTGGTACAACGCCTAGTTTTGCGTTGAATTCCCTAGCTATGTAATCCATAACCCTCATTAACCTCCTACTCCTGGCGACGCCGCCAGCTAGCAGTAGTTCTTTCTTGCCTGTTAGGGCTAGTCCTCTTTCTACGATTTCGCCTAGCATTGCGTATGCTGTTTCGATTAGGCTTAGGCAGACGTCTGGTAGTGGTGTTCCTTTTTTCACGAGTCTTAGGGCTTCCTCTATCAGGCCTGAGAAGGATATGTCCTGTCCCTTGACTGTGTATGGTAGTGGTATGTACCTACTGCCTTTCTCGGCGCATTGCTCCAGGTGTGGCACGCCTGGGTTTGGTAGCCCTACCTCCCTGGCGAAGTAGTCCAGGGCGTTTCCAACGGCCATGTCTATTGTCTCGCCGAAGACTCCGTAGGATCTCCCCGAGTGGGCTATCACCATCATGTGACCGCCAGAGATTAGGAGCACCAGTGGGTCTAGGAGGCCCGTGGACCACCTGGCTATCTCCACGTGAGCTACCCCGTGGTGTACTGGTACGAGTGGTTTGTTGAACTTTATGGCTAGCGCCCTGGCTAGGGTTGCCCCGACCCTTAGGGCTGGTCCTAGGCCTGGTCCCATGGAGAAGGCTATGGCGTCGATGTCCCTAATCGTTACGTTGGCTTTTTTCAGGGCCTCCCTCAGTAGTCTTGGTCCTATGGTGACGTGGTGGTCAGCTGCAATCCTTGGGTGTATGCCGACGCCCTGTGGTGGTGTGTATGTGTCGTTTATGTTGGTGAGTATGCCGTCCTCGGTGACTATGCCTACACCGAAGGTGTGGGCTGTTGATTCTATACCAAGCACGAGCGTCATTAATAAACACCCTCTAGCACGGACTCAATAACATCATCCAACTCCCCATCACTCAAGTCCCCATACTTATTGAGTACGAAGTCCACTGTTGACCTCACCTTACCCTCAAGCCAGCCGCATCCTGGATCGTAGTTGTTGTTTGTGAGGATTACGTGGTTGTCTGTTATCTTGAGCACGCCTAATCTTGTTAGTTCCTCAATGGTGTTTATAAACTCTGGGCTTGTTATTACCAGGTCTATCCTGTCCCAGTCCAGTGATTCAAAACCACCCAATTTATCGATGAGGAAGACTACCTTGGCGAGCCTATCCATGCTCACCCTACCCAATTTTTCGAGGGTCCTGTAAACCATGCACTCAATAAGCCCCATGATCCACAGCGCCTGATTAGTATGCATGATCCCTAATAAAACTAACTAGTTGATTGATTACTCACGTGCATCCCCATATGCATGTTAAAGGAGTCATTGTCGTATTTCTTGAATTACCTTAATTATTTTTGAGAACATCCCCCACACCTACGTTTATACTACCCTTCTCGATAATAGCCTTCACAACCCAGTAATAGGCTGGGATTTGATATGCGTACCACTTACCGGCCCAGGGCTCCCTTGGTAGCTCGGATAGGTAAACAGTACCTGGTAGTCTCACATTGATTATCACGTTGCTCTCCAGCAAGCCGAAATATCCCATCACAGCGTCCGGGTGAGCTGTGTCGCTCAGTCCGAGATCCTTGGCATTACCTCTCGCCAGCTCAATCAATCTTTCTAGCACGTCAGTGGGCAGCTTTCCCTCCTGCTTCGCGGCACCAGTGAGGACTTGGATTACGTGGTCAATAACTCTGTCCTGAAGCCACCTCCTCACGTCCCAACCATACCTAATTACGAGATCCCCAAGCTCCCTCACGTTGCCGCCCAGGAGATTCCACAGCAATTCTGCATCAAAATTCTTAGCGCCGGTTAGTTCCGCAACTTCGTTTATTACGCCTTCGAACTCACGCCTAGGTAGGTTCCATAGTAGGAGCGGTGTTGTTAAGCCTTTACTCCCCAGTCTCGTAGTAATCTTTACAGCAGCTTGGTCGCTCAGGGCGAATAGTGTGTTTGCCTGCTTATCGCTGTACTGTGCCCATACGCCCTCACTTGGGTGTTCATGGGATTCCGCAAAGAATTCGAGTAAACCCGATAGGGCTGTGTAGTGTTCATCACCAACCTCCTCCTTAAGGTACTTATCGAAGTTATCAAAGATTATAAGTATTAAGCTAGCCCTGCCCACATTACGTGATTTTAGGGCATACTCCACGGCAGCCTTTACGGCTTCGGCTATTGCGAAGCCGGTTTTAATAGTGTCTATATTACCGAGTTCTGAGCGTATTCTGGCTAGGGCTTCGTCACCATTAGGTAGTGCCTCTGAAAGTACTTTCGATAGTGTTTTGCCTTCAAAGTTCATGTACGCTATGAAGACTTCATCACCCATTGACTTAAGGATTTTGTAGATGCGTGATAGGAGTGTGGTCTTGCCTGCCCCGTATGGCCCGTAAAGAATTCTGAGGCCGGGTATGTTCAATCCTTCATTGAATAGCCTCTCAATCTCCCTCTCCCTATCCCTGAACCGTATCCTGTACCTACCGAAATCTGCGTACTCCCTGCCTACCTCAGCTATGACCTCGTTAGCATTAACCATTCAGGGACACTGGTGGTAATTGTTGAGATTCCTTATAAAGCTACACAACATTAAGGATTGAGATTTACCGGGTGTAGGCTTAATGCTTAAAAGGGTGATTACCGATATTGGTTTCGTATGTTCAGTCCAGGTACTCTTAAGGAAATACTAAAACCGAGTAATTCCGTTCTCGTGGTTTGGGATGTGCATAGGGCATTATTTAATGGCATATTCAATAAGGATGAGTTCCAGAGGGCATTGAGCACAGCCATAAGTGCGGCTAGGAGGATTAACGTGCCTATAATATTCACGAAGATAACACCATTCCCAAGCGGTTTTGAGCCTGTTACGGTTAGGATAGCCCCATGGAGAGGTGGTTTTAGGCCTGAGGATATGGAGTTGATTGTACAACCACAGCCCAATGATATCGTTATTAATAAGAATACCTGGTCCCTCTTTGTCGGTACTAACGTCGAGCTACTCCTAAGGAATTCTGGCAGGTACACCGTGGTTTTCACGGGGATTGCCACGGATATTGGTGTTGAGACGAGCGCCAGGCATGCCTACGCGTTGGGTTTCATACCCGTGATAGTTAGTGATGCCGTCTCCTCCAGTGATAAGGATGCCCATGAGAGGTCGCTGGCTAACATGAGGAGGTTCTTCCCCGTGCTGACTGCTGATGAATTGGCTAAGTACTGGTCGTAGGGGATTTTCGTATTTATTTTTAAAATCAAAACTCACCTGTGCACTACTTCGCTGAGTAACTCGTTGAATGCGTTTATTAGGTCTTGGGCTTGTTCCTTGGTGTGTATCATTGATGGTAGGAGGTGCGGCATGTGCTCCGTCATGTAGAGTATGCCCTTCGTCCTCATGAACAGGTGCAATAATGTGTATAGTCCCTCATCAATCCTGCCCTCATAAGCCATCCTAACATTGATCGGCCTCTCCCTGGTGAAGTGTATTCCGACCATGCTACCAACACCCGTCACCCAACACAGCCTATCGTGGCTCTCGCAACCCTTATCCAACTCGATGCGTGCCCAATCCCATAGATTATTAAAGTCCTCATACAATGCCTTGTGTTGGGCTAAATAATTAATTAGCGTATAACCTGCGGTCAAGGTTATCCTATTCCCAGTGAATGTGCCGCCATGGAAGCTCCTAGACCTTGCGTTAGGCCTCTTGACCTGGTTTAGTAGTTCCATAATCTCTGACCTGGACGCTATTGCGCCAGCGCCTGGGTATCCACCACCTACTATCTTGCCCAGCGTTACTATGTCAGCCTTGACATTAAATAATTCCTGGCCGCCACCTAGGGCCAGCCTAAAGCCAGTTATTACCTCATCAAGTATCAGGAGCGCACCATGCCTATCCGCAAGCTCCCTAACACCCTTTAGATAGCCCTGCTTAGGCTCTATACAGCCTCCCGACCCAGGTACTGGCTCCATGATTATGGCAGCGACATCAAAGTCCTTCAACGCCCTCTCCAGGGAATCCAGGTCATTGTATGGAACAACTATGGTGTACTTAATATGATCAATGGGTAGACCGAGACTTTCGGGACCCTCGAATGGTGGGTTAACACCAACATGCAGTGCGTCATAACCGCCATGCCAACCACCCTCCATCTTTATCACGTACCTACGCCCTGTATAAGCCCTAGCCAGCCTAACCGCGTACATGTTAGCCTCCGTACCACTGTTCGAGAACCTAACCATGTCCACGTTCGGTATAACCCTCGTCAGCAGCTCCGCATACTCAACCTCCAACGTGTTTGGGTAACCCAGGTGAGTTCCTTCGTAAGCCGCATCGTTGACTGCCTTAACGACAAAGTCCGGCGAGTGCCCCATTATGTGTGTTCCATGCCCCATCCAGTAATCCACGTACTCATTACCATCCACATCCCAAACCTTCACACCACCTGCCTTGGTTATGTAGATTGGGTATGGCGTGAAATACCTTATCTGGTACGTAGTACCGCCAGGCAGAACCTTTTTAGCCCTCTCGAAGAATTCCCTGGATCTTCCCGTCCTCTCCATGTATGCTTTCGCATACTTATCGATGAGTCCCTGAACTCTATCCTTAACACTCATTACCCACTGACTGATTTATCAAGTTATTAAGTAATAGGTTTCTAAGTTACGGTATCCTAACTAGGAAATTATGGCTACGCATCAGGTGGAGTAGTACATCCACGAACCTGGTTGTTTTATAACCGCACTTAACACATACGAGGTATTTACGCTTATGGAATGAATTTCTTGAGTATGGCTCGATCCTAACCCTCAACCAATCCTCATACCCCTTTGTCTTAAGTATGTGATCGTAAAGTCCGCCGTGGTGTTGTATGAAGCCTAGCCTTACCTGGTCTGTTTGTGGTGTTATGTGTAACTTGAATTCCTTATTAGTGAAGGGGCATTTAATTACGCCGCTCAGGTATAACCTACCGTCCCTCTTTAATGCGTAGACTGTTAGGTCCACGTACTTACCCTTGATCTCACCGCTCCTCCTTAAACCAAGCATTTCAAGGCTTGCGGACACGATGCCCATTGATGTTACAGGCTTTAAGCATTACTTCCATCCGCATCAACGCTGGTTACAAAATTCATTAAAGAGATGCAATCATATGGTACCGTAACTCCTCATTACATTGAGTAGTTTATTAGCGTAATCAACGACATGGCCCCTAACCCTAACCGCAACGTCTGAAATTGCTGTTCCCAGTTGTTCAGGGTTCTTTGTTTGTGATAGGATGAGTAGTGATGATGGTGACCTTATGTCCGTCTTAACAACAACATCCTCACCAACCCTAACCTTGGTTACACCCGTAACCTTACCCTCCGTGTACGTAACCACCTCCACCATCCCACCCTCTATGGGCTCCGCAACCAGGTTCAGCGTTATGTTGTTTCCACTGTAGATCACGTAAATCCTATCTTCCCCAACCAACGTTTTATTAATCCTCCCAAGCCTTATCGAGTCGAGGATCCTCCTCCAACCATCACCAACAACCCTGAGGTATTCACCCTGCACGCCCAGTCTCGCTAGGAGGTACCTAACCGCATCCTCAATCTCTACATGTTTAGTCATAACATTCACACCGACTTCACGACCAACCTCAACGAGTAAATTATCCAACAGGTCAAGGAGTTTCCGCAGATAATCAATACTACCACTGATCAATACCGCAACATCGTCACTACCAACCTCCAGCAATCTCTCCTCATAGGTCCCGTCAGGGCCGATGCCCATGACGAACACGTACCTATCACTAACGGAAATCCTGGTATTGCTCAACTCCCTATCGCCAATCCTAACCGTACCCATGGGTACGATGAATTCCATAAAGACCCATATACAGATTCGATGAAGCCTTAAAAAGCAATTATTGTGAAGCTGGCACGTATGGGCAGGTTTGATGGCAAGGTCGTCATGGTCACAGGCGGAACGAGGGGTATTGGTAGGGCCATAGCGGAGGCCTTCCTCAGGGAGGGCGCTAAGGTAGCCATAACCTATGCCAGGAGCGATGAGAGAGCAAGAGAACTTGAGAGAACGGGTGTGCTGGCTATTAGGTGCGATGTGTCAAGGAGGGATGAGGTTAGGAAGGCCGCTGAAATTGTCAGGGATAGGCTTGGTGACGTTAATGTACTCATAAACAACGCGGGTATAATGTACCTAATGCTCCTTGAGGAGTTTAATGAGGAATTATTCGATAGGATGATGGGTGTTAATGTAAAGGGTATAATATATATGACGCTGGAATTGCTACCACAGCTCAAGAGAACTAGAGGTGTTATCATAAATATAGCGTCCAATGCGGGCATAGGCACGGCGTTTGAGGGTACTACGTATTACGCAATAACAAAGGCCTCGGTGATAACTCTCACCAAGAGGATGGCATTTGAGCTTGGTAAGTACGGTATTAGGGTTAATGCGATAGCCCCTGGTTGGGTGGAGACCGACATGACCACAGCCAATAGGTCGCCTGAGGAGATTGAGAAAGCAAAGGCTTTGGTTAGGTCAAGAACCATGCTTAACATGACGGGTGTTCCAGAGGATATAGCTAACGTCGCATTATTCCTTGCCAGTGAGGATGCCAGATACATCACTGGACAGACCATTGTCGCTGATGGTGGTAGGATTGACTACCTAACACACGGTGTTTAGGTAGAGCTTTTAATAACCTTACATTATAATTCCTAAAATGGTTTCATTAACGTTCACCCAGTACTACACATTATCCGTATTGGCACTAGCCATAGCCCTACTACTCACACGCCTGGTTAGGCATGACGTCATAGGCGCTATCGTACTCATACTCCTGGTAATCGGTGGAATATTAAGTATTGAGAAAGCATTATCATTCATGGTCTCCACAAGCGTGGTTGTGCTTGGTAGTATAATGATAATTAGCAAGACCCTTGAAGAATCAGGATTCCTAGATAGACTTGCTGAGGATTTGGGTAGGCTCGTGAAGAGCGAGTACCTGCTCATGACCTTGACCTTGTTCATTGTTGCTCTCGTATCCGGTTTCATGAGCGACGTTGCCCTTGTCTCAATATTTATACCCTTCATGTATGCATTATCCAGGGAGCGTAAGAGGAGGTTATCCAAGTACCTAATACCGTTGTCATACTCAGCAATACTTGGTGGTAGATATACAATATTTGGAACTAGCACGAACCTAATAATTGATCAATTATGGTTTGAGGACTTTCATAGGTATCTTCCTATATTTCAGTTCCTAAATATAGGTCTCGCAATCGTGCTCCTGGGCATACCAATACTCCTACTCATATACCTCATAATGCCCAATAGAGAGAATGTGGTTTCCTCAGTGGATGATTTGAGGATTGGTAAATACATCATAGAGGCTAAGGTGGGTAATGATTGCAATTGGGTTGGTAAGAGTAGACGGGCAATAGAGAGGGAGTATGGAATCAAAATACTGTCCGTATTGCCCAGGAGATTATCGAGATTGAGCAGGATCGTTAGTGGTAGTACACTTATTATGGAGGTACCAACTGATAAAATACCTGTTATCTCATCAATAGGGGGCCTATCGCTAGCAACGACTGAGCAGATAGAGGGTGGGGAGGTTATTGAAGCCCTAGTGACTGGCGAATCATCACTCGTCAATAATACCATAGCTGATCTAAGGATCTCCGAAAAGTACGGCATTAGGGTTGTGGGTATATCCACAGGTGGCAGGAGGGTTTACGGCAGAATAAGCCACGTAGAGCTTAAACCTGGCGATGCCCTACTCCTCATGGGTAATGAGGAGGATGTAGCCAGGTTCATGGGTGATTATGGTTTAGTTGCCATGAGGGGTGTTGGGGCTAGATTATTCAACGTTAGAAAGGGCATTGTGGCAATTGCGGTTCTGGTCGGTGCAACCATTGCCTCATTACTTGGCGTAGACATGACCCTAGCCTTCCTCACGGCATCCCTTGCTTTGATACTGAGTGGGGCTATTAATTATAGGAGGCTTTATCAATATGTTGATTGGTCTGTGCTCGTGTTCATGGCATCCTTCTTAGCCCTTGGATATGCCATGAGCAGTAGTGGCTTGTCAACAGTGATAGCCCATGTACTACCTAAATCACTGATAATCCTATTCTTGATAACCGCCATACTCGCCAACTTCATTAACAATGTAACTGCCGCAGTGATAATGACCCCCATAGCCCTCACATACCCCAACCCACTTATTGCCGTTACTGTGGTCGCCATGGCATCAACAACCACATTCCTCACACCATTCAGCCACCCAGCTAACCTACTCGTCTACAACCCGGGAGGTTATAAACCTAAGGATTACTTGATAGCTGGCACTTTGATACTGCTTCTCGTGCTTATCGTCACCATGGTATTCACAGGCTCACTAAGGATTACTATCTAGCACATTCCTAGGAAACCAACCAGCCCTAGTCCTCACCAATCCCTTCCTCTCCACATAATCAGATGCCCTACGCCTAACCACCATGAACACATCCTCATCACCACACAATAGTTTTCCATCGAATATCGCGTCAAGTATCACCATGGACACCTCAAGCACATGATCCAAATTATCCAGCGGCAACCATATCACCTGTCCAATACTCATTACCTCGACTCTATACTCACCGGTAGGTACAATGGCCAGTAGGTCCCAATCACTCAATGGTGTATTATCGCCCCTAGCCCTCGAACCAAAGAGAACGATGGCTACTGCCTTACGGCATAACTCATCAATTACGTGATCAGCCATCGTCGTCCTCTCGGCACTAACCTCACGCAACGCTTCCAACCACCTCTCGAACATAGCTCCACACCACCTCCATGCACCTGATAGCCTCCTCAGCCTCCCAACGCCTATAATCATTAATGCGGGCATCAGGGTACCTAGCCTGGATATAGTGCATCTCAAGGGCCTCGGCGCATCTCATAACATCGTTGGGTGGCTGCACATTGAGGGTCTTAGCCAGGTATTGCAGTAGTTCAGCTGTGAAGTTGGTAATAGGCCGTGTTCCAGTCAACTTAATCAATAAACCCTTGAATAACATCTCGATTGTCTGTTGAGCAAAGAATGATGCTGAATCAAACCTGTTGTTTGCCAAATCCTCGTGCATACTCCCCAAACCTCAAACGCCACTAATGATTAATGCGTCGTACCCCCTTAATAAATTGATTTTGCGTGAAACTACGATTCAAGATTTGTGATAATGCGAGTAATGTTTTATAAGTTGATATCTAGATCGATATCGATTAATATGAAGATAATAACTGCACCAGGCCCTGTTTCATATCCACTGATAATAGCTGGTAGGGAGTTTAAGGACCTCGAGCTACAGTTCGGTAAGGAGAGCAGGGATGCAGATGCCATTGCTGATTCACTGGTTTCCCTGGCCCGACGTAGGCTTAGGCCTACGGTTGTTGCTGTCAGGAGGTTGATGGTTATTTATCCAGAGTTGAGGGGGCCTAATGTTGGTGTTTGGCGTAGGGGTAGTGCAGCCGATGTGCTTATCAGGGCGTTCATTGATAAAGCTGGTGTTGGCGATATAAATCTGGTCTATGCCGATGATTGGTACTCACTGTTGAATATGCTGAATTTGGGCCAGGTCCAGAGTGCCGTGCTTAATGTAGCCTTGGTTAATGATAGGAACGCGGTATTTCTCGAGGATGCGGTGGGTGTACCTGGTGCGTGTGGTATTTACATCAATGGTGAACCAGAACCTATAATTAATGTTTACGAGGCTGGTATAGAATTGGCTAGGGAGGATCCTGAGGGATCTGCCGAGTATGTGATTAAGAACCTACCGATCAAACTGCCCAAGGAGTTTGTGGTTAATGTGCTGAGGAGGGTTGAGTATGGGGTGTTCAAACCGAGTGACCGTGATGTCGATAGGTTAATAAGCATCGTCAATACGTACGGTGTGATTACGAATGAATAAGGACCAATATAAGGGTCGGTATTACACAGGATTGCTGCAGGCTGTGTCCGTGATACTACCGTTGACCATAGCAATTAGGGCGTCTAACAACATGTTAATAACCACAATACCGCTCCTGGCGAGATATGGATTTGGCTTCAGTAATACCTTGGTTGGTATTATCTCGGCTCTCGTATCGTTAATGACATTCATGAGCAGCGGCATTATAAATTCGAGACTTCATGCAAGCATCAGGAGACTCGTCTTCATAATCTCATCGATTATCTACGCCATAGTATTTCCATTCTTCGCCTTCTCAAGCGCCATAACTATATGGGTACTCTCGGCCGTTGCTGGTTTCGTGCTTGGTTTCCTAATGCCCAATGTGATAACCTCGGCGAGCCTATTACCCAATAGGGTTGATAGGGAGAGGCTACTCAACATATACACCCTATCCCTTAGCACCGCATTGATTGTAGGGCCGGCAATAGAGTCCTTGATACTTAAGTACTTTAGCCTTAGGGAGTCCTTCATATTCTTCACGGCATTCCCAATAATGGGTGTCATAACGGCGTTCATGCTTAAATTCCCTGAGGAGGAGGTCAGGCATGGCGGCTCTAGTTTTAGGTGGGTTATTGGTAATTCGGGTTTTATTGCTGCTGTGCTCAATATATTGACATATAACGTGGTGTTCTCGTTCCTGATGGCGTTTGGCGGAATCTACGCTAGGGAGGCCTTCGGCCTTAACTACTCAGATGTTGAGCTTCTTTTCTCGATATTCTTCGTAACCTCATTCCTAGGTAGACTATACTTATCGGTAAAACCCGCCAGAAGGCTTTGGCCCTACATGGCCTCTTCGGTGGCCATAACCACTATGGGTGTTTTGGCTATAGCCCTGACTAACAGTCCGTTGATATACGCCATCGCATTGCTCGCGTTAGGGCTACCGCATGGTATTACCTACCCACTATCCGTTGTGTCTATATCGAGGGCTTTCAAGCCCGAGCAGAGGAATGCCGCCAATAGCCTATTCTTCTCGATGATGATGGTGATAGGCATCGTCACACCCACAATCACTGGGTACATAGCCGACCTAATAGGGATTAGACCCACATTCTTCGTCTTAATACCGCCGGTCTTGATAGCCTTAGTCCTGCTTAGGAAGTACGTGACCCCAATCGACATACCGCGTGATTAAAATTTAATTAAACATAGATCTTAAACAGTGATGTTCACGGACCTCGGCGATGGCAATGACAGCCTACGCATTGAGGAGGCCTGATGTTTCCGGTACTTTCCTGGAGAGATTGAACAGATTTGTGGGAATTGCAGAGATTAATGGCGAGAGGGTTAGGGTGCACATACACGACCCAGGTAGATTGAGAGAACTACTGAGGCCCGGTGTTAGAATTTACGCCTACAATAAGGTTGGTGGTAAGACTAGGTACTACCTGGTCGCTGTGGATCTAGGTGATGAGCTCGTATTAGTTAACTCGGCAATTCATAATGACATAGTTGCGTGGTTAGTAAGCAATGGCATTGTGCTGAGGGGGTACCAGGTCGTTAGGAGGGAGCCTGTCTTTGGTAGTGGTAGGTTTGACCTACTCCTAAGGTCACCAAGTGGTAAGGAGGCGTTTATGGAGGTTAAGGGCGTGACTCTCGTGGATAATGGAGTGGCTAAGTTCCCTGACGCGCCCACTACCCGTGGTGCCCGTCATATGCTGGAGTTGGCTAGGGCCGTTGAGCTCGGCTATGAGGCGTACGTACTCTTCCTAGTTCTTAGGTCTGGGGCTATAGTCCTTAGGCCGAATTCGGAGCTTGACCCAAAATTCGCCGAGGCGTTCAGATTCGCGGTGAATCATGGGGTTAAGGCCATGGCGTATAAGCTAGTGTTGACAAGGGATTGGGTGTTGGTTCCAAGTGGTTTTGTTAGTATTGAGTGTTGTTAATGCGGTGGTTCCGGGCTTATTATGTATGTACCCACGTCGGACCTTGGGTTGAGCTCGCCGGCAATTGGTGTTAGCATTAACCTCCTTACCTCATTCATATCCCTCGTCTGAGCCAATACCCATGACAACTTAACAAAGGCTACCTCGGGCAGCATATCCTCGGCAGGTATCACACCAAGCTTGAGCAACTCCACACCCCTTCTATACACGTTTAAGTTCACCCTGCCGAATATGGTCTGGCTAGTTATGACGACGGGTATGCCCAACTCAACGGCTCTTCTTATTGGGTCTAGAAGCTCCTCCCTAACGTGGCCGAAGCCTGTCCCCTCGATTACAATACCATGGTAACCCCTATCTACCAGGAAGTGAATTATTTCCGGGTCCATGCCTGGGTAAAACTTTACGAGCGCCACCCTGTCATCGAACCTATTCATGAGGACCATATCATCAATTCTCGCTCTACCTTGGTAATTACTATTGTTTATCTTGATCTCGAACTTGTTTATGTCGACGTAGGCCATGGGTTTGTCGTTGATGCTTACGAACGTATCCCTCCTAGACGTATGCATCTTCCTAACCCTGGTACCCCTATGAACGGCTATCAAACCATCATTCGTCGAGGCGTGCATCACGACGAACGAGCCGGCGAATGGTGCACGTGCAGCGATGAGTACGGCAGCTAGCATGTTTTCGAATGCGTCGCTGGAGGGTCTATCGCTGCTTCTCTGAGATCCAACCAGTGCGATTGGTCCTGCCGGATTCCTTATTGCGAAGGATAGTGCTGCCGCCGTATAGTGCATGGTATCTGTGCCATGCAGTACCACCACACCCGAAACACCATCAATGAACGCCTTATACGCAGCCTCAGCAATCTCAGACCAACGCCTTGGCGTCATGTCCTCGCTAAATATCGCCATTAGGTTCAGCATCTCGATATCCGCAACACCCTTAATCTCTGGATACATCGCGTACAGGTCCTCCAGGCTGAAGCTTGGGTATACGGCGCCAGTCCTATAATCGACCTTAGACATTATCGTACCACCAGTGGCCACAAGCCTAACCCTGGGTAACCCCGTCAATGCACCGCTCACAAACTGCCCAATGGGTATTGATACGGCACCCTTTGATTCAACATGCCTTAAAACCTCAACCCTCTCTATGTTGCTTACGTGTATGCCGACGTTATAACCATTATCGAGCTTTAGCACTACCACGTTAGGATCACCAACGCCAGGTCTTGGTAATACGACGCCATTTAATACAGTGCCATCCCTGAGGTACATGCGTACTTCGTCAAATTCCCTAACCCCGCTAATCACAGTTTGTTGGTTGAAGAATTATTTTTACGTTTATCCCGGTACGAGTTCAAGGAGCATGTTTATTACCTTACTATCCTGCTCCGCCGAATGTTTGCTTATTATTACGTACCTAAGCCTCGAGAGTGCGTACTCGCTCAGGAGTCCAAAGCCATTGTTGGAGATGCACAATACCCTCTTGCCAAGTGCTAGGGAGTAATCCACCTCCGTCTTATCGCCCATGTTCCTCAACGTTATTACCTCAATACCATCTGTCTGAATCAATGGACCCTCATCCTTCCTGGTGAGAAGTAATGCGCATTCTCCAGGCTTTAGATCAATCAATACCTTATTGAGGTCTTCATAGTCGTTGATCCTCACAATCCTGACCATACCAATCTTAAGTCGTGGTATCAGCATTTAACACCCAAATAATTAAAATAACTAAGCCTAATAACCCACTTACGTTATGGTCATTATGTGCATAATACTTTAAAGTGCGTGGGCATTGATTATTTTATGGATTATAATGCGAGATTACGTGAAGCCTCTAGGGAAATACTCGAGGGGAGAATAATCGATGATGCAGAATTGAGAAAGGTGGCTGATAAGTACAATATACCCCTCTCGACAGTTAAGACTCTATCCACATTCTACTTCCACGATTACTCAGAGAACCAGGTGTGCATGGGGTTACCGTGCGTACTGAAGGGTTCTAGGGAGGTCGCTAAGGAGCTGGATAAACGCGGTATTAAGTATACGATAACGTACTGCCTGGGATACTGCGACAAGGGCCCCGTGGTTAAACTTAACGGTAAACTTCATACATACGTAGACGGAGACTTTAGGGATATCACCGAGGCGAGCCCTGACTACGTGCTTTCAAACCGTGAATCATTAGGTGATTATTTGAGGAGGGGAGGTTTTGGTTACCTTGATAGGTTCCTTAACGAGGATAGCAAGTTTTTCATACTCGAGTTGCTCGTTAAGGTCGGCCTCGTTGGTGCTGGTTCGTTAGTTAGGTGGAAGTCGATGATTAGTAACCCGGATAGACCTAAGTACCTAATTGTCAATGGTCACGAGGGTGAACCAGGTGGTTTTAAGGATAGGCTGATAATGGAGAGGAACCCACACCAGCTCCTTGAGGGTGCACTAATAATAGCCGTCGCTTTAGGGGCTGATGAGGTAATCGTGGCCGTGAATGAGAGGTTCAGGAATGCCAGGCTCTCGCTTGAAAGGTCCCTTAATGAGTTAGGTTCATACTTAGCGGGTAAGGGCTTACTCAATAGATTGCCTAGAATCAACGTATTACTCGTTGGGTCTCCCTACATCGTTGGTGAGGAGACGGCATTAATAAACTCCCTCGAGGGTAAGAGGGGCGAACCTAGACTTCGCCCGCCCGACCCCACGGAATCCGGGTTCCTTGGAAAGCCCACTGCGGTCATCAACGTAGAGGTTGTGGCGGCAGCCCCAGTGCTATTGAGGGCGCATTATGAGGGTAGGGAGCCAATTATTGAGAAGTACTTCTGTGTTACGGGCGATGTTGAGAGACCTGGCCTCTATAGGAAACCGCTTACGATTCAGTTGGATGAGTTTCTCGGGGAGGCTGGGGCTAAGGATGTGAAGGCCGTCTTTGTTGGCGGTGTGTCCAGCGGTCTTGTGCATTCCTCGAAGATTAAGGTGAGGTTAACGTCTGAGGATACGAGGAAGCTGGGCGTCTTCATAGGGCCTGGAGTAATAATTGCGCTATCCAACAAGAGGTGCATTGTGGATACGATGCTCGAAGTTTTGAGATTTTTCTCCCACGAATCATGTGGTCGCTGCGAACCATGCAGGCTTGGTACTAGGGAGCTTGTGGACATCCTGGAGAGGGTTAGGGAGGGTAAAGCGAGCCTGGATGATCTTAGGTGGGCCGAGTCTGTGGCTAAAACCATGATGGAGACGTCATTGTGCGGGCTTGGTATGTCGGCAGGTAAGGTGTTCCTGGATGCACTCAATCAATTTAGGGATGAGTTCGAGGAACACCTAAGAGGCGTTTGTAGGGCTGGTGTTTGCTTTAGGTGATGGTTATGGTGAAGGTCGTAATTAATGGTATGGAGGTTGAGGCTAGGGATGGAGAGACAATACTGGGTTTAGCGAGGAGGCTTGGTATTGAGATACCAACCCTCTGTTATTATGAGGGTTTTTCCAACGGTTCCTGTAGGGTATGCGTCGTTGAGGTTAATGGTAGGTTAATGCCGTCATGCATAACGAGGGTTTCCGAAGGCATGAAGATAGAGACTGAAAGCCCGAGGGCGCGTGAGGCAAGATTAACCATTCTTAAGCTCCTGCTCAAGAATCACGTACACAGAAGTAGGGAAGAGAGGGATAGGTGTGTTCTCTGCAGTTACGCTGTCAGGTATGGGCTTGAGCAAGCGCCAATAATTAGCGATGAGAGGCTAGATGATACGCACCCAGCGATAGTGTTTAACCCGTCGGCATGTGTTATGTGTAGGAAGTGCGTCATTGCGTGTACCATGGATCAGAATAACGACATCATAGCAGTGATAGGTAGGGGGTCCGGCACTAGGATTGGTTTTGACCTGGACGTACCCATGGGCAAGTCGGACTGCGTTAGTTGCGGTGCCTGTGTTGATGCATGCCCAACGGGGGCGTTGATGGAGAAGGATTGGGTGCCAGCTGATAAGGTTGTTGAGACCACATGCCCATACTGCGGTACCGGGTGTACTGTGGAGTATGGGGTTAAGGATGGCAGGGTTGTGTGGGCTAGGGGTGGTTATGGACCTGCTAATGAGGGTAAGCTATGCATTAAGGGTAAATTCGGCTTTCACTACGTTAATAGCCCCGAGAGACTAACCAAGCCCCTAGTTAGGAAGCCAGGTGTTCCTAAGGGTCCGTTGAATGGCAGGGATATTCACGAGGTTTTCATGGAGGTTAGTTGGGACGAGGCCCTCAACATGGTGGCCTCCCGAATTAAGGAGATAATTAGTAAGTACGGGCCAGCATCGATAGGCGGTATAATGAGTGATAGAAGCACTAACGAAAGCCTCTATGCGTTTCAGAAGTTCATGAGATGCGCGATAGGCTCGGACAATATTGATCAATCGGCAACACTGTGTCACGAACCATCAGCCTGGTCATTAGCCACACAGCTTGGCTTTGGTGCAGCCACAAACCCAATAAGGGATATACTCAATGCAAGAACGATACTTGTGGTTGGCTCGAACATTAATGAAACGCACCCAGTCATTGCCTCCTACGTTAAGAGGGCGGCAAAGCAGGGCTCCCACCTGGTGGTGGTTAACCCAATGCACACGGAGTTGGCGAGATACGCTGAGTACGAGATTAACCTAAGGCCTGGTACTGATGTTGTCCTATTCTCAGCCATGGCTAAGTACATATTGGATATGGGTTGGTATGACGAAGACTTCATTGGGAAGTTCACCGAGGGATTTGAGGAGTGGAGGAGGAGTCTTGAACCGTTCACCCTAGACTTTGCCGAGAGGGTTACTGGAGTTCCTGCGGATATTATTAGGCAGGTCGCTAGGCTGTACGCGCTCGAGAAGCCATCAATGATTCTATGGACCCTAGGCATTACTGAGCATGAGAATGGGACTGAGAACGTCTCCTCACTAATAAACCTGGCATTACTCACTGGTAATGTTGGTAAACCCGGATCCGGACTAATGCCTCTACGTGGTCAGAATAATGTGCAGGGTGGTGCTGACATGGGTTGCGCCCCAGGTAGGTTGCCGGGTTATCAACCAATCACGGATGCCGAGGTTAGGAGGAGGTTTGAGGAGTTATGGAGGTGTAAATTACCTAGTTTTGTTGGTTTTAGGAGCACTGAAATGATTGAAATGGCTAGGAGGGGTTTGATTAAGGCCATGATAATTGTTGGCGAGAATAGTGTTAGGTCACACCCTGATAGTAATGCTGTAAGGGATGCCTTGAGTAAACTTGAGTTTTTAGTGGTCCAGGACATATTCCTTACGGAAACAGCCGAGTACGCAGATGTTGTATTACCGGCAGCATCATCCGCCCTAGAGGATTATGGAACATTTACAAACACGGAGAGGAGGGTTCAACTGACGAGGAAGGTCGTTGATCCACCAGGTGAGGCAAAACCCGATTGGTGGGTCTTTGTTGAGTTAGCTAGGAGGCTTGGTTACGACATGGGGTTCAGAGACAGTGAGGATATCATGAGAGAGATAGCCCAGTCCTCACGGATATTCAGGGGGTTAAGCCATGAAAGGATTGAACGCGAGGGTGGTCTACAGTGGCCTGTCATTGATGAAACGCATGGTGGTACGCCGATACTTTATAGTGATGGTTTTCCAAGGGGTAAGGCCAGGTTCAGGGTAGCCACTTGGAGGGGACCTGGTGTTGTTGAGGAGAGGCTTTACCCATACGTATTGATAATTGGTCGTGAGAGGGCTCAGTACCACACAGCAACGATGACTTCGAAATCACACATACTCAAGGTATTTTGGAGAGGTCCCGTGGTTGAGATGAATAGTGAGGATATGGCAAGGGAGGGTGTCAAGGATGGCGATATTGTTAAGTTGGTATCACCTGCGGGTGAGTTGATCGTCAGTGTTGTTAAATCAAGTAGGGTTCCCCCTGGCGTATTATTTACAACATTCCACTACCCAGAGTTACAGGCTAATGTTTTAACGCCATACGTGTTGAACCCAATAACCAAGACACCCGCGTATAAGGATACGAGGGTTCGTATTGAGAAATTAAGGACGCATTGAATTAAAAGGGGGTAATTACCTGTTTATTTTGATGGGGACGCTACCGTGCGGTGCACCAACTAGGTACGAGTATGGAGAGCACACGGCTGACATCCTAGTGATAGCTTACGGCTGCACGCTAGAGGAGGCGTTTAAAAATGCGGCATTAGGTGTCGCTAATCTGACCTACTACACGGATAGGGTTGAGCTCAGGGAGTACGTGGAGGCTAAGGTTGATGGCGATGACCTCGAACAACTCCTCTTTAACTGGATTGATGAGTTCATATACCTATTCGACGGCAAGAAATTCGCATATGGGGATTACTTTAGGAATATAGCCATAGAGGGTAATGGACCATATACGGCTAGGGCGTTGGTCGGTGGTGAGCA
>OGCG01000277.1_pt1 | contig 34276 bp, 37 predicted proteins | sample 1570061 | NCBI WGS metagenome assembly OGCG01 (sample SAMN06268698, study PRJEB24515) | hot springs metagenome | isolation source: Joseph's Coat, Yellowstone National Park, Washington, USA | place: USA:Joseph's Coat, Yellowstone National Park, Washington, USA
GCCAAAATAAGTGCAGTCATACCTTCTTTAGTTTTTGCATTCACATCTGCGCCCTTGTCAACGAGAAACTTTACAATATTAAGATGGCCCTTATCTGCAGCATTCATAAGTGCAGTTTCCCTAATATCATTCTTTGCATTTACATCTGCGCCCTTGTCAACGAGAAGCTTTACAATATCAAAATAATTGTTCTCTGCAGCCTGCATAAGTGCAGTCTTACCATTTTTATCCTTTGTATTTACATTTATACCTTGTTTAATGAGAGCTTCAACTTTCTTATAGTCACCTTTAAACACTGCCTTAATAAATTTTTTTTCTTTATGCTTCCTAAACAGGTTTTCTAACATTTTATCACAATAAATATTTACAACATTTCATATATTTATATATTTTTATTTTTGTTTTGTTCAATAAATAGGCGATAATAAATATAGTTTAAACTAATTTCTTTTTGTTTGATTTTTTACAAAATTATTAGACAATGTTCTCTTTTTAGCAAGTAATAAAAATATATTCTACTATTTTGTTAACATGGTAAAGTATGATAAAGACTTCTTGGATTATATGAAGGAGAAATACCACATAACATTAGACGAAGCTACAAATGGTACTGAGATGCAGAGGATACGATTTGCAATAGCATGGGATATATGGAAACATGCAAAGAAAGTTTTTACAGAAAACAAAGAATAATGCAAGAAATGTGCTTGAATGAAGTTTCAAAAGAGTATTGAAAATAAACTCAAAAATAGTTCAAATAAAGAAAGTGTTATGTTTACAGTGGGTTATTCTACACGCACAATGCAAAAATTCATAGCTATGCTTAAAGGCCATAAGATTAATTTGCTTGTTGATGTAAGAACAATACCAAGGTCAAGGCATAAACCAGAATTCAACAAGGAAAGGCTTTCAAAGATTTTGCGTAAAAATAATATAAAGTATGTGCATATGAAAGATCTTGGTGGCTTGAGAAAGCCTGTGAAAGATTCTAAGAATACAGGCTGGTTAAATTCAAGCTTCAGAGGATTTGCAGATTACATGCAGAGTAGCGAATTTAATTCTGCAATAAAAAAGCTTATGCACATGGCATCAAAGAAGAGGGTTGTGATAATGTGTGCTGAAGGAAATCCATTCAGGTGCCACAGATCACTAATCGCAGATGCTATGCTTATAAGAGGATTCAAGGTCTATGAAATAACAGGCTTAAGCAGCGCAAGCGAGCACAAATTGACAAAATTCGCTAAAGTTTCTGGTACAAATATAGTATATCTATGATTGTGATATAATGATAAGATATGTAGTGCCTAAAAAACCAATAATACTGTTTGTAGGTATAAATCCACACTACGGATCATACAAAAACGGCGTACCATTTTCAAATAACAAAAACTTTTGGTACCTTCTTAACAAATCTGGTTTGATACATGAGGATATGAAAATACTCAAGGAAACAAAAAGCCTTAAAAAATTTTATTTAGATAAATTTGGAAATTTTTACAGATACGGTTTAGTAAACTTGGTAGATAGGCCTAGTCGGAGCACGACAGAACTGAAACGCGGAGAAGAGCAAAAGAAAATAAGGAAAATAAGGAGCATAATAAGGAGTAGAAAACCTAAGCTTGTGTGCTTTGTAGGAAAAATAACATATAAAAAATTCACCGGTACAAAGGACGTCTCTACAGGCCTGCTTAAGTCTAAGATAGAAGGTTGTAGGGTATTTGTTACAAGCTTTCCAATCAGGGGACCAAACAGCTTAAGAATAAAAGAGCTCAGGCAAATTAAGAGGATAGTCACTAAAGAGAATTAGTATTGAAATGCAAAATAATTGTGCACCATAAAAGCAGTTTTATAAAAATTAGATTTACCAGAATGCATAGCAGAAAGCCCACAAATTTATTCGTTGAGAATGTCAATGTGCAGTTTTATAGATGAAAAGTAAGTTTATTAAGATTTTGCAGAGAGAAATAATTATTCAACAATGCAATAAAAGAATGTTATTATATATTATTATAGTATGTGGTAGTATGGTAAAGAAAATTGGGAATAATATGAATAATAATACAAAAATTAGTGATAAAAATTTAAACTACAATGAATACAGAATAAATTTAGAAATAATAGGAGATATTGGTGTGATTGCGCCAGAATTAATAATAAGGTATAATCTAAAAGAATTTTATGAATTTTATAATAAAGAATCCAGTCAAACCGAAATTCGTGTTTCTGATACTAAAGAAAAAGGGGTATACTGTTTTGTTGAAATTTTAAATAATAATTATCTAGAAAAAGTTAAAGAAGTACTTAAGAAAATAGAAAATAAGTATCCTAACGAGGTTGAAATAGAAGAGGAGGATACAAAATTTTCTGTATATAAAAAAATTAAAGATGAAGTGGATAGTAATAAATCAATAGCTAAAATAGATAATAATAAATCAATATTACCAAAGGAAGAAGAAAGAACATCAATAGCTAAAATAAATGAAAATGAAGAAAAAAATATACAACAAATGGGAATGCCAAATGGAATAGAGAGGTTGTTAAAAAGAGATGATATTGAATAATCTTCTGAAAATTAGTTTTTTGTTTATTTTTAATTAATTTATAATTTTTAAGTTCTTATTTTTATGCTCTATCTTTTTATAGACCGTCAGTTTTTCTTTTATTTCTTGTTTCTGTTTTTGTTTTTGTTTTATTTCTTTCTTGATATCATATATATAAATATTATAATAACTTTTAATATTTTTAATATATTTTATATTAATATTAATTATGGAAATTATAAATATAAATTATAAATATAATTTAGATAAAATATAAATTCAAATAAATATAATAAATTCAAATAAGTATGATAATTATAAAAATAATATAAATTCATTAGAGACATGAGAATATGGATCAAAAGAAAAAGAGTATCTTTGATATATTCCTTGAAAGATATAATAAATATACTGAAGTTCAAGAGCTCACGCTCAAGCTCAAGCTAGGCTCAAACCGCATCATTATAGCACCAACAGGCTCGGGCAAAACCGAAGCGGCTCTTCTGCCCGTTCTCGATGCGCTTGAAAAGGCAAAACGCGGCAATGCAAAAGGAATCTTATTAATCTATATAACACCCCTGCGCGCTCTCAATAGAGACATGGTAAAGAGGGTATCATGGATGTGCAGCGAGCTAGGCTTGAGCATCGCAGTGCGCCATGGCGACACCACTCAAAAGGAGAGAAGCAGGCAGATGCGCAATGCTCCCGACGTGCTTATTACAACACCCGAAACCCTTCAAAGCATACTCCCGACAAAGAGCTTCCACAATGCGCTCAGGAATGTAAAAGCTGTTATCGTTGACGAGATTCACGAGCTCTATGCATCTAAGCGCGGCGCCCAGCTCAGCCTGGCGCTCGAACGCCTTGAAGAGCTCGCTCCCTCATTCCAGCGCATCGGAATCAGCGCAACGGTGAGCGAGCCCGAGCTCATAAAGAGGTTTCTATGCTCCTCAAGGGAATGCGAAGCTGCAGTCGTGAATGCGAGCAAGGAAATGCATCTAAAGGTTGAGAGCCCTCTATACAAGCACTTGAAGTATTCTAAAGAGCTCAAGGAAAAATTCGGGCTTGATGATTCCGCTATAGCAAGGCTCAGCTCAATCGCATCACACATATCAGAATCAGATTCGACATTAATATTTGCAAACACGAGGCAGATTGTAGAGGCGCTTGGCAGCAGGCTTATCTATCTAAATTCAATAGAGGATTTTGGGGGTATAGGAGTGCATCACAGTTCTCTTGATAAAGAGGATAGAATAAAACTCGAAGAGAAATTTAAGAATAAAGAAATAAAAAGCATTATTGCAACAAGCTCTCTTGAATTGGGAATAGATATTGGAAGTATAGATCTTGTTATCCAATATGGATCTCCAAGGCAGGTTGTAAGGCTCATCCAAAGGGTTGGAAGAAGTGGTCATTCTATATTCAAAACTCCGAAAGGTATAGTAATTGCACCTACTATGATTGATCTACTTGAAAGTATAGCGATATTTGAAAACTCATTTGATAATATAATAGAAAAGCAGCCGATGCATGAGAATGCGCTTGATGTTCTTGCAAACCAGATTGCAGGCATAGCACTTGATAAAACCTCTTGCAGCATAGATCTCTTAGAATCAATAATTAGAAGATCTTATTTATATAGAAATATTAAAAGAGAGGAGATAATTGATCTACTCAACTTTATGAATTCTCAAAGGCTTATAGTTTTTAATGGAAAAGAGATAAGTGCAGCACCCAAAACAAGAATGTATTATTATGAACATCTTAGTGTAATACCAGATTCAAAACATTATTATACAAAGAATATAATAGACAACAAGATAATATCAAGCCTTGATGAGAGGTTTGTTGTCAGCGAGCTTGAAGAGGGGAGCACATTTATAACAAAAGGGCTTCCATGGAGGGTAGTAAGCATTGAAGATAATTTAGTGCTTGTTGAACCCAGCACAGATCTCGAAGCCGCAGTGCCAGACTGGGTTGGCGAAGATATACCTGTATCAATAAATGTTTCATCAAGAGTCTTTGATATATTTTCAAGAGGTTTCGACAGCAGATTTGTAGATGAGGCGCTCAATACAAGAATAAAGGACTTTATAAAAAGCCAGAATAAGAGCTTTTCATTAAAGGCTCCTGTAATAGAGGCACTTCCTGAAGCTTCAATGCTGCATACAGGATTAGGCACGCTCGCAAATGAGGCTCTGGCGAGAGCGGTAAGCTATCTAATTGCAAAGAGGATAGGGAAAAGCACGAATATTAAAGTATCACCCTATTCTATTTTATTTGAAACGGAAGTTGATAATCTAAAGAGCAGCCTTGAAATGCTTAATTCTTCAAATATAGAGAGGATTGTTGAGGATGCGGCTTCAGAAAGCGAGCTCTTCAGATATAAATTTGTAACAGTGGCAAAGCTCTTTGGATTGATAGAAAAAGATGCAACCGTATCAAAAAACACCACAAAGAAGCTTGTGCAGATATTGAAAAACAGCCCTATTTATAATGAAACAATGAGGGAGCTTATGCACAACTATTTTGATATTCCCTCATTAAAGCTTTTCCTTGATAAATATAATGCAAAAAGGATAAATGTAATCTATTCAAAATCATTATCACCGATATCAAAAGCGGTTTTAGAGTCTGCATATTATACAAGCGAACTTATAATGCCGGTGCTTCCAAGCAGTGCAATTATCGAATCATTTGCAAATTCGATTCTATCAAAAAATATAAAGCTTGTATGTACATACTGTGGTTTTGAATTTACAAGAAAGTTAAAAGATCTTGAGAATGCAGATAAGATAAAATGTGCGGTTTGTGGCAGTGATATGATTGTAGAGTATAATGATGAATTCAAAAAGATAATAGAAAAGAGAAAAAAAGAGAAGCTCAACAGCAGAGAGAAGGAAATTGAAAGAGAGATGATGAAGATGGCAAGCTTATTCCAGTCATATGGAGGGAGAGCAGCCATAGCATTATCAACTTATGGAATAGGGCCTACAACAGCAAGCAGGATTCTTATGATGCTTAGAAGAGATGAAAAGCTTTTCTTCCTTGATCTTCTTGATGCACAGCGCCAGTTCATTAAGAATAAGAAATACTGGTCTGTTTAGTTTTTTTAATTTTTTATTTTATTTTATTTTTATTTTTTATTCATCATTAGAGAGCTCTTTTACAAAAGTAGAACCATAAAAATTATAAACAGGATTTATAAATTTCTTAGTAAATCCATTTTCTTTTAAAATATTGATTGAGGGTATATTTTCCCTATCAACATATGCAACTACTTTTCTAGGTGTTTCGGATTTCTTAAGCAGATCCAAAGCAAGTTTAACCACATTTTTTCCTATACTTTTATTTCTGTCCTCTTTGCGGATCCAAATTCCAACCATAGTATAATATTTATATTCATCAACGTTTTCTTTATCTTCAATAAAACTTATAAGGAATTCCCCTACTCTTACTCTCTTTGTATTCTTTTCTTTTTCAATTATGAGTTTAATACTATTTTCATCAGTCAAAGCAGACAAAGAATAGAAAGTACCTTTAAGATCTTCAAGATTTTTTCTTAAAAATCCTTCATCGTTTTTATTATATTTGCGAAGCCTTATGCCATCTCTATATATAGGAAGATTTTTGTTAATTTTATTGATATTCTCATTATTATCTATATTATTTATATTATTTTTATTTGTATCGCTTCTACTATTAAACATAATACCCATCTGTGATATTATAATTTATTATAATCTATTTGTAAAAATGAAATATAAAATAAATAAAACATAATATGCTTAATGTAATGCATACTAATGCATACTATAATACATAAATAATGCAAATACATAATATAATACATAAATAATGCATAATATATTATCGCTTAGCTTTTTTAAGTTTTATATGAATTCGTCAAAAATGAAAGAAATTTATAAGTTAACTTTCATAAATTATAAAACGAAAAGGTGTTTTTATAATAATCTGTGGAGGAGATGAAGCTGGAAGAGGTGCTGTGCTTGGCCCGCTTGTGGTTTCAGTAGTTGCGATAAAAAAAGAGCACGAGAAGAAGCTTTCTGAAATCGGAGTCAGAGATTCAAAGATGCTCTCAAGTGATAGAAGAAGCGAGCTTTATGAAAAGATTAAAGAGGTTGCGGTTGCAGCGCTCGTTGATCTAATATATCCCGAAGAGATCAATAATGCAATGAAGAGCAGCATATCGCTAAATGAACTAGAGGCTGTGCACTTCGCCAAGCTTTTTGACAAAATAGAAAAGGAGGCTTCAATACTCTATCTTGATTCGCCAGATGTAATAGCGCAGAAATTTGGAATGCGTATAAGTATATACAGCTCTAAGCCGACAAGAGTGGTTGGAATCAAAGCGGAGAGGCAGAAGGGTGTTAAATATACAAGGATAATATCTGAGCATAAAGCTGATTCTAAATACCCTGTTGTATCTGCAGCAAGTATTATAGCAAAGGTTACAAGAGATAATGCAATCAAGCAACTCGAGGATGAGCTTGGTATAGCGATAGGCTCGGGCTATCCTTCAGACCAGACTACAATAGATGCTATAAGGATGAACCTCAAAAACGAGGCACTGCTCAAGCATATAAGAGATAGATGGTCTACAATACACAATATAAGGCAGACAAAAATAACAAACTTCTAATCCTGTTCTTGTTTTAGATTTAATATAGCAAAAATTAGTTATAACTCACATATACATTAGTTTGTCAGTGGTTCTTGGTTTCTTGTGTTTCATATAATATTATAATATTTTATTTATAGAATTGTTGAAGAGCTTTATTATTTATTGGGGTATTATACCAGGACCATTTGAAAAATAAACATAAATTATAGAATTGTTTGCGCCTGTTTCAATAATCTTTGATTCTGATCCCATCATTATATAAGAACTAGAAATTTCAGGACATATTCCGCTAGTACATGGCGGTCTAAATACATATCTTAAAGTAATATTGTATTTTGAAAAAGGCTTAAGCTGGGTAAATGCCGCAGCATACCTTATAGAAGGAAGTGCTGGAATCGTATTTGAATTTATAACCTCTTTTGATATATTTATGTTTTGTATATTTATGCTTTGATTCGTGTTCATATTGTTTGTAGAAGTTTCTGGAACAATAATTGAATTCGGCGCTTGTGTTTGTGTATATGAATTATAATTAAGAACTATTGAAAGATTTTCTCCTTTTATGGCTATGTTATACAAAGTATAACCAATAGAAGGATAATAATATGCAATGATTGTTGCATTTCCTGGTTTTATATAATTTGTTTTATATACTATCTGGGTAGTGGTTGTATTTTGATGCATAAAGTAGCCAAGACCAAAGAAGATTAAAGAGGTTGCAACTATCAAAATAGTTGTTGAAAAGAGGAGCTTATTGTTTATGTTGTTTTTATTTTCATTTATACTATTTTTATTTTCTATATTTTTATTTACCAATAAAACACCTCTTCACTCCCTAATTTACTTACTTTATTTACTTACTTTACATCGCTCACTCTACATCTCTTCTTACTATCTTTATTATTCCCGGTCTTGGACTAAATATATCTCCTGTCTTTTCGAGCTCGTCAAGGAATTTCTTTAGAGTGTTTTCATCAATATTGCTCTTTGAAGCTTCCTCAGCTATCTTTGAAAAGCTTGCACCAGCGCCATTGCTCTCCTCTTCAATCTTCTTTATTACCTCTAATATAATATTTATCTTGTTGACCTTCTCTTTTGGCATTCCAGTCAATATTGTATCAATATCCCTTCTTCCAGAAGTATCAACAGCTAGTGTCTTCAATACAAACTCGACAAGGTTGATTGCACGCTCTGCATCCTCTTTTGTTACAATATTGGAGAGCCTTGATTTAGCGCTTGCTTCCGCCATCCTTACCAATCCCTCTATCTGCCTTGGCGTTATCGGCGTTGTGCCCTCCTTCTCGCCTAATCTTCTAAGCTCAACATAATACTCCTGGATGCGGTTTGATGCTTCCTTGCTGAGCCTCGGCATTACATTCTTTCTAGCATACGCAATATATTTTCTAAGGAGCTCCTTATCTATCGGTGGCTTCTCAACCTGCTCAAAATCTTTTACATCTGCAATTTTAGCCCCCGCGGCTTCATGCTGTAGTAGAATGTGCTCTGCAATCTTCTTGTCCTGCTCGGCATCCATCTTGTCTTTTATCGGAAATATTAAATCAAACCTTGAAAGAAGTGTTGGCGGAATATTAAACTGTTGGATAGGATAGCTGTGCTCATCGAACCTTCCAAATTTAGGATTTGCAGCTGCAAGAACCGCCGCTCTAGCAGAGAATGTTGCTATAATGCCCGCTTTTGCAACGCTTATTGTTTGCGATTCGAGGGCTTCATGAAGCGCCGCCCTGTCTTCATCGCCCACTTTGTCAAACTCATCTATACATACAATACCACCGCTTCCGAGAACTAGTGCTCCAGCTTTAAGCGTCCAGCCGCCCTCTGAAAATTCATCACGCTCTGCCACAGCGGTCATACCTCCTCCTGTTATTGACTTTCCTGAAACATAAATTCCCTTCGGAACCAATGAGGCAACTGATTGGAGAATCCTGGTCTTAGCGCTTCCCGGATCTCCTATTAAAAGAATATGGGTATCGCTTCTTATTATACCCCCATCAACAAGGGTCTTGCCGGGTGTGCCTCCGAAAAGCTGTAGTGCAACCGCCTGCTTAACTTCCTCAAATCCATATATAGAAGGTGCTATAGACTTTGCAATCATGTTGAATATATCTGGATTCTTTGACAATTCAATAATCTCGCGCTCTTCATCTTCGCTTATCGCTAGTTCTGTAAACTCCTTCTGCTTTGGTATTATAGAAACCGCATCAAGGTACATTGTATACATATTCTTTTCTATCTTGCCCCTTTGATTTCTCCTTGGTCTTATTCTTAATACACCTGTAAGCTCGATCCTGTCTCCAGGTATTACAGTATTGACAAGATCATCCTCGAGCCAGACCTCTAGCTGCCATGTTGGCGAGCTTCCCTTAAGCTTTTCGAGCGGATCCTGCACCGCTATCTTCTGTATATCTACAAAAACAGACTCATCGGGCATCGGCTTAAGCGACTTCCTCTTGCACTGCTGGCAGACATCAAAGACTTCATCAACACCCTGCCTAAATTTATAGACCGCGCCGCAATAAGAGCATTTATAAGCATCTATACGCGCCTTCGGACTTATTTCCGACCTCTTTATTATCAAGCTGTCGAGCATTATGAGCTTGCCGATATAGGTTGAACCAACATTCATGACAAGTGGTGTATTGATATTCTGATTGAAGAAGCGCACATGAGGTTCAAAAATTGTGTTCTGGTCGCGCACCTTGAGTTTTTCACTCAGTGATTCATTAGCAGCTTTGAGGATTGAGTCTGGCCTTTCTATGAGCTCATTGGCAAGCTCGGGATCAAATTTAGCAAGATCTACAACATCAACCTTTAAGCTCCTCTTTTCCGGGAATGCTATAATTAAATCCTCTATAGCGCTTCTATAATATCTATCAAAGAATTCATCAAATCTTGATTTTATAATATCAATTGTTGAATCCGCCATTAAACCACTTTAAATCCAGAAGGTTGATATACTATATAACCCTATTATAATCCTATATTAATATACTTCTATATTGATATATTTCAATATATTTCTATATAAATATTCTATAAGTCTGATATTTAATAGTATCCCTTTTATCATTGACTATTATTTATTACATATTAAAATATAAAGATACTTCTAAAAATTATTTAGTGGAATACATATATGTTGAATATATAATATTTTTATATAATCTATAATGTTAATCTATATTTTATATAATCTATAGTGTTGTAGAGCTTTTAGATAATCTAAAATTAATTAATTTCAAATTCTTTAGAGCTTAGAGCATAGAGAAGATATATAAATTTTTATGTTAAAGAAATAATCATAATCTTTAAGATCAATAAATTCAAATTTTATATTTTATTTCTATGGTGTATAAAATGGATAATGGAAACCAACAGACTCAACCGAGTAGTGGTAATAACCCAGCTAACCAACAGCCAATCACAGTGCAAAATCAAGGTAATCAATCTAATATCTCACAGCCGTCTAATGCTCCGAATACGCAAAAGGTACCTGGAGCACAAAAAGGCAACAAAGGGGTGTTCGTAAAGGCGCTTGCTGCAATTGTTGTAATTGCTATTCTAGCGGCTCTAGTTTACCTATTCATTATTAATAAGCCTCTACAAAGCGGCAATCGTGTTATAGCACTGCTTTCTGAAAATAAGCCTATAGGCATCGCTGCTGTTGCAAATGCAATGGCGACTACTGTAAACTCTATGAGCAAGCTTAATGTTTCATATACAGGAATGGCAAAACTATCAATGGTTACTCCTTTAACAGGCAACATGAGCTTTTCAATTCCTATAAGCTTTAGCTATAAAAAATACTATAATATTTCAATGCTGAGTATGAAAATGAATATTCCAATCGGAGGAAATACAAGTTCTATAACTATTAAGAATGGTTCTGTATTATACACTTGTACAAATTCTTCAATGTTAGGTTCTTTAGGAGGTTCAGCAGGTTATAAATGTATAAAAGGCACATTATCTACAGAATCAGCACCCACAACATCATTTCAAAATTTAGAGACTCCAAACATTACTAATATTACTAAACAGTTTAATATTACAGTACAAGGCACAAAAGAGCTGAGCTACAACAATATGCCTTGCTACCTTATGCAGGGTAGTGGTAAAATTAGATCTCCTTCAAATTTAACGAATCCTACTTTAATAGGTGTGGCATCTGCAAATACTAATTTTACTTATAATATTACAAGCTGTGTTTCTATTCAGTATGGTGTACCATTAAACTTCTCTGCAACAATTACCTCATTAAACTCTGAGGAACCATTAAATATTTTATTTAAATTAAATGCGGCTTATATTAATAATAATACAAACTCAAAAATTGCAACACTGCCAGGGCCTATCGTACCTCTTGCTAACCTATCTTCTGGCTATCCAACAGGTAATCTATCTTCAGGCTATCCAACAGGGGCAGGAATAAATAACACATATTATGTAAATAGAACAACAGACTGCGGTAATTTCTATGTTTCTGACTATAATTATTCAGATACAAGATATTATACGTGCACATGGTCTGGTGGTAATATTACAATAAGCCTCCAGGGTGGAGATAGCGGTCATATAGGTGTAAAAATAACAAGCCTGGCAAATGGAACAGTGTACTATGCAAAGAATTCGCCAGTAAGATGCCTAACTCCAATGGCAAATATATATCTACCAGCAGGAGAATACCAAATTTACTTCAATACAGGTGCTGGAGGAGGTTACTGCGGACCTGATATATTGGAAATGAATGCAACCTAACCTCTCTAGCAAGAATTTATAACTCGTTAAAATACTACATTCATATCTAGGCAAACATATAAGAGTATTTTTAAACTTTTTTATTTTAATTTTTAATAATAAATCAATAATAAAAGGTGAAAACAACGGGAACACCAATAATAGATGATTTGAAGGATGCAATAGATGTAATGATCCATCCTACAAATTATGAATATAAAACAATGAGTATTCGCGAAGGAATAATAAAATACTATAAGGTAATGCTTATACCAATGATCCTGGCATTAATTATTTCAGTAGTATTTGCAGGGAATAATATAGGTGTGCTAGGTGGGGCACAAGGTAAAATCATAGCAGCAGTAGCAGTGCTTATTATATACATAATAGGAATACCAATAGAGTTATTAATAAGTGCATTTCTTGTACAGCTTATTTCTGGAAGTATTTTAAAATGGTCTAAGGGAGGCTTCAATGCGACATTTAGTGCTTATATATATTCTATATTTCCAGCCTTGCTTATAGGGTGGCTTTCTCTAGTTTTAATACTAGAATCACTTCTGGTTATTATACTACTAGGATCACTTCTAGTTATTATCATAGCGCTTTGGAGCTTTATTTTATTACTATTTGCATTAGCCAAGCTACAGAATATAAGCCCAAGTGATGCATTCTTAGGTCTCTTTTTGGCAGGACTAATATTAGGAGGAATCAGTGAGATAATTGCAATTTTATTAAGTCCGCTAGCCACTAATGTTCTTGTTGCACATGGATTCAATTTAACATCAATAAATATAAATAGAACAACAGACTGCGGTAATTTCTATGTTTCTGACTACAATTATTTAGATACAAATTATTATACATGCACATGGTCTGGCGGTAATATTACAATAAACCTCCAGGGTGGAGATAGTGGTCATATAGGTGTAAAAATAACAAGTCTGACAAATGGAACAGTATACTATGCAAAGAATTCAACAGTAAGATGCTTAACTCCAATGGCAAATATATATCTACCACCAGGACCATACCAAATTTACTTCAATACAGGTGCTGGAGGAGGTTCTTGTGGACCTGATATATTGGAAATGAATGCAACCTAACTTCTCTAGCAAGAATTTATAACCTGTTAAAATACAGCATTCGTATTTAGGCAAACATATAAGAGTGTTTTTAAACTTTTCTATTTTAATAATAAATAAAAGGTGAAAACAATGGGAACACCAATAATAGATGATTTGAAGGATGCAATAGATGTAATGATCCATCCGACAAATTATGGATATAAAACAATGAGTATCGGCGAAGGAATAGTAAAATATTATAAGGTAATGCTGATACCAATGATCCTAGCAATAATTCTCTCAGTAGTGTTTATGGGAAGTGCTGCTGGAGTGCTGGGTATGGCAATAGGCGGCATCGCGGCAGTAGCAGTATTTATTAATTACATAATAGGAATACCTATAGAATTATTAATAGGTGCATTTATTGTACAGCTTATCGCGGGAAATGTTCTAAAATGGTTTAAAGGAGGCTTCAGTGCAACATTTGCTGCTTATGTATTTGCTATGTTTCCAACCTTGCTTATAGGGTGGCTTTCTCCAGTTCCAATACTAGGACTACTTCTAAGTATTATTGCAGCGATCTGGAGCTTTATAGTATTGATATTTGCATTAGCTAAATTACACAACATAAGTGCAGGCAAGGCGTTCTTAGGCTTACTTGTAACATTTATAATAATCGTAGTAATAATCGTCATAATTGCATTAATCATAGGTGTAGCATTCTTAGGTGCACTGCTAGGTAGTGGAGCCCTCGGAGCACATGCAGCTAACTACACAACAACAGCAATATAAATTTATTTTATTTTTTCTTTTTTTATTTTCTAATTTATTTTCTAATTTTTCTGATTTTTTATTCCTACAACAAAGAGGGCTTATTTATTATTTTGATTTTGCATTAACAGCAGTTTAATAAAACTTTTGCTTATAAAATATATCTATGGTGGTAGGATGGCAGATGCAAATCCACAAAGTTCACAAGGATCTCAAAATCAAGCAAGCTCGGGCTCAGCTCAAAACGCTCAGATTAACATAGACCCGAAACTGATGTATATTGTATCCTATCTAATTCTGATTATAGGAGGGCTTGTTGTATTCCTTGTATATGGTGATAAAGATAAGAGGCTTAAATTTCATGCATTGCAGTCCATCGCTTATGGTATTATAATCTATATATTTTATTTTGTAATCGCGGCACTTCTATTCTTCAACTACTTCATGCTTGCACTGCTTAACTTGATTATATTAGTGCTTTGGCTATACGGTCTTTATATAGGCTATATGGCCTACTCTGGCAAGGAAACCCCTATTCCTTTCTTAACAGACTTCCTACAGAAGAACATTAAGCTCTAATATCATCCCACGAATAAATTCGTGGGGTTCCTCACATGTATAGATTTATAAATGGATTAGTACATTTTCATTCATTCTATGATTGAAATTATAGGCTTTCTTCTATATATTCTGTTAACTATTCAGTCATTTGCAAATAACGAAAAGTTTATATATTTAAGAAGTTTAAATAAATTTGTGATTTTTTGGGAATTTCTAAGACAATTAATAAAAATAATAATGAAGGAGAAAAATCAGATAAACCAATACCTATTGTTGTTATGGTGCCGGTTATTAAAATAGAAAACAACACATACTTTATTTTAGAATATCAGTACAGACCTAACATAGGAAAATGGATATTTGAGCTTCCTGCTGGTCATGTAGAAGATAGTGAAGATCTGATTCATGCTGTTATAAGAGAGGTGGAAGAAGAGACTGGCCTTAAACCAAAAACAGTTTGGCCTATGTTTGATTATGGTATTTATATCACACCTGCAACAAATAAAAAGATACTTTATTACTTTGTTGCAGAGAACTTTTCCAAAGGAGAAGCACACCCTGATGCTGATGAAGATATAAAAGTAATTGGGGTAAAAATAGAAGATGTGCTAAATATTATAAAGCCTAATTCTGTGGTAAAAATAGAAGACGCGCCTGTGGTAAAAATAGAAGACATACTAAATATTATAAAGCCTAATTCTGTGGTAAAATTAGAAGATGTACCTGTGGTAAAATTAGGAAACGCGCTAAATATTATACCTAATTCTGAGATGAGATTCGATTTAAAAACCTTGTTTGGTATTCAGTACTACTACAATTTCATTCAAAATAATAATATAAAATTAACATATACTTATGGATAAATTCATTGGTCCCTTTCAGTTTCAAGGTTCTTTTTGATCATTCACAGATTATATTTATTCCAATAATATAATGCAAGGCCTATAAATTTAAAATATATCAGTGCATTCTGCATTTATTCCACAATTGAAATTATAGGCTTTCTTCTATATATTCTGTAAGCATTGATAAATAAAAATAAAATAAAATTTATAACTATAAAATGTGTAGCATTATAAATAAAAATTAATAGAATTTTATTATATCTTTGTTTTTATAATATTCTGATTTTATATTTATTTTTATATTTTAAGATTTGGTGCTGCACATGATAACTATTTTAGTAGTTGGTAAAAATTCATATGAGCGCAATCTTGATATTGCACTGACAGCGCGAGCTTTCGGTGCAGCAGAAGTTGTTTATACGTCAGAGAAGGATCCAAAGCTTGTCAAGCATATCAAAAGCATTGTAAATAAATGGGGTGGCACTTTTTCAGTAGATTTTGTTAAAAATTGGAAAAAATATATAAAAGAAAAAAGAAATTATAAAACATTTTACTTAACAATGTATGGAAAAGCTTTGGATTCAACCCATTCACTTATACGTGATTATAAGAATATCCTTCTTGTTGTTTCATCCGCAGATGTCAACACCTATTTAATGAAGAACGCTGATTTTAATATTAGTGTTACAACACAGCCCCATTGTGAAGCATCTGCGATAGCTATATTTCTGCATTATTTTTATGAAGGTAGAGAGCTAGCAATACATTTTGAAAATGCAAAATACAAAGTTGTGCCATCGGAGCGCAATGTGAAAGTAGAACATGTTAAAAATAAAAGTAATAAGTAGAGAAGACAAATAAAAATAATAAAAAATAAATTATAGATTATAAGATAGTTCAATTTGAATAGAAGCAGATAATTATATAAATTGTTGCAGCGAAAATCCTATAATATATTTAAATATTTTATATATTTAACGTTTATAATTTTTATATTTTATTTTATATATATTTTATATTTTTTTATATTTTTATTTTTACATTTAATATTTATATATTTTATATTATTTTTGATTACAAATACTATAATAAATTTTATACTATTTAAGTATTTAATAAGGTGAAAAAATGTATCCAAATATGCAAGCATATGATAGAGGTGCAATGTTCAGCCCTGATGGAAGGTTATTCCAGGTGGATTATGCAAGAGAGGCGGTAAGGCGTGGCGCAACATCAATTGGATTGACATCTTCAGAGGAAGTTATCTTAATAGCACATAAGAATATAACAGATCCACTTGCAATACCAAGCACTGTTCAGAAAATATTTAAGATAGACGCAAATATAGGTGTTACCTATAGCGGTCTTGTTTCAGATGGTCTTCATTTAATAAATTTGATGAGAAGCCATACACAAACACATAGAATGATATATGATGAGACAGAATCAATAGAGGCGATATCAAAAGAGATTGCAGAGGAGATGCAGATTGCAACTCAATATGGCGGGCTTAGACCTTATGCAATATCCTTGCTTGTCGGTGGTTTTGATAAGATTCCAAAGCTGTTTGAGATTGATGCCGGTGCATCATTCCTCGGCTATAGAGCAGATGCTATAGGACAAGGCAAGCAGAAGGCGCAAGAGCTTCTAACAAAAGAATACAAGGAGGACATGTCTCTTGAGGAGGGCGTTGCTCTCGGATTAAGTGTAATAAAAAGGACGGTAGAACAGAAGATTAATGAATTCAATATAGATATAGCAACAGTTTCAAAGAAAGAGGGCTATAAACAATGGACCCCTGAAGAGATAAAGAAGTATCTCTAAAATTTAATTTTAACTTTTAATTTTTATTTTTCTTTTTATACTCTTTTCTTTATGTTTTAATTTCTATTTTTATTAAATAATATCAATAATCTAAAATATATTATCTAAAATATATTAAATAAATTCTATTAATCTAGCAAAACATAACATATATAATATTAGCGAGATATTGGAATAAAAGAGAAAAGGAAATATAACACAGGTTTTATATAATAATAAAGATAATATTAAAATATTATTATACAGAATATATCTAAAAGTATTAACTATATTTAATAAATATTTAAATAATAAAAATAAATAAAAAATAAATAAAAAATGGTGCGAGCTTATGGGTAGAATTGTTGTATTAAAATGCAAGGTTAATGGCGAAGAGTTTGAAATTCTTGCAGATGCTGATATGGCTTATGAATATGTTAATGGAAAGAGGAGCGATCCGCTGAGCCTGCTTGAAACTGAAGAGATATTTAAGGATGCTAAAAAGGGCGAGCGCCAGAGCGAAGAGAAAATAAAGAAGGCCTTTGGCACAACAGATCTTCCCAAGGTTGTTGATGCAATCCTTAAGAAGGCGGAGGTGCCTATTACGACAGAGCAGCGTGCTAAGCTTGTAGAGGAGAAGAAGAAGCAGATTATAGCGCTCATATCTAAAAATTCAATAGATCCGCGTACAAACCTGCCAAATCCTCCTATAAGGGTTGAGAATGCGCTCAGAGAGGCGAAGATATCTATAGACCCATTCAAAAGTGCTAACGAGCAGCTTGATGAAATAGTTAAGAAGCTCTATGCTATACTACCTCTAAAGTTCACAACTACAAAGATAGAGGTTATAGTTCCCGCAGAATCTGCAAATAGATGCTATGGTATGTTGAAGCAGTATGGATTAAAATCTGAAGAGTGGCAGTCCAATGGGGACTTAAAGGTTGTTGTCGAGTTTCCAGCGGGAATGCAGAGTGAATTCTTTGATAAACTAAATAAAGCAACGCAGGGTAAAGCAATTACAAGAATGCTTTAGATTCTCAGATATCTTAATCTTAAATATAATATTATAACAGAATAATAACAGAATATAATAGATAATATTATAACAGACTATAATAGGAATATAATAGAAACCTAAAAGCAAAAAACAAAGAATTTATATGGTTTTGTATATATAAAATATAAAGAGTAAAATGCTTAAAATCCTCTTAAACTAAAATATATATTATTTTTATTAGTTTGTATTATTGGAATCTATCCTTCTGATATAAATATTGAAGATACACTAAATACCCTAAATATAAATAATAACTATAATATAACTATAATATAACTATACTATAACTTATATTCATAAATAATCTATAAATATCTAAATACGCCCTAATACGCACTATATTAAAGCAGAATTCAAGATACATAAACATTAATATATTTATATTTTACAATATTTAATTATTTTTCAATCATTCGATGAGATAAATATATAATGTTGAATATACTTAAATGCTAAAAGAAAAAAGAGATGAATTTTATGAAGAATATTATTTTACCAGGTGCGCTCATATCCGAGACGCCTATTAAAATGGAAAATACCTATTTAGACAATGGAAAGACCTTCTCTAAAGTCATTGGTCTTTATGATCCCGAAAAGAAGCAGATAATACCTCTTGAAGGGAATTGGCTTCCAAAGGTGAATGATATTGTTGTTGGTATTGTTACATCCTCAAAAGGAAGCGTTTATGAAGTTGAGCTATTCTTTTTCGGAAGAGGTTTGCTTATCGGAGGTAAGTTTGAGGATATAAAATTTAAAACAGGGGATGTTATAGAAGCAAAGGTAAAGGATATAGAGGATAATAAAACAGTTATATTATGGGACGCGAGAGCCCTGCGTGGAGGTACACTCCTTTCTGTAAAGCCTACAAAGGTTCCAAGGATAGTAGGACGCAATAATACGATGGTTGAGCAGATTGCAAGAATAACAAAAAGCAGCATTGTTGTAGGAACAAATGGAATTATATGGCTTAGGGGCGAATTCATAGGTGTTGCAACCACCGCAATAAAGAAAATAGAGAGGGAGGCACACACAGAAGGTTTGACTGATAGAATAAAGAATATGCTTGAAAATGAAATGTTGAAGTTTGATAAACAGGTGTAAGTATGGCAAATAAGGCGAATGCACCAAAATTATTGGTGGACGGAAAAAGAATTGATGGTAGAACTACTAATCAATTAAGACCTATTAAGATTACCGCTGGTGTATTGGAAAATGCCGACGGGTCTGCACTCCTTAAATGGGGCAATAATATTGTTTTAGCTGCGGTTTTCGGACCTCAAGAATCAACACCGAGGCATACAGCAGATCCAGTAAAAGCAACGGTAAAATGCAGGTATTCAATGGCTCCATTCTCATCAATGGGCGAGCATAATAGAAGTGGGCCTAACAGAAGAGCAATAGAGATATCAAAAGTTACAAAAGAGGTCTTTGAGAATGTCATATTCTTGAATGATTTTCCAGGAAGTGAAATCAATATATTTATAGAGATACTGCAGAGTGATGGGGGTACTAGAGCAGCAGGAATAACCGCAGCTGCGGTTGCACTTGCAAATGCAGGTATACATATGAAGGATATTGTATATGCGGTTTCAGTTGGAAAGGTAGGGGATGATCTGCTTTTAGATCTTAATATGATCGAGGATAATTATTCAGACTGCGATATGCCTATGGCTATATCACCAAGAAATGGCGAGCTTCTTCTACTGCAGATGGATGGAAACATAACTCGTGAAGAGATTCAAAAAGCAATACAGATGGCCAAGGATGCAGGTAAGATAATATCAGCAGCTCAACAAGAGGCGCTTCTAAAGGTTTATAAAAATGTTGAAAAAGAAATAGAAAATGGTGTTTAAATGGGTGTTTTTGAAGAGATAAAAGGTAATTATGTAAAGGAGCTTATTACAAAAGGATTGCGAGAAGATAAAAGAGGAATGATGGATTATAGAAATATAAAGATTGTAAAAGATTTTATATTCCATGCTGAAGGTTCTTCTATTGTTGATATAGGTAGTACCAAGGTTCTTGCAGGTATTAAGATGCAGGTAGGTACTCCAATGGAGGATACACCTACAGACGGCAACTTTACCGTTTCTGCAGAGCTGCTTCCACTAGCACATGCAGAGTTTGAAAGCGGGCCGCCAAGCCCAGAATCAATCGAGCTAGCAAGGGTTGTTGATAGGGGCATAAGAGCCGCAAACTGCATTGATTTATCAAAGCTATTTATAGAAGAGGGTAAGGTCTGGGAGGTTTATGCAGATATATACGTGCTAAACTACGACGGCAATCTATTTGATGCAAGCACTTTGGCGGTAATGACCGCTTTGAAGAACACCAAAATGCCTAAATATGAGAATGGTAAAGCAGTATATGAAGAGCGTACTACACCGCTTCCAATCAATGCAGTAGTTGCTTCAACCACATTCGGCAAGATCGGTTCAACATTATTGCTCGATCCAAATATAAATGAAGAAGCCGCACTTGATGCAAGGCTTACAATTACAACAGATGGAAAAAGAGTTAGAGCAATGCAGAAAGGCCTGGATGGAAGCATAGCTGACAGCGAGCTTGATAATCTGGTTGATATTTCTATTATGAAATATAAAGAATTAAATGAAAAAATTGAAAATGCTGTAAAAGAGGAGTGATATTATGGTAAATGCAAGCATAAGATATGGTGCAAGTCTAAGAAAAAGATATAATTCAATAAAGGAGAAGAAGAGAGCAAAATACATGTGTAATTCATGCGGTAGAAATGACGTAGTTAGGATAAGCACAAGCATCTGGCAGTGCAGACACTGCAATGCGATGTATGCAGGCGGCGCATATTCATTATCAACACAGAGAGGCGAAGTTGCAATAAGGCTTATAAAAGAGCTTAAGGAAAATAGGTATAGTAAGGAGGAGGCAATGCGCGCTGTTGAGTTTTTGACAAAGAGTGAGGAAGCAGAAGGCAAGAAATGAAGCAAAAAGCAAAAGAGTAGCATAAAAGTAAATAAATAAGTAAGTATAAAACATATAAAATATAAAATATATAAAATAGATGGTAAATAATTAAAATTATAGATGGTGTTATGGTATCAATAAATTTCAGCCCTATAAATGAGGTTGTAATACACGAGGTTATAAATGTTGAAAAGGACGATCTCTTAAGGAGTAGAATTACTCCTGCAGGAAATTTCCCATTATACTGGTGTAATGGAATTCTCTTTGCATTTAGTTCATTGCCCTGGACCGATGAGATTGTAAGTGATTATTTAAAAGGAAGGGTTCATTGGAGCGAAATTCAATTTACAAAGTTGGATAAATATCAGCCTGTGCTTGAGCTCAATGACGAGAATTATAAGGCAGAGCTCAAGATACGTGTTATTGATACAAGCGGTTCAGCGCTTCATCAGGCTGTTGCAAAATGGCTTCTTGACCAGGATAAGAAATATAAAAGTGGAAAAATAAAAGTAAATTAATAAAAATTTTAGCTGAGAAATTAGAGTGGTAATTATGGGATACATCTGTATAAAATGTAAGAGGAAGGTTAAGGAAGGATTAAGATGTCTGTACTGTGGAAGTAGGATTATAGTTAAGGAAAGACCAAGTATAGCAAAGGAAATATCCACAGATTAATTTTATTATTTTATTTTCAACTTCATAATAAACAATAAATAAAAAATAAGAATAGAAAAGGAAAAGACAAAAAAACATAATCTATTTATTATCTTTTTTATTTTGTTGCTTTTACTATTATTGCTTCTGCAACCTTTTCAACTCTATTATATTTTACACTATTTTTTCCGAGTGCAATTTTTGTATTTTCTTCACGCGTTAGATCATCAAATTTCTTTAGCAGTAGGTTTGCAACTACCTTATCCTCAATATCTAATATTATATCCTCAACAGTTCCTAGTTTTTGTCCATTATTCGTTATTATCTGCTTTCCGTATAGATCTGATATTAATATAGCCATATAAAACACCTTAAACATAAATAATTTGTTTAGATAAATTTATAAAGATGATATATAAAAAAGAATACAAAACAATAAACTCTTATGGCACTTTATGGTCTTTTTTAAATAAAATTATTAAATAAAATTAATAAAATCAAACAATAAAATCAAATAATCTGCTTTGCACCCTTTGCAATAAATATCCTTTTTGCGGTTTCTTTTATTTCTCTTAATGTTTCCTCTTTCTTGCTCTTCAGCGCTTCCCTTTCTGCAGCATTAAATAAAATTAAATTATTGTCTGCCAGGAAAGCCAAGTATTCATCAGTTAAATAAAAACTCCTTTTTCCACAGTTACTGCATAAATACATCGGCATAACAGGCACTTCCGCCATATTCTTGGCGCTCTCTGAAATACGTTTAAGTGTTTTTAAACCACAGTGCGGACATACCTTATCAATTTCAACAGTTGCAAATTTCACTTTTTCTATTGCTACTTTTTTTTCTTTTGAGTAGTTTAATGCGTGTGATTCTGCTTTAGCTTTCGGCATTCCAGCCTGCTCTAATATTTCACCCTTTAAATTAAATTTAGTCATCAGTACTGCATCCTCCTTTTCCTCCCATAATATAATAAAATTATCAATATCTAGCCTAGCGGTATTATCTGCAATGCCTAATTTTGCATAATTATATATTTTATTATTCTGATCCATAATATCTTACTATTCATCAAATTTTATTTTATACGAATCTATATCCTCTTGGAGTATAACCTTGCGCCCTGCTTTCTTTGCCCTGTTGACAGCATATTTAGCAATTATAGAGGCTTTTTTTTCTAATAGCTTGGCTATCTCATCTGCGGCATTATCATTAATCCTAATATTATTTTTTTTAACTATATTCTTTATTGTTGATCTTGGAATTCCCATACAACCACCATTATTTATATAATATCAGCACTCAAGATCTTCTTCATAGCAAAAGCTCGGCGTAGTGCATTATCATCATTTATATCTGTTATTGTACAAACTTATATAAAAATATTTCTATAAAAAGATTATATTCATTCTATATAATTATGGACTAAAAAATAGAAAAAACATTCAAACCAATAAATATATAAATATAAAAATAATAATATATTAATATAAAATAATAAAATGTAATATATAAATTTAATGATATATAAATATAAAATAAGCAGGCAAAAAAAAACAAATAAAAAAAATAAAAGTAATTTGTCATTAAAATTATTTGTGTTTTATCAAGCAATTTTAAAATTATTTAATTATAATTTTTAATTCTATATTTATTTCTGAGCGCTTTATTATTTTATATCTTTTATCTTTTACAAATATTTACTTTTTGTAAAATATAATTTTATATATGTTTAAATATTTTTGTGTAGTTAAAAAAACTTAAAATGGTGAATAAATGGAATTCATTAAAGAAGAAGATAAAAAAGAGATCAGTAAGATTTTTGAAAGCAGGCTAAAAGGCGATGTAAATATTATGGTATTTACCTCTAATGATAAATCTGTTTGTATGTACTGCAAGGAAACCGTTGATCTGCTTAATGAACTAGCTTCACTGAGCAATAAGATAAAAATAAAAAGATATGATATCAATGAAAATAGCAAGGAAGCCAAGTTTATGGGCATAGACAAGGTTCCTGCAATTGTATTAGGTGGAAAGGTAATACATAACCTTTATTACTTTGGAATACCAACGGGTTATGAATTTGCTTCATTGCTTGAGGATATAATTGATGTATCTGCAGGTGAAACAAGGCTGAGCCCATCAACAAAAGAGGCGCTTAAAAAGATAAATAAACCTGTAGATATAAAAGTATTTGTAACACCCACATGCCCATGGTGCCCAAGAGCAGTTAGAACTGCACATCAGTTTACAATAGAAAATAATAAGATAAAAAGCAGTATGATAGAAGCTACAGAATTTCCAGAACTTTCACAAAGCTATGAGGTAATGGCGGTTCCAAAAATAGTCATTAATGAAAAAGAGTCTTTTGAGGGTGCACAACCAGAAGAGGTATTTCTTGAATATATAACAAAAACACAATGAATTTAATTTATAATTTTATAAAACTTTTAAAGCTTTTAAGAGAGAAAGAAAAATAAAGGATTAAAATAGAAATATTATATTAGGTGTAATATATGGAAATAGAAAACGTTGATGAATCAAATTTTGAAGAGAAGGTAATGAAATCAAAACTGCCTGTAGTGATAGATATGTGGGCGGAATGGTGTGGTCCATGCAGAATCTACTCCCCAATTTTAGAAGAGGTTGCAAAAGAGTATGAAAACAAGGCAAAATTTTTTAAGATAAATACAGATGAAAATCCAAATTTGGCTGAAAAATTCGGAATAATGAGCATTCCAACAACTCTGCTTATAAAAGATGGAAAAGTAAAAGCGGTTCAAATAGGTGCTGTACCAAAAGATATGGTAAAGAAATGGCTCGATAAAAATCTAAAATAATGTATTATTTTAATTTATTTTTATTATTATTTTAAATTATTATCCCTTATTTTTAATAGTTTTAAATAATTTTTTTAGTTTTTTTAGTTTTGCACAACATCTTTAAATATATTTATTCCACTATTCTATTTATTGTGAGTGTATGGAAGCAGGAAAATTTATTGAAGAATACATATTAAAAGACGGAAGAAAACTCATAATCAGAACTCCACAGTTGGGAGATATTGATAATTATTTTTTATTTATAAATAATCTTATTGATGAAGATGTACCGCTTCTTTTAGATGAAAAGGTTAGCTATACATCAGAACTTTATTGGATATATAATAAAATATTAAATATGTTTGAAGGGCGAGAAATTGCAATTTGCATAGAGTATAATGGAAAGATAGTGGCAGATGCGGCGATAACACAAAGTATCGGAAGGGAAAAGCATGTTGGTTCGCTCGGGATCGCTATTGCAAAAGAGTTTAGGAACATGGGTCTTGGATACAAATTAATTAGCATGCTTTTAGAATATGCGAAATCCTCAGGATTTAAAATTATAAAATTAACAGTATATTCAAATAATGGTGCCGGAATACATCTATATGAAAAGCTCGGTTTTAAAGAAGCGGGAAGAATACCAAAAGTTGCGCTATTTAAAAAAGAGGGTTTTGTTGATGTTATAACCATGTATAAAGAGTTATAAATTATATATATAAAATATATTTAAATTTAAACTATAATTAAATAATAAATAGATATGAAAGAATATGTTTATATCAAATATTAAGTGATTAAATGTCTAATATACCATTTCCAAGGGGTATGAGGGACCTCATGCCGAATGAGGCTCTATTTAGAAATAAGATACTTGGAAGAATAGAAAAGATATACCAAAAATTCGGCTTTTTAACCTGCGAAACCCCTGTTGTTGAACCGCTTTCATTGATGCGTGCTAAGGGCGGTATAGGTGAGGATTCAAAAAATGTTTTTGAGATAAAGGATGAGGATCTTGCACTTAGGTTCGATCAGACTCTAGGTTTGGCTCGTTTTATAGCTATGAATCAAGAGCTCCCTATGCCATTCAAGCGTTATGCAATAGGTAAAAGCTGGAGAAAGGAGGAGCCGCAAAAGCTCAGGTATAGAGAGTTTACACAAGCTGATTTAGATATCGCGGGAAGCAAGTCGCTTTTTGCTGATGCTGAAGTAATAGCAGTGCAGGCCAAGGTGCTCGAGGAGTTTAATATAGACTATCTTGTCAGGATAAGCGATAGACGTTTTATCAATAACTTTCTTAAAAGCATTGGTATAACTGATGATATACAGGTGAATGTAGTACGTGCTATAGACAAGCTCGACAAAGTCGGTATTGATGGTGTATTGGATAGCCTACAAAAGTTGGGAATTCAAGGTGATAAATTAGAAAAGATCAGAGATTTAATAGATCAAAAAGGATCTAATGAAGAAGTATTAAAAATAATTGAGAATATAGATAATAATTTATCTCTAAGTATTGCGAAAGAGCTTCGCAATATACTTGAATTGCTGGATCTGTATAAATTAAGCGGTAAGATAATTATTGATCCATCTTTGATGAGGGGTTTTGATTATTATACCGGAATGGTTGTAGAATATAATGTAAATGATAAAAATATTAGGTCTTCAATTGGTGGAGGAGGTAGATATGACAATCTGGTTCAGGTTGTAGGTGGCAGACAGCAGGTGCCTATGGTGGGTACAAGCTTGGGTATAGATAGGATATTAGATATACTTGGTTTTTCGGACTCAACCGAATTCAATACTGCAGAGGTGTTTGTTTTAAACGTGAAAGATAATAATTATAAATATGCACTTCAAGTTGCAAATGAATTGCGCGATAATGGAATTGCAGTTGATATGAATACTACCAGCAGGAATATATCAAATCAGCTTGCATATGCAAATGCATTGAAATATAAATATGTCGCCGTAGTAGGAGATATAGAAGAGAAGCTCGGCAATGTTAAAATCAAGAATATGATTGATGGTACAGAAAGTAGTGTAAAAATTTCTGATGTTATAAATATATTGAAAGGTAGCAATAAAAATATAAAATCCTAATATAATATTAAGAACATTGTATTATATTGTAGCAGTTAAAAATTAATAAAATTATAAAACTAAATAAAGTTACAAAAAATAATTTTATAGATTTGATTTATAGATTTGATATATATTTATATAATATGCGCATCTTATATTATACTTATATTATTTAATATATAAATTAATATATAAATTAAATTAGGTTTTGTTATGGCTAAATCTGATGTTGATATAGTTACCGAAGAAAAGATTGCAAAAGGAGGTGTTCTTGTAAGACTTTATTTTGATATACAAGATAAAGATAAAGAAAAATTGCAACCACTTCTTGTGGACCTAATAAATAATGGGTTGATGAAGGAGCCTGGTGTTGTTTATGTTTACGGTAGTATAGAAGAGCCTATTGAAAGTCATGGTGTTTATATAACAAGCGGAACAATAACCGCATTGTTTGATAATTTTATGCCTTTAATAGGTGTTGCATTTAAATATGCACCAGCTGGTGTTGAAATCTTAAAACCAGACAAAGAAATGCTATTCAAGGTAAACCAGCTTCAATCAATGCTTATGGATATTTCACAGATATCATTGGATTATTCAAAGCTTATTTTGGAGAAAGTATTAAAACCAGAAGAAGTCGAAGAGATAAACAATAAACTTAAAAACAGAGCGATGCTGGGAAAGCAGTTTCTTGAAGAGAAACTTAAAAAAGATTCAGATAATCAAAATAAAAAATAAAAGATCCTTTATCTTTTTTATCTCTTTTGTCTACAATTAGGATTATTTAATATTATTATTATTTACTATTATTAATTAATACTTTTTATAGATTAATCAGGTTGTTGAAATTTATATCTGTATCATGAAACACCTTTTTCAATGTTCCTAATTGTATAACAACTTGTGTTTACCTGTGCAGATAGCCTTTAACCCTTCCCCATGCTCCAATCTGCCCTTTTACCACTTCAAACAATGGATTTGCCCTGCGTTGCTTATGTTATTTATCCTTTCATATTGTGTTATACTTCTTCTTTTCAGCTTCTATTTTAACAGAAAAGGTTCATAGTCTCTTTCTTGTCACTTTTATCTTTAAGCGAACCAGTCCTTGCTAAGCATGTCTGGAGTCTTGAGAATGTGATCCCTGCCTAGAACTTTTTTTGCAACTGTTATTCCAGCTTCCTGGCCCTTTTTCCCATACGTGCTGGCTACAAGGCTTTCAACAATCCATGTGGATATGCCCCTGTCAAATGCATCCATTGCTGTCTTTATTACAGAGGCATCAGTTTCAAAACCTGTTATAAGAATATTATTTATATTCATAAGTTCTAATTTTCTCCAGAATCTTTCTGGCATTCCATAAGTATTTATCTTAAAAACAGGTACGTTTGAAAATTTGAAGCCTGGAATAATTTCTGTATCATCCTTTACTGTGAATCCTTTCCACCAGCTCAAAAGCCTTCTAAAATTAGATTTTTCGTTATTGTTAAATAATGTAATTATGGTCTTGTTTAAGATTCCATCTTCTAATAAAAAGGAGTGCAGGCGGTTTATTGTGGGTTCTGTGTACCTATTCAACCATCCTATCTGCGGATCTATAACAAGAACAATTCCCCTAAACGCTTTTTCTCCTGAATGTATGTTTGAATAAGATACTGATAAACTTTTCATATTTAATCACTATTTAATCATTATGATAAAATCCTTTTAAAGATATCTAATAAAGAAAAACTTGGGTTGTTGAAATTTATATCTATATTATGGAAACACCTTTTTCAATGTTCCTAATTATATCATCGAAAGAGAGAAGGCAACCCTTGCTTTTATGGATTAAATTTATATTCAAAACAAAGGTTTTTAAAAATTTAACACGCTAAGAGTAATCTGAAACTTAGAGTAGAAGCAACAGTGGAATAAACAGCAAAATTAAAAATAAAATAAAAAGAAAAACCTCAGCATCCTTTTGATGTTGAGCAGATTAATGCACCGCAAACACCTACTCTATTTGCTTTTAAATACCCTCCTTCAAGTGTGGTTGCATTCATTCCATAATAAGCCCCTTCTAAGGACGTTGATGTTATCGAGTTTGTGCTCAAATCAATCCCTATCGTTATTGCATTTCCGCTAAAGCTGGAATTTCTTGAATAGGTTACATAGGTTGCGGTATAAAGCTCTGGAGTTGAGTTTGTAATATTGAGTGTAAGCTTGTATGGAACCACGCTTGTTATGTTTGCATATGTATCTCCTCCAGAAGGTGATATTCCATATACATTGTAGTATGTTTTATTGTACATTGCTGGCGTGCAGTTTACCTCATCTGCATACATTGTAGTATAGTTGAGCATTATCGGATAATAAACACTTTTTGTCAAGATGCTTTTAACAAGCTTTAATTTGGCTGTGTTGCTCTGGCTGCTTGAAGTGCTTGAGGATCCCGAGCTCGAGCTTGGCGTTGTGGTGCTATTGCTGCTCGATTTTGTGGTTGTCGGTGTATTTGTGACAAGAGGCACATTAGAGCTTGGCGTGCTTGTTGGTTTTGAAGTTGCAGTTTCTGCAGTTCCTAGTGTATTGTTTATAAATGAAATCCTCAAGCTTGTTGGTGTTTCTGTAAGGTTTATAGGTATCGGCGTTAACAAAAGGCCAACACTACTTGAGCTTATATTTTTTAGATCAATCCTTAAATCTGCATATTTGCTACTTAAATTAACATCAGTAAAGTTGTCTAATGGAACTTTAACAAGCATTGATGGATTTACAAATATCGGAAGCTTTGTTATAGCAAAAGTTCCTACTGAGGTATAATTTGAGTAGGATATAAACTGTATCAAATATTCATTTCCATTTAATGATATTAAAGCTGGTGCACTCGATAGAATAAGCGCTGTTGAGTGATTTATTTCTTGAATATTTGCGTAACTCATAACAGCGCTGATTATAGAATAAGCGATTAATATAATTATCAAAAAGATTATTATATATGCCAAATACCTTAACATTTTTTTATTATTCATTTTTGCGTTAGCTTTTTTCTGTTTGCTATTTTTAGTATTTATAACCTCCATAGAAATCCCTTTTATATTTATAATATTGAATAATATTAAATACAAGAATTTAAAATATTATCTTATACCAGCACCTTTTTCTTTTTTATTTATTTTCTATTTATCTTATGTTTTATATTTTCTATTTTTTCCTTCCCTAAATTAAATATTATAAAATATATACTAAAATATATACTAAAATTATATAAAAATTTTGCAAAGGATTATATTTTTTTGTAGTATAGTTATACTTAGGTGTTCTTATGACTGGAGAGGAGCAGATATTTAAGAATGATCTGTTGAGTATACTGAATGAGAAGCAGCAAATATCATTTAATGATTTAAGGGATATTGCATTTAGTAGGGGAATAAGTGAAGTGTCCCTTAAAGATATTCTTTCAAATCTGGAAAAGGATAGGGTTATTGCATCAAGAAGCAACGGAGGTATATTAACCTATTATATGTTACAGCAGCCAAGCCATCTCAAAAAGGTAATTATAGTAGAGGATGATAAAAATATAAACAAGTTGATGGCTATTTCAATAGGAAAAAATTATGATATTACACAGATATATGATGGAGGCGAGGCGATAGAAGCAATAAGATCCAAGAAGCCGGAATTGGTTATACTCGATTTAATGCTTCCAAACAAGGATGGGCTTGATATATGCCAAACAGTCAAGTCAGATCCTCAAATCAAAAATACAATAGTCATACTTGTAAGTGCAATGGATCCAACAAGCAATAGGTTCAAAGGGATTAAATATGGTGCTGATTACTATATAAAGAAGCCTTTTGATCCTAGCGAGCTTAGAACTCTAGTAACGCTATTCCTAGAGAAAAAAGGCAAACGCTTTGACCCGCTTATAGATCTTCCTGATGAAGAAAGAATCTCAAATGAGGTTGAGCACAGTATAAAAGAGGGCGAAACCTATACAATCGGAACACTTAAGATAGACGGGCTTGGAGAATATGCATCTAGAATAGGAGAGCATTATGCCGTCACAATCTTAAGGCTTGTTTCACAGCTTTTGCAGGATGCAATCAAACAGAATGCGCCAAATGTTTTTGTTGGATTTTTAAATAGTGATGAATTTGTCATTACCGGAATGCGTGATAATGTTGATAAGGTTGTACGAGAAGTACAGAGTGAATTTAATGCTGTGCTTCCATTTCTGATTCAGGATGCAGGATATAAACAAATCGATCTTAATATAGACTCTTTATTTGAAACAGAAGAAGTGCCAAAACTATCATTAATATTTACAATATCTGAAAAGGAAAAACTGAAAGAAAGAAGAAATGAAGTTCTTAAAAACAAAGGTATATCAACAAATGATATTGGTTCATATACATATGATGAGCTTCAGAAGATTTTTGGCAAAGAGGATTTTGATATTATTATAACAAGGGACTCAGAAGGAGTGAAGATGCGCGTAGGGAAGAAGAGCAACGGCCAGTGATTAATTATTTATATATTAATATTATTTTACTTATATCATTTTTTATATTTTTTATTTATATTTTTTATTGTTTTGTCTTTCATTTATTCAGCAGTTGATATGGATTATTAACATTTTTATTAACACTTATAAATAATTTTTATAATTCTATATATAGATTTTATGAAAAATTCAAAATCTCAATCAGCAGTAGACTTCATGATAGCATACAGCATAGCGCTGGCAATAATAGTTTTAATTATAGCGGTTATAGCAAAAATAAATATACTTGGTGTAAACATAACGCCGCAGGGTTGCACCGCATCACCTGATTTTTCATGTGGTGATGTGCTTTATTCTTCTAACGGCCTTCTTACCCTTTCTTTTTCCCAAGCTATTGGAAGCACTATAAATATAACTGCGGTGGCATGCTCTAGCGGAATCAACGCAACAAACTATGCACCACAATATGGAAATATATATTTATTAGGTTATAATCAAGCTCCAAGCTATTACCCAAACAATATGCTTGCCAATGGTATTATAATGTATAGTGATTCTTCAGCAGTCATCCAGGTATACTGCTATAATGGAGGGGGTATTGCAACTCAAAATCCAGGTACAACATTTACCGGCTTTGTATGGATAAATTATACCTCTAGTGGCATGCCGAAGGGCTATTATACTGTGGAAAAGGTAATCCAGTTTTCGACAAGTACGAGCTGAATATAATAAAGGTAGTTAAATATTCCAAACAATATTATCTTTAGAATCTATAGAGTTATAGTTATAAGGGTCATCAGAGGTTTAAAATATTATAATATAAAGGCATAGAAACCTAAAAATACAAAAGAATAAAAATATTCTTATAGTTAATTAATAAAGTAAATAAGACAATAACACTTACAATCAACAATTAAATATTAAATAAGAATATAAAATATAACATACTAGTATATTTATAAATTTTATAATTAATATAATTAAGTTAATTTACATATCGTGATCTGATGAATAAAATATTGTATTTTTCTGCGCTATTACTGCCTATTATTTTATTCTCATCATTCGCTAATGCTTATTATGTAAATATGATCGAGCCTTTTAATATGACTATACCAAACAACGGGAATGTTATGCTTGGTAAAGTTGGTCCAGGTCAAACATTCTTTATAACAATTAATTCAAGTGTTAAGAATTCAGCAGGCCTCATTATTCAAAGAGGCTGGAACGAGCTTTTAGTGGAAAAAGCTCCTGAAGGTTGGCTTTTTGCAAACTCACCATTAAATAGGGCTAATATTTCTATTGAAATATCAGTTCCCGGAAATGCTAAAAACGGAACCTATAATTTTACTTTTGAAGCGATCAATATTGGAAATTATTCAAAACTTGGAAATGTGATCTTTCACGCATCTATTAATGTAACTCCTGATGTTTTCAAGTTGAATATATATCCCACCCAACTTAATACTGGTCCATCACAGCCAGTACCTATTTATGTTTCAATAAACAATACTGGTGTTTCTGATAATCCATTTATAATTACCGCTTCAGGCTTACCCGCTTGGAATAATACTCTTACAGTTATAGCATTGCACCATACTACAAAAGTATTTAAATATCCTGTATATGTAGATGAGCCAGGTGTATATTCTGCATCTATATCTGTTGCTTCATCATCAAGCCCATTGATACATAAAGAGGAAAGTGCTGTAATTGATGTTAAGGCTTCTTTATTGAATGATTATAATGCACTTGGAGAAGGTGCTTTAACTTTTCCTATTATTTATGCACCAGTATATGCAGTTATGAACATCATTGGAAAATTCTTTAATTGAAGGTGGTAGATTTGAAAAAGGAAACAAAAATCAATAATGATAATTTAATTCCAGCATGCTTTGTTCCATTATATACGCTTGAAGATTTAGTTAAATCAATACAGTTCTATACAAGTGCACCCAAACCAATCCTTGCGCTTAGAGATAAAAGTAAACGAAGGCTATTTGTTTTAGGTTCTAAAGTGCATAATGTGCGCTTAGTATTCTTTTTTGATTTAGATCCAAATGATCAAAGTAAATATATATACTACAAGTCTGCAGATGCAATTTCAGATGAGGTCGTTGGCTTATCATCTTCTATAGAAAAGAATTCAAATAATGTTCAATACATAACTATTGTTGAACTTTCAAGGAATATATTTAAGGAGAAAAAGATACCACCTATTTTATCAGTGAAAATAGAAGATTCAAATTCTCTAATTAAAGCACTCATTGCAAAATCAATAGATGCCGACACGCTCGGCAAAGTCTACAGGCTAAAGGAAAATAATAAATACTTTATTGTTGCATTATCTTTGCTTGGGAGTGATGACAGTAATATCCTTTATTATTCAGAGTTAAAAGATCTAAAAGCTGAAGATTTAAAGAAAGGATTCATTAAATATGATTATACAAACGATATAGTAGAGCAGACAGATAAGGTTGGGGATACATCATTTCTATATTTAAGAATAGTAGATCTTAAAGAAGGCTTTTCTTTTTTTAAGCCCGAATAGCTCAGAGGTAGAGCGACTGGCTGTTAACCAGTAGGTCGCAGGTCCGATTCCTGCTTCGGGCGTTAGGAGTATAGGTTCAATGCCTACTTGTTGTGTAGAGATAAGAGACGCTGAGAACAAGGACTTGTACAAAAAGCTTTACAATATAAAATTTGGCTTGGACCTGTTACCATTCCATCTTGTGTTAAATGTTGATAATATGAGACCAGAAGAGGTTGCAAAAAACATTGCAGAAAAGGCAAAAGTACATAATAGCACAGAAGACTAAATTATGTTTAGAAAATTCTGAAATATTTCCTTTCCAAACTCTGTATTTTCTACTTCTGGGTGAAATTGAACACCAAATATCTTTTTATTTTTATGTCTAAATGCCTGAATTTTACAATTTTTAGAGCTTGCGAGCAACTGAAAATCTGATGAAAGTTCCTTTATCTCATCATTGTGGCTTTCCCATACATAAAATGTATTAGGTAAACCAAGGAATAGATCGTCCTTTTCAATTATATTCAGCTCGGCTTTTCCATATTCTGGGATGTTTGCAGGTCCTACCTTACCACCATAGTATAACCCAATAAACTGTGCCCCAGCACATATGCCAAGGATTGGTATCCCAGACTCGAGATAATCGCCCTCCCTGCCTAGTTTTTGTGCTTCTACTGAAATACTGGGTGAACCACCTGAAAGCACAAGAGCATC